>Ga0182021_10000439_pt1 | contig 43865 bp, 40 predicted proteins | sample 612E3MmetaG_FD_120493 | JGI IMG/M metagenome (GOLD analysis project Ga0182021, IMG submission 120493) | Permafrost microbial communities from Stordalen Mire, Sweden - 612E3M metaG (Illumina Assembly) | ecosystem: Environmental > Terrestrial > Soil > Wetlands > Permafrost | place: Sweden... | reverse complement strand
CGTTTTATTCCGATATCGGTTACTGGCCGGATAATACTAGCAACGGTTCAGGTTTTATTAACAATTCTACCGGATCGGTTTCCAACCTTTCCTGGGATGGGCCCTACTTAGAAAAATGGCCGAGGAGAAACCCTTGGAGTGGCAACTATAGTTTTAACTCCAGTGCGATGTATGATTGGAGCGGAGACGGTACTCTCGAACAAGCGCGCTATATCGTCGCAACCAACATTCCCGCGACAACAAACACCAGCGCGGCGGGGAGGGTTGACCTCCAGCTTGATGGCGTCCTCGGCAATGGTACGGGAACCGTGCGGTATCCCTTCCCGAATGCCAACACAGCAATGCAAATGGTTGTTTCTTACGATTAACTGTTGCCTTGAAAAAACATAGGGGTCACCTACGGAAATAAAAGTCAACAATAAACAAAGCGGCCCCGCTAAAGTTTTTTTGAATCTATATTCTTTGTAAAAACATTTTTAAAAATCCAGCCGCTCTGTGGATATCATATGAAGCACTGGACAAATCCAGCCTTCAGTCACCTATCGGCAGCGTTAGATTAGCTAACCTGCATGATAATATCGGAGCAGCAAGCGCCTTGCTAATCAGACCTCGGGGAGCCCCCGGTAAATCGGAGCTTCAGACCCCTATGAGCACAGGCGCTGCCACTGACTGAATTTGTTCTTTCTTGTAAAACGGCCGTTTTTCTTTAAGGATATGATAGATTACTTTTAACATATCCCTGGCGATAGCCACTTTTGCCGTATTGACGTTTTTCCTTTTTGAAATAACTTCGTATTTACTAAGTTTGTCCGGCTGCTTACGGATAAAATGCCAAACAACCTCTAAAAGTATCCACTGTAGATGTTTTCTGCGATTAGCACTTAAAGGTCCAAAAACATTTGTCGGCACTCTGGCTGACCCGGGGAGACGGGTAGGTAGGAAATTAACAAGTAAGAATTTCTAACTTAACATACTTTCTAACTTATGTTATATATTAATCGGAGGTGCAAACTATGACCATTGCCCGGTTAAAAGCCAAAAACCAAATTACTTTGCCTCATGCGATTGTCCAGAGGCTCCGGTTGAGACCACAGGAATTATTCGCGGTGGATGTGGAAAAAAATTACATCAAGCTCATCCCTATCGAGGTAAAGGAACGCTATACCGCCGAGGAATTAAAAGCCGTCGATGCGATAGTGGAAAAAGAAAAGAAACACGGAAAAGCATTTAAGGCCGGTAAAGATTTCTCAGGGTATGTGAAAAAACTGGCTAAATCAAACAGATAATAATATTGCCTTCTTTTGAGCGGAGCGTTAAACGCTTGAGTGCCGGAGAAAAAGAACAACTCGCCGGAAGCCTTGAGTAGTTTAATGATTTTGTTCTTTACGGCCGCGCTCCCGCTGGTTTAGGCTTTAAGAAGATAAACCACAACAAATATGAGTTCCGCGCCGGGCTGCGTTTAAGAATTGTCGTGAAGGCCGAGAATGATATTTATTATCTTGTATTAGTTAGCAACCACGATGGAGTAAAACGTTACCTGCGTGAGTTTAGATAAATAAAGTGGGTGTAATTTACCCCGTCTCATCTTTTCGGCACCCCCCTAGTAACAGAAAAGCTCAAAATTACTAAAATCCCTTCAAAAATTCTCATTCTTTTAGGCTCCTTTTAGGTGTATAATTAGCCAAGCTGGATAGGGTAGAGGATAGTGTGTTTCTCTCTGCCGGCGGTATGTCTCCTTTTTCTATCCTAAAAACTACAGCTTTTTTACCCCTTGGGTGCGGGCAGAACGTTGGGCCATTTAAGGGAATCGGTTTTCAAGGTCAAATCAGCGGAAAATCGAGCATATACTTTTGTGTCAATTTTCGCCGACAGACATTATGCACCAGTTTTTGAGCCGCAATTTGAATGGCACGGGTAGCAAGCGGGTGGTGAAAATATTTTTTGGTTAGCATACATTTAAGAGTTATATTTACCATAATGCTATAATTAAGAGAGGTTATACCGGTGGGCGCTATATTAAAAAACAATTTAGAAGCGGTATATTTTATCTATGGCCTCGCTTTTTTTACTATGGGCATTGTTATTTTTTCCCATACGGTCAGTAAAAGCAAATTTAGGTTGGCTGGTATCCTGGGATTTTTAGGATGGTTCGGGTTAATCCACGGCATAAACGAATGGCTGGACAATCTGGCGATAATAAAGGGCCGAAGCGATTTTTTGGATAGCGTTCGATTATTCGTACTATCGATTTCTTTTGTTTTTTTATTTGAATTCGGGCGGCAGTTCTTTCGTCTCGAAAGGCAAAAATACCCGGCCGGATTAAAAAAATTTGCCGATCTGTTGACAGGGGCAACAACCCTGATCGCAATCACTACTATCTGTATTATCAGCGTCTTTAACCAAGGTTTGTTGAAAACATGGTCCGCCTGGACGCGGTATCTTCTCGCGTTTCCGGGAGGAGTATTAAGCGGTATCGGTTTTTTTCTATACTATAAATACGAAGAGGCCGCGCTCGCGCCGTTTAAGGTAAAAAAATATTTCCTCGCCGCCGGCATATCTTTTTTAGCCTACGCCATCCTGGCCGGCCTGATTGTTAATAAAAGCCGGGGCGGTGTTTTAACCTTTTTAAATGACGAATATTTTTTTTCAATAATCGCGATACCTACCCAGGTGTTCCGGGCTCTCTGCGCGATAACGATTGGGTGGTCAATAATCAGCATCCTTGGCATTTTCCGGTCGGAGATCATAAAAAATCTCGAAGAAATAAATAATCGCAAATCCGACTTTGTCGCTAACGTCTCCCATGAATTCAAAAATCCCCTGACGGCTATAAAAGAATCTCTGGCCATAGTTACCGAAGGCTTGGCCGGTGAAATAAACGCGGAACAGAAGAGTATCCTTGAGGCCGGCAAGCAGAGCACAGAGCGGCTTATCCGTTTGGTAACCGACCTGCTTGATCTCGCTAAAATAGAATCGGGTAAGACCAATATGCGAAAGGAACAATTCGAGATGGGTCTCCTGATCACAGAAATATTAAATAACTACGCAAACGAAATATCGAAAAAGCAGCTTACGCTAAAAATCAATATTGAGCAAGGCATCGGCCCAATCCAGGCTGACCGGGATAAGATAAGCCAGGTTATTATTAACCTCCTGAATAATGCCATAAAGTACACACCCGGCGGCGGCAGCATAACCGTTCAGCTTGCTAAGGGACCGGACAAAGATATGCGCTTTGAAATTTCCGATACCGGCCCCGGTGTTGCCAAAGAATATTTTGGAAAGATATTTGATAAATTTGAACGCGTTGCCGCCGAGAAATACGAAGGCACGGGCCTGGGACTGTCTATAGTAAAAGGTATTGTCGAGCTGCACAAGGGGAAAATCTGGATCGAAAGTGAGATAGGCAAGGGCAGTAAGCTTATTTTTATCCTGCCGAAAACGCAAGGTTAACCCATAGGTATTGCAATTGGGCTAGATCTAGGAAAGAATTGAAAAGGGGACGCATCTATCGACGACAGACCGGATACAGTAGTTTTCAAGCCCTAATCCTGGTTAATCTGAATGGCACGGGTAGGTTCTAAGCAAGGAGGCATTTGTGATGAAAAAAATATTTTGTTTGTTATTGCTTGCCTTAATTTTGCAACCGATCCATTCCTTTGCCGCTTCAAAAGTAGATCATGGTAATTTCTTGATCGGCTGGGGTGACCCGCATGACATTAGCCGCTTTTTATCGGCTAATCTGCTGGACGACCAACATACAGTTTTATTCACATTTAACCGCTGCATCTATCAACCCGCCGCGGGATTAAACGCGTTTCCTGACGGAGGAGGCTCAAGGACTATTGTCAAGAGGGTATATATAGCCACATACGATATTAATTCGAAAAACGTTAAGATTGTCTATGCCGCAAACCTCCTTGATAAACGAGCGCACGATGATTATAGTGAATTGTATATTAGCGGCGTAAAAGGAGATAAAATACTTATACGCCAACCCCGTGATTATTGCTGGTTCGATCTTAAAACCGGAAAATTAACGCCTGCGCCGCTGAATGACGATATCCGCGGTCTTGGTTATGATGCGGTAAATATCCATTTGGTGGATAGTCAGGGTACCATAGTAATAATCAACAATGCTGCCGCAAACCCTAAATGGTCCAAACCGTCGCTCGCCGTTAAATACCCCGGGAGCGCTCCGATCGTTGTAGCCGGTCCGATTACGCAATACTATGGCTATCGGGGAAGAGAGATCTATTACTATCCCGAGAACGGGAAAGGAACGGCTTTTAACCTCGATACCAGAACTTACCGGGAATATGCTTATAAAGAATATCTCGATTTAACAGCGAGCGAAATGGCAAAAAATAATGAACCAAATATTTCTATTGAGTTTGGAAGCGGCCGTAAACTTTTTATCGACAGAGGAATCAACGCCAAATTGCAGCATGACCCGCTAGGCTTATCCTTGCAGGATATCGCACCGATCACGGATATTGAGGGTTTAAAATAAGCTAGGTTATTATCAAGGTCGTCATTGCGAGCCGCACTACTCGTGTTGGGCTCAGTCGAACCATTGCGCGGCGTGGCAATCTCGGATTTTGTTCGTGCAGGGGCGGGTCTTGCGCTGCCCGGTATGTAATCATTTGCGGTAGGGGTTTGACCTGCCCCGTTCACGGGATTCATTAAACCCGGGCAAAACGCTGATTTTACCATCGGTTATGAGTCTCATTTTTTTGGCATCCCCCTGGTACCGGACAAGCCCAAACTCCCTGAAACTCCTTCCAAAATTATCATTTTTTTAGCTTTCTTTTAGGTGTATAATTAACTCATCCGGCTTAAAGGCAACAGGCTACCGCCGGTAGAGATTCCCGTTCTTTCTTATTCTTAACACTAGCCCTCCGCTCTTGAACGCGCCAACCGCGCGGTACAAAAAATGACTAAGGTTAAAAAATCAGCATTTCGTAGCTCAATTTGCCGCGCAGTGCAAAAAATAAATTTAGCTCAAAAATCAGTATTTATAGTAAACCAAGTCTTATTTTAATAGGGATGCAGGATATAGCTTCCTAGGGGAGAGAATAGTATGAAACTATTTTTGATAGGGGTGTATTTGACATTCAGCTTTGGCCCATGTTGGGCAGCCGGGGCTGGCGCACCGCCCGGTTTAAATACACAAGCCGGCTCCCCAGTCAATGTGCCTAAAAAAGCGGACGATATCGATGGTAGGAAAAAGCTTTATGTGGGGAGAGTCTTGGCGCAGGTTAACCAGGTTTACCCAGCGGATTTTTTCGCTAATTTAACCCCGCAGGATAAAGACGCGCTGACCGCCGCCGGCTCTAAAATCGAAGGAAACAAGTTGGTTATGCCGGCATCGCCTTTGGCGGGATACGTAGTCAGTCTGGGGAACCAGACGGAGTTCGTTGATAAGAATGGGTTTTTCAGCTTCGATACAATTCCCGATGGTATTAGCGAAGGACAGATCCTTGCGCAGTTGACCGATACTAAACCTTTCGCCCGTTTCCCGGTAACAATGTTAATCAAAAATGGGGGTGATGATATTGCTCCCATTGTGTTACACGTAGAAGGTGATGTAGACAGGATTCTGGATAGTATGGATAAATAAGTATGAACCAGCGGTTTAAGCGAGGCGGCAGGTTCTAACCTCGTCTACCCAGCCACCCCATTCTTTTCATCTCTCGAATCACAGCGAAAGATAAAGAAACCCCTGGCTGGTAATTCAGCCAGGGGTTTTTATTTGTTTCGATTTATCAAAAGGTATTCCGTAGGCCAAACCTCTCAAGGCCGCCGGCAATGTAGTATTTATAGAGGTAAAAGAAGAATAAATTTTTTCCTTGCCTTACCCCAAAAAACTGTAACTATAGCAATGGCCAGTTCGGTAACTATACCGGTGGATCCAGATATAATTTTTGTACCGTGCGCTTTTAGGGAACTATTTTGATAGAATATTTGTCTAAGTCATCAAGAAGGATGCGTAAAATATATTCCAAGGAGGAGGACGGTCTATGATAAAACAAGTCTTAAAAAACAAACTTTTGGTAGTTATAGTTATTTTTTTGGCCTCCAGCCTACCTTATTCATCGAATGCATTTGCGTGGGGAGGCCATGGCGGTCATGGCGGTCATGGTAGCTACGGTGGCCACGGCGGCTACCACTATCGTGGTGGTCGCTGGTGTGATAGTGGATGGTTTTGGGGCTGGTTTTCAACCGCGTTGGTAGTTGACACAATAGTCGCAACGCTTCCGCCTCATCATGATACCGTCTATGTAAATGGAGCACCGTACTATTATTATGACAGTATCTACTACCGGCCATGTCCTACCGGATATGTCGTTGTCCCGGCTCCAGCAGCTACTGCGGTTGTGACCGCGCCTGTCGCCACTGCGGCGATAGCTGTTCCTGCCGTTGCGCAACCTAAGGCGACATCCGGTGAATCGGTAGTAATCAACATCCCTAACGCGCACGGCGGATACACGCCGGTTACATTAACTAAAAACGAAACGGGCTATATCGGCCCGCAGGGGGAATATTACGAGGGCCATCCGACCGTTAAACAGTTAACAGTTTTGTATGGAAAGTAGAGGGTGGGTAGGAAAACGTCTTGGATAATAAGTAATAAAAATCGGTAGCGGAATTGTATCAGTGAATTTTCAAAAGATAAGCTATTACAAGTGATGTACGGGAATTAAAAATAGGGTTTATGAGCTGGTAGCAACAAAAAAGGAGAAACGGTATGAGACATGCGGGGAAGATTTTTCTGGTACTATTTTGTGCGGCGGTAGCTGTGTCGTCAGTAGCTTTTGCCGAAGGAAATTTAAAAAAGAATTCCGCCATGGGAGGGTGTGAAAAGATGCGGCCGCAAGACGGCGGTTTCATGGGTGGGCATCATATGATGGGTATGCATAAGGGTATGGGGGCTGAACATGGCATGGACAGGCTCTTTTTTTTCAAAGTCGGTCTTATCTTAGGGCGTTCCGCCGATATCGGCCTGACCGATGACCAGAAAGAAAAGGTAGAAACGCTGAAATACAATTTTCTCAAGACCATTATAAAGGAGAACGCGGACATCGAATTGTTGGCTTTGGATATTAAAGAAGGGCTTAGAAAAGACGAGGCCGATATCAAAACCATCAATGGCCTTCTTGACAAAGAATACGTCGCTAAGGCGCAGAAGGCTAAAGATGCAGTTGAAGCCTGCGTAAACCTGAATAAAATTATTACTAAAGATCAGCAGAAAAAGCTCAAAGAGATGCGTTCTCACCGCGCAATGGAAATGGGATGGAAGCAACATGGAGCGTGGGGAAAGGGAAATAAGAATCCTCCCGCACAAGAGGCTAATGTGTCTGAGGAAAACGAATAAGCCATACCGGATTTTACAAGGATATAACGAACCTCCCTACGGCAAGCAGGTTGATTTGACTCAACCTACAAGCCGCAGGGTTAAAGGAGGGTTATGAATGGTAAGGGGAAGTCTTTCACGGCATTTTTATTCGCAGTGGTAACCTTGTTTCTAGCCGTCGGCGTAGTGCATGCCCAACATAAGGAACAAACACCGGAGGCAGTGGTAGAGAAAATGAAAGCCGACCTTAATTTAACCGACGATCAGGCGGCTAAAATACTACCGATCATTACCGAGGACATGAAGAAGCGTAAAGACCTCTGGGAACAAGCAAAAGAACAGGGCCATGACTCTCGCGAAGCAATCAAAGAACAGATGGAAAAACTAAACCAGGAGAGGGATACAAAATTAGCCAAGTATTTGAACGCTGACCAGGTGACGAAACTAAAACAAAAACGAGAGGAGCGAAAAGCCGGAAAACACGGCCATAACCACGGAGGTAATCGCGGCGGCGGGCATAGCGGCAATGACCAGGGTTCCGGCGGGGAATAACAGGAATTGGAATTATTTTTTGATAATGTTATAAATATCGCCATGTTTTCCTATGTGGGAGTATTGTTTCCAGCCCTGGTTTTCGCTCAAAATTCGGGTATTAATAAAGAGGCGGGAAATTTCACTGCGACATCCAGCGTACAAAAAACTGCGGAATCAAAAATCAAAGGAACCGTTAAGCAAATTGCCGCCGATTCAACTTATATAATTGTTGACGGAACAAAAATCTTCACAACCAAAGAATTCTTAGAAGATTCTTATGTGGAGGTAGGCGATAAAGTTGAAATAACCATCGAAAAAACCGAAATGGGGTTAAAGGCAACTAGTTATGATTATGTCTTCGATGATGAAGAAGATAATCAAACCGGTACATTAAACTCAGATGTGAGCGACAAGGATAACGCAGCAAATCTTACTGCGCCGGGTAATGCAACAAATGATTCTGACGAATAATATAAAGACCTTAAAATTATTCTTTGTATCGGTTTTGTTTATTTTAGCGCTGCCGGGTATTTTTTCTGCGGAATGCGGGGCGTCCACAATAACCAGCCGGTGGCGAGACCGCGCAATTATTATCGATGGTAAAAGCGACGAATGGCAGGACCGCAAAATAAGCATTAACAGTCAGGATGTCGTTTTCGGTATATTCAACGACGAGAATTATTTATATCTGCATATGTATTGCTGGGATAAAAATTTATGCCGCTTGATGATGATGTCGGGTTTTACCGTATGGTTCAATAATAATGACGATGATAAAAAGTTGGGAATTCGTTTTCCTATAGGCATGACACACATACCGGGATTTTCCGCGGACAAGCAAAAACCTATGGAACCGGAGCAAACGGTTAAATTACTCGAAGATATGTTTAAAAAAATAGAGATAATAAACGCGAAGGGCGCCCATAGCATCAGAAACCAGTTTGAATTTTTAAAAGAAATTGGCCTTGAGGTAGCGATAGGCAATTCATCCGGCAATATCATTTATGAACTTAAGATACCCATTGTTAAAAATTCCCAGCATCCCTATGCCTTAAGCGACAATAATCTTAAGCAAGTTGATGTATGTTTTGAAATCCCTGAACCAGAAATGCCCAAATCAGAAAGAATGTCCGGTGATAATCCGGGTAATACTTGGAATAAATCTGAAGGGGAATCGGAAAACGGCAATAATTCCGGTATGGGAGGACACAGGATGGGCGGGGGAATGTCGGGGGGTAGACATGGTGGCATGCATGGCGACCATGGCATGCATGGGGGCAAGCGCAATCCCGAAGGAGAAGACGGCGAGATCGGCAACCACAGAATGCATAGTGATAGCACAGGGTTTAACGGTCTTCAATTAGAACTGAATATCGAGTTAGCTTCAAAACCGGCGAATTGATTTTAAGCGCGGGGGAAGGAATGAATTATCATGCTACAAGAAATATCCGAAGAAAACCATTAATTTCCATAGTCGTTTTGACAAAAAACGAGGAGCGAAGAATCGCTCAATGTCTTGATTCAGCCAAAGGGGTGGATGTATTCAAAGCAAACTGATAATTAAGAATCTTGCGGTAAGTTTATTCATACCCGGCAATAGGAGCAAAAAATGCTTCGAACAATAAAAATATTCAGTGGAATTGTATTGTTAATGTTACTGGTTTCGGTTACCGTCTTCGCGCAGGACTTGAATCAGCGGTTGCTTGATGCAGCAACGAACGGGCATACGGAAACCGTCACGGCTTTGCTGGCTCAAGGCGCCGATGTTAATGCCCAGGATAAATATGGTGCGACAGCCTTGATATTGGCAGCGCAGAACGGATATGCTGAAACCGTTGAGACTTTATCGGCCAAAGGTGCTGATGCTAGTGTGAAGAATAACGCCGGTTGGACAGCTTTGATGATAGCGGCATTAAAAGGACATACTGAAATCGTTAAGGTTTTACTGGCTAAGGGTGCCGATGTCAATTCTAAAGCTAATGATGGTGCGACAGCCTTAATGTGGGCAGAACAGAACGGGGATACTGAAATCGTCCGCCTGTTAAAGCAGGCTGGGGCTAAGGGTAAATCTGATAACAAGGATGAAGATGCCTCGCCGGTAAAGTTGAAAAGTACATCTGAAGGTAGTGTTACTCCCGCCATGGGGATATCATTTTGACTTGTCGCCAAACGTTTTTTGCTATCGGCTGTTCATGTAAAATCCAACCCTACCCCCAATAATAATGCCCCATTCTCCTTCGCCAAGGTCCGCCTTCGCCAAGGTCCGCCTTCGCCAAGGTCCGCCTTCGCCAAGGTCCGCCTTCGCCAAGGTCCGCCTTCGCCAAGGTCCACTTTCGCTAAAGCTTCGGCGAGATTTCTCCGAAGTCAATAACGGCGGAGGAGAACTTCGGCGAGATTTTTCCAAAGCTCAAAGAGCGTAGGAGAACTTCGAAGAAATGAAGCTAGATACCAGCGCGGCCCGCTTCGCCAATGCGAAACGAGGCGAGCTTGCCGCAGGGAGTACATTTGTGCTTCATCATCCCACCCATCCGCGATTGGCATTTTAGTTTTCCTGAATTATTTCTGTTTTTATATCCCGGCGGTTCATTGCCTAAACCCTGAACCCAGCGGCAAAGCATAGGGAGGGTCTTAGAGGGGTCATTTTCGCCGACAACCTGATGTAACAGTTTTCAAGCCCTAATCCTGGTTAATCTGAATGGCACGGGGAGAGTTTAAGCTTGACTTTATTTATTACATATGTTATATTCTTATCAGATAAATGTTGTTACATATGTAAAACAAATAACTTTACTATTTTAAAGAAATGAAAATACTACAATTATCCGACAAGCAGAAACTCGAAAAAATATTAGCCAAAACCGGTACTTCCGTCGCCAACCTAGCGAAATGGCTGGAAGTGCCGTATGTCACCGTCTGGCGCTGGTTGAAAAAAGACGTCAATCCCCATCCACGGCAGAGCCGGGATATCGACCAGCTATTTAAGGAATATATCGATATCCGTAGCGTTGTTTTAGAGCTGCGAGGAAAATGTCCGGAGCCGCCGAACTTTTTGAAAACAAATAACGAAATACGCGCAAGTTTTATTCTTAATATGACCTATCATTCCAATGCTATTGAAGGCAGCCGGATGTCGCTAAAAGATACCGAAGCCGCTATCGCCGGAGAAAAAGTCAAAGGCAAAGAAGTATTTGAAATTCTTGAAGCGATAAATCACAAGAACGCCATGAACTATATGCTTGAAACGATAAGGCCAGGGTTTAAAATCGGGTTGGACTATGTTTTGAAACTACATGAAATCATCATGTATAATTTTAACGACAAACTCCCGGGGAAATTCCGCACCGGCCATGTGATTTTGACCAATACCGAAAAGGCGCTTCCCTCGGCGCAGGAAGTGCCGCTACGCATGGACAACCTTATAAAACATATCAATACTTGCGGAAAGGATCCCTTAGGGAAAATTGCCCATGACCATTATGAGTTTGAGGTAATTCATCCTTTTTTTGACGGTAACGGCCGAACCGGAAGGCTTTTAACGGCCAGCCAGTTATTAAGCCAGGGTTTTCCCCCAGCGGTAGTACGGATAGAGGATAGGTATAATTACTACATGGCATTAGGCAAAGCTGATGATGGGGATATGAAAAATATCGTTCAAATGGTCTGCGACAGTGTTATGGTAGGATACAGGCTGTTAGAAGGAAAGATAAAGGAGGACAGGGGGCCGGAGGTTAAAAAACGCTGATTTTACCATCGGCTAGAAGTCTTATCTTTTCTGCATCCCCCTGGCAGTGAATCGCTCCGCGTTGAAACGCGGGGCTTCTTCTAGATAATCCCGCTAAACTGCAGCGGGATTATTCATTCCGCATTCATCCCCGCTTTGAAAAGCAGGGTTTTCTGCGGGAATGAATAAAAAGCTTGAATCCGCTGAAATCCCTTCAAGAATTCTCATTTGTGTCAATTTTCGCCGACAGACATTATGCACCAGTTTTTGAGCCTCAATTTGAACGGCACGGGTAGTTGGTAAGCACGAAGAATTCCATAAATTGTTACATCAGCTAAAAGGGGAATATTTAAAGGGGAGGAAAGACTTATGATACAGAAAAAGATCGCTGTTTTCGTAGGAAGCCTGCGCAAGGAATCATTTAACCGCAAGATGGTCAAGGCACTAATTAAGGTTTCACCCGAATCGCTTAAGTTAGAGATAGTTGAGATCGGCGGGTTGCCTTTATACAACCAGGACTTCGATGATAATCCGCCGGTTGCCTATACGCAATTCCGGGAATCGTTAAAAAAATTCGATGGGGTTTTGTTTGTCACGCCCGAATACAATCGTTCTGTTCCTGCCGTGCTCAAGAACGCTCTTGATGTCGGGTCGCGTCCCTATGGGCAAAGTGCGTGGAATGGGAAGCCGGGAGCGGTTGTGAGCGTATCGATAGGCGCCATAGGAGGATTCGGCGCGAACCATCACCTGCGTCAGATACTGGTGTTCCTTAATATTCCTACTATGCAGCAGCCGGAAGCATATATCGGGAATGCCGCTAATCTCTTTGATGAAAAGGGCAATCTTACCAATGATTCAACCCGGGAGTTTATACAGAAGTTTATGCAAGCGTTTGCGGCTTGGGTCGCAAGAAATACATTAAATTGAAAGGTAATAAATAGCAATAGGAGAAAGGAGGAAGTTATGGGTATGACGACTTTAGGCATCATCTGTATTATCCTGGGGATACTGGCGCTGCTGACGCCCGGCTTGACGGGATTGTCGATTACGACCGCCTTGGGAATTTTAGTTTTGGTCGCCGGTATTATTCGAGTCGTTTGGGCGTTTCAGGCCGGCAGTATCGGTAAGGACATACTAAGGTTGGCTATCGGCGGTTTTACCATACTGTGCGGTATCGTGCTTATCAGCAATCCGATTTTTGCATCCGGCATGTTGACAATTCTTTTGGCAGCGTACTTCATCCTTGACGGCATATCCGAGGTTTTTATCGGCGTCAAAATCGGAACAAACGCCGGTGGGGGGTGGTTGCTTTTCGGAGGGATCGTCTCGATCCTGCTTGGCCTGATGATGTGGCATCAGTTTCCTCTTTCGGGGGCATGGGCTCTGGGTATTTTGCTGGGCATCAAGCTATTTTTGGTGGGCTTGACCATGGTTACATTGGGTTCAGCAGCGCCTAAATATCATTGAAAAACCAAACGATATATTTTCGTATTTGTCAAAAGAGGACAGACACCTTTTTGTCCCCTTCATTTGATGTGTTAAAAGTTTCGTGATTTATTTTTTCTATGCTCCCAAATTACGATTTAAATAAAATAAAATTTGCGACGGATGGGCCGACTTTCCAGCGCGCGGTTGGTTTATATGAAGGCGGCAAAATTACCAAAGTTGAGGAATTTGGCAGGGGTTATGCCGCGATTGTTCTGGGCACGGAGTCATATCACGTGTCGGTGTCTGCCCGGAATTACAAACACGGAAATTGCACTTGTTATTTTGGGCAAAAGGACACGCTTTGCAAGCACATGGTCGCTTTAGCGCTATATGTGGTTCGGGGCGGACAGCTGTTAAGCGCTGAGGACAAGAAGCAATCGCATCATGTTGAATGTGGCAGCAGGCGGGAAGCGTTAAGCGGGGAAGAGATAAAATCCGTTAAGAAGTCCATCAGCCTGGGGATGAGATATATCAAGCCATATACCGGGCCTTCGCGGACATGGTTTTCAAATCAGGATTCTTTGATGGAGGGATGCAGTATACTGTCGGCCATCGTTTCTGATTTGCCGGTTAACAGACCATCGGCAGAAATCCTGATAAAGTTACTTTTGCGATTGGACAAAAAGCTATGTGAGGGCGGCGTAGACGACTCGAACGGTATTGTGGGTGGATTCATGCGCGAAGTTGTTCAGGTATTGATGGAATACGCGCGAATCGATCCCGAATGTATTAAAGCATTCAAGCTGCTTACCGGGATAGGAAATACTTGTTTCGGATGGGAAGAGCCGCTCGTCTGCGAATCTCGCTAACTTTTACCACCCGTGCCGGAAAAGTTTTACCACTAAAGCCGCTCAACTTTTACCACTGGCCTTAAGCTGATAATTTTTTCTTCCCGGAGCTAAGCGACGATAAAAGATTTTCTTATTTTATTCTTTTATTGATCGTTTCTATTTTTAAAGAGCGTATTTTCTGAATCGGTTATTTTTGCGCTTCTTTTTTTCCGGCAGTTTTTCTCATTGATTCGCCTTTCAGGTCAATAGTATACGCATTATGCACCAGCCGGAGTATAAACTCCTGGAATAAAATATCAAAAGGGGTTGACAAATGTCTAGTAATATAGTAAATTAGTAATGGAGGATAAACAATATGACAGTATCAAAAGTTACCAGGAATTTCCAGATAACTATTCCGGCAGCGTTGCGCAAAAGACTGCATATCCGGGTAGGCAGTTTACTCGGTTTTTGTTGGGAGAAGGGCGCGATTGTTATTAAGCCGCAAACCATGGTAGATGAAGGCCAAGCCTGGTTTTGGTCTAAACAGTGGCAGGAAGGGGAAAAGGAAGTCGAGCAGGCTAAGAGAAAAGGCCATACCCGGGCATTCAAGAGTGTTAAAGAAATGAGGCGGCATTTTGAAAGATAAACGTCTCGTCATTACCCGGCCGTTTGAAAAAGCGTTTGCCCGCTTGCCTCAGCAAATTCGCGAAGCCGCCTACGAGAAGCTGGAGCTTTTCCAAGAAAACCCCGGCCATCCTTCATTGCGGGTAAAAAAGATAAAAGGAACGCAGACGATCTGGGAAATGAGTATTACTATGAGTTACCGGCTTACCTTTGAAGTTTTTCCCGAGGAAATTTTTCTCCGCCGAATCGGCACCCATGATATTCTTAGCCAGCCTTAATGAGTTGCTACCTTCCGGGGTCAGATGGAAGTAAAACCAATGGCAACAGGCCATCTTATATGGCCAAAGAGAAAATTGAGAAACTCCAGGATATAGTAACGAAAATGGCCGCAGTGATCAAAAAAGAACTAAACCCTGAACTCAGCGGCAAAGCATGGGGGGCTTGAAGGGGTCAATTTTTGACGACAGACCTGATACACTAGTTTTCAAGCCCTAATCCTGGTTGATCTGTATGGCACGGGTAGATATTCAACGGAAAACGTCAAGTTGTTCCGCCTTGAACTTTTTCTTTGCCATAAGCACCGCCTTCTGTTACTATTATCCTATTACAACTTTTGACATAGCTTAAAGGGTGCAGGTTAATATCCAGATATAATATTTTTCCGGGTGAGGTGTTGCTTTGCGGGAATTTTTCCTTAAAATAAAAAAATTATTTAGCGTGTCTCATGCCCGAGGGTTTGCTTTAATGGTAAATCTTCGGAACAATTCCTTAGTTGTCTTTACTGATGACAATCAATCCAAGACCGTCGTGGTTTTTGTTGACAAAAGCACAAAGATTAGAAAATCAGGCAAAAATATCAATTTAGATAATATCCAGGAAGGCAATATGGTTGAAATAGTGTATGCCGATGTTGGCGGAAAAGAGGTAGCGAAATCTATTGGCGTGACGAATAGAGTATTTCCAGTTAGCTCTAATGAAAAGGGGTCTGAAAAAGAAAAAGGGGACAGACACCTTTTCCCAGAATAAAACGTGCCTGTTGCCCCCTTTTTGTATAGTAGACGGTTTATGTAACTAGTACCGCGTTAACTTAATTATTAATAGTGGTACGCGGTGCAAGTGCATGTAAAAATTAATTTTTCTCCAAGTGATACCATTAAAAATTAATTTAACAGTGCACTAGTATATATACCAAACAGCTACAAATCAAATATTTGTTGTGATTATCTTTATGAAAAATAATAGTTTGGATAAACCGCCTACCTTACTTTATTACTTGCGTAAAATCGCGGTAAATTATATAAAATCATATGAAAGTAAAAAAGACCGTCCCTGTTTTTTTGCATAGATTTCAGCTTAAGGTAACTATTGCGTGCATTACCGCGATGGTTGCGGCTGCCTTTTTGGGGAGCTTTTTGGTTTATCGCTATGCTTTGCGTTCTCAATTTGAACAACTGCGTAGTAAGCTTACCCTGGTTGCTCAAACGGCAGCTTTGACGGTTGATATACCGTCGGTCGAGTGGGTGATGGCTAACCGCTTATATTTTGGTGCCCCGGCATACGATAAGCTTTTTAAAACAATAACCAGGATAAAAAATTTAAATCATGAAATATCTTCAGTCTATATTTTTTGTAAATCTGTAGAACCGGGGTTTTTAGAGTTTGTTGCTGACTCCGATCCTCCCGGTACGATGTATAATAATGAGCCTTCGGTTTTTGGCCCGGGTAAGCTTTATGATGCGCGGCGTTTCCCGGCGCTTTTGCACGCTTTTGAAAGGGCCGGATCGGATGATAAGATCGAGTCCGACCTTTGGCAGAAAACCCTTTCCGGATACGCGCCGCTTTGTAATAACAATGGGCAAGCGATCGCAGTTATTGGTGTCGATGTGCTGGCATCCGATATTCAACGTATGCAGCGAGAGGTCGATCGGCGCGTCTTTTTTGTATTTTTGATAAGCCTTATTTTTTCGATATTGGTGGGCCAATATATTTCGTATATGATTGCGCGTCCAGTGCAAAGGTTGGTCAAAGGCATTAACCATATTACCAGCGGTAATTTAGAGTATCAGATTACGGTCGATAGTTATGATGAGATCGGTATTTTGGCGAATGCTTTTAACACGATGGCTAGAAGTTTGTGCCTTGCCCGGCGTAAGTTGAACGAATATTTTTATAACGTGATGATCTCTTTTGTGACAACGCTTGAAGAGAAGGATGAATATACCAAAGGCCATTCGGAACGGGTTTCGAAATATTCCGAACAGATTGCCCGGCGTATGGGGTTTATTGCTGATAAGGTCGATCTTTTTAAAAACGTGGCGATGTTGCATGACGTGGGCAAAATCGGTATTGCTTCGGATATTTTGAATAAAACTACACCGCTCACCGAAGGTGAGTGGATCGAGATCAAGAAGCACCCGGCTGCGGGTGCGAAGATATTGAAGTCATTGGTCGTAGACGAGGGGATTCTTTCTGTTGTGCGCAGCCACCATGAACGCGTTGATGGCAATGGTTATCCCGACCGTCTTAAGGGCGATAATATTAATATTTTTACTTCCATCGTTACCGTGGCCGATGCTTATGACGCGATGACGTCAGACAGGGCATACCGTAAATCCTTTAGCCAAGAAGAAGCTATTGTTCAGCTTAAGCAAGGCAGCGGCGTACAATTTGATCAACAAGTAGTGGATACCTTTGTAAATATTTTAGAAGAAGAGCAAAGATCTGTCTAGCAACTATGAGGAATGCAACGGTAAAACAGTAAAAGGTCAGCGCTCTTTTTACCTAAAACAAATCACGGAAAAATAACTGTTCGCGGCGGACGGCCGAGAAACCCTACCCCCCCCAATAATAATGCCTTATTCTCCTTCGCCAAGGTCCGCTTTCGCTAAAGCTTCGGTGAGATTTCTCCGAAGTCAATAACGGCGAAGGAGAACTTCGGCGAGATTTCCCCGAAGCTCAAAGAGCGAAGGAGAACTTCGGAGAAATGAAGCTAGATATCCCGCGGCTTGCCGCGGGGAGTAAATTTGTTTACCGGCCTTATGAAATCCATTGAAGGGAAGATATCTTGGAGTATAATATTGGTAAAGTGGGTGTTGGAAACGATTAGTTTAACTTACCATAATGATTTTTGCAAAGCAAACAAAGGGAGAGGGTATGCGTAAGGTATTTACCTTGGCCGAATTGATTGTCGTCATCGCCATTATTGCGACCCTCGCGGCTATTATTGCGCCCAATGCTTTTAAAGCGCTTGAAAAAGGAAAAGTAGGCGCCGGCGTCAGCGATTATAAGTCTTTTAGGACTGGATGCCTGGCATTTTATACCGATACCGGTTCATGGCCGGATAATACCAGCAACGGTTCAGGTTTGATCAACAATACTACCGGATCGGTTTCCAACGCTTCCTGGGACGGGCCTTACTTAGAAAAATGGCCGGCAAGAAACCCCTGGAACGGTGCCTACAGTATTAACTCCAGTATGGATTTTGATTGGAATAATGACGGCAGGCCGGATCAGAGTTGCTATATCACGTCAACAAACATCCCCGCGAGGACGAGCGGTAGTGCCGCGCAGAGGATAAACTTCCAGCTTGACGGCGCGGTGGATAATAGTTCCGGGTCGGTGCGGTATACGAACGGTGTGGCCAATACAACGGTGTATATGCTTGTCGCTTATACTGCTTCATGATTATGAAAGATAAAGCATCCTATATTTTTAATTCGGCGGTTTATTGGTCGATTGTAATTTTGCCGTTTTCGGCGGCGATTAGTTCCGGTTTGGCCGATTCTTTTATCGGCATTATGGGTGTTTTCTTTTTGCTGAAGAAGGTTTTGAAGAAAGAAAGATTATTCATCCCTACGCCGGTGAATTGGGCTTTTGCCGCGATAGTGCTATTTTCGCTGCTCTCCTTTATAAACTCAATTGACCTGAGGGCAAGTTTCCAGGGTATCACGAAATTGCTTAAATACCTTTTGATATTTTTAGTCTGCGCGCAGGAAATTAAAGACATAAAACAGATCAGGCGTATTATTGTATCGACGGCTCTGGCCGTGTCATTGGTAAGCGTTGATTCCGCCTGGCAGTTAATCTTCGGTAAAGATTTCATCCGGGGTAATCCTTTAGATACTTGCGTGATCAGCCTTTTCCGGCCGACCGCTTCTTTCGCTAATTCTAATGTCCTGGGGGTTTATTTAGCCGCGCTTGCTCCTTTAATCGCCGGTTTGGCGATATTTTACTATCGCGGAAAAGCAAAAATCGCGATGTTGGCCGCCGGCCTTCTGGCGGTTGCGGGAGTAGTTCTAACTCTTTCGCGGGGAGCGGGCCTGGGTGTCTATCTTGCTTTGTTGGCCATCGCGATTGTCAAGAAACGGAAAACGATGATTGTTATTTTGCTGGCCGCTTTGTTGGCTTATCCCCTGGTAATGCCGAAAAATATAAAAAAATGGGCAAAAGAAATAAACTATAACCCTATCATATTTATGTGCAACTGTGACCGGATCAGCACCTACAAAAATACCCTGAACATGATTGCCCACCACCCCTTTATCGGCGTGGGGGTCAATACTTTCAGCCAGAACTATTCAAAGTATAAACTGCCGGAAAGTGGAGCCTATATAACCGGCAAGAACGTATACGCGCATAATATTTATTTACACCTTGCCGGAGAAATCGGTTTATTCGGGCTTGGCGCTTTTTTTTATTTTTTATTTATGCTGTTTAAACAGGCAATTACGGTATATCGTAATCTGCCGGATGAATTTTTAAAAACAACCGCTCTTTGTTTAATCGCCTGCCTTATCGCTTTTCTGATCAACGGGCTTACCGAGACCAACCTGTATTATCCCCGGGTAACGGTAATCTTCTGGTATTTAACCGGGTTTTCCCTGGCGCTTAAGAAGTTTACATTAGCCGAAAAAACGCCTACCTAATATCTTTCGGTCAGGGCTATAAAAAAGATTTATCCAGATTTACAAATTCCTGATGGGTTAACTGAGTTAAATTCCGACAAAAAGGTGAAAGAACAATTAGGATTTAGCGCTAAATCTAAAAATAGAGAAATTGCTCAAGAAATGACCTTGGAGGAATTTCAAGGGACTGATTTATTAGATTTTTGTAAAAATATTTTAACGATATTAAATAAAGAAGGCGCTGGGGTTATTGATGGTAAAGAGCAATAAAAATTACTGAATAAAATCTTTTTTTATTTTTCACCTATAAAAATAGGATTGGCTTTGCGGTTTTCGCGATTTGACAATTTTAGGTAAAAGGGTGGGGTAATTCAGGGAATTTCGTAAGCCGAAGGCCGAAACGGCTGCGGGTGTTTGAGCCCTGCCTTTTAACGAAAGGCGGGGCGAGTTACGCAGCCGCCTGAATTACCCCACCCTTTTACCGTTAAGAAATTGTCTTATGAGCGGAAAGCGCAAAGCAAGCCGCTTTATGGCACCGCCGCCCGCAGGGCACCGCCGGAGGCACAGTCTTAGGCATTAAGCGCAGCTTAAAAAAGGAGAAAATTATTCCTGAATTACCCGAAGTCACGACAATCCAACAGCAACTTAAACGAGAAGCGGCCGGCCGGACAATCAAGGACGTAGTTTTTAACGACGCTCGTCTTTTAAAGGGGATTTCGCCGCAGGATTTTAAGGCGCAAGTAACCGGCCGTAAAATCGCCGAGATTATCCGGCGCGGTAAAGTGCTGATTCTTAAGCTCAGCGACAAATTATTTATTATTATTCATCTGCGTATTAGCGGCTCGCTATTTTTAGGAAAGAAGGAAGGCCGTTATGCCCGGATTATTTTTAAACTTTCCGACGGCCGCTGGCTGCAATTTTGCGATGGCAGGGTTTTGGGCGAGCTGCGCCTGGTCAATGATTGGCGGGAATTACCGATTGTAAAAACTATGGGGCCGGAGCCGCTTGACCTCACTCGGCAGGGATTTGTTAAACTTTTTACCGGTAAAAAAACTAAAATCAAGCCACTTCTTATGGACCAGGCCTTTATTGCCGGAATCGGCAACATCTACGCCCAGGAAGCGGTATTCTGCGCCGGGATACATCCTCAAAGGGAAGCGAACAAACTTAACGCCGAAGATTTAGTGCGTCTTTATAATTGCCTGCTTAAAGTTTTACGGGAAGGGATAAAAAATAAAGGAACTTCCGCCGACAGTTATTATCAATTAGATGGGAGTAAGGGCGGGAATGTGCCTTATTTAAAGGTTTACCAGCGTGATAATCAGCCCTGCCTAAAATGTAAAACGCCGCTAAAAAGAATTGTTGTTGCCGGCCGCGGTACTACTTTTTGTCCACACTGCCAAAAATAACAATTTCTACAGGAAGCCAGGGAAGGGAAGGAAGAAGAAAAAAATTATTTTGTTGCCTTTATTCTTTATTTCTCATGGGCTATCGAATAGTTATGCAAATACCCCACATTTTTAAGCGCTAATTTCAATTTTGTCTTCGTTTGTTTCTTCAAGCTCCCCCGGTAAATCGTATTTCTTTTTTTCTATCCGCGATAATAATAAATATACCGACGGAACGACGTACAGGGTCAGGACAGTGGAAATAGTAACGCCGCCGATTATTGCTACGGCCATGGGGATACGCGTTTCCGCACCCGGGCCGATGGCCAGAGCCGGCGGCAGGGCCGCGACGATGGTGGAAATAGAGGTCATCAGAATCGGACGCAATCTTATCGGGCAGGCTTCTACCAGAGCCTGGCGAACGGGGAGTTTCTGTTCGCGCAATTTGTTGGTGAAGTCTACCAGGAGAATGGAGTTCTTTTTTACAATTCCCATCAGCAGGATAAGGCCGATGAAACTGTAGATGTTCAGCGATTGCCCCGCCATCCACAGCGCGATAAGGGCGCCCGAGACACTGAACGGTAGAGCGTACAAGACCGATAGGGGATGAAGATAGCTGTTGAATTGCGAAGCCAATACCATGTAGGCAACGATGATTCCCAGGATCAGCGCAACGAACAAACTGGAAAATGATTCCTGAAAAGTTTTGGTGCTGCCGCTGAACACCGCCTTATAACCTTCGGGCAGGATTTTTTTGCCGATGTTCTCGACCGCCTTGAGCGCGTCAGCCTGGGATTTACCCTGCGCGACGTTGGCAAAGATGGTGATTGCCCGTTCCCGGCCGCGCCGGGTAATGGTCAATGGCGTCGGTTCTTCCTTGAGAGAAGCAACTTCTTTAAGCTGGACTATTTCCCCGCGGTTATTCCATACTTCTGTTTCCATTATATCCTCAGCTTTGGCGCGTTGAAGGGGAATAAGGCGGATGCGGATGTCGTAGCGCCGGCCATCCCGGGTGAATTTACCGATGCGTTCGCCGCCAATTAGGGCATTGACTGCGTTTCCGAGAGTATCGATACTCACGCCTCGTTCATCAGCTTTTGCCCGGTCGGGGATAAGCCTGATTTCCGGTATTTTAGCCTGATAATCGGTGTCGACATCAATCATCAGGCCGGTTTTCTCCATTTCTTCACGCAATTGTGCTGAATAATCGGCAAGTTTCTGCCAGTCCGGCCCTTTCACATAAAATTCGATAGGAAAGCCGCGCTGCGCGGAAAATCCGGCAACGGACATGTCCTGGATCGTTGCTTTAATGTCCGGTATCTTGTTGAGGCTTTCACGAAAGACGGCCATTATGTCGCTTTGTTTCATTCGCCGTTTCAGGCCGGGGTCAACCGGCCGTTCCCCGGGTTTTTTAAGATTGACGAATAACATTGCCGTGTTGACTTCCCCGCCACCGAAACCACCGATTCCCGTGAAGTACCCTTCTACCGCCGGCTGACTTTTCACAAATGCTTCCGCTTGTTTTACCCGGTCTTCGGTGAAGGGTAAGGCTGAGCCTACGGGAGTTTGCAGGCGGCAGAGGAACATGCTCTGGTCTTGCGCCGGCACAAATTCTTTGCGCAGTATTCCAACAAAGAAAAGCGAAGCGAAGAAAAATATATTAGCCGTAAGCAGGATAAGCCAGGGGTGATTCAGCGCTTTGCCGAGGCTTGTGCGGTAACCGGTTGCCAGCCGCCGGAACGTTGTTTCTACCGTTTTGCCGAACCATGTAGTGCGTTCACCGATTTGTAAAAATTGCGAACAGCGCATGGGGGCAAGGGTCAGCGCTTCCAGCAATGACAGGCCGACGGCGATGGAAATAGTCATACCGAACTGATAAAAAAACTTGCCGATGATCCCGGACATAAACGCGACAGGGAGAAAGATAGCGATTAAAGCGATTGTTGCGGCCAAAGCGGCAAAAGCTATCTGGGTAGCGCCTTTGAGCGCCGCTTCAACTTTAGCCATGCCTTTTTCCCGCAGGCGCACAATATTTTCCAGGACCATGATCGCATCGTCTACGACAATGCCGATGGCCAGGGAAAGCGCCAGCACGGTGAAAGTATTGAGGGTGAAGCCGAGAAAATAAATGACGATGAAGGCGCCCAGAATCGAAGTGGGTATCGCCAAAAGAATATTAACCGTAGCGCTCCAGGAACCGAGGAAGATCCAGCAGACCAGCGAAGTGACGATGGCGGAAAGGATCAACATAAAGGTTAATTCGTGTATCGAATCTTCGCTGAACTGGGTACGATTAAAGCGTATGTCTATTTTTATATCTTCAGGCAGGGTTTTCCTTATCTCGGCGAGGCGTTCGAGAGCCTTATGCGCTACAGTAACTTCATTGGTGCCGCGTTGTTTACGGATGCCTAAGCCTACGGCTTGCATGCCTTTAGCGCGTAGAAGCCGGCGTACATCATCAAGGCCGTCTTCGACCGTAGCGACGTCGCGCAAATAAATCGGCTTGTAAATCGGTAGTCCCGCGCGCCGGGGAATCAGAATGTCGGCGAAAGCTTTCGCGCTGAGCGCTTCGCCCATCACGCGGACATTGAATTCTTTTGCCGTTGTTTCGATTTTTCCTCCCGGTACTTCCTGATGTTCCAGATTAACCGCGTCGATAATATCCTGGACGGTTAACTGGTAAGTTTTAAGTTTAGCCGCGTCCACCCAGATACGCAGGTTTCGGTCAAGAAAACCGCCCAGAAATATTTCGCCCACGCCGTTAATCGTGCTGAACTGGTCTTTTAAATAATCCTGGACATAGGTCATCAGGTCGCGCATCGAACGTTTGCCGGAATACACGGTCATCCAGATAATCGGCTGGTCATCGGGGTTGCTTTTTCTGATAATGGGAGCATCCATGTCTTTGGGAAGATTACGCTGGGCTTCATTGAGTTTGGCCTGAACATCCTGATAAGCGGCGTCGATGTTGCGGTCGAGCTCAAATTCGATGGTGATGCTGGCGCTGCCCTGTTTGATGGAAGAGGTGATATCGCGTACGCCCTGGATGCTCATAATCGAGTCTTCGACTACGTCTACTACAGCTGACTCAAGGACTTCCGGGGCGGCGCCTTGCCAGGTAAGGCCGACGGAAATGACCGGGAAGTCTACATCCGGCAGCTGGCTGACGCCCATGCGGTTGAAACTGATCAGGCCAAAAAGCATAAGGCCGGCCATGAGCATCCAGGCAAAAACGGGATTTTTTATCGAGACCTTAGGAAGATTCATGATTATATTTTAAATTGTTCGTTGACCATTTGTCATTTTAAATTTTTTAAAAATGATAAATGGTTAATGCCAAATGATAATTTTAAAATGCTATTGCTTATCTCTTTTGTTCCGCTTCTTCCACCTGCGGGATATCGCCTCCGGCGGCGCGAAGCTGCCAGCAAAGGCGCCGGCTTTCGTAATAAGCGTTATTGTAACCCCGGCGGGTGTTTTCCAAATCCTGTATCGCGGAGAGGACTTCAAGGTTGTTGACCAGGTTGAGCTTGTAGTCTTCTTTCTGGAGCGCGTAATTCTGTTCGGCCGACTGCAGGGCTTTAGCGAGCGTGGTGGTACGGGTGATTGCCGCGGAAGCTAAAGCGTAGGAATCATGGATGTCCACCAGGGCCAGGCGTATCGCGCGCCGGTAACTGAGTTCGCTTTCCCGGGCGACGGCGTTTGCCGCTTTGACCGCGCCGGCAGTTTCCGTGCCTTCAAAAATAGGAACATCGATTGATAACAGGGCGTCCCAGGCAACGCGGGGAGATGAACTTTTATGGGTATAGGAATTGGCTCCCAGGCTTACTGAAGGAAGAAAACCTGTTTTGGCAATATAAGCTCTTTTTTTGTCCGCTTGCCACGCGTAGTTTGTCGCCAAAACATCGGGGCGGTTTAAAACATCCCGGAGATATACCGATTCGCTTTCCAGCGTAAATTTGGCGTTGTCGTCGGTAAGCGAGCCGACCGGTTCTCCGATAAGAAATTCCAGGAGGTCGCGCGCCACGGTCTCGCTGCTTTTGACCGCTTCCGTTTCAGCCTCAAGAGTATAAAGCTGGACTTCAGTGCTGGAGATTTCGCTGGGGCGGGATTTACCGATATCCACGCGTGCTTTAAGGTCATTGATGCGGTCTTTGAGCGCTTGCCGGGTTGTTTCCATGGCTTTGGTGTCTTCCTGTATTTCGGCCAACAGGTAGAACGCGTCGGCGACATCGACAAAAAGAAGTTGAGCGGCGCGTTTAGCTTCCCAGGTGCGTTGTTTTACCTCTTCCCGGCTTCCTGCCATACCTGCGAATTCCTTGAAGCCGGAAAAAAGGGTTTGGCTGAAGGCGAACCCCTGGTCAAAGCTCCTTTTTTTGTTGGAGGAAGATTCACTTGTGTCTTGCAGGGTTTCGGTCCTCACGAAACTGACGTGGGGCAGGGCTGTTCCCAGCGCCTGTGTGAAATGCGCTTCGGCTTCCCGGATTTTCTCGCGGTTGATGGCGAGGGTTTCGCTTTGCTTGAGTGCCAACTTGTAACATTCCTCCAGCGTGATGGCGTTTTTTGCTTCTACCGGCGCAGTTTCCTGCCGCGCTGTTTGCGCCCGGGCCGGCAGGAGCAATCCGGCAAAGCAGATAAAAGCGGCCAGCGGTATTATTATATAGGTAACTTTTTTTCTCATATCAACTTACTATTTTCACTATCCGTTCCAATATGCGCAGGTATTCCGCGCGGTCGGCCGGAGAAATTTTACTGAAAATACGCGCAAAATTCAAGTGTTTTTGCCGGTGGATGTTTTTAATTATATGATACCCTCGGGAAGTTATTTCTATCCGCACAACCCGGCGATCGCTTTTATCTTCTTTTCTTACGATAAGTTTCTGGATGAGCAGCCGGTCGATTAAGCCGGTAGTCGCGGCCCGGGAAATCTTTAAAAACCGGGAAAGCTCGGTCATCGTGCCGGGGCCGTTACGGTATAGATGGTCAAGCGCCCAGAACTGCGGCAGGGTGATTTTACCTTGCGAAAGATGGTCGCTTTCCTGATGGGCAATGCTGCGGGCGATCCGCGGGCATAATTCCATCATTTTCTCGACAAACCGGTCAATATTCATTTTATTGTTTAGTATATTAACTATTTATGAGGTTAAGTATATAGCAGGGCGCCGCGAAAGTCAAGGCGTAATTCAAACTGTTTCGCAATTCTTGCGAAACAGTTTGCCATAAACGTTCTTTGATGCAAAAGCCTGCCTTAGGGACATCCATGTTTTGAAATCTTCTAATTCAAGCTGTGCCGTAAATCCCCAATCTATCTATAAACGAGCGAATTCGCGGCATCGCTTGAATACTTTTTAAACGCATTTTTTTGTTAGTATAACCATCTATAATATTCCATAATCATTCATAATTATATCTTGACAAAAAGTATCCTTCATGATACCATTTTAATCAATAAATGGTATCATACAAAATCAATAAAGAAATCATCAAGCAGGCGATAAGGGAATTTCACCAAACGAAATTACCCCCGGTAATCGCGCGCGATATTTCTGTCCCGTTAAATTCCAAAAAAATCGTTGTCCTGGCCGGCGTTCGGCGCAGCGGCAAGACCTACCTTTTATTTTCTCTTATCCAATCGTTAATCGATTCCGGTATCGAAAAGCGCAGGATTGTCTATATAAATTTTGATGACCCTCGTCTTTTACCGGCCTCAGCGAAAGACTTAGAGGTGATTTTAGAGGTTTACTGGGAGCTTTATCCAGAAAATCAAAATAAAAGTAATTATTTGTTTTTTGACGAGATCCAAAATGTAAAAAACTGGGAATCGGCAGTTTCGCGCCTTCACGCGACAAAAAAATTCCATATCTTTATCACCGGTTCTTCTTCGAAATTTTTGAATAAAGATATTGCCGCCGGATTTTCTTCCCGTGTTTTAAATTTTGAGATTTTACCCTTTTCTTTGCCGGAATTCCTGCGGATAAAAAATGTGGCTTTGTCGAAATCGGCGCCGTCTTCGCCGGCGCATTTTGCGGCCACAAAGTGCCAGGAGGAATATTTTACCAGCGGGGGGTTTCCTGAGGCGGTGCTGCAGCCTGATCCGGCTCTGAAGGCGCGGATCTTGAAAGATTACGTGGAAGCGATGTTTTTTAAAGATTTATCGGAACGCTATAACATCAAGAACCAGATGGTCATGCGCGAGCTGCTTAAGTTTCTAGTTTCGAATACCGCGGGGATTTTTTCTCTAAATGCCTTTTGGAAATGGATCAAAACAATCTATCCGATTACCAAGCGGACCCTGATTTATTATCTCTCTTACCTTGAGGATGCCGGGATTATTTTTATGACCAAGAAGACGCGTTGTGAAGGTTCGGAAAAAGGCGGGAATTCAAGGCCGCGCAAGACCTATATCATCGACAACGGTTTGCGCTTGGTTTACGGGTTTGATTTTAATAAAGACAAAGGCAGGGTTTTGGAGAATTCCGTGTATCTATCGCTGCGCCGTGCGCAGGCGGGATATCCTTTCTCGGAGATAGCTTACTGGCGCGACGGGCGCCATGAAGTTGATTTTGTCCTTCAGGAAAGAGGGAAGGTAAGAGAACTGATCCAGGTATGCGCCGATCCGCAGGAATTTAAAGCAAAAGAAAAATATATTACTCCTTTGGTCAACGCGATGGCGGAATTAAAGGTGAATAGATCCCTGGTCATTACCGAAGGGTTTGCCGGCGAGGAAAAAATAAAGAATAAAAAAATAACCTATGTTCCCTTTGGCAGGTGGGCGCTAACTAAATAGTTGAGCCCTTGAAGTACTTGATGATACCGGGGGCTCAACTAATTTTAAATTTGACATTTTAAGCCTAAGGCTGACCCGCCTGATTCCGAATATTAAGGTGGCGGGAACAATTAGCAATTAGCATTTTTTAAAAAATGTTAACTTTAAAATGTTAATTGCTAAATTTAAAATTATTTTTTATTAATATGGACAATACGCCTAACCCTAACTTAAGTCCCGATTCCAACGCCGGTCCCGGTTCGCAATCCGGCGCGCCGGCCGAGGTAAGCATCCCGGTTACCAGAAAAAAGATTGATTTTAAGGAGGTTCTTTTTTCTTTCAGGAATATTATTCTTTCTACGCAAAACACCATCGGTATTGATGTCGGACAGGGGTATATTAAGATAGTCCAGCTGCAAAAAGGCAGGGGAGGGTATCTTTTGACCGATTATAAAGTCAGAGCCATCCCTTTTAAGGTAAAAGATAATCCTAAGGAACGCGCGAAATTCATCAAAGATTTTATCAGCGAATTTATCGCTCAATCTAAAATAAAAACCACTTTGGGCAGGCTTACGATAAAAGGCGCGGGGATATTTGTTTTTTCTTTTTTAGTCCCGCCGCTTTCCGATAAAGATTTAAGGGGTACGGTAGGCATCGAATTGAAAAAAAGGCTTCCCTTTCAATTGGATTTCAAAAACATTTTTTATAATTATTTTGTTACCGATAAATTCGAAGAAGAAAATCCTTCGGCGATGGTTACTTGCATTGCTATTGATAATAGTTCTTTGGACAAACACCTTGAGTTCTTAAAGGCTTTCAATCTTCGTCCCGTTACGATAAATATCGCGTCCGACGCCCTGGGCAATTTGATTACGGCAATCGGCAGTGAGCAAATTACGGCGGTTTTGGATATGGGCGTAAAACAAAGTATCCTTAATTTTTACAAAAAAGGCTTACTGCAGTTCAGCCGCGAGGTTCCCGTGGGCGGCGAGCAGCTTACCCAGGGGATCCTCAAGGCGCTTGCTCCCCTGGGCGTCAATATAACTTTTGAAGACGCCGAGACTTTCAAACGTCAGTGCGGCATACCGATGGCGGATGACGCAGTCGCGGAGTTTTATACGGATTTCGGCGTAGTCGAGGGCGGGCAGATCACTACGGCGCTGCGGCCGATTTTAGAGCGGTTGGTCACGGAAATTTCTCGAACCGTAACCTATTATTTCCGCACTTACAAGATCGAAACCATTGACGCGTTATATATTACCGGCGGCGCTTCCCGGATGAAGAATATCGACCGTTTTCTCTCGGCGAACTTGAACAATTTAGCGATAAAAACAATAGAGAAATTAAATCCGTTGAAAGCGATCAAGGGTTGGCTTGACACCGGCGTATTCCGGCAAGAGCTGGTGATGGAAGAGGCTGCCCCGCATTTAGCGGTCGCTTTCGGTCTTTGTATCGACAAGGGCGGTGAAGTCAACCTTGTCCCTCCCAAAGAAAAAATCGAACAGAAAGCGCTGTTTTTAATGTTCCTGGCGCGGATTACTTTTCCCTTGTTTCTCGTGATTATTTTAGGCGTTTACAGTTTTATTTACGGCCGTTCCATCATCTTAAAAACAATAGCCAAGCGCAGTGAGGTCCACATGGCCAACCTTGCGCCTACGATTAAAAAAATCAATGATTATCTTGTTTTGAAAAGTGCCATTAACGAAAAAGAATCTTTATTAGGCCGGGCGATCGGCAAGCAGCCTTTATGGTGGGGAGTTTTAAAAGAATTAAGCATCGTGACGCCGCAAGAAGTAACTTTGCATAAGCTGGAAGTTAAGGGCGGCACCGTTCCCCGGGAGATCAATATCAAGGGCGAGGTGATCAGCGAATATTCCAACCTTGATTTAGCGATATCCCAGTATACGCTTAATTTAAGCGAATCGCCATTTTTCGGCAATGTGCGCTTGGTCACCAGTGAACGCGATATCTATTCGCCGGTACCCAAGGCAAATTTTGAGATAGCTTGTGAATTAAAGGTATAAAATTTAGGTAAATCCTTTATGATTGGTATAAAAGACAGAACCTTAAAAGTTGTATTCAACATCGGTATTTATCTTACGATATTTGCCATACTGCATTTTACTCTGGGCAGAAAAGTATTCGGGGGGTTGAATGAAGAGAAGGGGAATGTGGAAAAAATACAACAGGCTTTGACCGATACGGAAAAACTTATAAAAGAATACCCCAACCCCGATAAAAATCTGGAGGAAATTAAAGAAAGAATAGCAAATTTGAAGAGTAAATCGGTTTCGGAAAGGGAGTTACCCAGGATTATCCAGCAGCTTACCAAAAAAACCAGCGAATTGAGCATCGAGATAGTTTCCATAAAACCGATAAAAGAATTATCGTTTAAGGAAGAAAGATTACCCGAGGGTATATCTAAAAGTTACATCGAAGTTGTTCTTAAGGCGCCCTATAAAGTGATCGGTTCTTATTTCAAGGCGTTAGTGGATTTACCCACAGTTTATACCGTAGAAAGCATTTCGGTGGAAAAGTTCGAAAATACGGAAGAGGACGCGTCTAAAAAGAAAAAAGAAGAAGAAGGCAAAGTTATCGCGAATTTGCTTTTGAGCAGTTATACCATGTCACGGATTTAGCCGGTAGGCTAAATTTTTGTTTCGGCAAAAATATTTTTTAATGAGACTTAGATTTTCTCCCCGCCATAGGCGGGACTCCGCTTGCGCTGCACAAGCTCGAAAAGCGCAGCCCCGTTTCCTTAATATACGGATTAAGGTTCGGGGCGTCCCGCACCTGAATATTTTATTCAGGGTAACGGGACAGAGGAAATCTGTAGTCGAATTACCCTGAGTGAGCGAAGGGTTAACTTTGACCTTTCCCGGGGTTAATTTTTCCGGCTGCACGCCGGCGAAATCGCCGGCCGGAAAAATTAAAGAATATTTATTTTTTACGCAGTAAAAAATAAATATGGATAAACAAAAACAACAATTAATCATTACCGGCGTATTGGTTTTAGTTTTGGTCGTCGTTTCAATGGCCACCCTTAAACCAAAAAAGAAGCGGGCTTACGCAGTTGCGGAAACGGCGGCGTCGGCGGTTGTGCCGGAAATCCCCGCGGCCGCGGCTAAATCGTCCAATGTCGTGACCGTCGCTTCCGCGAAGGATATCGACGATCAGAAAAAAAGAGCCAATCTAGAATGGGGCTTAGATCCTTTTTATCACGCGGTAAAGACTGAAATCTATCAGAGTTCAAGTTTTGTTTTAAAAGGCGTGTCTATGGGGGGGGCGAAATCGGGATATGTCTTTGTCAACGATCAGATTTTAACCGTCGGCGATATGATTGTCGGCTATAAAGTCATCGAAGTGCACAAAAATAAAGTTCTTTTAAAAAAAGGAAACGAAAAATTTTATTTGGTCTTGCCGGAGGAATGAACAAATTGTGGATAAACTGTGAAAGATTAATTTCTTTTTTAAAAATTTGGGATATAATAAAAACTATATGAAGAAAAAGAATATTATATTTGTTATTTTTTGCCTGACGGCGTTTTTAACCATTAACCTTTCGCCTGTGAACTTTTTTGTTTTTTCGCAGGAAAAGCAGGCTTCCGAAGAAAAAGAATCTTCGCTTGAAGACTACATCGAGTATCTTGAATTCAGGGAGGTTGATATCAAGGATGTTTTGCGCCAGTTATCCAAGCAGTATAATTTGAATATCATTTTCTCCGAATCGGTCAAGGGGCTGATTACGGTTCAGCTCCATGGGGTAACGATTGATGAAGCGCTTGATTCGATTGTAACCATTAACGGTTTTATGTATACCAAAAAAGGTAAAGTAATAAAAGTAACCACGGCGGCCGAGGCGGAAAAAGAAGGCAAGCAGACCAAGGTTTTCCGGCTTAACAATGCCGACGCCGGAAAGTTAAAAGATACTTTAGCCAAGACTTTATCCAGTGAAGGGAAAATCGAAGCCGATACCCGCTCTAACGCGCTGATTGTTACCGATAACGTCGCGGTGATCAGCAAACTGGAGGGGATGATCCCTAAGCTCGACGATACCACGATGCAGGTTTTAATCGAAGCGCGGTTTATCGAAACTACGCTGGGTACTACGGAGAAACTCGGTATTGATTGGAATACGACGATTTCCGCTTCCGGTTCGAAGCGGCCGACCACCTGGCCGTTTAACCGTTTCGGCGCGGACCGCCAATATTATCCTATCCAGGAACATTCGATAAGCTATACCCCGGATAATACCAGGCCGGTAGAGACGCCTACGGTCACCTATCCGTATCTGCAGACGGATGGAACTGTTGATTATACCAAACCAGTTAGTACTACAACTATCAGCTATCCTTATCAAATTCCCCAGATAACTTCTTCTTTCCCCGTACAGGACGTCGCCTTTCCTAATTTACCGGCCGGCATCGGTTCTTTTCCCGAGGTCGGCGGCGATATGTTTAGTTTTGGCGCGTTGGATTTCAGCCAGTTTAAGGCGACGCTGGATATGTTGAAGACCAGGGGCGATACCAAGCTTCTTTCTTCGCCGCGTATTGTCACTACCGATAATAAAGAAGCGAGCATCCAGGTGGGGCAAACCGTGCGCATCGTTTCCCAGGAAACTTACGATGAGCAGACTAAGCAGACGAAATATACTTATGAAAAACAGGAAGTGGGGGTGATTTTAACGGTGACGCCTCAGGTCAGCCCGGACGGTCACGTTAAACTGAAGTTAAAACCGGAAGTGTCTTCCATCGTCGGTTACAACTCCGGCACCAGTATTCCTATCATCGACAAGCGCACCGCGGAGACGGAAGTCGTAATTAAAGACGGCCAGACGATTATTATCGGCGGCCTGGTGACTAATGAGAAAACCTATAACACAACTAAAGTGCCTTTCCTGGGGGATTTACCGTTGCTCGGCAAATTGTTCAGCCATAAGGAGGAAAGCCCTACCAAGAGTGACCTGTTGATTTTTGTCACCGCGCGCGTGGTTAAAGAGAACGAAGGCTCGGTATTGGCGATGGATAGCGGGTTAAAGCTTTCGCCGCTGCGGCCGTTGAAATTAAAATTGCGCGATGCCGTTTTAGAAGGTAAGGACAAAAAAAATAAATAGCACCGCGCTGCTTAAACTATTAAATAATGGTACGCGGCACAACTGATTGTAAACATTAATTTTGCATCACATAATTAAAGGCAAAATTAATGCAACAATGCAGTAGTATTTTTTTGAAGAGTCTTCACGTTTGAGTATGTCTTTTTTTATCCGCGAAGCGGATAGTATTATTTTTTGCGCAGCAAACCCCTTCGGGGGTAATTCGGCTACCGCCTCCCTGAGCGTGCTACGCGTGCGCTCGGTCGGCGAAGTCTCATTAAATAAGGGGTAAAAAAAATGAAGAAAACAACAATCGTCGTTTTGGTGATCCTGGTAATTTTTTTAGCGTTGCTCGCGTTCGGGTTTTTTTCCCAGTCGCGCCTGTCTACCGAAGCGCTGACGCGCTATAAAGACCATTTAACGGAAATCAGCAACTCTATTACCGGTATCCTCAAGGAGAAGCAGGATTTAGCGCAGACCAGGGAGGCTTTGACGGCGGCGAACAATAAATTGGAAGAGGAAAACCAGGTTCTTAAAGCCGGCGCGCATACCCTCCAGGAAGACGCGATAAAATTAAGGCAGGAGTTGATCGAGATCAAGAGAAAACTCGTCGAAGATAAAGAAAACAAAAAGGCGGCGGGCGAATCGCCGGGAACCAAAACTCCGTCGGTGGAACTGGCGGCAATCACCGATAAGATCAAAGCAATCGCCTCGGCTATAGACAAAATCGATACAAGTTCGCGCCAGAAGTCGCAATTAAACGCCTCGCTGCGTTCGATCTACAATGAATTATATTCGTTGGATTTAAACATCGTTAAGCTTGCCGCGGCAAAAAATGAAGGCATTCCCGCGAGCGATAAAGATATCTTAAAGGAGGTTTCCCGCCGGGATGAAGAAATAAAAAAACTATGGGAAAAGGTTTCCCTTTTAGAAAAAGAAAACGTCCGGCTGGTTGAGGATGGCCGGAAAAAAGCCAAAGGCGTTCAGCCATACCTTGATGAAATCGCCCGGTTGAATAAAGAAAAAGAAGATTTGTCGGCGCAGTTGAGCCGGTACCGCGACCAGTTCGATAAATTGACGGCTCAATTAAATTCCCCGGATAATTTTGAGCAGACCTTAAAAGAGAAGGAAAATATTATCAGGGGATTAAATGAGGAAGCAGGTAAGTTGAAAAAAGATTTTCAGAGCGCCAACGAGCGGTACGCGCAGGTAAAACAGCGGCAGGCGGGAGTAGAATCGGAATTGGCAAGCCGCGCGGAAAAAATCGTAAATCTGGAGACCGCCCTGGAAGAAAAGAACAGCGTTTTGCTTGATTTGACCGTCAAGGTCCAGGACCAGTTGAAAGAGCTGGTTGCGTTAAGAGAGAGCTCGGTTAAGTCTAAACTGCTTAACGCTCGTCTGGGCGGCCGGTTGAAAGAAAAAGAAGCCGCGCTTGACGCGTTGAGGGCCGAGGTGGCTAAAATCAACGAGTTTAATTCTCAATTTAAAGATTATGCCGACCGTGTATCCCGCGTTGCCGCCGGCCCGGGGCCGTTACCTTCCCGGGAAAACCCAAAGTCGGGAACCTTGCTTCAACCCGGCACGGCCAAAGATAAACAGGTAAACGTGGAAATTGAATCGGTTCAGGTTAAGCAAGATTTCCCGGCGCAGGAAGATACTTCCGGCAAAAAGTCCGCCGGCGCCGGCAGCGAAGCGAAAGGCGAATAGGATTAATGGGAGCGATAGAGTGTCATAGAGTCAAAGTGTCATAGTGCCAAAGCTCAACCTCTCTGACACTTTGATGCTCTGACGCTTTGAGGGCTATACACGGTAGGCATTTTTTGATAATACGTGCGAATAGGAGGCGGTTGAGATGCTGAGAAAGGTTGTTATTCTTGTAGTTTTTTGGGGGATATGCGGTATCAGTTACGCGCAGCCGCAGGAAATTTCCGCGCCGGGATTTAGCGCAAAAAACGCCCAGGATTATTATCTTCAGGGAAAAGAGTTGATTGCTCAGGGAAAATACCGACAGGCCAACGAGGCATTTAAACGCGCCGAAGTTTTGCTTAACGGCTTAGAGGCCAAAGATTTGGGGCCGGCCGACGCGGCAGATGTGTTATCCGCCGGCAAGGAAAATACCCTTAACGCTGTTCCTGCCGCCTACCCGGTTGGCGCCGATACTCAGGTTAACGCTCCCGGATCAGGGAAGAAGAACGATAAAAAGAAAATTATTTTTGTCGGCTCAGAGCCGGCTAAAAAACCCGATAGCCCGGAAGATATTCTGGCTAAAGCGGAAAAGTTTTGCGTCAGAGGTTTACGGATGGATAAAACCAGGGCGCAGAAGGAAGAAATAAGGGATTACGAGGGGGCTGCGGCCGCGCAAAAAGAAATGATGGGCGCGTACGCTGAGGCGATAAAACTTTACGAGCAGGTTTTAAAGATCCGCCCTCGTGACCGTAATATCCGCTATAATCTGGGCATTATTTACCTGAATCGAGCTGAATACCAACAGGCGGTCGAAGCGTTCGAAAAAGTCATCGAGTTGAATCGGCGCGATATAGACGCTTATTATAATTTAGGCATCATCTACGAAAATTTCTTAAATGACTACGTTAAGGCGATAAGCTATTATAACCTGTATTTACAATACGCCCCTAAAGGCAAAGATCGCGAGGCGATCAAAAATTGGGTAGATTACATTAAGAGTAGAGATATACGATGAACGATGCGGAATTAAAAATTTTTTTACTCGAAGCTAATCTACTCAACCCCGAGGAAATAGAAAAAGCTTTAGGCGAAACGCAGAAGTTAAAACGGCCGCTGGAAAGGGTTGTCCTCGACATGCACCTTTTAGAGAAAGAATCTCTTTATAAGGTGATTTCCGAACGTATCGGAATCGAATACAGAAATTTAGCCGGCCTGGAAGTTGCCCCGGAACTTTTAAAGATTTATTCCGAAGAATTGGCCCGTTCCACCAAATCCGTCCCTTTATTCATAAAAGACGACGTTCTGCATATCGCTATGGAAGACCCCATGAACGTTTCGTTGATCGACCAGGTGCAGTTGTTCACCAACTACGCCATTGAGGTCCTTCTTTCCAGCCCCGATGAAATCGAAGAAACGATAAATAGAATCTATAAAAAAGATGAAAGCGCGGCTCTCTTCACGGAATTTAAAGAGATGAAAGAAGAGGGCAAGGCTTTAAGCGAAACCACTTCGATTGTAAAAATCGTCGATTTGATTATCGCCCAGGCGGTTCGAGACCGGGCCAGCGATATCCATGTCGAACCGGAGGGTGAAATGCTGCGCCTGCGTTTTCGCATTGACGGAATCATGCACGAAATCCCTTCTCCGCCCAAAGAGTGGGAATCGGCGATCACCTCCCGGATAAAAGTTTTGTCGGGGATGGATATCGCCGAGTCGCGCGTTCCCCAGGACGGCCACTTCCAGTCGAAAGTCGACGACAAGGTCGTGGATTTCCGTGTATCCACGCTGGCGACGATACACGGTGAGAATGTAGTAATGCGTTTGCTGGATACCTCTTCTGTTACTATCGGTTTAGAGCGGCTGGGTTTTTCTACCTACGAAGATTTAAAACGATACGAAATGCTTATTTCCCGGCCTTATGGGATCATCCTTTCTACCGGCCCTACCGGCAGCGGTAAAACCACGACATTATATTCCGCGCTGATGAGAATAAACACGCCGGATATAAACATTATCACCCTGGAAGACCCGGTGGAGTATCGTTTAGGCCTGATTCGTCAGGTACAGGTTAACCCTAAAGCCGGGATTACTTTTGCCAACGGCCTGCGCGCGATTTTGCGTCAGGACCCTGATGTGGTTATGGTGGGAGAGATCCGCGACTTGGAAACCGCGAGAATGGCGGTTCAGGCGGCATTGACCGGCCATCTTGTTTTTTCCACGCTGCATACCAACGACGCTCCTTCTTCGATCGCCCGGCTGGTGGATATCGGCATCGAACCTTTTTTAGCCGCCGCTTCTATCACCGGGATTATGGCCCAACGTTTAGTCCGGGTTATCTGTCCTAAATGCAAACAAGCGTATGATCCCAGCAAGGCCATGGTTAAAAAATGGAATTTAGAAGAGATAAAAGACGTTAAGGCATATAAGGGAGTGGGTTGTCCTGATTGCAAAGGCACGGGCTTTAGGGGAAGAATCGGTATTTTTGAATTGATGGTGGTAGACGATGAACTAAAAGAAATGATCAACCAGAACGCCACGGCAGTAGCGCTGCGCAAAAAATCGCAGGAAAAAGGGATGAAGCTTTTGTGGGAAGACGGCCGGGAAAAAGTTTTAAAAGGTATGACTACTTTTGAAGAAGTCGCCCGCGTTTGCGAGGAGCAGGGGGAAATTAAAAAAGACGATAAACCGGCGACGGTAGAAGTTAAACCTTACTTAAATGTCATTGAGGAGTCAAAAGAAAAACTTGCTCAAGTAAAAGACGTCAAGGTTGACGCTAAGGCTTTGGAGGAATATAAATCGCGCATGACCAAGTGGTTGAGCAATAAGTAATACAGATATCAGATATCGGATAGACAGATAAGCAGATTAGGCAAATATCGAATATCTGTCGGCTGCTTATCTGGCATCTGCCTAACTGTCATCTGAACTATGTACGAACAATACTGGAATCTAAAAGAAAAACCTTTTCAAAATACTCCCGACCCGAAGTATCTTTATTTGTCGCCGCAGCACGAGGATGCTTTGATGAAGCTTACTTATGTAATCGCCCAGAATTTAGGCTGCGGCATGCTTACGGGGATCTTTGGCTGCGGGAAAACCCTTTTAGCCAGAGTTATTTTAAAGGATTTAGGCCCGCAGAAATTTTGTACGGCTTATATCAACAATCCCGTAGTGTCCGAACCGGCAGAAATAATACGCTCTATCGTGCGTTCTCTAAGGCCGCAAAGTTTGCCGGAAAAGAAGACGGAAATGCTGATCGACCCCCTTTTAGAAAAACTATATAATATTTTTCTGGATAATATCCGCGACGGTAAAGAAAATATAATTATCATTGATGAAGCTCACGCGATTGATGATCTCAGGGTTTTTGAACAGTTACGGATGATTTTGAATTTTCAGACCGAGGAGAGATTCCTTTTAACCCTTATCCTTCTGGGGCAGCCCGAGCTTAAGGATAAAATCGACGCCTTAAAGCCTTTTACTCAGAGAATACCTATACGCTGTCATTTAGGCCCGCTCACGGAAGAAGATGTCGCTAAATATCTGGAGTTCAGAATAAAAACGGCAAGCAACGAAGCGGCGCCGACGGGGGACTTAAAGGCTTTTTTTGATAAAGAAACAGTAAAGGCGATTTTTGCTTATAGCGGGGGCATACCGCGCCGGATAAATACTTTGTGCGATTTGGTTTTGCTTTCCGGTTTCGCCAAGAAGACTACGAAAATTGACGCCAACTTTATCGTTTCGATAGTGAAAGAGTTCAATCTTAGTTAATAAGGTAACGGCTAGGGATGGGTTAAGGCAAAGGTTAAGAGGCTGAAAATTTCAGCCCTAACCTTAACCCTGGCCCATACAGGCATCGTTGCCGTTGCCTTAACCATTTTTTAATACTATGGGTATATACGCTTACAAAGCTACGGATTCCCGGGGTAAAATCGTCAAGGGCAATCTTGAAGCAAAAGATGAACTTGATGTTTCGACACAGCTGGCAAAACTAAATTATGTGCCGATAAACATATCATTTAAGGGCGAGAAAGCCCCCCCTCTTCTAGAGCGGCTTTTGAAAAAAGGGGTAAGCAAGGCATCGACAAAAGCGCTTATCGTTTTTACCAGACAATTTGCTACGATTGTTAAGGCCGCAGTCCCCATTATGGAAGGTTTAGGCGTTTTAGCGGAACAAGCCGAAGATCTAGCTTTGAAGGAAGCTCTGCACCAAGTTATCCATGATATTGAAGAAGGCGCCAGGCTTTCCGAAGCCATGGCCAAGCATCCGGGGGTTTTCAGCGACCTGTATGTCAATACCGTCGTCGCCGGTGAAACCGGCGGCGTTCTGGATAAAGTTTTATTGCGTTTATCTATAGTGGTAGAAGAAGAGGAGGCGACTAAAACCGATGTGCGGGCGGCGTTGCGCTATCCGATTATGGTAGTGATCGCCCTATTCATCGCTCTTTTCGTTTTGTCGGTAGTGGTTTTACCGCAATTTGTTAAGATGTATTCCGGCTTAGGTTCTCAGCTTCCTCTGCCTACGCAAGTAATGTTGGCGATAAGCGTTGCTTTTAGAAAGTTCTGGTTTATCACCTTTCCGGTGCTGGCGGCTTTACCCGTGGGCGCTAAGATGTTATTGAATATGCCCGGCGTAAGGGTAATCTGGGATAATTTTAAATTTCGAATGCCGGTTTTCGGCAAGGTTTATAATAAAATAGTGATGCTGCGTTTTTCTTCGATGCTCAGCGTGTTGTACCAGGCGGGGCTGCCGATATTAAAAATCCTTGATATTGTCAAAATTACCATAGGAAATGTAGTCCTGGCTAAAGATATCGAAAGTATTAAAAGAGATGTCGCCGACGGTAAGGGTGTTTCCGGAGGCGTGCTTAACAGCAAGTTATTTCCCCGGCTGGTAGGATATATGATTTCCATTGGAGAAAAAACCGGTTCTCTATCAAGTATGCTTGATTCTTTATGCGACTATTATACTTCGGAAGTGCGCAACTCAATGAAAACTTTGACCTCATTGATCGAACCTTTAATGACGGCGGTTCTCGGCCTTGCCGTTATGGGCATGGCTCTGGCGATATTCATGCCGATGTGGAATCTTATCGGGGCAATGCAAAAACAGTAATCAGTTTTTCCCGCGACGCCGGCGGGAAAACCAGATAGATTATTTTAGCGAGATTGCTGAAGGATAAATTTTTTTAAAGGGAAGAATATGAATATTATTTTAATTATTTTGACAACCCTGGCCGGTGCCGCGGTTACCCATCTTTATTATAAAAAAAGATTGAGTTTTTGTATCAATAAAGTAAAAGAAGAAAAGGCTCAGCTTATTCATCTGGAAAAAATGGCGTCGCTGGGGACATTAGCCGCGGGCGTCGCTCACGAGATAAATAATCCACTGACTTTTTTAATTACGGATTTAAACCTTTTGCTTAAACATATGGATGAAGCGAATATAGATAAGGAAGAAGCAAAAGTCCTTTTGAGCGAATGTATGGAAGGTTCGGAGAGAATAAGAAGGATTGTTAAGGATTTATTATCGTTTTCGCATCCGGCGCAGGGAAAGAAAGTTTTTTCCGATATCAACAATTTATTGGATTCTACGATCAGGATATTGTGGAATGAAATAAAATACAAAGTAGATGTGGTTAAGGATTATAAGGCTTCGACTCAATTGTGGGTTGACCCTAATCAGGTAAGCCAGGTTTTTCTCAATCTTATTCTTAACGCGGTGCAGGCGATAAAAGATAAGGGAACGGTTTACCTTTCGACGCATGAAGACGACAAATATATTTTCATAAAAATAACCGATACGGGAGACGGAATAAAACCGCAGGATTACCCCAGGATTTTTGAGCCTTTTTACACGACGAAGAATGGGACAGGGCTGGGTTTATCGGTAAGCAAAGATATCATCGAAAGGCATAAAGGAAGAATAGAGACGCAAAGTGTCGTGGGCAAGGGGAGTACCTTCACGGTGGTTTTACCGAAAAGCGAAAATTCTATTAAATAGTTTGCTAAAACCAATATTTTTGCGGCCGGCGGCAATTCAGTTTTTGCCAAAAAATAAATAGTTGAATTAAAAATTCGATAAAGCTATAATATAGGGAAAGTAGAAGGCAGAGGGGAATAGCTAAGGGTTAAGAGTTTTTTATCCGCGAAGCGGAGGGGATATTTTTTTTACGAAGTAAAAAAATAAGGAGGCAGGTATGAAGAATGTTTATCGTGTGGGCGATGATTTTTTCGTAGCATTGGCATTTGTCAGTTTTGTAATTGGAGTAGTGTTGAGAATCTTAAGTTTTTCTCAGGTTCCTTTCGGCATAAATTATAAAGAATGTTTATTCCTGTCAATGATGTGTTTGCTTTTCAGTATCGCTTTGAATTTGCACGACGCGAATCAACCTAAATAATTGCTCATTCGGCAGTCCTGCCATCCCAGGACAATATTAAGGCGCGGTCCGGCGCCCCGTATTTTAATATTAAAATGATGGGGGGGGCGAAGCCTACGGCTTTTTGTCGTTTTAGCTAAGAAAGACGATTGGTGTGCGTATGGAAAACCGCCGGCACCCCCGGATTAATGTAAAATTTTGTGTTGATTACCGAAGTGATCATGTGTGGCAGAACGCGCAAGTTATGAATGTTTCCCGGGGCGGGATGTTTGTTGTTGCGAAAAAAATAGAGTCTCCCGGCACAACCCTGGAAGTTATTTTCGATTTCGGCAAAGAAGATACAAGAAAAATCCAGGCTAAAGCGGTAGTGGTTTGGAACAGGGGAGAGCCCGGCGCGGTCAAGGAAGACAAGGTTCTACCGCCGGGGATGGGAATAAAATTTATTAAGATATTCCCCCGGGAATCGGAAAACTTTTTAGGAGAATTAATAGAAAAGTGGGATAAAAATGACTAAGCATACGCTTCTTATTATCGACGATGAGCCGAATATTCTTTCTTCGTTAAAACGGGTTGTTGAGGGCGAAGAGCGAGAAGTATATCTGGCTAAAGACGCGGAAGAGGGTTGGAAAACGCTTCAGGAAAAAGGAGAAATGGAGGTAATCATTTGCGATAATAAATTACCGGGTATGCTGGGGGTAGATTTTTTCATCAAAGTGAAGCGCCTCTATCCGGATACGATAAGAATCCTTATTACCGGTTACCCCGATTTGAACAGCGCGATGGACGCGATCAACAAGGCGCATATCTGGCGTTATATCCTTAAGCCCATCGAAGTGGAAGAGTTGAAGACATTAATAAAACAATCATTTGATTATTACCGTATTTTAAAAGAAAACCGCTTGCTTTTACAAATCGCCCGTCAGCAAGCCGAGTGGCTGCGCGTGTTGAAAGAAAAATATCCCGGTATGGTCGGTAAAGAAATAAGCGGCGATATGGCTTACGCGATGGAAGAAAAACATGTTTCGGCGATTGTGGAAGAATTTATTAAAAAATATTACCCTCAGGAAAAAACGAAGGATGAAGGACAAGGGACGAAGGAAAAAACGGCGTGACAGGCCGCCTATCTTAAAAAGGAAGCCGCGTTAAAATGGACAATCATCCTTCCGGTTGGGACGAAAATCACAGAAACAGCCTGGAAAACAAGTTAATTAAAGAAAATTGGCTTAGCCCGGCGGAATTTCTTAAAGCCAAAGAAGAGCAAAAAGAATCGAAGAAGTCTTTATACTCGGCAATCGTAAAGTTGGGATTTTTGAGCGAAGAGGATATTTTTATCTTTTTCGCTCAACATGCCGCCATCCCTTTTGTCCGGCTCAGCGATTATAAGTTTGATGAGGGCCTCTTAAATCTATTCAACGAAGACGCCTACCGGCAGCATTTATTTTTACCTCTCTTTAAAATAGACGCCTCTCTCTACGTGGCCATGGTCAACCCCTTAGACAGCGATTTTATTAATACAATCGGTATGCGGACCGGGGCCGAGATCTGCCCGTTATTTGCCAGCCCGTCGTCAATGGTCAGCCAGATAAATAAAATTTTCGGGCCCGACAATAAATATTTTGATTTGGAAGGCCTGGTCGTGTCTCCCCGGGGGTTAAACCTGATTCCTTTTTGGCGGGAATCGGAACGGATTTCCATTAAACTCCCGGTAGAATTTAAGCCGCAGGATGGGAGAGTAAGCCTTATCTCCGATTCGTATATTTCCGCTACCTGCACCGATATTTCGGAAAGCGGTAAGGCAATCGGCATAAAGACGTTTATTTTTCTGCCGCCGAAAGCAAAAATTTCAGTAAAGTTTCCCACTAAAGAACCAAAGACGGAATTAATCGCTGAAGTTATACGTTCCAATATTGAAAAGGGCGGCCAATATTTTCTGGGAGTAAAGTTTGATGAGATTAAGGAGAGTTTGGTCAGAAGCATCCTGGCTGATGTGGGGCGCTAAGGCAGCTGATTTTAAAATCTCCCTGTTATTTTAAATTGGGCATTGATCATTTGCCAATTATCATTTTAAACTAAGATTTGTTTTTTTGAGTAAAATATGGTATAAAATAAGTGGAGAGTGTGAGTGATAAATCCCCCCTGGATAAGATAATAGGGAGGGGAGTGTTCTGAGTCATAGCGGAATACGGCAAACTCTGGGTAACCAGAGGACCCCTGGATCGTATCGGGTTCAGGGCGGCGCACTTTGGTAGTACGCCGGCAAAGTTACAGGCCCTGGTAAAAGATAGGGCGGCTGAATTGCCAAACGCATAACAAGAGCAAGCCGGTCGATCCTACCTTGATTCAGGGTAGGATTGTTTTTTTATAATATTACGGAGGTGAAAATATGAAAAAAGTAATGGGATTAGCGCTTATTCTTGGATTAATTACTTCTTACCCGGTTTTTGCCGCAATGACTTTGGACCAAGCTATTGCCGCGGCTAAACTAGCCCGGGCTAAAGTAGTCACGGCCCAGGCACCAGTAACTGCCGCGCAAAAAAATTTGGCTACGGTGACCGCTGCTCAGGCAAAGCTGGTAGCGACAGCCCAGGCCAATGTAACTACCGTAACCGCTGCCCAGGCTACAAAAGTAGCGACAGCCCAGGCCGCAGTAGACAAAGCTGTGGCTAACGTAGCTACCGTAACCGCTGCCCAGGCTACAAAGGTAGCGACAGCCCAAGCCGCAGTAGACAAAGCTGTGGCTAATGTAGCTACCGTAACCGCTGCCCAGGCCGCTAAGGTAGCTGCTGCCCAGACAAAGGTCGGCACAGCGCAAGCGAGTGTAAACGCAGCCCAGGCCGCATTAGCCGCGGCTATAACTCCGGCGCAAAAAACCGCCGCGCAGAAAGCATTGACTAACGCTCAAACCGCGTTAACTAACGCACAAAAAGCTTTAGCTACCGCCATCACGAATCAGACAAATGCTATCGCCACCGCGCAAAAAGCGGTAACCACGGCCAATACTGCTTTAGCCACCGCCATCACGAATCAGGCCAATGCTATTGCCACCGCGCAAAAAGCGGTAGACACGGCTAAGACTGCTTTAGCTACGGCCATCACGAATCAGGCCAATGCTATCGCCACCGCGCAAAAAGCGGTAGACACGGCTAAGACTG
>Ga0182021_10000438_pt1 | contig 43885 bp, 38 predicted proteins | sample 612E3MmetaG_FD_120493 | JGI IMG/M metagenome (GOLD analysis project Ga0182021, IMG submission 120493) | Permafrost microbial communities from Stordalen Mire, Sweden - 612E3M metaG (Illumina Assembly) | ecosystem: Environmental > Terrestrial > Soil > Wetlands > Permafrost | place: Sweden... | reverse complement strand
GGCACTCATGCCGACGCTCGGCCTTCGACACTGTGTCGCGCCCGCGAACAGGTATCGAGACGAGTCTCGATACGGCAGGCACGAGTGCCTGCGCCACATCGGCTGGCGGAGTGTGAGAAATGCGGCCTGGGGAACGCCTGTTCCACGCCGCTACTTCACGGTGAGCTAGAAATCCACCCGCAACACCAGCGCGTCGCTGGCCACGCGGACGTCCGGCGCCAGGAACCCGCGGACTTCGCGTTTGTACCCGGGCGACGCTCCCGCGCCTTCCAGCATCTTCCGCGCTTCCGCTTCCAGCGCGTAGTGGAAGTCTCTGGCCAGGCTGGCCTGCATGGCTTCCGAGACCCGGCGAATGTAGTACCCGCTCCTGCCTTCGCTGGTCACCTTCACTTCCTGCAGGGCGATGGCGCCGTTGCGGTAGACAGGCACCGCGGTAATCACCATGTCGAAGGCGTCTCCCAGGCCCACGCATTGGCCCACCACGTTGAGCGCGCTGCGGCCGGTGAACCGCGCCTTCATTCGCAACCGCCCGCCCTCGCCGCTTACCCGCGGCTTTTCCAGGTACGCGAAGTTGCACTTGTTGGTCTTGCCGCCGCGCACGTAGCGGCGGCCCTCCTGGGTGAAAACCTGCTCCGCCAGCATGCGCTCCAGCGCTCCGAACTGGATGCGGAGTTCCACGGCGGCCGCGCACCGGGATAACGCCAGCAGCAGTAGTACGAGACGCTTCACTCGTGCTTTTCCATCAGTAGCGTGATGGTGCCGATAGTGAATGTCATGCGGACCCGGATCTGCACCGGCAGTTTGCGGCGGTCGTCGCTCACCCACACGTTGACGTGCGCCGATCGCTTGTAGAGCACGTTGTCGAACAGATAGGCCTCGTAGCGGATGGTCTTGAACGTGCCTTCCGGAGTCTTCACGTCTTCGCGCGCCTGCGCTTCCACCTTCACCAGCACGCTCTTCTTGCCGTCGCTCACCGGAATTTGCGTGCTTTGGCCGGGCTCCAGGTTCAGCGTGCGGACGAAGAACAGCCCGCCGAGCACGTCGTGCACGCAGGGCGGGATGTCGATATCCCCGGAACGCACGATGGCGTTATTCTTGGCGCGGTCGCGTTCCAAATAGCTGGCCTTCCTGGCCTCCCCGTCGAAAGCGATCCTGGTTTCGCGCAGACGGCTGCCTTCGTGGGTGGTCATCTGCAAGCTCTGCGCGCAGTAGGAGGAGTTCAGGTTGGCGGAATAATCGTCCTCCACCTTGAACAGTTTGGAGACGATGCCGGTCGATTCCAGGTGCAGATTGACCTGATAACCGGGTCGCGGCTGCGGCGTCGCGTTCATGTCCACACGGGCTTTGCCCGCCGCGAAAAGGCGCCAATCGATGCCGTAGTGGAAAGTTTCCCTGGCGGGCAAAGGGTTGCTCTGCGAAAAAGCGGGCGTCGCGCAGACGAGGAGCGGCAGCAGCCGGTTGAAGAGCATGAAAAGCCAGTTTCGCATTTGCGGCGCCAGTGGCGCAATGTGCGCGCTAGATTAGGAAGTAGTCACGTGCCGTAGCGAAGGCAGGAGGATTCCGTTGGTCGTATTAGGTATCAATATCGGTGGCAATCAGATCCGGGCCGGAATGGTCGACCCCGGCGGCGCCATTCTGGCGTCGCGCACCATCCCGACTCCGGCGGATCTGGACGCGTTCCTGCCGTCGTTGCACGACTGCATCGGCTGGCTGGTGGAGAGCACGGAACTGCCCTCCGGGGTGGGTGTGGGCTGCAAAGGCATGATCGATCCCGACACCACCCGCATCGAAAGCCTGCGCGGCCCGCTGCACTTTCTGCAGGGATTGCGCATCGCGGATCTGGTCGGTCTGCCGCTCGGGGTGCCGGTGTTCGCCGACAACGACGCGCGCGTGTCTCTCTCCGGCGAGCTGGTGTGGGGCGCGGCGCGCGGGCGTGAAAACGCCCTCATGCTGACCCTCGGCAACGGCGTGGGCGGCGCCGCCCTGGTCAATGGGCGCGTGCTGCGCGGGCACTCCGGCATGGCCGGCAACATGGGCCACCTCACCGTGAACCCGCATGGCTCCGTCTGCTCCTGCGGGAATCGCGGCTGCCTGGAGACGGTGTTCTCCGCCCGCGCGATTGAGGCCGAGGCGCGGGCAGCCGTGTATCGCGGCTGCGATTCCGTGCTCACGCGACTCTTCCGCGAGCAGCCCCAACTGGCCTCCTGCCGCACCGTCTTCCAGGCGGCGAGCGAAGGCGACACGCTGGCCATGGCGATTGTCTCCGGCGCCATCCACCAGCTCGGCGCGGCGCTGGCCGGGCTGCTGCACATCTTCGACCCCGAGATCGTGATTCTGGGCGGCCACGTGGCCGACGCCGGCGCCGATCTGCTGGTCCCGCTCCAGGAAGAAGTGTGGAACCGCTCGCGTGGCCTGCTGGGCCGCGAGGTGCCCATCGTGGAGCAGGAGGTGGCCGACAAATCCGGCATCATCGGCGCCGCCGGCCTGGTCATGGCGCCACGGGACTGACCTGAGTGAAAAAGGTGGGGCAGGCGCTTTCGCCTGCCAACCGTTGTCTATTCGTACCGCAGCGCTTCGGTAGGGTGCAGATGCGCCGCCCGGTTCGCCGGCAGCATCCCGAACACCAGGCCCACCAGACAAGAGACGCCGAATGCCAGCAGGATCGCCAGCGGCGAAATCGGGATCCGGATGCCGGCGAACAACCGCACGCCGAGCGGGATCGCCACGCCCGCCAGAATGCCGGCCGTTCCGCCGCAAAGACTCACCAGAACGGCCTCCGTCAGGAATTGCAGCAGAATCTCCTTGGGTGCCGCCCCCACCGCCAGCCGCACGCCGATTTCCCGCGTCCGCTCCGTCACCGTCACCAGCATGATGTTCATGATCCCGATGCCGGAAATCAGCAGCGTGATGGCCGAAACCAACACCAGCACCAGGGAAAGGATCAGCGAGATGTTCCGGGCCGCGTTCAGCATCGCCGTCATGGTGTCCACGCGATAGCGCGCGCCGGCGCGGTGCCGCGCCTCCAGGATCTCCTGCACCCGCCCCGCCACCCGGTCCACCTGCCCCGGCGATCGCACCTGCACGTACAGCGGATCGATGCGCTCCACCGGGCTGAAATAGCGCAGCACCGTAAGGGGGATCAGTATCGTATCCCGGTCGACTTCCGACTGTCCGAAAGTCTCCACCTTTTCGCGGAACGTGCCGATCACCGTGAACTCCAGACCGTGCAGTTTGACGGTCTGGCCGAGCGCCGCCGCCCGCCCGCCGAACATGCGCGCCGCCAGTTGGTCGGTGAGCAACGCCGTCTTGGTACGCAGCGTGAGGTCGCCCTCATCCAGAAACCGGCCGCTGGAGATCACGATATTGCGCACCGGCTGGTAATCCCGGTCGGTGCCGATCACCTTGACGTCCCGCTCCTTGCCGCCAATCGGAATGCGGTCGAAACTGAACATCACACCGGTCGCGGCCACGATGTCGGAGGTCAATTCCCGGCGGATCGCCCGCACGTCCTCCATCTTGATGTAGTCCGCCTCGGAGACCGTGCTGCCCCCCGCCGCGGCGTAGTAGGCAAAAATGATGTTCGACCCGATGCCTTGCACCTGTTCCAGAACATAGTCCCGGCTGGTCAGCGAGATGGTCACCACCAGGATCACCGACGCCGTGCCGATGGCCATGCCCAGCCCGGTCAGCAGCGAACGCACCGGACTGGCGCGAAGCGCCTGCGCGCTGAACCGGACCGCCTCGCCGAGGAACATGGGCCGGGCCTAGCTGCCCTGCACCTGTTTGAGGAGCTTCTCGGCATCGGCTCGCGGCGGGTCTTCCGGCGTCAAAGCACTATTCATGTATCGCTTTAGGAGTTCGCATGCAACATCAAGATTCCGTTTGCCCTTAATGTATAGATCAGCTTTCGCAAACATCAGCCTCGGGCTGTTGGGAGCGATCTGCTCCGCCTTTGCCATGCTGAGGTCGGCCTCCCGATAGCGGCCCTGCCTGGTGAGCAGCCGGGCCAGGTCGATCCATCGTCCGACATGCTGGGGAGCAATCTCCAAGGACTGCCGCAATTGCGCTTCGGCGGTGCCGAATTCCTTGCGCTTTTCGGCCAACCTGGATTGCGCCCAGTGTCCCTCGGCGGGGCTGATGCGGGCGATCCGGGTGGCCGTGGCCGACGCCTTGTCGATTCCTCCGCCCAGGAAGCCAGGAGCCTGTAGGTAATACTCGAAGAGATCGCTCTGCGCATCCAGATTCGAAGGGTCCAACTGCACGGCCTTTTCGAAACATTGGCGTGCCTTGTTGGCGAATCCGGGGGCCGTAATGATGCTGGAAGTCTCGGCGCGCCGTCCATAGGAGCGGCCCAGCCACAGGTAAACTCCGGAGCTGCCCGGATCCAGAACTGCCGCCTGCTCCAGCGCCTCGATTGCCTTCTGGAACTCGCGGCGCCCGAAGTAGTCGCGCCCCATCAGTTCGTACACCGCCGCGTCCTTGTTGGGGACCGTCTGCAACACTTCAAGAGATTGCTGGAACTCAGAGTTATTGTAGAGCCTATGCGCACGATCGATGTCCGGTCCGGCGGCCCATGCCAGCCATGCGAAGCCGAACGTCGAGAGGAGGCGTTTCACCTGGTAACCCTGCGTGAACATCATAATAGCTCACCTACATGGATGAATCCGAAGCCGGACGCGTTTCAGACTTTCCGCGGCAATTCGCTTGCATCTTTTTCGGAACTCCTCCCGTATACCCAATGCGGTTATGATTTACCAAGCGGCTATCGACGAGAGTTTTCCCGTGGCGGAACCCCCCACTCATGCCGCGCGCTTGCGGAGCGGCGATCCCACCGCGTTGGCCGAGAGCGTCGGCTACTATCAGCACCGGCTGTACCGCTACCTGCTGCGGCTGGTGCGCGATACTGCGTCGGCCGACGATCTGTTCCAGCAGACCTGGCTCCACGTGGTGCGCCAACTGCACAGCTACGATGCGGCGCGCAGCTTCGATACCTGGCTCTTCGCCATCGCGCACAATGCCGCCATGGATCTGCTGCGGAGGCGTCCGGGGGAGAGCCTGGAAGATCGCGAGTTTTCACTTCCGGAGCGCACGCCGGACGCGCTCAGCACGGTGCTGGCCGGGGAGCGGGCCGCCATCCTGGCCGCTGCCCTGGCGGAACTGCCCGCGCTGTATCGGGAAGCCCTCACGCTGCGCTTCGAAGAAGGCATGAAGCTGGAAGAAATCGCCGAGGTCACGCACGCCCCGCTTTCCACGGTGAAAAGCAGAGTGCGGCGCGGATTGGAAGCCATGAAACAGAAACTCTGCAAGGAGGACATCCTATGAGCGAACACGAATCCGTTCGTCAATTGCTGGCGCTCAGCGCGGCCGGCCTGCTCGATGCCGGCGAAGAGCGCCTGGTGAGGGAACACGCGCGCCAGTGCGCCCGCTGCGCCGCCAAACTCGACGACTACGCCACGCTCTCCGCCGGGCTTTCCGCGCTGCCCTGTCCGCTGCCACTCCCCGACCTGCTGCGCCGCACCAATTCGCTGGTGGCCGCCGAGGTGGATCGCCGCCAAGGCGCGGCCTTCGCCGGCGCGGCGGCGATCTTTGCCTGTGTTTTCGTCCTGCTGATGGGCGAGACGCTGCGCATGGTGGCGGGTAACACCGCCGTTCTTGTGTGGCTCGCCTGGGCCTTGGTTTCCTCCGTGTTGGGGGCTGCGTCCGCTCTCATGCTGGCATCGCGCCGCCGTTCCGAAAGGAGTATTGTATGACACCCGTTGTTCCACGCGAGAGAGTGATTCCGTTCGGCGGCTGGCTCGCCGCCGGCATCGTGTTCCTGCTGTTCTTTCTGCTGTTCAACCTGATGTTTTTGCACAACTCCCCCCCCCTGCCGGTCCGGATTCTCATCCCGATCGTGGTCCCGCTGATGCTAGCGGGCTACACCCTGCTGATCGGCTACGTCAACGGCGACGCCCGGCGCCGGGGCATGCGGTACGTGATGTGGACCCTGCTGGCCATCTTCCTGGCCAACGGGATCGGCATTATCCTCTACTTCATCCTTCGGGATCCGCTGCCCGTGCACTGCACGCGCTGCGGCGCCAGCGTACTGCCCACTCACGCGTTCTGCCCGCGCTGCGGCGCCGGTGTCCAGCCCGCCTGCCAGGCCTGCCATCGCATCCTCCAACCTGGGTGGACCCATTGCGCCTGGTGCGGAAATCGGTTGTAGACAGGAAGGGACGCGCCCGGAAGCGGAATTGGCAGGCGGAAGCGCCTGCCCCACCTTTGCATGCAAATCGCAATGTTCTACGGCCTCTTATGGGGTACAATCCCTAGTACATCATGAGCAGTCCGACCGCTTCGGAGACGATGAATCCGGGACGCCGCCTGGGCCACTACGAAATCCAGGCGCGGTTGGGTTCCGGCGGCATGGGGACGGTCTACCAGGCTCTGGATACGCGCCTCAATCGCGTGGTCGCCCTCAAGGTTCTCTCGCCCGACCGACTGGAAGGCACCGATGGCCGCGGGCGTCTGATCAGGGAAGCGCAGGCAGCCAGCGCGCTGAACCACCCCAACATCGTCACGGTCCACGAAATCGGCCACGATGAGGGCGTCGATTTCATCGCCATGGAACGCGTGGAAGGCCAGACGCTGGGCGAACTCGCGGCGCGCCGGCCGCCGTTGCGTGAGATCCTGCCGGTCGCCATACAGATTGCCGACGCCATCGCCAGTGCGCACGCCGCCGGCATCGTGCATCGCGACCTCAAGCCGTGCAACATCATGGTGACCGAACGGGGCCTGGCCAAGATTCTGGATTTCGGGATCGCCAAAGTGGCCGCCGCGGGCGATGCCGAATCCGACACCACGCAGACCCTGACCCTGTCCGGCCGGATCCTCGGCACGGTGGCGTACATGTCGCCGGAACAGGCCGCGGGCAGGGAAGTCGATTGGCGCTCCGATGTTTTTTCTTTCGGCTGCGTGCTTTACGAACTGATTACCGCCCGCCGCGCCTTTCACGGAGATTCCGACATGGCCACGCTGGCGGCGGTGATGGCCAAGGAGCCAGAGCCCGCGCGGCAGTTTTCCCCCGAGTTGCCCCCCGCCCTGGAACGGATCGTCGATACCTGCCTGCGCAAGAAGCGTGGCGAGCGCTGGCAATCCATGGGCGATGTCAAACTGCTGCTGGCTTCCGCCCTGGCCGATCTGGATGTTGCCGAGCCAACGGCGCGGGCGCCGCGGCTGGGGCTGGCCCTGGCGCTGGGAGCGGGCGCCGCGTTGCTGGCTTCGGGCGCGGCCTGGTGGTGGTCCCGCCCCGCCGATACCGCCGCCCCCGTCGCGATGCTGCGGCAGGTCACCAACACGGGCGGGCTCAACGACTATCCCACGCTCTCCCGCGACGGCAACCTGCTGGCCTTTGCCAGCGACCGCAACGAAGCCGGCAACCTCGACATCTGGGTCCAGCAGATCGGCGGGCGCGACCCCATCCGTCTGACCACCGACGAAGCCGACGACAGCGAGCCCGCCATCTCCGCCGACGGCACCCGCGTGGCCTTCCGCAGCGAACGCAATGGCGGCGGCATCTACGTGGTGCCGTCGATGGGCGGCGACGAAATGCTGCTCGCCCCGCGCGGCCGCGATCCGCGATTCTCTCCCGACGGGCGCTGGATCGCCTACTGGGAGGGCCGCGAAAGCAGCGACCTGCTGCCCGGTACGGCGCGCGTCTACGTGATCCCTAGCGGCGGCGGGCAGGCGCGGCAGATCGGCGCCGACCTGGCCGCCGCCCTCTACCCGGTCTGGTCGCCGGAGGGCGATGAAGTGCTGGTGCTGGGCCGCGGTCCAAGCGGCGGCGCCGACTGGTGGACCATCCCGGTGCAGGCGGGGGCCGCGCGGCAGACCGGCGCCTTCGCGGTGCTGGCCGCACAGCGGTTGGTGTACACCGCCTGGCTGACCGATATCCTGCCGCTGGAATGGCGCGCCTCCGGGCGCGTGGTGTTCGCCGCCGGCTCGGGCGATGCCGGCAATCTCTGGGAGATCCCTCTCACCAGCGGGCACGTGAAGGGTCGCGCCACGCGCCTCACCGAAGCTCCCGGGTATCAGTTGCACGCCTCCACCGCGGCCGCCAGCGCCCGTGGCCGCCTGGCGTTTTCCAGCCTCGGGTGGACGCCTGTGGTGTGGAGCCAGGGGCTTGACGCCGACCGCGGAATCGTCCAAGGCGAACTCACTGCCGTCACCATCGACGAACCCGCGTCGCTCGCGCCCTCGCTCTCCGCCGACGGCCGATATCTGGTCTACCTCGGCACGCAACTCGGTTCCAGGTCGGTGCGCGCCCGCGATTTGTCCACCGGCAAAGCCGTCAACCTGGTGACGTCCCCGGTGGGGTTTTTCAATCCCCGGATCTCCGGCGACGGCGCGACGGTGGCCTATTCCGATAGCGGCGGCAACCTGTTCCGGGTGCCCCGTGCGGGCGGCGGCGTGGAGACGCTCTGCCTGGGATGCGGGACCACCATGGCGGTCTCCGCCGATGGCAAACGTATCTCCTACGAACCGGCGCGGGGCGAGGACCTGACGTATTACAGCGTGGAGAGCAAGGCGCGCGTCGTCGTCGCCCAGCGCCCGGCGGGCGGCGTGCTCACCGATGGCCGCTTTTCGCCCGACGGCAAATGGATGGCCTTCCATGCGCGCACAAAAATGACCACCGCGCAGGTCTTCGTGGTGCCCATCGATGGGGCTCTTCCGGTGCCGCGCGAGCGATGGATCGCGGTGACGGACGGCGGCAGCGAGGAAATGGAGCCGGCCTGGAGCCCCAATGCAGAGCTGCTGTATTTCCTGTCCGACCGCGACGGTTTTCGCTGCATCTGGGCGCGGCGCCTGAACGCCCTCAGCAAGCAACCCGCCGGCGACGCCTTCGCCGTGCGCCACTTCCACCGCGCGCGGCGCTCCCTCCGCCGCATGACCGGCACCACCGGGCTGATCGGACTTTCGGTGGCCCCGGGCCGAATGGTAGTCTCTTTCGGAGAGCTCACCGGAAATATCTGGCTCGAAGAGAGAGCGCCGTGAAGATCAGCGTAATCGTTGTCACCCGCAACGAAGGCGCGGAACTGCGCCGCACGGTGGAGAACCTGCGCGACACCTTGCCCGGGCGCTCCGAAATCGTCATCGTGGACGACGCTTCCACCGATGGTTCCACGGCCAGGTTCCGGCGCGCCATCAAGGCGGGCGGCATCGGCGTGGCGCGCGCGCGCAATCTCGGCGCCGCCCAAAGCAAGGGCGACCTTCTCGTCTTCGCCGACGGGCACATCCGTTTGGATAAGATGTGGTGGCAGCCGTTGGCCGATATCGTCGAGGACCGGCGGGTGGCGGCGGTGGCCCCCGGGGTGACTCATCTGCCGGCGGGGCGCGGTTGCGGTTTCGGCCTGCAACTCAGCGGGCCCGATCTGGATGCCTACTGGCTGCCGCGCAAAGCCAACACGCCCTTCGCCGCGCCCATCCTTCCGGGGTGTTGCCTGATGATGCGGCGAGCGGTCTTCGAGGCCACCGGCGGCTGGGACGGCGGCCTGTTGCACCGCGGGGGGGTGGACAACGAAATGTCGGTGCGCCAGTGGCTGCTGGGCTACGATCTGCTGATTGCGCCCCAAGTGGTGGTGCGGCACCGTTTCCGCGAGAACTCGCCGTATCCGGTGGGCTGGCCGCAGTATCTGCACAACCGTTTGCGGCTGGCCTTCGCCCATTTTTCCGCGCCGCGCCTTGCCAAAGCGGTCCGGGCGCTGCACAAACACGAGGCCTTCGGCGAAGCCATGGAGCTGCTGGTGGAGGGCGACATTTCGTTGCGCCGCAGGGAAATGCTGGCGCGCCGGGTGCGCAGCGACGATTGGTACTTCGAGAGGTTCGGGATGAAATGGTGAGTGTGGAACCGAGCGAGAGATCCTTTTCCCCCGCGGAGACGCAGGGGCGCGGAGATAAGCGCGGAGGAACACATACACAAGAAAGAGCACTAAGGCCGGCGCGGCAGTTGTCGGGGATGTTCTTCGTTTTCTCTGCGCTTATCTCTGCGCCCCTGCGTCTCCGCGGGGAATCGCATTCCTCGGCAACCCATGATTAACGACGAATTCTCCACATTCAAACGGCACAGCGCGTGGTTCGCGCAGCGCGGGTCCGAGACGCTTCACGACGTCCATGCCGGCGAGTTGGAAGACTTCTGGAGGCGGCGCGAGAAATCCTCCCACGTTGCCAAGCTGCCGAAATGGGAGTGCCTCGGCCCATTCAACATCGCCGGGCGGGTCACTTCGCTGATCGCGCATCCCGCCGATCCGCGGCGGCTCTGGGCCGGCGCGGCGGCGGGCGGTGTCTGGAGCAGCGCCGATGGCGGGGGAAGCTGGCGAAGCTGCTGGCCGAAATGGGCTAGCCCGAATATCGGCGCGCTGGCCATCGACCCCGCCGATCCGGACGTGATCTACTGCGCCACCGGCGAAGCCAACCTCTCGCCGGATTGCTATCCGGGTACCGGCCTGTACGTCAGCCGCGATGGCGGCGCCAACTGGGCATTGCTGGCCGCCGCCGGCACCCACAACCTGCCGCGCCGCATCGGCGCACTGCTGCCCTTGAAGCTGGCGCACTCCACGCTGTACCTGGGCGGGGTGACGCTCAACGAGCAGCACCCCGCCGGTCTCTACGGTTCGTCCGACGGCGGCAGGACCTGGCGGCGCGAGGACGGTCCATCGAGCAGCAACTACTGGTGTCATTCGCTGGCGGCGCATCCCGATGGATTCCTGCTGGCCGGCTTGGAACTGGGCGGCGCGCAGACCGGCATCTGGCGCGGGGGGAACGGCGCATGGAAGCAACTGCGCGGCGGGTTGCCATCCGGCGACAAGACCGGCCGCATCAGCCTGGCCATCGCGCCCTCCCGCCCCAACACGGTCTACGCGCTGGTGGCCGACCGGCTGGGCAGCGAGGTGCTGGGCGTGTTTCGCAGCCGCGATGGCGGTGAGCGCTGGCGGAAGGTGGGAGGCGCCCACTTCGCCGAAGAAGGCCAAAGCTGTTACAGCAACACCATCGCGGTGCATCCGGACGATCCCGATACGGTGGTCTGCGGGCTCTACGACATCCACAGCAGCCGCGACGGCGGCGCCACCTGGGCACGCGCCAGCCACTGGGATGCCGAAGAGGATAGCCCCCGATACGTGCACTCCGACCAGCACGCCATCCTGCTGCCCGGCGGTAACTTGATTTATGCAGCCAACGATGGCGGGGTAGCCGCCAGTGAGGATTTTGGCGAGACGTGGGCCATGCGCCCGCGGGGACTGGTCAACACGATGTTCTACGACATCGACGTGGCCTCGTCCAACGGCAGGATTTTCGGCGGCGGCGCGCAGGACAACGGGAGCCTGGTGGCCGGCGTAAGCGGCAAAGAGGGAGACTTCCTGCGCGTGTTGGGCGGCGATGGCGCGTGGATGGTGTTCGACCCCGAAGACGAGCACCACGTGGTAGGATCGCGATCCGACATCCACATCTTCCGCCACATCGCGCCCCGGCACTGGGGTGAGGATTACTGGAAAGAGATCAGCCCGAAAGGTATGAAGCAGGACGAGCACCACCAGAATGCCATCGCGGTGCTGGCGATGGACCCGGCGCATCCGCGAACCGTGTGGGTGGGATCGCGCCGCTTGTGGCGCACGGTTACGGATGGCCGCGAGTGGCAACCGGTTTCGCCGGAACTCGACGGATCGGCCATCACGGCCATCGAAATCCCTCCCCACGCGCCCGGTCAGGTGTGGGCCGGCACGCGCAATGGCGGCATCTTCCGCAGCCTGGACGGCGGCCAGACGTGGTCGGGCGATCTCTCCGGGCCGGAGATTCCCGCGCGCGTGATTACGCGCATCGAAAGTCATCCGCGGAAGGCCTCCCGGTTGGTGGTGACCGTGGGCGGCACCGGCATGGTCTCACGTGCCATGCCACGCGCGCGGCGGCGCGAGGCCGTGTCCATCACCAGCGGGATGGAAGACGTGGCGCACGTGTTTCTCTCCGAAGACGGCGGGCTTTCCTGGCGGCCCATCGGCGCATCCGGGATGCCCAATGTGGCCTATCACGCGGCGGTGTTTGAAACCCACCAACCCTATCGCCTATTCGTCGCCAACGATTGCGGCGTGTGGATGACGGAAGATCTCGCGGCGTGGACCGACGTGTCCACCTCGCTGCCGAATGCCATGGTTTCGGATCTGGTGTACCACCACCGCGACCGTAGTTTGACGGCGGCGACGTACGGAAGAGGAATCTGGCGCGTTATTCTCTAGCCCCTGGCGATCTTTGGGTATAAGATGAATTATCCCTTTTGGGAAGTCAGTACACGATGAGGAGAATTCAATGGCAAAGAAAGTCGTCAAGAAAGTCGCAAAGAAGGCCGTAAAGAAGGCTGCAAAGAAGGCTCCGGCAAAGAAGGCCCCCGCCAAGAAAGCGCCGGCGAAGAAGGCCGTGAAGAAGGCCGTGAAGAAGGTCGTGGCGAAGAAGGCCCCCGCCAAGAAGGCCCCCGCCAAGAAGAAGGTCGTTGTGAGGCCCCGGCCGACTACCCCCAAGCTGCCGCCGATCGAACCGCCCGCGGAACTCAGCAGTCTGTAAGAACGCCCCAGCGGTGGTTTTTTCCCAGGCGCGGGCCAGGCCCAAGTGGGTTGGCCCGCGCCGGTTTGTTTTTGGGGGCCGGGCGCCGGGCTGACGGTGAACCGTTCAGCCGGCCGCGAAATGCTACCCTGGACTTCGTTATGCGACTCCTGTTCGCCACCGTCCTCCTGGCATGCTCGGCCGTTGCCGCCGAGCGCCCCTGGCAGCAGATCACCGTGCCGTCCGCGCGCGAAGCGGCGGCCAACTTCGCCTCTCCTCCCGCCGAATACGGAATGGTGCTGTGGTGGCTCTGGAATGGGCCGATGACGGAAGGGGCGATCCTCCGCGACCTGGATGACCTCCACTCCCACGGCGTCTCCAGCGTCATGATCTGGGCCTACTACGGCCTGGAAATCGAATACCTCTCCGACACCTGGTTCGAGCGCGTGCATTTTGCCGTGGCCGCCGCCCGCCAGCGCGGCATGCGCGTGTGGCTGATGGACGAGGGCAGCTACCCCAGTGGATTCGCCGGCGGCGCATTCACCCGCCAGTATCCCGATCAACGCATGAAGGCGCTGGTGGCCAACCGCGGCGTCGCGGCCGAAGGCGGCAAGCCGGTGGCGCTGGATCTTTCCCCGCAGGTGCTGGCGGCCTGGGCCGTGGAGCGCGACTCCGGGCGCGCCGTCACACTCGAGATCGTCAGCGGCAAACTGAACTGGACGCCGCCGCCCGGCCACTGGCAGATCTCGCTCGTCGAGTGGCAGTATCGTACCCCCGCCACCCGCTACGTGGGCAGCCCAGGCTTCCTCAAGAATACCCAGTATTCGATGTTCGACTTCCTCGACCCCGCCGCCACCCGCCGCTTCCTGACCATCGTGCACGAACGGTACAAGCGCGCCATCGGCGACGAGTTCGGCAAGACGGTGATGGGGTTCATGGGCGATGAGCCCGACTGCTCCCCCGTCCCCTGGACCGCGCGGTCGCTCGACGAGTTCCAAAGCCGCAAGGGGTACGATCTGCGCCCGCACCTGCCCGGCCTGGTCGCGCCCAATCCTTCCGAGGCCGCGCGCCGCGTGCAGGCCGACTACTGGGACGTGTGGTCGGCGCTATTGCGCGACAACTTCTTCCGCGTGCAGGCGGATTGGTGCGCCTCGAACGGCCTGGAGTACATCGTTCACCTCAATCAGGACGACAACATGCCGGCGCTCGTGCCGCTCGCCGGCGATTACTTCCGCGCCATGCGCTCCGTGCAGGTGCCGGGGGTGGACGCCATCTGGCGCCAGATCTGGCCGGGCACGGTGGCCGACTTCCCCAAGCTGGCCTCCTCCGCCGCGCACCTCAACGGCCGCCCGCGCGCCTTCACCGAGAGCTACGCCGTCTACGGCCGCGGCCTCACCCTGGAGCAGGCCAAGTGGGTCATGGACTACCAGTTCGTACGCGGCATCAACCTGTTCGAGTCCATGGCCTTTTTCTCCGATACCCGCGAGTTCCGCGCGTACTTTCAGCCGCCCGACTGGCGGTCGAGCCCGCAGTGGGAGCAGTTCTCCGCGCTGGCCGGATACGCCAACCGCGCCAGTTACCTGCTCTCCATCGGCACGCCGGCCGCGCGCATCGCGCTCTTCTCCCCCACCGCCAGTCTGTGGCTGGGCGACACCGCGACCCACCGCGCTACCTTCGACATCGCGCGCCGGCTGCTCGAAACGCAGCGCGACTTCGACTTCATCGACGAGCAGGCGCTTGGGGAACCGGCCGCGATCGGAAAGGGCGGTCTGCCCAACGGCAGCGGCCAACTGTACCGCGCGGTGGTGGTCCCGCCGGGCAGCGTGCTCTCGCGCAAGGCGCTAGAGACGCTGCGCCGCTTCTCAAGTGCCGGCGGAACGGTGGTTTTCGCCGGAGGGAAGCCGGCACTGGCGTATGATCGGACATTCCGCGACGCCAACGCCCCGGCGATCGACTGGGGCGTGGCCGATCCGGAAATCCGGCTCGATGGGCTCGGCGCTGCGGACGTGCGCTTCGCCGCTCCAGCCCCGTCGATCAAGTATCTGCACCGCCGCTGGCGGGATGCCGACCTGTACTTTTTCTTCAACGAGAGCGACAGCGCGCTGGAGGTTGCCGCAACCCTCGAGGGCACCGGGGCGGTGCAGGATTGGGATGCGCGGACCGGCGCTATCCGGACGTTCGTGCCGCGCAATACGGCAGAGCCCATGACGCTGCGCCTGGAAGCCTTCGGAACCCGCTTTGTGGCGATCGGGGCCGCGCCCCCGGGACTGGCTCCGGCGCTGCCCCCGCCGGCGAAACACATGACGCTCACGGCGGTCCCCGGCCCATGGCAACTGCGCATCGGCGGACGCGAGTTGACGACCCCGCTCAAGACGTGGTCGGAGTTGGGCATGCCCGAGTTCTGGGGGGCGGCCACGTACAGCATCACGTTCAGCAGCGACTTCGCACCCGGCACCGCCCTCACGCTCGACCTCGGCGAAGTGCGCTACTCGGCGCGCGTCTGGATCAACGGCCACGACATTGGCGCGCTCGCCTGGCGCCCCTTCCACTGGGACGTCACCGGGGATCTCCGCCCCGGCCCCAACCGGATCGAAGTCGAAGTGCGGAACACGGCGGCCAACGAACTCTCCGGCGATCCCGCCCACCTCCGGGAAGTGGAGGCGAAGGGGTGGCTGCGCAACTCCTACATCCGCCAGTACGGCAGGTTCGACGACGAGATGGTGCCCTCGGGACTGATTGGCCCGGTGCGTATCGAAACTCTGAGATAGCAGTCCACATCGCGCGTGGCGCAGGCACTCATGCCTGCCGCGTCCCCACTCATGGGGACGCTCCTGCTTCGACGCCGTCCCGCTCCTGCAACCCGTGTCGAGACGAGTCCCGGCGCGGAGCGTACTGGCCCGTCCGCTCGCCGGATGCTACCCTTAACTACGCCATGCGACTGCTGTTTGCTACCGTGCTCCTGGCATTCTCGGCCGTTGCCGCCGATCGCCCGTGGCAGCAGATCACCGTGCCGTCCGTGCGCCAGGCGGCGGCGAATTTCTCCACTCCCCCCGCCGAATACGGCATGGTGCTGTGGTGGTACTGGAACGGGCAGATGACGGAAAGCGCCATCCTCAGCGACCTGGATGAGCTCCACGCCCACGGCGTCACAGAGGTTGTCATCTGGGCCTACTACGGCCTGGAAATCGGCTACCTCTCCGACACCTGGTTTCAGCGCATCCAGTTTGCCGTGGCCGCCGCCCGCGACCGGGGTATGCGCGTGTGGATCGAGGACGAGGGCAGCTATCCCAGTGGATTCGCCGGCGGCGCGATCACCAACCAGTATCCCCAGCAGCGCATGAAGGCGCTGGTGGCCGTCGCCAGCGTCACAGTCACAGGTGGTAATCCCGTGGCGCTTAATGTCTCCGCGCAGGACCTGGCCGCCTGGGCGACGGAGAGCGCCTCCGGGACCGTCGTCACGCTCCCCATCGTCAATGGCGGGATCAACTGGACGCCGCCGGCCGGCCGCTGGCAGATCTCGCTCGTCGAGTGGCAATATCATACCCCCAACACCCGCTACGTGGGCAACCCCGGCTTCCCCAAGAATACCAAGTACTCGATGTTCGATTTCCTCGACCCCGCCGCCACCCGCCAATTCCTGGCCATCGTACACCAGCGCTACCAGAGCGTCATCGGCGACGAGTTCGGCAAGACGGTGATGGGGTTCCGGGGCGACGAGCCCGATTGCTACCCCGTCCCCTGGACCGATCAGTCGCTCACCGCGTTCCAAAACAGCAAGGGGTACGACCTGACCCCGCTCCTTCCCCAACTGGTCGCGCCCAATCCTTCCGGCGCCGCGCGCCGCGTGCAGGCCGATTACTGGGACGTGTGGTCGGCGCTGTTGCGCGAGAACTTCTTCCGCGTGCAGGCGGATTGGTGCGCGGCCAACGGCATGGAGTACATCGTCCACCTCAACAATGACGACAACATGGCGGCGCTGGCGCCTCTCAACGGCGATTTCTTCCGCGCCCTGCGCTACGTGCAAGTGCCGGGGGTGGACGCCATCTGGCGCCAGATCTGGCCGGGCACGGTGGCCGACTTCCCCAAACGGCCCTCCTCCTCCGCCCACCTCAACGGCCACCCGCGCGCCTTCAGCGAGAGTTACGCCGTCTACGGCCGCGGCCTCACCCTGGAGCAAGCCAAGTGGGTGATGGATTTCCAGTTCGTACGCGGCATCAACCTGTTCGAGAACATGGGTTTCTTCTCCGACACCAGCCAGTTCCGCGAGTACTTCTGTCCGCCCGACTGGCGGCTGAGCCCGCAGTGGGTGCAATTCCCCATGTTCGCCCAATATGCCAACCGTGCCAGCTACCTGCTCTCCATCGGCACCCCGGCCGCCGGCATCGCGCTCTTTGAACCCACGGCCAGTCTCTGGCTGGGCGACACCGTGCCCGACACCGTCTCGCTCGCCATCGCGCGGCGGCTGCTGGAATCGCAGCAGGACTTCGACTTCATCGACGAGCAGGCGCTGGCCGAAACGGCCACCGTCGAAACCGCCGGCCTGCGCAACATGAGCGGCCAACTGTACCGCGCGGTGGTGGTCCCACCGGGCAGCGTGCTCTCCGCCAAGGCGCTGGATACGCTGCACCGTTTCTCCGCCGCCGGAGGAACGGTGATCTTCGCCGGAAGCCAGCCGCAACTGGCGTACGACCAGACATTCCGTGACGCCTACTCCCCGGTGATCGACTGGGGCGTGCTCGATCCGGGCATCCAACTCAGTGCGCTGCCTGCTTCGGACGTGCAGTTTTCCGCTCCCTCCCCGGGCATCAAATATCTGCACCGCCGCTGGCGGGACGCCGACCTCTACTTTTTCTTCAACGAGAGGCCTAGCGCGGAGCAGGTGGATGCGGTGCTCGCCGGCGCCGGGAAAGTGCAGGTCTGGGACCCCGAGACCGGCGCCATCCGCGGGCTCGCGCCGGGCAATACCGCCGGCGCGGTGACCCTGCGTCTGGACCCCTACGGAACCCGCTTCATAGTGATTGGGGCATCGCCCACGCACCTCGCCCTGCCGCTGCCCGTGCCGGAGGGACAGGCGACTGTCGCCGCGGTCCCCGGCCCGTGGCAACTACAGATCGGCCAAAGCCAGTTGACGACGCCGCTCAAGTCATGGTCGGACTTGGGGATGCCCCAGTTCTGGGGCGCCGCCATGTACAGCACGCAGTTCACCAGCGGCTTCGATCTGGGCACTTCCCTGACGCTCGACCTCGGCCAAGTGCTCTACTCGGCGCACGTCTGGGTCAATGGCCACGACCTCGGCACGCGCGCCTGGCGCCCCTTCACCTGGGACGTCACCAGGTATCTCCAGCCGGGCAGCAACCAGATCCAGGTCGAAGTCCGGAACACCGCCGCCAACGAGCTCTCCGGCGACCCCGTCCGCCTGGCGCAAGTGCAGGCGCTGGGGTGGCTGACAGGCTCCTACTTCTCAACCTACAGCAAGTTCGACGCCGAGATGGTGCCCTCGGGCCTGATTGGCCCGGTGCTTATCGAGGCGCTGAAGTAGCTGCGTTTCAGGAGCGAAACCCGATCGCGCGCGGAGGCCATCGGAGCCACGACCGTCAGGGAGTGGTTGCTTCTCCGCCGGCCGGAACCACGAGGCCTAAGCTCGCGAGCCTGTTCAAACCGTCGATATAGGCCTTGGCGCTGGCTTCGATGACATCGGTGGAAGCGCCGCGCCCCACGACTTTGCGGCCTGCCTCTTCAAGCTGCACGGTGACCTCTCCCATGGCTTCGGTGCCGCTGGTGACGGCGCGAATCTCATAGCGCTGCAGGCGGGCGGAGGTGCCGGTGACGTGCGCAATCGCCCGGCAAAGCGCGTCTACAGGACCGTCTCCGATGGCGGCGCCCTCTTCGGTCCGGTCATTGAACCGCACCCGCACGGTCGCGGTTGGAATGGCCGATGTGCCGCTGTAGATATGCAGGTATTGCAGTTCAAAGGTGGCCGGCACGGGGTGGATCTCGTCATGCAAAATGGCCATGAGATCCTCGTCGAACACTTCCTGTTTCTTGTCGGCCACAATCAGGAATCTTCGATACGCCTGGTCCAGTTCCTGTTCGGAGAGCGGGTATCCCAGCTTCTTGAGGCGGTCGAGAAGTCCGTGACGCCCCGTGCGGGCGGTGAGCACCACGCGGCTCTCCGCCATGCCCACATCCTGGGGGCGCATGATTTCGTATGTGTCGCGCTGTTTGAGGAATCCGTCCACGTGGATTCCGGAGCTGTGCGAAAACGCGTTGGCTCCAATAATCGCCTTGTTGGGTGGAACCTGGACGCCCAACAGGTCGGCCACCAGCCTGCTGGTGCGATAGAGCTCGCGGGAATCCACGCCGGTGTGCGCGCCAAAGTAGTCCGCGCGTGTGCGCAGCGCCATCACAATCTCTTCCAACGCGGCGTTGCCGGCCCGTTCGCCGAGTCCGTTGATGGTGCCCTCCACTTGCCGCGCGCCATTGAGCACGCCAGCCAGCGAATTGGCCACCGCCATGCCAAGATCGTCATGGCAGTGCACGCTGATCACGGCCCGCTCGATCCCGGGCACGTTCTCCCGGATGCCGCGAATCAGCGATCCGTATTGCTCCGGCACGCTGTAGCCGGTGGTGTCGGGAATGTTGACGACGCCGGCCCCGGCGGCGATGACGGCTCCGATCATTTCGAACAGGTAGTCCGGTTCGGCGCGTCCGGCGTCTTCCGCGTAGAACTCGACGTCATCGGCGAACTGCCGCGCCAGGGTTACCGCATCGACCGCCATTTGCAGGATGCACCGCTTCTTTTCGGCCAGCGTGCCGCCGTACCGTTCATCCCGGAACTTGCCGCCGATGTGGATGTCCGAGGCGCCGATTCCGGTGTGGATGCGGGGCCGCTTGCACTGAGCGAGCGCTTTGCCGCAGGCCTCGATGTCGGCGCGCACGGCACGCGAGAGCGCGCAGATCGCGGGGCCCTCTATCTCCCGGCCAATCCGCTGCACGGCCTCGAAATCCTCGGGTGAAGAGTTCGGATAACCCGCCTCGATCACATCCACGTTCAACAGCGCCAACTGCCTGGCGACGATCAGTTTCTCACGGCTTCCCAGGCGCGTTCCGGCAGCCTGTTCGCCGTCTCTCAACGTGGTGTCGAATACAGCTACTTTGTCGGACATCGTATGGCTCACTTACTCCCGTGGAATCAAAACTCCTGCGTACCTGGCGAGGAAGAACGCGGCCGAGCCGCTGGTGGCCGGCGCCGCTGGCGTGGATGCAGTCCAGCCGGACCCCGTAATACTTATTGTAGAGTATGGGCGAAAGCGCCGGCTCGCGCCGGACTTGGGACTTACCTTGCGTCGATTGCACATCCAACCCAGGTCAAACGGAGTTGTTTATCCTGTCCGTCTATTCCGGGCCGCCGAAGCGAGCTCAAGCCCGCTGCGGATTCGGCTTCCCGGTGGCGCCGGCCCAGAGATAATTGCCGTTCGTGTCCTGGTACCAGTTGCGGTTGCCCTGAACCAGTTGACCCTCAGTGGTGAAGCCGGCCATCTGGAGCGTCGTGCCGGCGGCCACGACTCGGACCAGGCAAGCGCGGGTAGATGGCTCGCGGAAGCGCAGGTTTGCATTGACCAGGGTTCTGACCTCTATCGAGACGGGCGGCGCGGGGTTTGGCAACTGTTTCGCCCTGGCGATCAGCGCCTCCAGGTTGACGTTTTCTCCCGGACACGACTTGGCGAAGCGAATCTCATGATGCTTGATCACGTGATCGCCGTCGAGGAGAATCCCCCAGCGCGCGGCAATCTCACGCAGCAGCGCCGCGCTGGTGTCGATTTGTAATTCGGTCCAGTCCTGGTTCGGGAATCCCTCGTGCTCGATGCCAATCGTGTGGAAGTTGGGATTGACGTTGGGCCGGATCAGAGGCCACGACGGCCGGTCGACAATTCCAGCGTGAAAGGCGGTATCGGTTTCCTGAACGTACTGGTGGACGGTTCCGTCACGGCCGACGCCGTAGTGCGCCGACACCTTGGAGGCGGGACTGCCGAAGGTCGCGTCCGCGGACTTGAGCGATCCGACGACGATGTGAATCACGATTGCGTCGGGCTTGAAACCCCGGCGTCCCGGGGCGAAGTTGGTTGTGGCGCAGCCAATCCATTGTTTCCGCATAACTCCTCACCCCGCGGCCGTGAGGTCGCCACGTTCACCGATAGACGCGGGAGGGGGCGCCGCCGCGGCGGGCTGTATTTGCTCCGTGCTCCGCTCGGCGCGCGCAACTTCGTCCTTGCCAGCGAGCAGAGGACGCAGATTGACGAGGTTCTTCAGCGCGCTGAACCAGAACGGCGCGCCGAGGCTGAGCAGAACCGCTGTCAGCAGGATCCCGGCCGCTTTCTCCCAGGGGAACTGCCATGGCCACTCCCATTTCGCCGGCCAAAGGTCGTAGCCGGTCACGGAAAAGTCCTGCAAGCGCTGCCGGGCGGTGCCGAGGCTCTGCTCAGCGGCCTTCTGATCGGCGCCGGTGCCAGCCTTAGCCTGATCGTACGCCGCGAGAACCGTGGCGTACTGCCCGGCGACCGCTTTTCGCAGTTCGTCGTCGGTCGACAGACGTTTCAGGAGGTCGACGGCATCGAGCTGAAGACCGAGAGCGACGATCAGACCGCACACGGCGGTGACTTTGCGCGTGTTGTTGACGAAGGACTCCGAGACGCGGTCCATCGTCTGGTCGAACCAGGCATTCAACCGCGCCACGAAGATGCCGGGCGCTTCCTGGACGATGGCCAGCGTGTGCCGGACCTGAGCGGAAAGCGCCGGATGAGTGGCCTCGAGCTTGAGCGCGGTGGAGCAGATGTTGTCCAAGACCTGGTCTGGACGCTCGATACCGGCCTTTTTGAGGGCGTCGGCGAGAGTTTTCTTGGCCTCGGCGCCCAACTCCCGCGGACCCTGCTCGCCGCTCAGCCAGAGCGCGAGGCTTTTCCACAGGCCCGGCTCCGCGTCCGGCTTCGTCACGCCGCCGGCAGCCAGTTCCATCAGAGTCCGGACCAGTTCCTCACGCGCGATCACGCCACCCATTTTGCCGGCCTGATCGCCAATCAGGGGATGAGTGAGCACCGCCTTGCCGATTGCGTTGGCATGCTCTTTCAGATTTGGATCGATCTGGACAAGGATGGCTTCGATTCCGGTGAGCAGGTGTTTGCCCCGCCAATTGCGCAGGTCCAATACGCATTGAGTCAGCACCGTCACGGCCATGCTTACCAGGAGCATGACCACCGACAGGCCGATGAGCACGTCGAGTGTCTTGAGCATTTCACTTCCTTCCGATACGATCGCAGTCGGGATATTGGACCCTGGCCGGCCGCGCCTCACGTCGCCGGACCGGTTTCTCCGATCTCAGATATTAAGCTCGTATTATAATTATTTCAAGACCGATCTTGCCGATCGGCTGTTCAGCCCTGGAGTGTTTCCGGCTCCGGTGAACCGCGAAGCGATGCCGCGGGGGCATCCAGCCCGGCGGAAAACCCGAGTTCTCAGTGAGAAAGAGCACATTTGACGGCCGCGGAGTCGGAAGTTTTCAATTGAAACGGCCGAAGTCATCACAACGATAATAAGATCTGCTTGACTGTAAGTTCCGGAAGGCGCATATTTCTCTCTCGTGACGTCCTGTCGACCATGTTCTTAGGTATGTGCTCACAGGAATTACAGCACACGTCGGTCGGCACAACAACCTCGGTTGCATGGTCTGCTCTTCGGCGCGTCCGCGTCACATTGACGGATAACGCGCTTCCCACTGATTCGCATTCAGCTCTGGCAGCCAAGCAGAGGCGCCAGCCTGGCACGCACCTCGTCGATCACTTCGTTTGGGCAGTGCCCGAGTTTTTCGGCGCGGCGCGCTTTCCAGTCGACGCTCTTCAGGTGGTCGGCGAGGATGACGCCGGTTGCGCCGTCCCCAACAGGAACGGCCACTTCGAATGGATACCCTTTGGCCTGGCTTGTGATGGGGCATGCCAGCAGCAGGCCGGACTTCGCGTTGTAGATTCCAGGGCTCAGCACCAATGCCGGGCGCCGTCCTGCCTGCTCGCGGCCGGCCTGAGGGTCGAACGTCAACCAAACAAGATCGCCGGCCTGGGGTACAAAGGAGGCACTCACCAGGATTCCTCGCCTTGTGGCTGTCCCCAGTCAGTTTCCCGGTGACGATTTCTGGGTGTGATCCGGGCGACGAGTTCCGACAGTTCGTACCTTCGCCGGGTTGGGCGCAAGACGATGCCGCCGTCGCCGTCGAGAGCCAGCGCCACACAATCTCCCTCACTAAGGCTGGCCTGTTTGGCGATCGCCAGCGGAATCCGGATGGCCAGACTGTTCCCCCATTTCGAAACCAGGGTTTCATTTCGCATAAGTATCTACTTTGAGTATACATCTGATCCCACCCGATCCATCCGAACCGGGCATTCGAGCGTATGCTTACCATCCATGGATCGCGTGTCGTGCCGCGCGCCGGAGTCGAACAACCTCGCCGATCAGGCCAATCCCGCTCGCAATTTCTGGCCGCTGAAGGCCCCCATTTTGTCGTGCGGATCCGCTTTCTGGGCCGCCCTGTAGGAAAATAGGTGCGTATGAAGTACGTTGTACCGATCCTTCTTTTCTCGGGCGCCGCCTTCGGGCAGCAATACGAAATTGGGGCGAACATCGGGTACGGATTCTACCGCGGCGGTACTATCTTCTCGGACTCGGGCGCCGCGCAAGCCGGCATTCGGAATCGCTTTGCCGCCGTGGCGGGCCTCGGCGGAGTGGGCGCGCGCATCGGCGCCATGGCCTTCACCATGGCTACCGGATTCGTCGTGGACCGCCTGCACACCTATACGCCGATTCTCGTCGCCGGCGCCCTGCTGCCGCTGCTCGGAACCTGCGCTCTGCTCTTGCTCGGCGGCACCACGTGCCCCGCCGAAATGCCGCTTGAAAAGTCCAATAACTAGACCACGGCTAGTTCCGGACCATCGCATATTTTCCGCGGAAAAATCAGAGCACGCGTTGACCGGCTACCCGCGTATCGTATCCGCCGAGACCTTCCAGTTCACGGCGAAAATCCGACCGGCTAAGCGTATCGAGCAAGTTCTGTATGCGAGGCAGTTCCAAATGCTGCTTGCGGATCGCCAGATCGTAGCGTTCGCTCACTAGCGGAATGAAGTGGAGCCCGAACACGCGTGCCACGGCCCGGGTTGCCAGGCAACAATCCACCGCGCCCGTCTGCACCTGCCAGGCGGCCGGGAGATGCCCCGGCGCCAACTGGCCGTAGCCTCGAACGATCCGCGGTTCGATTCCGATGCGTTGCAGCCGCGCATCCAGCAGAGCCCGGCTACCCGACCCTTTTTCTCTGTTGACGATGGAAACATCCTTCCGGGAAAAATCCTCAATCCCGCGGACGTTCTTCGGGTTGCCCCTTGCGGTCAGGATGCCCTCTTCCCAAACCGCAAAGGCAATCACGGCGACCGAGTTCTTCGGGAAGAGACGGCCGATCTCCGGCAGATTGCATTCGCCGCTGGCCTCGTCTCTCAGGTGTGTCCCGGCGATGTGGACACATCCTTCTTTCAGGAGGGCCAGCGCCTGCGTGCTGTTTCTGTGCGCGAGAACGAGTTCGATGCCGGCGGCCTGAACATGGCGGGAAAGCACCGAAATGCCCGGATCGCATCCGGCCACCAGTATCCGGTTCGTGAAATCGTCTTCCTCTTGAAATATCTGAACCCGGGTTTTCCCCTGGCGCCGCGGCTTATCGGTAACCATCGCGTCCGTGGCGGGAAAGTACCACGGAACCGCGGAAGGAACGGAGGCCATCAGCCGCTTCTCCACGCGGCAAAGTTGAACCGCCTGGCCCTCCTGAACGGTGGCGGAACCGGGCAATAGGACGACTCGCTCCGCGCGCGGATTTGGCTCCGATACACCGCCGGGGAGAGAAAACAAGTCTTCAACAGTTGTTTCGAGCGCCCGCGCGAGGCGCAGCGCGACAGCCGTATTCGGGACATATGTACCGGCTTCCATCGCGTAAATGGTTTGCCTGCTCACGCCTGCCGTTGCCGCCAGATGGATAGCGGATAGGCCGCGCTTACGGCGGAGCGTTCCCAGGCTGGTCTCGATTTCGGGCATTTCTATGTTGTCATTCTAGCCGGAATATGGCCGGCCGTCGCACCTTGTCTTTCATGCGTTACATTGATATTCTTACAAGACATGTACTCGCATCCGGTCTTTTTCGCTCTCGCCACGCTCGTGGCCCTTTCCCCGTGCGGCTTCGGGCAGGCTGGAAAAGCCGAATTGTCCGGCGCCATTGAGGATCCGCGGGGTCTCGCGGCGGCCCAAGCGACAGTGACCGGCGAAGAGCAGGCCACCGGCGCCCGGTTCGTCGTCGTCACCGGCGACCGTGGAGAATATCACCTGCTCGGGCTGGCCGCCGGACAATATACGCTCACCATCGAGAAGCCCGGCTTCCGCCCCTACCGGCAGGAGGGCATAGTACTGCGCATCGGCGACCAGATCCGGCTGAATGTGAAGCTGGAATTGGGGCAAGCCTCGCAGTCGGTGGAGGTGAACGCGCAGGCATCGTTGCTGGAAACCGCCAGCGGCTCGGTGAGCTATCACGTCAGCCAGCCCCAACTGGAGACGCTGCCCCTCGATGGGCGCAATTTCATTCCCCTCGTCGCCCTCTCCCCGGGAGTCGCCTTGCCGGGTGGCGGATCGCTGCTGCCGCGGATCAACGGAAGCCGGCCGCGCACCAACGAATACCTCTACGACGGAATCAGTGTCCTGCAACCCGAGCCCGGTCAGGTGGCTTTCTATCCGATCGTCGACGCCGTGGAGGAATTCAGGTTGAACATCAATGCCTACTCGCCCGAATACGGCAGATCCAACGGCGGAACGGTCATGGTGATTGGGAAATCCGGCGGCAACCAGTTTCACGGCACGCTGTTCGAGTTCTTCCGCAATGAGGACCTGAACGCCCGGAACTATTTTGCGCAACCGGGTCCGCGGCCGGAATTTCGAAGGAACCAGTACGGCCTGGCGGTGGGCGGGCCCCTCCGCAAGAACAAAACGTTTTTCTTCGCGGCCTGGCAAGGCACCAGACTGCGAACCGGGATCACCCGCCAAAGCGTGGTGCCCACGGTGGCCCAACGCAATGGCGTGTTCACCTCCACGATTTACGACCCCGCAAACTCGCCCCGCGCGCCTTTCCCTAACAATACGATCCCGGCGAGCCGGTTCGATCCGCTCGCGGTACAGGTATTGCAGCACTATCCGGTGCCCAATGCGGCCGCGGCGAACAACTATAGACTGACCGGCGTCGAGCCGGACAACCAGGACCAATTCGACGGCCGCGTCGACCACGTGTTCAACGAAAAGCATCGCGCGTTCATGCGCTACTCGTATCTCCGCGACAACGACACACCGGTGACATTTCTTCCCGATGGCAGCGGCAATCTCACCTCCGGCGCGATCGGACACGCCATTACGCGCGGCGACGGCCTCGCCTCCGAATACGACTGGACCCTGTCGCCGTCAACGCTAAACCAGGCGCGTTTCGGATACACGCGCCGGGACGTGAACCAGACATCGCTCCAGAATGGCGGCATCGCCATCCCCGGCGCGCCCGCCAGCGCATTCCCCTCCACGCTGCCCATCTTTACCGTCACGGGCTATCAGCAGATCGGACCAACCACCGCCGCCAACACCAACTTCACGACGTCGGTCACGGAGTTCCTGGATACCTTCTCGATGGTTCGCGGACGGCACACGTTCAAGTTCGGAACGGACCTCCGGCGCGAGGCTCTCGACATCGTCAATCCGGCGAACCCGACCGGTTCCTACGCCTTCACCACACCCGGCACGGATTCTTCCACAGGCGCCGGCGGGAATGCTCTGGCTTCGCTCCTGCTGGGCCAGGTGAATGCGTTCAGCATCGACATTCAGAATCGGGCGCTTCAGGAACGCGCCCATATCGCGGAGTTCTTTGCCGGGGACGAATGGAAGGTTTCGAACCGCCTCACGCTGAACCTCGGCACGCGTTATACACTGAACTTCCCCTCGACCGAAGCCAATCGCCACGGCGCCGTTTTCAACTTGAATACTCAGGTGCTCGATTTTCCGCGCACAGCCAGGGAACTGGAGTGCTGCGATTTCGGACCGCGCGCGGGCCTGGCCTACAGGCTCGGGGAGTCCTGGGTGATTCGTTCGGGTTACGGAATGGTCTGGTTCGAACAGACCGGCATCACCACGCCGTTCACACTGCCACAGTTCCCGTTCGTGCAGACGGTCGGGCAACAATCGCAGGACAACATCAACCCGGCTTTTGCGCTCTCCGGCGGTCCTACGGTACAGGTCGTGGCGCCAAATCCGAATTCGGGGCTGGGGCAGGGAGTTTTCGGCGTGGACCGAAACGCGGGATCCGGCTATTCTCAGCAGTGGAATCTCATCGTACAGAAGACCTTCGGCCGCGATCTGAACTTCGAGATCGGCTATCTCGGATCGAAGAACACGCATTTGGGCTTGCCGGAATCCAACCTCAACCAGGTGCCGGCCGCGAGCCTCGCCATGGGATCGGCTCTGACGGTGAAGGTTCCGAACCCTTATTACGGGCAAATTCCGGCTGCGTCGTCATTGGGGCAGCCAACCATCGCACAGCAACAATTGCTGCGCGCGTTTCCGCGGTTCACAAACGTAGCCCTCTTTCGCGATAATGTGGCCGATTCCGAATACGAAGCGCTGCAAATGAAGCTGGAAAAACGCTTTTCGCGCGGCTTGACCTTCACCTTCGCGTACACCTTCTCCAAACTCATCGACGACGCCTCGACATACTTTTCCCAGACCATCTTCACCGGGCCCACGCTCACCACCATCGGGGGCGCCGACGCTTCCAATCGGAAGCTCGAAAGAGATGTTTCGAGCGGTGACATACCCCGCGTCTTTTCCGCCGGCTGGGTGTACCGGATACCGCGATGGTGGAAGATCTCCGGTTGGGAAATCGGCGGCCTGGTGCGCGTCCAGGCGGGAGACGCGGTGCCGGTCACGGAGGCGGCGAATACCCTGTCCGCCTTCGGGTACGCCGTTCAGCGGCCGAATCGCATCGGCAACCCGAACGCCTTTGCGAATCGCAGCGCTTCCCAGTGGTTCGACAAGTCGGCCTTCACCGCTGCCGGACAATTCAGCATCGGCAACAGCTCGCGGAATCCGGTGCGGGGGCCCGGGCTCCAGGATGCCGCCCTGATGATCGGCAAGACGTTTCGGATATCGGAGCGGGTCAATCTGGAATTCCGCGCGGAAGTCTTCAACGCCAGCAACACTCCGCCGCTGAACGATCCGAGCGGCTCGTTTGGCGCCGCCGCCTTCGGAACCATCGCCAGCGCGGGAAATCCGAGGGATTTCGAGTTCGCCGGCAAGATACGGTTCTGAAGTTCCGGTCCTCCCGCTTGACAGACCGCGTAAATGGATATAGTCTAAATATAGACTGTGTCTAAATTGAACGCCCAACTCGAACAGGCATTCCATTCCGCCGCCTTGCGCCCCACCGCCCAGCGGTATGCCGTGCTGGCGTTCCTGGCGGAGCACCCCGTCCATGCCACGGCGGAGGAGATCTTCTCCGCCGTCAACCGCCACGATCCGCGGGCTTCGCGCGCCACCGTCTACAATAACCTGCGGTCGCTGGCCAAGGCCGGCCTGGTGCGCGAGGTGACCTCGCAGGGCAAGGCGGCCCGCTTCGACGCTAATCTGCGCCGTCATCATCACTTTGTCTGCGAGCGCTGTCACGCGGTGGAAGATATCTCGTGGTTCGACCTGCCGCCTGCGGCGGGACGAGCGGCGCTGGGTGGCCGCGATGTGACCGGCTACGAGATTGTCTTCCGCGGCGCTTGTGTCCATTGCCGCGATTCCCAGCCCCCACGAGGTGCCAGACGATGAGCCTTTCCGCCAAGACCTGCATCCCCTGCCGGGCGGGCGTCCCCGCCTTACAGGGAGAAGAACTGGAGAAACTGAAGGCCCAGCTCCCCACCTGGCAGGTGGTGGACGGGCACCATTTGTGGAGGGCCTACACTTTCCCGGACTTCAAGACGGCCCTGGACTTTGTCAACCGGACGGGTGCCATCGCCGAGGCCGAAGGACACCATCCCGATCTGCTCCTCTCGTGGGGCAAGGTCGAGGTCAAGATTTGGACTCACAAGATCGACGGCTTGACCGAAAGCGATTTCATTCTGGCGGCCAAGATCGACCAAATTCATCAAACGTAAAAGGAGAACCATACATGTTAGGTGTTGGACACAAGTTCCCCGCTTATTCCTTGCAGGCCACCGTGAGCCTCGAAAAAGGAAAAGCGTTTCAGACCATCAGCGACGAGGATTTCAGGGACAAGTGGAAAGTCTACTTCTTCTGGCCCAAGGACTTCACCTTCGTCTGCCCCACCGAGATCGCGGCCTTCGGCAAGCTGAACCACGAATTCAAGGACCGCGACGCCCAGATCTTGGGCGGCAGCACCGACAGCGAATTCGTCCACCACGCCTGGCGGATGCATCATGCCGATCTCCACGACCTCCCCTTCCCCATGCTGGCCGACGTCAAACGCGATCTCTGCGGCGCGCTCGGAATCCTGGATCCGCAGGAGGGCGTGGCCCAGCGCGCCACCTTCATCGTGGATCCCCACAACGTGATCCGCTTCGTTTCAGTCAACGATCTCAACGTGGGACGCAATCCGCTCGAAGTGCTGCGCGTGCTCGATGCGCTGCAGACCGATGAGCTCTGCCCCTGCAACTGGCAGAAGGGCGAGGCCGCCCTGAAGGTGTCCATTTAGCAGACTGTCAGAGTAAGAAGCTGGGTGGGGCAGGCGCTTTCGCCTGCCCCACCTGTTCTTATCGCCAACGAATTCCCATGGAACTCGAACAATTATTGACTCATGTGCCGGAGTACGCCAAAGATCTGAAGCTCAACCTGGGCTCTGTCACCCGGCAGACCGAACTCACTCCACAGCAGACCTGGGGCGCCGTAGTGGCGTGCGCCATCGCCGCGCGCAATCGGCAACTGTCCCAGAGCCTGCTGGCGGAAGCGGCAAAGCATCTCGACGAACCGGCCATGTTCGCCGCCAAGGCCGCCGGCGCCATCATGGGGATGAACAACATCTTCTACCGCTTCCGCCACCTCAGCGGCAACGAAAAGTACGCCACCATGCCGGCGCGTCTGCGCATGCAGGTGATCGGCAAGCACGGCATCGACCCGGCCGACTTCGAGCTATGGTGCCTGGCCGTGTCGGCCATCAATGGCTGCGGAGTCTGCGTCGCCGCCCACGAAAAAGTGCTGGGCGACAAGGGTGTGGGCGAAGAAACCGTGCTGGCCATCGTACGCATCGCCGCCACCATCCACGGGCTCGCCGCCGTCTTTGACGCCGAACCTGCCCCGCCGGCGGCTACGGTTTGATCGCGTCGGCCGCTTTGAGCTTCTTCTCGATGCGCGAAATGTAGTCGATGGTTTCGCGGTACGGCGGAACTCCGTTATACTTGTCCACCGCTCCCGGACCCGCGTTGTACGCCGCCAGGGCGTGGCGGAGCCCGTAGTTGTACTTCTCCAGCAGATCGCGCAGGTAGCGCGTGCCCGCATCCACGTTTTGAGCCGGATCGTGGGGATCCGCGCCCAGCACTTGCGCCGTGCCCGGCATCAGTTGCATGAGGCCGATCGCACCCTTGGGCGAAATCGCCAACGGCTCGAAGCCGCTTTCGGCAGCCATCACACTGCGCACCAGCGCCCGCGGCAAACCGTAGCGGTCGGCGGCGGCGTCCGCCAGTTCCAGCGCGGTCGGCGGCGCGGTTGCCATGCCGCTGGCCGGCGCCACCACCGCCGCACCCGCCTCCGCAGCCGGCGCAACGTACTCGTCGGCTTCGTAGCTAACTACCACAGCCGATTCCAGTTCCACAAAACCTGTACTATAGTAGAGTCGCACTTTGGCCCCGTCCGCCTCGTGCCGGTCGACGTGCAAGCGGGCGCCACTGGCGAGCACCGCGTACTCACCCGCCGTGGCGGCGCCGGCCAGCAAAATAAACAGTCCCAGTAAGCGCATTCGTTCTTACATTATATTATGACGCGCTGGTTGCCCGAAGCGTGCAGTCGGCCCAAAAGGGCCGATCTGCTATCTTGGAAGGTTAACTTTACCCCGGTATGCCCTTTTACATTCAGCCCCTCCGCGAGTTTCTCGTCCGCCCCAGCCTGCCCGACTCGTTGTCTCGTTTGACCGAGTTGGCCTACAACATCGTCTGGAGTTGGGAGCCCATGATCCGCGCCGTGTTCCGCCGCCTCGATCCCGCCATGTGGCGCGATTGCGGCTACAATCCCGTGCTGATGCTGGGCCGCGTCCCGCAGGCCACCCTGCAGAGAGCCTCCGCCGATCCGCGCTACCTGGCGCTCTATCGTTCGGCTTGTGCCATGTACGATGCGCGCGTGCGCAAGAGTCCCGTCCCCGCCGATGGCAAACTGATCGCCTACTTCTCCGCCGAGTATGGCCTCACCGAGTGCCTGCCCGTGTATTCCGGCGGCCTCGGGATCCTCTCCGGCGACCACCTGAAGTCTTCCAGCGACCAGGACTATCCCCTCATCGGCTTGGGCCTGCTCTACCAGCAGGGCTATTTCCGCCAGTTCCTGAACCCCGATGGATGGCAGCAGGAACGCTATCCCATGAACGACTTCTATACGCTGCCTCTGGATACCGTGAAAGACGCCGATGGCCGCGATCTCAAAGTTTCGGTGAGACTGCCCACCGGCGACGTGTTCATTCAGATCTGGAAGCTCGGCGTCGGCCGCATCACCTTGTACTTGCTGGACACCAACATCCCCGACAACGTGCTGCCCCAGGATCGCGACATCACCGATTCCCTCTACGGCGGCGACATCGACACCCGGATCCGCCAGGAAATCGTCCTCGGCATCGGCGGCATGCGCGCTTTGCAGGCCATGGCTCTCAGGCCCACCGTGTTCCACATGAACGAAGGCCACTCCGCCTTCCTCGCCCTGGAACAGGTCCGGCTCTACATGCGCGACCAGAAACTCAATTTCGACGAGGCCCTGGAAGCCGCCCGCGCCAGCAACGTTTTCACCACCCATACCCCGGTGCCCGCCGGCATCGACCTCTTCGATCCCGGCATGATGTACCACTACTTTTCCGAGTACTGCGCCGAAGTCGGCGTCGATTTCCAGCAGCTCATGGCCCTGGGACGCCGCAACTGCTTCAACCGCGACGAGCGCTTCTCCATGGCCGTACTGGCGCTCAGCACCTCCTCCTACCGCAACGCCGTCAGCCGCCTCCACCGCGAGGTCTCCCAGGAGATGTTCCACGACTTGTGGCCCGATCTCCCGCGCTGGGAGGTGCCCATTACCTCCATCACCAACGGCGTGCACCTGCCGAGCTGGCTGAACGGCAACCTTGCGCTGCTCTACGACCAGTACCTGGATCCGGACTGGCGCGAGCGCTTCAACGACCCCGCCATCTGGCAGCAAATCGAGGAAATTCCCGATGAGGAGCTGCTCGAAGTGCACCGCCGGCGCAAGCGCCGTCTGGTTGCCTTCGTGCGCGACCGCCAGCATTCGTCGGCCATCCGCCGCCAGGCGTCCTCGCTCGAAGTGCGGCGCAGCAAGGAGGTCCTCGATCCCAACGCGTTTACCATCGGCTTCGCCCGCCGCTTTGCCACCTATAAGCGCGCCACCCTGCTCTTCCGCGACGTCGAGCGCCTGAAGCGCATCCTGCTGAATACCGATATGCCGGTGCAGATCGTGATCGCCGGCAAAGCGCATCCCAAGGATCAGCCGGGCAAGACCTACATCCGCGAGGTGGTGCAGCTCTCGCGCGATCCCGAACTTTGGAAGCACGTCGTCTTCGTCGAAGACTACGATATGAAGGTCGCGCGCGAACTCGTGCAGGGCGTCGATGTCTGGCTCAACAATCCCCGCCGCGGCGAAGAGGCTTGCGGCACCAGCGGCATGAAGGCCGCCATCAACGGCGTGCTCAATCTCAGCATCCTCGACGGCTGGTTCGACGAAGCCTACGAAAACTCCGGCGGCTGGGCCATCGGAGAACGCGAGACCTACACCGACGATCAGGACGCCCTCCACGCCAGCGCCATCTACTCGCTGCTCGAAAACGAAATCGTCCCCATGTTCTACGAACGCCGCGAACAGACCCCGCGCGAGTGGATGCGCCGCGTCAAGCAGTCGCTTGCCCACATCACCCCCGCCTTCGATTGCCGCCGCATGGTCCACGAGTACATGACCGAGTTGTACGAGCCCGCCCACACCGTTCACCTGCGCATGCGCAAGGCGGACTATGCCCTCAGCCGCGAAAAAGCCAGGTGGAACGCCAGAATCCGCGAGGTCTGGGACCGCGTCCGCTTTGTCGATGCCGGGCCCGGACCAAGTGGTCCGCTCATCAGCGGCAGGGCCGTCGCCGTGCGTGCCGCCGTCGACCTCGCCAGTCTGGCCCCCACCGACGTCCGCGCCGAGGTGGTCATCGGACGCGTCGATTCCAACGGGCACCTGGAAGAAACCGAGGTCATCGTGCTGCCCTTCGTGGAGCAGCAGGGCTCCACCGCCGTATTCTCCAAGGACATCATGCCGGAACGCACCGGCCGCCTCGGCTATGCCTTGCGCGTCAGCCCCAACCACCACGACGATCCCATTACCCGCCCCTGCTCGTCCTTGATAAAATGGAGTACCGTCGGTTAGCCGCTTGCGTGAACCCTAAATCAGAGCCCCGACCGTTAGGGAGGGGTTGCGGGTTTGCTCCACGGCATACGCTGCGCGCTGGTCATGTTCCCCAGAGCGATTAAGTACCCGCCGCTTGCAATTGGACGTGCAAATGGTATCCGTTCCGTGGTACATATGTATTTGAAGCGGAATCGGGTTCCGGCCTGTTGTTGGCTGAACGCCTGGAACCCCCCGTCAAGCCCCTCTGGTGATCCCACGACCCTACCGTTGTCGCGGGATCCCTCTCGCGCCCTCGTGGGCGCGGCCGGCATTTTGGCGACTACAGCATAGAATTCTGAAGCGTAAGTAGACTAACGTTCTTTTCCCCCAGTACGGAGTAACTTTCCCCATGGACAGCGATCGCAAGTACAGACAGAACGGGTACATGGACTCGGGCGACAGCAAGAGCTTTCGCGAAGACCGGTCCAAACCGCAGGGCCCGCGTCCTCCCTTGGACGTGACCGGTCCCCGTCTCCCCAGGCTGGTGCAGCATGTCGCCGCTTCGCGGTGTTTCAACTGCGCCACCACCTTACCCCCGGAAACCGACCTGGCCGGCAACTGCCCGAAATGCAACGCCGAGCTTCACTGCTGTAAACAGTGCTCGCATTTCGAGCCCTCCACCCGCTTTCAATGCCTGAAGCCCATCCCGGTGCGCATCCCCGTGAAGGATAAGGCCAACGACTGCATCTCCTTCAACCCGCGCGTAACCGTGGCGCGCGACGGCACCGCCGGCCCCTCGGCCCCGCCGCCCTCCGCCTCCCCGAGCTCCGGCCCCCCGATGTCGCGCAACGCCGACGACGCCCGCAACGCCTTCGACAAGCTCTTCAAGAAGCTGTAGGACAGGGTGGCATAAGGCTCTGCCTTGTGCATCCGAGCGCAGCTCGGACTGCTGTTGGTCTATTCCAACAGCTTCCTACCGCTTCCCCACTACCCGCTCAGCCTTGTCCGCGGACCCAATCGCGAATGGTGCTCCCGCCCGCCACGCAGCCTCATGCACGACGTAAAGGTTGTACGGCCCCGATCCCGGCGCAACCCTGCCGCTGCACTCCACGCGATACTCCGTGGCCCCATCGCGAAACGTCATCGCCTCCGCCGTCACCATGCCGTTCTTTCGAAACCCCAGCTTCTCGTCCGGGAACAGCGACACCACGAACCTCCCGTGCCCCTCCAGGTACAGCCACACCACCGCCCCCGAGATTCCGCCCCGATGATTCGACTCGTCCTCCACCAGCTTCCCATTCACTCTCACTCGCGGCTGGTTCAGAGAAAGTTCGACGTCCGCCAGTGTGAAGTCGCGCGCCAGGCGCATTGCCACCGCTCTCTCCGGCGCGCCGCGTTTCAGCGTGAGATAATCCACGATTTTTTGCCCCGTGGCCGGGTTCACCAGAAGGTCGAGCGCCACCGTATCGCCCACCTTCACCCCGGGAATCACGGGATACTTCGGCAGCGCGAGCAAAGTCCAATCGGCTCCCACCGCGAACGACGGCGCGCTGGTGAACTTCAGCGGTTCGATCCGCAGTTGCGCCGTATTCCCATCGGTGCCCGGCTCCAGCAGCAAATCGTATCCGAAGTAGCGCTTGTTTGCCGGATCCTCAATGACGTGGTGTGCCCGGCCCTGGTCCGTCATCACGCCGCCCGGAAGGCGGCTGCGGGCATTCTCGCCCGGCGGTTCCACCCTGGTGACGAACCGGACCGATATCCCCTTCCACGATGGATCGGTCACCGAAAGCTCGCTCTCCTGCCCCCACAGGGCCGCAGCGGAAATTGCAATCAGTACCGCTCTTCCTCTCTTACCTTGCCTCATAGTTGCCTCCCATCACTCGCACGTTTAGATCCTGTGCCGGCCGGAAACTCACCAGGCTCAACGTCGAAGCCGGCGGCGGCGCCGCGCGTTGGCGCACCAGGGCCGTGGCCATCATAAGCAGAATTGCGGCGATCGCGACCCCCACCGGCACCGGTATCCGAATCGAACCCGTGAGCAGAAAACGCCACCACCCTTTGCGCGCACCCAGCACCCGCGCGTCCAGCGACGCGGGTGCGCCGGACACCTGCCACTCCCTCAGCAGCTTGCTTAATTTCGGATCGTCTGTCGGTTCCATAAGCCATGCCTTTCGTCTACAGTAGAGGCGCCAGCATGCGCCTCAGGTTCTCGCGCGCCCGGTGCAGCCGCGATTTCACCGCCGCCAGCTCCGCGCCGCTCGCCCGCGCAATCTCTTCCAGCGGCCACTCTTCGTACTCCGCCAGAATCAGCGCCTCCCGCTGCAAAGGCGGAAGGGCGGCCACCGCCTGCGCCACCATCTCCCCACGCTCGCGCCCCGCCGGATCGAGCGCGTCGCAAATCGCACTCTCTTCTTCCAACTCGTCGTGCGGACGTTCCCTGCTCAATCGCTTAAGCGCCAGGTTCCGCGTCACGCCGATCAGAAACCCGCCCAGCGTCCCGCGTTCCGGGTGGTACGCCGCCGGGTTACGCCAGAGCAGCAGAAAGCAGTCCTGCACCAGATCTTCGGCGGCCGCGGCCGACCCGGACATCCGCCAGGCAAACCGGAACAGCACATCCTTGTGCCGCGCATACGCTTCGCGAAACTCCGCATCGGTCATGTCTGATAGTAGTTCCCGTCCAGGAGCCGAAAGGATTCGGGGGGAGAAGAGAATATTTCAGGGTGTCTAGTGCAGTGCTAGACTAATTCCAGGAGATTCTATGCCCACCCTCTACGTGGAAAACGTCCCCGAAGATGTCTACGAAGCCCTGCGGGCACGCGCTCAAGGGAACGGCAAATCAATCTCCGCGGAGGTGTTGGCGCTTCTAGCGGAGAATGTACCCACCCCCGCCGAATTAGCCCGGCGCCGCGAGGTGGTGGACCGGATTTGTAAGATCCGGTCCCGCCAGTCCGGAAAGGGCGGACCTTTTCCCTCGACCGAGGAGATGCTGCGAGAGGATCGCGCCCGGTGATTGGGTACGTACTCGACGCCAGCGTCGCCGCCAAGTGGTACCTACCCCGCGGCGAGAACCTGGTGGAGGAATCGGTTCGTCTCCTCAACGAGTACACCTCAGACCTGACGCGGTTTGCCGTACCCGACCTCTTCTGGCCCGAGATGGGCAGCATCTTCTGGAAAGCGGTCCGCAATAAGCGGATGTCCGGGCAATCGGCGGATGAAGCCCTCCAGTCCCTGTCGGAGTTGCAGCTTCCTACGTTCCCATCCTATCCGCTGCTGAGGGATGCCTACAGAATCGCGACCCGTTTTCAGTGTACGGTGTACGACTGCACTTACGTCGCCCTGGCCGTCGTCTCCGGCCAACCACTTGTGACCGCCGACGAGCGGCTCGCCAATGCCCTCGCTGCCCATTTCCCGGTCCGCTGGCTGGGCTCCGTGTAGCTACGCCACCTTCTTCCGGTACGTCCGCGCCAGCTCCATGTACACTCCCAGATCCCGATCCAGGTCCGCCTGCGTGCCGTCGAAGTAGAAATTGCGGATCGGCAGCCCACCCAGGTCCCGGCTGATCCGCGGATAGATCGCCTCGCACACAATCCCGTTCATGCACGTGAACGGGCTGATGTCGATGATCCCCGCCGCCCCCTTCTTCGCTAGGTACACCACCTTGCCCACATTCAGCACCATCTCGCCGAACGCCCCCTCGCGCGGCAGATACGGACGCGCGCACTCCAGCACTTCGTAGATATCCGGCTCCTCGCGCCCCACGAAATCGTCCTTGAAAACGTCCACCAGCACGTGCTCGTCGTGCTTCTGCACCCGCTTCCGCACCCACGCGCCCAGCGCCTCCAGCGTCCACAGGCGGCCTTCAAGTTTCAGTTTCCGGAAGTGCTCCGAATTGGTGTACCAGATCCACTCCACGATGTCGCTCAACCACGCCTCGGCGCCATATTGTTCCAGCGCCGCCACCAGGTTGTCGTTGCTGAACGCATTCAGCCGGCAGAAAATCTCGCCCACGATGCCGATCAGCGGCTGCGATTTGTCGCGCCGCGCTTCCAGCTTGCGGAAACGGTCGCGGCACCGCACCATGCAATCGCGCAGCGCCTGTAACTGCACCCCCGGCTCCACCGGCGTCCGCTCCAGCGTGCCGCACAAATCCGCCAGCGAATCCTCGTACGTCTGCTCGCTGTCGCCCCGGCGCTCTTCATACGGACGCCACATCAGGAGCAGCTTCTGCAACAGATCGGCCGCCAGCAGCGCGCGCCACCCCGTGCGCACGAAAGCGCCCGCCAGCGTGCCCAGCCCATCGTATGCGTTCTGGCTGGTGGGAGAAAGAATCTCCACTTCCGCATACCCGTTGGCGTCCAGGATCTGCCGCAGGTACGGCGCATATTGCCCGAAGCGGCACGGACCTTGCGCCGTCGGCATGAACAGCGCGATCCGCTTCTTGTCCACGGCCGGATTCTCCACTACCTTCATGAAGTCGCCCACCGTCACTTTCGCCGGATAGCATTCGTCGCCCGACGTGTACCGCGCCCCCAGCTCGCGCGTACGGTTGTCGGAGGGCGGAGTGGGCTCGGCTTCGAGGCCAATCGCCCGGAAGGCGCTGGCGAATGCCCGCGCGCTGCCATACGCCATCGGTGGAATATAGATCCGCTTGCCGGTTAGTGGGTGGTCGCCTGGTTTGTTTGCGGTGTCGCTTGCGGCACCGCCGGCGGCGGCGCCGTCGTGGATTGATAGCATCGCAGTATTCCTTTGCTGTCCAGGTACGCTTCGCACCGCGTCATGTAGCCGGCGTCGTTGCCATGCCCGTCAAATTGCAAAATCAACAGCGGCGCTCCCGCCGCCTCCCTCGCGAAGTGCTTGATGTAGCTGTCCGGCCCGCACTTGAAGTTGGTCAGGTAGATCATGTGCAGGTTGGGCTTCTCCGACGCGATGCGCGCCGCCTCCAGTATCTTGCGGCCGGAAATCCAGAACATGTTGGCCTGGGTTTCGCTGAGCGGCTCGTTCCCCGTCACCAGGAAATCCAGCGGGATCACGTTGGCCCCGTAGCGGTGCCGCAGCTTCCGCGGGATGTCGCAGTTTACCCCGCGATCGTACATGTTGTACCCGCGCCCCGCCAGCACGATCCCCGGCTCGCCGCTCTCTTCCAGCGCCGCCAACGCCTTCCGCCCCGCCTCCATCAGCCGTTCCTGGAACTTGCGCTGCTCCGTGTATGCGGCGTCCACCGCACGGTCGCTCGCCCGCCGCGCCACGCCCACCCGCCGCATCGTTTCCGCCAGAGCTTTCTTCACCTGCTCCGCTCCCAGCCGGAAGTGCAGCGTCGGCGTCAGAAACTTCCGCGCATGCGCCTCCAGTCCCGGCGCCGATTTCAGCACCCACGGCAGCGTCTGGTTCCACGGGCAATAGTGCGACGCGCACCCATCCTCCCCCGCCTCCGCGTCCGCCATCACCGGCAGCCAGATGTAGTCCACTCCCGCACTCGTCAGCGCCTGCACATGCCCGTGCGCCACCTGCACCGGATAGCAGGGCTCCGCCACCGATAGCTCGATCCCACCCGCCGAAATCCGCGGATCGGTCACCGGCGAGAGCTCTACCTCCAGGCCCAGTTCCGCGAAATAGCGCTTCCAGAACGGCAGCCGCTCCAGCATCGACATGGCGCGCGGCAGCCCGATCCTGAACTTCCCTCCCGCCGCCACCGGCAGCCCCTCCAGCAACTGCTCGCGGTACGCAAACAGGTCGTCGATCACCGGCTTCCGCCCCGTCGTTGAGGGCTTGCGGAACTTGTCCGAACACTTGTCGCCCCAGAAGCTCTTCTGCCCCTCGATGGTGAATTCCTTCATGTCGCACAGGTTGCTGCACGCCTTGCACACGAAATCGCGCGTGGCCAGTTCCAGCTTGTGCAGATCGTAGCCGCGGAACCGGCTCTCGCCCCGCGTCGCTACATGCCAGTGCCGCGCGATCAGCGCCATGCCGATCGCTCCCATCACCCCGTTGTACGGCGGCACCGTGATCTTCTTCCCCAGCAGGCTCGCAAAGGCCGCCGTCACCGCGTCGTTGTACGCCGTCCCTCCCTGGAAGTAAATCACCTTGCCGATTTTGCGCCCGCGCACCACCCGGTTCAAATAGTTCAACGCGATCGAGTACGCCAACCCCGCCACCAGAGACGGCACCGTCTCGCCCTTGTGCATCCACCCCGTGACGTCGCGCTCCATGAATACCGTGCAGCGCTCGCCCAGGCGCGTGGGACTCTGCGCGCTCAACGCCAGCCGCGCGAATTCCTCCTTGATGCTGATGCCGAGCTTCTCCGCCTGCTCCTCCAGGAACGAGCCGGTGCCCGCCGCGCAGGCTTCGTTCATGGCGAAATCCACTACCACCCCGTTCTCGATCGAGATGAACTTCGAATCCTGCCCGCCGATCTCGAAAATCGTATCCACCGGCTCGCCGCCCAGCGTGCTCGAGATGTGGATCGCGCCCGTCTTGTGCGCCGTGATTTCATCGTTCACCACGTCGGCGCCCACGAACTCCGCCACCAGCTCTCTCCCGCTGCCCGTCGTCCCCACGCCGCATATCTTCAGCCGGCTGCCCCATATGCGCTCCACTTCCGCCAGCCCCTGCTGCACCGCCTCGATCGGCCGCCCCGCCGTCCGCAGGTACACGTCGTGCACCACCGTGCCGTGCTCGTCGATCGCCACCACGTTGGTCGAGACCGACCCGATATCCAGGCCCAGGTACGCCTGAATCGGCCCGTCGTTTGCCGGCGGCACGTAGACCCCCACCCGGTCCCTCAGTTGCACCACGTTCTCGGTAGAGAGCGGTTTCGTGTCCTGTATGCTCTCTTCCACGTCGTGCTGCCGGAGCCGGTGTACATCCAGTATGGAGCGTTTGCGCGGCTCCTCGGCTTCCAGAATCGCCGTGCCGATGGCCCCGCACCAGGCGTACTCCCCGGGTACGAAAAGCTGTTCCGCGGTCAGGCCGAAGGCCTCGCGCAGCGCCCGCACCACGCCCGCATTCTGCGACACCGCGCCGATCAGCGCCACCGGCGCCTCTACCGGCCGCCCCTTCACCACCGAACTCTTGAAGTTGCGCGCCACCGCGTCGCACAACCCGCGCAGTATCTCCGCCGGCGAATAGCCCTTCTGCTGCGCGTGGATCATGTCGCTCTTGGCGAACACGCTGCACCGCCCCGCAATCCGCGCCGCGCAACCCGCGCCGCACACCAGCTCCCCCACCTCTTCCACCGAGTACTGCATGCGCAGCGCCTGCTGATCCAGAAACGATCCCGTGCCGGCCGCGCACTCCCCCGAGCGGTCGTAATCCCGGATCCCGCCGTCCTCCAGGCGGATGTACTTGGAACTCTCCCCGCCCAGTTCGAATACCGTGCGCACTTGCGGGTACCAGGTCGAAATCATGCGCGCGATCGCCTTGAACTCGTTCTCGAAGAAAAGTCCCAGCACCTTGGCGATGGTCCGGCTCCCGCTGCCCGTCACCCGTATGCCTTCCACCCGGTCTTCCGGTATGATTTCGTACAGTTCGTGCAACAGGTCGTAGGTGGATTGGATGGGGCTCCCCGAGATTCGCCGGTAATCCGAGAGCAGCAGCGGCCGTTCGTCCAGCGCCATCAGGCGGAACTCCGGATGCGCCGCGCACACCGCTTCCAGGGTCGCCCGGTCCGCCGGTTTACCCAGTGCGGCGAGCTTAAGGCTGATGGCCCCGATGTCCAGACCGATATTGATGCCCATTTTGGTCCAGTTTCACCCGAATCCGCCGCAACTTCAAGCAAAACAGACCTCAATAGCTGAAAAGTGCATCAACCTGCTGTTTAACCGGGTTGAGTGGAACGGGGACTCCGGTCCTGTCTGTCCCCGATCCTACCCGGTCCCGCCCTCGTGCAGCCCTCGCGCGCGGCAGTTGCTACACTAGGGGGAGATAATGCCGGATTTTTGTACTTGCGGCGCTCAACTGCCGCCCGATTCTCTCTTTTGCCACAAATGCGGCAGACCGCAGCGTGAAGTCATCGCACCGGAGCCCCCACCGGAGAGAGCCGCCGAATTCGTCCCCGCCGCCACACCCGCCGCCGAACCGCAACCGCCCGCGCTCAACTTCCACAACCTGGTGGCCTTGCGGATTGCCTTTGTCATAGCTCCAGTGGCGTTCCTGCTCAGTTGGATCCCCGCGCTGAACCTGGTCCTCTGGATCGCCGCCGGTTTCCTGGCCGTCCTCTTCCACCGCCGCCGCACCGGGGACCTGCTCAACGTCCGCGCCGGCGTACGCCTCGGCTGGATCACGGGCGTGATCATGTTCGCCATTACCACCGTGATCTTCACTCTGACGGTCGTGCCCGTGGCCGCCAATGGCGGCATCGCCAACCTCTTCCGGCAGCAGTTGAAGAACCCCACCGACCCCAACGTTCAGGAAGCGCTGCGCATGCTCGAAACCGCCCCCGGAATGGCCACCATACTGCTCGTCATGCTCTTGATGCTGTTCGTGTTCATCACCCTGCTGAGCATGGCCGGCGGCGCCCTGGGCGCCAAGTTCGTCAGCCGATCGGAGCCGCGACCGTAAGAAGCTGTGAAATATCCGCCCGGAAGCGGAATTGGCAGGCAAAAGCGCCTGCCCCACCCTTGCACGCAAACGACTTGCCGGTGGTGGCGCAGGCGCTTTCGCCCGCGAACTGCATTTTTTCACAGCTTCCAAGGGAGCGTCCTTCCCGCCCCGTGCCCTTGTTACCGCCGCGACGCCGGCAGTACCCGCGCCGAGGGCGTCCGCGAGTAGCGCTTGACCACCGCCACCCCCGCGAAGATGACGACCATCGCCCCCGTCTCCCGCCATCCGAATGGCTCGCGATAGAACAGCCAGCCCAGCGCCACCGCCACCACCGCGTTGACGTACGGATAAACCGACACGATCGCCACCGGCAGCTTGTCCATGGCGTACACGAAGGCGCTGTATCCTACCAGAGATCCGAAAACGATCAAGTACACAATCGCCGACACCCCACGTGTACTCCAATGAACCGTCAGATTCCCCGACACCAGCGTGGCCGGGATCATTGCGAGACCGGCCGCCAACTGCTGCACCCCGCCGGCCACCACCGGGTGCGCTTTCCCCGCCTTGCGCCGCTGGATGATGGATCCGAAGCTCCACCCCGCCATGCCGATCTGGAGGAGCACGAACCCCACCACCAGCTTGTGATCCATCGCCCCGGCCCTCGCGTCCGGCGTGAACAGCAGCGCGGCCCCGGCCAGCCCCACCGCCATCCCGGCGATGGTCGGCGCGTGCAGCCGGTCGCCCCCCGGCAGCAGCGCTTCCACTCCCACCATCCAGAAGGGCGAGATGGTGACGATCAGTCCCGCAATCCCGCTGGGAATCATCGTCTCCGAAGCCACCAGTGCCCCGTTGCCCACGCTCAGCGTCAATAGCCCGCTGAAGCAGGCCCAGGCCAGTTCCTTCCCCTTGGGCAGATACAGGCCCCGCGCCCGCGAGAACCCGAGCATGATCGCCCCCGAAATCACGTACCGCACGCACACCAACAGCATCGGCGGGAACGATTCCAGCGCCATGCGAATCCCCAGGTAAGTCGTTCCCCAGAAGAAACACACGGCGACCAGCGCTAGATACGGCTTGAATAGAGGATGCCGGGACAATAACTCAGGGTATCAGGATCGCCTCCCAAACGCCCGCTGCGCCGCCGGTCCACGCAGTGCGCCCGCGCGCGTCACTTTGTACCGCCGAGAGCATCGCTCCCATTGGGGCGCGGCCCGCCGCTGTTCCCCAATTGCACCGCGTGGCGTTGACCGCCGAATCCCATCCCCGTGGCGTGATCCTCCGGCAGGAGGCGCGCGGCCCCTCGCAGGCCGCTCCACTCTTCGGCCACCACGATGGAGTTCGCCGGATTGCGCGGGTCGTACTTCACGCTCATGGCGCTAATCCCGGAAAAATCCAGCGCCGCCTGGTCCACCAGGCGCCCGATATCCTGCGATGCGGTGTACTCCACGCCGCGCACCAGGTACGAATAGAACACCAGGTTCTCGCGGATCTCCACCAGCATCGCGTCGTTGATTTTTCCCGTGGCCACCAAGTGTGCGCGCCGCCGCCGTTCGCGCTCCTCCGGTGTGACCCGCGAACGCTGCCAAGCGCGGTACACGAGGGTGGCGAGCGACAGCGCCAGGACCACGGCCAGCACGACCAGGATCAGCTCGACGGCCGTATGGTGGGTAGTCAATCCCGACATCGGTGGCAATCGCTAGAGAGCGGCGGGCCCCTCCGCGAAAACCTTATTGTAATCCTTCAGGAATTGCTCCAGCCCCTTGTCGGTGAGGGGGTGATTGAACAGCATATCCATCACCTTAAACGGCATGGTGCCGATGTGCGCCCCGGCCAGCGCCGAATCGATCACGTGCGTCGGCCCGCGCAGCGATGCCGCCAGAACCTGCGTCTTGTATCCGTAGTTCCGGTAGATCTGCGCAATGGTGCGGATCAGGTCCACTCCCACCGCCCCGATGTCGTCCAACCGCCCCACGAACGGGCTTACGATGTAGGCCCCCGCCTTGGCTGCCAGCAGCGCCTGCCCCGCCGAAAAACACAGCGTCACGTTGACCCGGATGCCCTCTTTGCTGAGCGCCGAGGTCGCCTTGATGCCCTCCCGCGTCAGCGGGCATTT
>Ga0182021_10000437_pt1 | contig 43946 bp, 35 predicted proteins | sample 612E3MmetaG_FD_120493 | JGI IMG/M metagenome (GOLD analysis project Ga0182021, IMG submission 120493) | Permafrost microbial communities from Stordalen Mire, Sweden - 612E3M metaG (Illumina Assembly) | ecosystem: Environmental > Terrestrial > Soil > Wetlands > Permafrost | place: Sweden... | reverse complement strand
TTCTAACTCCTGCGAATAACGGTTTTCCTGCTGCCACCGGAAAGAAGCGGCGCGGCCTGTCCCTAAAAGATTCCGCATATTCACATTTACAAATCCCGTTAAGTAACCGCTCTCTTTATCATTCGCTGCCGGAACATATCCGGCAATACCGTCAAAGAAATTATTTTCTTTTTCCTTGATCGAAATTTTTAGGACTCCTTCTTTCTTAGAGTTAAAATAAAATTCCGGTTGTTCAACCGGTTCAAAGAAACGGAGGCGGTTTAATTTTTCGGGAATTACATCAATATTTTTTTGAGAATAATCTTCACCTAAATGGATTTGAAGAGCGCGAATGATTACGTAATCTTTTGTCTTGTTGTTACCGGCAATTTCAATTTTATCAATAGTACTTTTTGTTCCTTCCTTTATATCTAAATAAAGATTTACATAATAATTTTCGTTTGTCGAATCGTTGATAAATTCTACAAATTCAATTTTGACGGAAGCAAAAGGAAACCCTTTGTTTTCGTAGTAATCAATAATTTCCGAGAAAACGGATTCAATGTTTATCCTGGTAAAAATTATTTTTTTGAGTTGTGAAAGAATATTATTTACTATAGAAGAATCTTTATCCAGACCATTGACGAAGATCTTATTTATAAGAGTTGGCGTCCCTTCGGAGATGTTTATTTTAAATAGTGTTTTTACAGAATCAATTTTTTCTGTAGAAATATTATTAAAAGAAATATTATAATATCCTCGTTCATTTAATGCGGAAGCAATTCGTGTTCTTAATGAATCTTCAACGCCCTTAAAATATTTTTGTCCGGGAGAAATTTTTATCCAGCCCAGGTAATCGCTCTGCGGAAAGGTTTTATTTCCAGAAATCTCAATTTTATAAATCGTTTGTGTGTATGAATTTGTTATGATTATGAAAAATATAATGAGAGTTAGATCCCTAATAGAAAACTGACCCGCCCGCCGGACGGGCAGGTGACGCTGATTATTATGATTAGCTCTGATTAGATCATCAATAATCTTAATTATCATAATTAATCTGCGTTCCATTTCCAGTTTAATAATTCGGTGAGTCGTCTATTATCTTCATCTTTTTACCGATCGTAGAAACCTTCACTTGCTCAATGTATGAATTCATTTCGTCTAAGGTAACATTGCATGTTGTTGGCTTTGATGCATTTGCAGCACCGAGTGCAATACCGATCTTTAAAAATTCATCGAACACAAGAGAATTTTCCATACCATAAGCGACTCCCGCAACAAAAGCATCGCCGCTTCCGGTTGCATCAATTACATTTACTTCGGGCGGATCAACTTTATAATTGAAATCATATTTTTCTGCATAAAGAGAATTCGCGCCGTCGCTCAGAAACATCAGTTTAATATTCTTTGCATAAAGCTGATGTAAATACTCAAGTTTTTCTTTTTCATCTCGGAGGGTAATTTTAAGCGATCTCTCAATTTCATCAACATTGTTATGAATTATTGTTGGTTCGGAATTTATACAATTCATTAAATGAGAACCATAAGAATCAAGTATGGAAATTTTATCGTATCGGTTTGCAAGTTCAATTCCAAATGGGAAAATATCATCGGTTGCTGTGCACGGTGAACTCCCAGCGAAGACTACGATCGAACAATTCTGTATCATCTTATCAAGTTTGTGCTTGAAGTCAGAGGATTCTTCAATGGTGATATTACTATTTAAGCCAAAGTAAGTTGTAACACGATTATTTTTTTCTTCAATAATTATATCTGCAGAACGGGTTTCGGATTTTGTTGAGACAACTGTAAAATCAATTTTATCTTGTGTTAAACAGTGGCGCAAAATCTTTCCAGTGTTTCCACCGAGAAATGTTAGTGCGGAGTTCTTTTCGCCAAGAAAATTTAATTGTCTGCTTACATTGATTCCTTTGCCTCCGGACGTAAAAGATTCTTTTTCAGCGCGGTTTGATTTTCCAAGTTCAATGGAATCAAAAAACAATCTTCGTTCCAATAAAGGATTTAATGTTACAGTGAGAATCATTTTAGTGATCAGTTATCGGTTGTCAGTTATTAGTAATCTATAATAGGTGGTAATAATAAGATTTAGTTAAAATTAACAAACTCAAAATTCAACGTTCATAATTTTTTACGGTCTATATCCGGGCCATCTGCTGTAATCCGGATCAACCAATCGGTAATCGCCAAATCCTGTTTGATCGGAAAAAACAAAAGTCCTGTTCAATTCATAATAATCCCAAATTTCGTAAGGTTTGATATTTGAATCTAGCGGATGTCTTTCGACACTGCTTGGCGGACCGAGTGTTATGAAGACCATTCCCATATCTGAACGCCATCCTTCTGTCAATCCTTTAAAATGTTTGTTTGCATAATCAACACGTCGGAAGTATTCATATAGTATCGGGTTATCATCTGTTTTGGGATTTGGCTTTTTCTTGTCCCAAAAACCTAAAAACCGTTCCAGTTTTTCATCGTAGTTTTTACTATCCTTAATAAAATTTAATTCATCGGGGGAAGCGATGTAAACAATTTGTTCAACTGCTTTGTCAAAATCTGTAATAGCCGATGGAACGCCGTGGATTTTTGAAAATATTTTTTTCCCCACTGAAGTAATTATTTTCCAATCATTATCTTTTATTACTGCATTAAGAATATATTCTCCGACAGAAAAACTTAAATTATTTATTGTATGTTTTATCAAGTTTGTACCCGGTTTTACAGTTACATGTTCCATCTGTTTAAATGATGTATTTTTTTTAAGATCATCTAATGAGTATTCAATATTTATTTCGCGTGTTTTGTCGGAGTAAATTTCAAAATAGAGAGGAACAGAAGTACTTCTATTAGTTACGGATGATGTTACATTCGGAATAATTTTTTCACCAGCCGAATCTTTAACGAATTCTGAAACTAACATCAAATCACTTACACCTAGCGAATCAGATATTTGTTTAACTACTAGAGGGATTTCTTTTGATGAAGCGGTTCTTGAATCGGAATCTTCCACAATACATTTAACAAAATATTTTCCCGGGTTGAGATCATAAGTTTTATAGCTAAGATTAAAATTTTCTACGGAAAGCGTTTGTTCGAAATCGGTTGTTTTAACTCTTTCTTTCCAGTTCCGTTCGAAAATAATATTCGTTTTACCTTCATCAATAAAAGTAAGTGTGATATTGTAATTAGCGTAAAAACCGTCATCTTTTTTTACGAATTGAATGCTTGAATAAGGAACTTGAACAAAGAAATCCATTCGTGTTTTGTTTGGAACGGCGCTTTTGAATCCTCCGACATCTACTGAAAAACTTATTGATTTTCCGTTCTCCGGGTTTGTAGAATATTCCACCTGAGCCGAAACTACAGAAACTAGAAAAGTGATCATTATAAAGATTCTTTTCACTTACTTAACTCCTTTATTCTCAATCAAATTACCAAATAAATCATACTCATTGCAATCATAAATTTCAATATGATAAAATTCACCGATGTTAATTGTATTATTTTTTGCATCAATTAAAACTTCACCGTCAACTTCAGGTGCGTCGCGTTCTGAACGTCCCACATAATAGTCATTATCCAGCGAATCAATAAGGACTTTCATTCTCTTTCCGATCAAAGCCCGGTTCTTTTCTTCCGAAATTTCTTTTTGGATCTCCATCAATATAGTTTTCCGTTCTACTTTGATTTCTTGAGAAACCGGATCGCCAAGAATAAAACTTGGAGTATTGTCTTCAATGGAATAATTGAAAACACCCAAACGATCGAACTTTATATCCTGGATAAAATTGCAAAGTTCCTCAAACTCTTTTTCAGTTTCGTTAGGATAACCGACTATGAAAGTTGTTCGCAAAGAGAGATTGGGAATTCTTTCCTTAAGGGTGTATAAAAGTTCTTTAGTTCTGCGTTGAGTAATACCACGTCTCATAGATTTTAAGACCGAATCAGAAATATGCTGAAGCGGTACATCAATATATTTGCAGATCTTAGAATTGTTAACCATTTCATTCATAAGGTCATCGGGGAAGTGAGACGGATAAACATAAAGTAAACGGATCCATTCTATACCATTAATTTTGGAGAGTTTGTTCATTAACTCGGCAAGATTTCTTTTTCCATAAAGATCAATTCCATAATCTGTTGTATCCTGACCAATGAGGATTAATTCTTTCACACCTTGACAGGCGAGAGATTCTGCTTCTGCAAGAAGCTGATCCATCGGTTTTGTCTTATGAAGTCCGCGCATCAAAGGGATAGCACAAAATGAACAAGGATTATCGCATCCTTCCGAGATTTTGAGATAAGCAAAATGTTTCGGAGTTGTAATTATTCTTTCGCCGAGGAGTTCATATTTTAAATTGCCGCCGAACTCACGCACAATTCCTTCGTATGCTTCGGTACCAAAGAAAGAATCAACTTCGGGAATTTCTTTTCTTAGATCTTCCATGTACCGTTCGGAAAGACAACCTGCAACAACAACTTTTTTTAACTTTCCTTTTTTCTTCAGTTCAATAGCAGAGAGAATCGTGTTGACAGATTCTTCTTTAGCCGCATCAATAAATCCGCATGTATTTATTATAACTGAATCTGCTTGATTAGGATCATCGGTCAAATCAAATTTGTTTAGTTTGAGCTGGCTCATTAATCGTTCGGAATCTACAGTATTCTTTGAACAGCCGAGTGTGATAATTGAGATTTTTTGTTTTTTCATGATAAAAATATTTTTCTTGTTCGTGATCTTAATCTTTTTGCGATCACGAGTAAGATCAAGAGCATTAGCAAGAAATAATAAACCTTTCTAACGAATTAATGTGAGGTAAAGATAAACAACCGGCGCTGTGAATAGTAGCGAATCAAAACGATCGAGAATTCCGCCGTGTCCGGGAATTATTGAAGATGAATCTTTTACGTGGGCGTCGCGTTTTATCAAGCTTTCTACCAGATCGCCGGTCTGTCCAAATGTGCCGATAATAAATCCAATAACGATTACATCTTTTAATCCCATGAAATCTAAAATGAATTCATGTGCTGCTATCATTCCCGCAATAGCAAAAACAAAACCGGCAACAGCACCTTCCCAGCTTTTATTAGGACTAACGCGCGGAAACAATTTATGTTTACCATAAGCAGATCCGATAAAATATGCAGCTGAATCACAAATCCATATTGATGCAAGGATGGAGATGATTAAATACCCGCCTTGAGGATAAGTAAAAACGGAATCTCTGTAAAACTCTCGCAGATCAGTTATTGCGGCTGATAAAATTCCTATATAAAAAATTCCCAAAAGCGTTGAACCGGTATTTGAAACAGCCGAGTCTTTATTCCTGAATAATTCAAAAAGTAAAAGTAAAGTTGTGATCAAAAGTAATAGAATATGGTAATCAATGATCGGCTTGTACTCGTTTACAATTATCATAGCAACCGAAAGATAACCGACCAGTTTGTTTGTGTAGCTGTGTTTGTTCCGCATCATTCTGGAAAATTCAAAATAGGAGATCAAGCCGATGGCAAGAACAAGAATTAAAAACGGAATTTTTCCGATAAGACTTAAAACTACAAGCAATGGAATTCCGATAAGACCAACAATAACACGCGTAGATAAATTACTTAATTTTTTTACCATCTATTCCTCGTCATCAGTTTTGCTTTCAAAGATGTCGTTTATAATTTGTAATGCCTCATCAGCATCTTTTCTTTTAACAAGTAATTTTATAGGAGAGACTTCACCTAAATATAAATAGTTCCGGTCTTTTTGCGAAAGAATAATAGAATCTATTTCTGCACCGTTAAGATTTGCTTTCAGCATTTCGGTTTCAATTAGATCATTGCCGGTGTAAACAATAACCCAATCTTTGGGATGAACTAAATTCCCTTCAAACTGATCTACTAGAATTAGATCAATTCCGCAATCCGAACAAACTTTAATTCCGTCAACATATTCGCATTCACATTTTGGACAAATCATAACTCCTCCGAACGCTTAGGTAATAATTTATGATAATTCATTTTCACATAAGTAATATAAGCGAAGAAAAGGATCGAAAAAATTATTAAGCTGATAAGCTGTGGGAAAACGTTATCGTTTTGTGTTGCAGAAGTATTGATCAATTCATCTTTGCCTAGTACCAAGAATGCCAAGACTGCTATAAAATTATTTACGAAGTGAAGTGTTATCGGGACAAAAATAGAATTGCTTGCATAAGCCGCATAACCGAAATAAACTCCAAGCGCAATTAAAGCGAACAATCCGTACGGATTAAAATGATATAAGCCGAAAAAAATTCCTGTGATCAAGATACTCCATACCGGTTTTAATTTTTGCTCAAAACTTTTTTGAACGAAACCGCGGAAAAGAGTTTCTTCGCAGATAGCTGGAATTACCGCTACAACAAAAATTATAAATGACGTTTCAAACACTGAGTGGGAAGTAAGTAAACTACCGTAGGTTTTTTCAATTAAAGCGTCTAATTGATCGAGTGAATTCATTATGCTTTTTACGAACGGGCTGAATGCCGCAAGTTTTTGCAGCAAGAAATTTTGTATATAAAGAAAACTTTGAAGTAAGGGTGTTAGAAGAATTAATCCAAGGACAAAAGCGCCGATCTCTTTGAATGACGGGAACCGCATTCTTAGAATTATAGAAATATTATCCCGGTAAACATATCTTGCCAGAACTAAAGTAGGAAGAAGCATTAAAAGAATTTGTCCGCCCATTGTAAGCAAACGAACTGCATTAACATCTGCCTTCTCAAAATTAAGTCCAAAGATTAAAATTGTAAGCAAAGCTCCACCAAATTGATAAAGCAGAAAAATTCCGATCAAAGCAATGAAAGCCGCGGAAATCGGAGATATTGTCGAAAGCGGTTTTATCTCTTCGTGCTTTTCTTCTTCGGGACTCTGCTGATTTTGATATTCTTCGTTCATGATGATTCCAAATTATAAAAAAGGGGAGATACTTGCTAAAAATATCTCCCCGATCACTTTAAATATTTTGGAAATTAACTATCGCTTAGCTTTCAATTCACCAGCAAGTCCCGTGTAACCGCTTAATTCCGCATCAATAGAGCCGACGATTACTTTAGTTTTTACTTTAACCGGAATTTTTAGATCATCATTGGTTAACCAAACGACAATAGTTCCTTCGCTTTTAAAAAGTCCGCCTTCTTGAACAAGCGGTTCTAAGATTATGCAGTCAAACTTTCCAGCTTTAACAGAGACTGTTTCTTTTCCTTTGTAAAGAATATCAAGCGGATAGGTTTTATCCTTATAAAAATTTTCAAGATGAACTTTATTACCTTCTTTTAATTTTGAGTAATCAAAAGTTCTTGCAAGATATAAAGCGGAAACTATATCATTAACATACTTTGGTATTTCATAAGAACCTTCTGAAGTTTTTGCTTTTCCTTTGCGCTGATCGAAGAATGCCGAGAAGTCATGTGAATATCCGCCTTCTCTAATGTGCTGTTCGAATCTCCACGGGAAAATTCCTTCAACATCAATGTAAGTTTCATAATGATCGCGCACTTTATAGAAAGGATCAAATGCTGAAACAGAACTAACATTGAACACAACATTATAAACATCGCGTCCGGCAAGTTTAACAATCTTTGGAATTGAATATTCTGCGATACCGGCAGTTACAAATCCATAGTTAACTTCGAAGGTAAGTTTCTCACCAACTTTAAACGCTTTGTTCTCAAGTTTATGGAATTCAGATTTTTGTGAATAAAAATAACCCGAGAACATGATTAAGATCAAGAACACGATTATGAAATTAACATAAACGTTGTTATGATTCTTGCTCATGATCTTCTCGACAGGGTTCATCTTTTCTCCGAATCAATTTGATCAAGAATAATTTTAACGGCTTGAACAACTTTACCGGATCGAATACTATCCATACAATTCAATTTCTCACATTGATTACGTGTACAGCTTGAACAATCAATCTCCGGTGTGAAAATATTTTTTTTATTTGTATACGGACCCCATCGTTTTGCAGATGCTGCTGTAAATTTTGGATAAAATCCGACAACATTTTTTCCGAGAGCCGCTGCAATATGAATCGGTCCGGTAGAATTTGCAATCATAATATCACACTGATCTATCAAAGCGATCAATTCGCCCAAGTTATATTTTCCCGCAATATTTTTTGTTGATTCATTTACAACCAGCGATTGACAAAGTTCCTTTTCGGCGGTTGTGCCTGTAATTAATATCTCAACTTCTTCACCAGAAAGGTTATTAACAATCTCTTTCATTTTTGAAATAGGAAGGTCAATTGTACTGCCGCCGCTTCCTGGATGAACGATTATAATCGGCTTTGAAAAATTTATTCCAAATTCGTTTAAATCTTTTTTTACTTTCTCTTCATTTTCAATTGATGATGTAATTCCATATGAGACATTCTCTTCAGTTACTTTCTCCTCGATTCCTAACTGCCGGAGTAAATGAACATTATATTCAAGTTCGTGGTAATGGCCGTATTTTCTATGCTCATAATTTCTTTTATTGAAAAGGAAAGAATACCAGCGGTAGCCCGTTCCGATACGGATTTTTATATTTGATAGAAATAAAATTAGAGCAATCGGATAAGTAGGATAAGCAACGATGCAAACATCAAATCTGTTCTTTAAGAGCTGAACATTCTCTTTTACGGAAGGTTTTCCGTCAACTTCTTTAAGTGTAATTACTTCATCTATGTCTGGATTGTTAATTGCGAGAGGTTTTGTGTATTCACGTAATAGAAAAATTACTTTACATTCCGGAAAATGTTTTTTAATGATTGCAGCTAACGGAAGAGATAGAACAACATCGCCAATGCGATCTGTGCGGGCTATCAAAATATTTTTTGGCTGATTCATTTACGCGATAAGAAAGAATTATTCTTGATATAATACCTCCACGGCAAATCTACAGATTTTTTAATGCCGATTCTTGTAGAAGACGCAATTTTATTTGCGTTTATCCTTGGCGAGGCGAGTATAAAAATTTCTTCTCCTGTAAGATCTGTTCCGTTCTCGCTGTGCGCAATACCAAAAGCCCGGCAGATTTTTGCCGGTCCGTTTGTTAGATCTTTCAACTCCCAAGCAGAAATATTTTTTCCCCAAAAGCGATTAATTGCCATTTGCTCCATACCATTGACGGGTTCAAGAGCGCGGAGTAAGACAGCTTTGCCTTCATTTAACTTTCCCGTAACAACGTTAGAACAGAAATGCATCCCGTACGTGAAATAAACATAAAGGAAACCACCTTCATTGAACATTACTTCATTCCGTTTTGTTCTCCCGCTGTAAGTGTGTGCTGCTTCATCAACCAAACCGTCGTAAGCTTCTACTTCAACAATTTTTCCAATTAGATATTTCCGCCCGATCTTTCTAACCAAGAATTTACCAAGCAGTTCTTTGGCAACGATGTGAACATTGCGCGTGTAAAATTTTCTTGGAAGTTTTTTTTGCAGATTCATTTATTAATCGAAAAAAACAATTGTAAATTATTCTAGAAGAGATTTAAGATCTGCAATTTTCTGAAGATAGAAATCAGCTTTCTCCGGTTTTATTTCGAGCAGTTCTTCGTATATGGAAATTGCTTCCTTGTAATTCTTTTGAGAGAGGAAAATTTCCGCCATAGTATCTGAAACTATCCGTTTAATTTTTACTTCAGGTGTAGAAATTTCCGACATTGTTTCGCCCATTCCTTTGGGAATAATTTTAGCTTTGCTTAATCTTTCTGCAAGGATATCAAGTTTGTCTTCAAGATTTTCAAATTCGTCTTCAACTTTTTCTTTTTTCTCTTCAGTAAGAAATGTAGGACGTTTTGCTTCGCTTAATGAATTTCTTTCGGCAATAATGGTTGAAATTTTTTTCAGATAGAATTCAAGTGTCTCTGATGAACCAAGAAGTTCACTTCCCATTATTGCATTGCTTCTTGCTTCTTCTTCTCTTCCGGCATAAGCATTCGCAAGTGCTAGCAGTAAATACGGAGTGGGATAATGTGTATGCAGTTCTAAACCGGTTTCAAGAATTTTAATAGCATCCAAAATGTTAGCGCTTTCCATTTCGGAATCTGCAACGCGGGCAAAAAGAGAAGAACTATGATTGAATTCGAAGATCAACTTGATCTTATCTGTAGTTAGATCTCTTTCCGTTCTATTCACTATGCCAACCGCTGTTTTTTGGTAAAACTCTGTTTTAAAGACATTATAGAAACTGTAGCGAATCCGATAAAGAACATTAATTGAAAAGGTAATGCCGCAATTTCCATAAAATATATTGCAGCGCCAACACCTATCAAACAATAACATGCAAGCAATAGCTCAACATAAGTTGATGCTTGAATTTTTGTTTTAGCTAAATATTTATTTTTTATTGTTGACTGATCGGATTTTTTGTCAACATTGAATTTAGGAGTACGTACGAATTCACTTTTCCTGCTCATTAATCCTTCTATAACAGCGCGCGTATTATTAAGTGCAAAGCCCATACTTCCCGCCATGAAAAGAGGAAAGAGAGCAATCTTTTTTCTCCAATCATCATGAACATCTTTCTGTGAGAATAGGTAAAACAAAAATGTACTTATGAATGCTACAACAAAAATTGCCATGAAATTGAAGAAGTTCCAATACGGTCCTGCGTTCTTAATAAAGATAAGCGGAACATTTAAAATTCCGGCAAGAAGAGTAAATGGAAAAACCAAATTGTTAGTTAAATTAAATGTTGCCTGCAGTTTTACTCGAAGAGGGATTTTTCCTTTCCAAACCATCGGAAGTAATTTCATTCCTGTTTCAATTGCTCCTTTTGTCCAGCGGAATTGTTGAGCTTTAAGTGCATTCATTTCAACTGGAAGTTCTGCCGGAGTTGTAAAATCGCGGAGGTAAATAAATTTCCAGCCCTTTAATTGAGCACGGTAACTTAGATCTAAATCTTCGGTTAATGTATCTGCATGCCAATTCCCGGCATCTTCAATACACTCTTTAAGCCAAACACCGCCGGTGCCGTTAAACTGAATAAAGAATCCGGCTTTGTTGCGAACAGTTTGTTCAATTACAAAATGTCCGTCAAGAGCAAGCGCTTGTATCTTTGTTAGAATTGAATAGTTCTCGTTAAGATGTTCCCATCTAGTTTGTACTAAGCCGATCTTATTATTTGAAAAATATTTTAAAGTCTTCCGCAAGAAATCAACCTTGGGAATAAAATCCGCATCAAAGATGGCAACATATTTTCCTTTGGCAAATTTCAATCCTTCTTTAAGTGCGCCTGCCTTGAAACCAAGACGATTAGCTCGGCGTACGTGTTTAATATCGAAACCTTCATCTCGTTTTTGTTTAACTGCTTTTGCAACAATATCAACCGTTTCATCGGTTGAATCATCAAGAACCTGTATTTCTAATTTATCTTTCGGGTAATCTATTTCACAAATGGCGTTAATCAATCTTTCCGCTACATACATCTCATTGTACATCGGCAGTTGAATTGTAACCACGTCTTCATATTGAGTTTCTTTTTGAAGAGGAATGTTCTTTCTGTATTTATGATGATAGAACATCATCACGAATCCATGACTTCCGAAAATTAATATTACACATAGAGAAAAAATGTAAGTGAAAAGAATTATTTCATCAAAGATCATTACATAACCTGTAATTAATTACCGAGGACATCTAAAAAATTCTTAAATGTCATTTCGAAGAAGCAAAGCGACTGAGAAATCTTATCACAAAAGATTTCTCCCTTCGGTCGAAATGACAAAATATATTTTCAATATGTTTCTACCAATTTGAAACTACACCAAGTAAAATATCTTCTGCAATCTTATCAATAGCCGTATCTATTGCTGCTTTGCGTACCGATGTAATATCTCCGCCTACGGTATAATCACCATAATTAGAAAAGTTTCTATCGAAGACTTGCTGCTTCTTTACTAAATCTTTATAAACAACACGAACGCTAATTGTTATTCTTCTGATAGTAACTTTTTCTCCGCCGGAAACTACAGCCGGTGCATCACTAAGACCCGTAACAATTCCTTCTAGTAGAGCATTTGAATTCATCCGGTCACTAACAAGCAAAGTATTGTCATCAATAAATTTTTGAATTACTTGCCTGGTTAATTTTTGGTTTAAGTCGAACTCGCCGGAACCGCTTTTATCGGAAAAAATCGGGATAGAAATTGTTTTTAAATGTGAAGGAACAGATGCACCCGAAAATGAATAACTGCACGCTGTTATTCCAAGCAGAAAAATTCCTATTGAAAATAAAATTAAGCAGCGTAATAATTTAATCGAGACCATAATCCTTCAGTTTTCTATATAGAGTCCGTTCGCTAATTCCAAGCAGCTTTGCAGCTTTTCTTTTATTGTGCTTAGTGAAGTTGACGGCGTTTAATATCGCTTGTTTTTCAACTGCATCGAGCGGAATAATTTCGTTTGAATTAATATTTATCGAAGCGTCTGTCTCTTCATTCTGATTTTTTGCTGCGATCTGTTTCAAATCCATCAAATCTTTTTTGATTTCAATTAAAGCACGATAGACCATTTCTCTATCAAGTGATTCTGCAGAACGGTTGATGTGTACCGGCAGATTTCTGAAATCATCTTCTAACCTGGTTTCGTTCAATAAAGGAGTAAAATTTTCAGCATCTAAAATTCCGTTTCTACTAAGAGCAATTGCCGTTTCAATAACATTTTTTAGTTCGCGGATATTACCCGGCCAGTTGTAGTTAACAAGAAGTTGTTCAGCTTCTTTTGTTATTCTAGGCTCGGTCCTTTTATTATTATAGGAATAGTTTTTTAAAAAATGACCAACCAATTCAAGAATATCTCCGCGTCTATTTCGCAGCGGCGGAATATTTAATGAAACTGCTTTCAATCTAAAATAAAGATCGTTACGGAATTTTTTTGCATCAACTTCTCGCTGAAGGTCTTTATTTGTAGCGGTTATAATTCTAACATCAACTTTAGTAACGGTCTCGCTTCCAATGCGCATAAATTCTTTTGCTTCAAGAACGCGCAGTAATTTTACTTGAGTTGTTAAAGGCATTTCTGCGATCTCATCGAGAAATAGTGTGCCTTCATCGGCAATTTCGAAATATCCCTTACGGTTATCAATAGCTCCTGTGAATGAACCTTTTTGATGACCGAACAATTCGCTTTCCAAAATTCCTTCAGGAATTGCACCGCAATTTACACTAACCAATTCTTTATCGGAGCGGTTACTGTAACCATGGATTGCACGCGCAAAAATTTCTTTACCTACGCCGCTTTCACCTGTTATAAGAATTGAAATATCAGATTGCGCAACTTGCATAGTAATATCAACAAGATCGCGAATCTCCTGCGACTTGCCAATGATACCGAATTTTTTCTGGAATTCTTCTACTTTCATAATCTATTATATAGTCAGATTAATTACTCATTTAAAATAAGTGTTTTTCGAACAACTTAAATGTATTTGTCTGGTACTAATCAGCTATTAATGATTTACTTGTTAATAGGGACGGTTCTTCCTTTGAGGTTGAATTTTTTTTCAAGAAGAATTAGAACAGACTTAGATTCATTTTCTGTAGTAAAGCGGCCAACATTTACAACATTAAGAATACTGCCGCCGATATCTTTTGTCGTAATCTCTGTAAAATAATTCTCACGACTTAATTGTTCGCTCAGTTTTTTTGCATTCTCAATATTTAAAAAAGCACCGGCTTGTATTGTAAAATTATAAGTCTTGGTTTCCGTTTTTTCGGGCTGAACAGGTTTAGAAGGAGTGACAATTGGTTGTGATGGTTGTTCCTCAATATCGGGGATTTTTCTATCCGCAGTTTTAATGTAAGGCGATTCAGGAAAATCTTTTTTTAATCTATCTAAATATGTCTCTGCTTTTCTATAATAACCGAGAGAGTAGTAATAAGAGAAGATACGATAAATAACCGCATCGGTATATTTACTGTCGGGATATTTTTCCAATACTGTGGAATATTTTTTAAGTGCTTCATCACCGTCTTTTGTAAGAACGGCATCAAGAAAAATAACGGAGGGATCATTAGCATTTTTTGTTTTTAGATCGCGAAGAATTGCTTCTGCTGATTTAATATTACCATTTTCAATTTGTTGAAGAGCCGGTACGATGTCAACTTCTTGAGCATAAATAGGAATCGAAAGAATTATAATAGATATTATGATGTAAAACTGTTTCATGTTTTTTATCGATTTAGAATCGAAGAAAATAATAATTTATACTTAAGCAATATTGGAAACATTTTCTTTCATAGGACTAACAATCTCTACAAAATCACTGAATAAAGTTGCAGATGTTGCGCGATTTATTCTCACTTTTATGTAATCTCCAACAGTTGTTTCATTATTCTTGGGGAACACAGTTATTTTATTTGTATCTGTTCTTCCGGCAAGAAAATCATCCGATTTTTTACTGCTGCCTTCAACAAGAATAATTTTTTCCGTTCCAATTTCCAACTGATTTATTTCAAAAGAAATTCTATGCTGAAGATCAATAATATCGTTGAGCCGGCTGGCTTTTACCTCCTCAGTTACATCATCAATCATATCAAATGCTTTCGTACCTTCACGGGGAGAATACTTAAACATAAACGCTCCATCATAACGAACTTTTTGAATGACGTCAAGTGTCATCAAATGATCTTCAACTGTTTCATCTGGGAAACCGGCGATAATATCAGTCGAAAAACTTACACCCGGAATTATTGTGCGAGCTTTTTCAATTAAGTTAAAGTAATGTTCTATTGTATAAGTTCTGTTCATCAATTCAAGAATTCTGTTTGAACCGGATTGAACGGGTAGATGAATGTAATTGCAGATGTTCTGATTTTCGGCAATTGTGTAAAGAAGTTTGTCGGATAAATCTTGAGGATGAGAAGTTGTGAATCGAATACGAATTGAATCATCTACTTTTGCTGACGCTGCGAGAAGATCGGCGAAATCATTTTCGTTATCGGAATAAGAATTTACATTTTGCCCGAGAAGAGTTACTTCCCGGAATCCTCTTGCTGAAAGCTGTTTGATCTCTTCAATAATTGATCCTAACGAGCGGCTTCGTTCTCTCCCGCGTGTGAATGGAACAACGCAGAATGTGCAAAACTTATCGCAGCCGCGCATGACGGAAATCCATGCGTTCAATCCGTCTTCCCGGTGTGGAATTATATCATCATAAGTTTCGGTGCGGGAAAGTTTAACGCCGATTCCTTTTTCTCCGCCAAAAGCAGAATCAATAAATTCGGGTAAGCGTCTATATTCATCCGGACCCACAACAAGATCAACTATTTTTTTTTCTTCGATAAGATTTTTTCGAAGGCGTTCTGCCATACATCCCAAAATACCAACCACTGTTCCTGGTTTTCTTCTTTTATTCCCTCTTAGATGTTCAAGACGGGCATAAATTTTTTGCTCGGCGTTATCGCGTATGCTGCATGTGTTAAGAAGAATTACATTAGCGTCATCAATTTCTTTAGTTAATTCATACCCTTGTTTTTTCAGGATGCCCATTACCAATTCGGTATCGGCAAAATTCATTTGGCAACCGTAAGTTTCGATATATATATTATTTTTGCTCTTTTTCATGCTCTTTCTCTTAATCTTACTCTTGATCTGATAGAAACACATCCTATAAACGGGGTGAAAAGTTATAAAGATTGGGTTAGATTTACAATATTATTTCCCTTTATGAATATATACGGTGCTATCGGTATTCTGTTAATTTGTTATCTTTATATAAATGATTTAATACTAAGAAAAATTATGGATATCAATCAGCTTAAAAAACTTGCGGCCGAAAGAGCGGTAGAAGAAATTTCATCGGGCATGATAATTGGGCTCGGATCAGGCAGCACTGTTCAATTTGCTTTAGAAAAGATTTCTGAAAAAATTAAAAATGGCGAACTTAAAAATATAGTTAGTATTCCGAGTTCTTCAAAAACCGAAAAGGAAGCAATTCGTCTTGGAATTCCATTAACAACTCTAAATGAATCGAGCGGAGGTCGTCCTGAGCGAAGCGAAGGATCCAAATGTATTGATCTTACAATTGATGGTGCTGATGAATTCGATGATGAACTTAATCTTATAAAAGGCGGCGGCGGCGCACTATTACGTGAAAAAATATTGGCTCAAGCCAGTAAAAAATTGATCATCATTACTGATGAATCAAAACATTCCAAACATCTTGGAACAAGGTGGCCTGTACCCGTTGAAGTTTTTAAATTATCCATTGACGTAGAAAAATTTTTTTTAGAATCTCTTAATGCTAAAGTTAAACTGAGAAATAATTCTGACGGCTCTAATTATATAACCGATGAAAAAAACTTTATACTTGATGCTAATTTTGGCGAAATAAAAAATGTAAAAGAGCTTTCAGATATATTAAATGATCGAGCAAGTATAGTTGGACACGGATTATTTGTTGGATTGACCGATAAAATTATTTGTGCAATGGATAAAGGTGAAATAATTATTTTCCAGAATGCAGATTTATAAAAAGAAGTAGAATTGATCTCTGCATATCATTAGAAAGTGAATATTGCTTAAATTTTTTTATAAAATAAGACGGACACTAATAATTTGTTATCTTCACTCAGGCTATTATTTCTACGGATTATCATGAGAAAATATTTTATTCTAATGTTTTATTTATTCTTTTCTCTTGCTATTAGCAATAAAGGAATTCATGCGCAAAGTGTTGATGAGTTAAAAAATCATATGTTGCAGCAGGATCTTGCTGATGAAAAGAAGGAAATTGAAAGGGGCAGGTTAATAAACATTTTCCTTTTCGCAACAAGCTGTGGAGTTACTTTTACACTTTTAGTGATTTTTTATAGCAGAAGAAAATTAAAAACGGCATATAATATTTTAAACACACATAAAAATGAAATTCATTTCCAAAGAGAACAATTAAAAGAAAGCGAAAGCCGATTAAAAATAGCCCAGCAAATTGCTCAAATAGGCAACTGGGAGTGGGATATCTTATCAAATGATTTCAACTATTCGGATGAATTTTTAAACATATTTGATCTAGCCAATGAAAGGGAGAAATTAAATCTTAAAACATTTATTTTTTTAGATAGAGTTCACCCTCAGGATAAGGCAAGAATCACAGAGTATTTTGATTCCTTAATATATCTTAATCCCGATGAAGAGTTGGAATACCGAATTGTAAAATCGAACAATGAGGAAAGATGGATCAGATCAAAAGCCAGGGTAATTAGAGATGATAATGGCAAGTTAATCAAAGTTACTAGAACGGTCCAAGATTTTACAGATAGTAAAAAGTTAGAATTAGAAAAAATTGAAATTGCAGTGCAGCAGAATTTTACACAACAGCTTATCGAATCTCAAGAAGAAGAAAGAAAACGAATTGCAGCGGAACTCCATGATGGCATCGGACAGGAAATGCTTATAATTAAAAACCATGCACTGCTGGCTTTGCAGAAGAATGTTGAACCTGACTTTATAAAAGAACATATTAATGAAATATCTAATGCTGCATCAAATTTACTAAGTGAAATTAGATTAATAACATATAATCTACGTCCTTATCATTTAGAAAAATTAGGATTGTCGGAAACTATTGAAATTGCAATTGAAAATATTTCTAAATCAACTTCCATTGAGTTGAATTTTAATATTGACCCGGTTGATGATTGCTTACATAGAGAAGACGAAATAATTTTTTTCCGGATAATTCAAGAGGCAATTAATAACATTATTAAACATTCTAAGGCAAAAGAAGCTTTAATAAAAATATCGAAGACTGATAATAATATTATTGTAACTATCAAAGATGACGGCATAGGATTTTCTTTAGCTGAAAAAAGCTTTAGCCAAAAAAGTTTTCAAGGATTTGGTTTAGCCAGCATTGCCCAAAGAGTGAAATTACTTAAAGGAAATTATTCAATGGATACAGAACCAAATAAAGGAACGAAGATTAAAATTGTAATTCCTATTGAAGTGTAATGAAGTGAAAACCAAAATTAAAATCTTGATAGCCGATGACCATCCGATTTTTAGAAAAGGACTGACATCAGTATTTCTAAACAAAAATAATATTCAGATTATGGCCGAAGCATCTGATGGTGAGGAGGCTTTAGAACTGATAAAAAAATATTTACCGGATATAGCAATTCTTGATATCGAGATGCCAAAACTTACCGGCTTTGAAGTGGCTCAAATACTTTTCGATGAGGAGATTCATGTTAAAGTAATTTTTTTAACTGCATACCGCGACGAACATCTATTTAACAAGGCATTAGATCTGGGTGTTAAGGGATATGTACTAAAAGAAAATGCAGTGATGGATATATTAAATTGCATCGAGGCGGTTGAACAAAATAAGTATTTTATAAGTCCGTTAATCTCAGAATTTCTGATAAACCGCAAGAACAAAGAAATCGCAAAATCATCAAAAGTTGATCTTACTACATTAACTCCGTCAGAGAAAAAATTGCTTTTACTGATTGCCGAAGGAAAAAGCAATAAAGAAATAGCCCAGGAATTGTTTAATAGTATCAAGACAATTGAAAACCACAGAAGCAACATTTGTAAAAAACTGAGTTTATCAGGCAGTCATTCGCTCTATAAATTTGCAATTAAACATAAATCCTCTCTGCTTTAGTTTACCCAATAATACCAGCACAAAAAAACACCTATACGATGTCCGAATAATTGAATAGTTACACCTATATTCATTTTTCATACAATTCTATAATCTAAACCCGGAAAAAAGACCATAACCTAATTCTCGGTAAAAGTGTGAAAATTTTAATTGTTGATGACAACAAAAATATGCGTGACATGATTAAGTCAATCATAAAAACTAATGAAGTTGAATTCTTTGAAGCAGAGAATGGACTTGATGCAATAAAAATTTTTAAAGATGAAGAACCCGATTGGGTAACAATGGATATTAGAATGGAGGGAACAGATGGAATTGAAGCTACAGAAAAAATAATGAGCAGTTCATCCGATGCTAAAATAATAATGGTTACCGATTATGGTGACAACTATTTACGCAAGAGAGCCAGAGAAGCCGGCTCAATAGGATATTTATTAAAAGAAAATTTATTAGAACTTAAAAATATAATTCATTAAAAAAAATATAATTCTAAATAAACAATAATCACAACCAAACAAAAGGTGTACAATGAAAAATAGTTATTCATTTTCTTTTACGAAGATTAAGAACTTAGTTCTTCTACTAAGTTTTATTAGTCTGGGTACTATGTATGCAGACCCACTACCAGCGGTAGTAGCGACAGCAGCAACCAGTGTTGCGTCTAATGGGTTTACATACAATTGGGATACGTTTCCCGGTGCTGATCATTATATTATTAGGATAGGTACTTCATCGGGCGGAACTGATATATATAGTGCTGCTGGCACTTCAGGCTTTCACTTTACTTTAGGTATTTCTCCAAATACAACGTACTATTATAGCGTTCGAGCTTATAATGGAGGCGGTACAATTATTGGTGATTGGTCCAATGAAATAACTGTAACAACATTAACAGCTGGGCCACCAGCACCTGTAGCAAGTGCAGCTACTATAATAACAACAACAAGTTTTAGTGCACATTGGGCAGCGTCTACGGGTGCTGTGAGTTATATATTGAGGGTGGGTACTTCATCCGGAGCTACAGATATTGTAAATGATTTAAATGTAGGAAACAATTTGACCCAATCGGTAACAGGATTAAATGCAAATACTGCATATTATTATACAGTAAAAGCAGTTGATGCTGGCGCAACACTTAGCACGGCTTCAAACGAAATCACTGCAACTACTTTACCCGGAGCCCCAACTGCAACAGCAGCAACAAGCATTACAGCGACTGGTTTTACTGCAAATTGGAATACGCTTTCCGGTGCAACAACAGGATATAGATTAGATGTTTCTGCTTCTCCTACTTTTGCAAATTTCGTCTATGTTGATTTGGACGAGGGTGCACTCACCTCAACTACGGTAGGATCGTTGTCCGGTGGAACTACATATTATTACCGTGTAAGAGCATATAATGCAGGTGGTACTGGTGTTAGTTCAGGAACAATAACAGTACTAACAATACCGGCAGCACCTGTAGCAAGTGCCGCTACGTCTGTAGTAGCAACAAGCTTTAGTGCAAATTGGGCAGCATCTACTGGAGCTGCGAGTTATATATTAAGAGTGGGCACTACATCTGGAGGCACAGATATACTGAATGATGAAAATGAAGGTACAAATTTAACCAAATCTGTAACAGGATTATCACCAAACATTCAATATTACTATACAGTAAGAGCCATAAATGCAAGCGGAACAAGTAGTGCATCAACAGAAATTAATCCGATGACACCACCCACAGCCCCTGTCGCAAATGCTGCCACATCGTTAACGAGTACAGGTTTTACGGCAAATTGGTCGGCAGCAGCAGGAGCTACAGGATATAGATTAGATGTTTCTACTTCTAATACCTTTGCAACCTTTGTATCTGGCTACAATGATTTGAATGTTAATGCAGCAACTTTATATTCGGTTACAGGATTAACAGGTGGACAAACATATTATTACCGAGTAAGAGCATATAATGCAGGTGCTACAAGCGCAAGTTCAGGAACAATTACAGTTCTAACTATGCCGGCTGTACCTACATGGAGCGCCGCTACATTAATAACAACTTCAAGCTTCAGCATAAATTGGGTAGACACTTTAGCAACAAGTTATATTTTAAGAGTAGGCACTTCATCAGGTGGTACAGAGATAGTAAATGATGTGAATGTTGGAAATGTTTTAACATATTCATTAACTGGATTAAATTCTAACACAAGATATTACTACACAGTCAAAGCGATCAATGCAAGCGGAACAAGCGCTGCTTCAACACTGCGCAATACATATACATTAAGCGTGGCACCGGTAGCTGATGCGGCTACATCTTTAACAGAAACCACCTTCACTGCTCATTGGAGTGATGATAATGGACCTGGAATAGAAAAGATTGGTAAGGAGAAAGGCGGTTTACAAGTAACCGGTGGAGTTGAAGCTGTAAATAAAGTTAATTCGTGGGGACATGGTTACAGAATAGATGTTTCTACTTCTGCTTCATTTAATAGTTTTGTTTCCGGTTATCAAGATTATAATGTAGGAAATCATACTTGGTTATGTGTTACTGGATTAACAGGCGGAACCACATACTATTATAGAGTAAGAGAGTATAACGCAGACGGTACAAGCACAAGTTCAGGAACAATAACAGCATTAACAGTGCCGGCAGCACCGGTTGCAAATGCAGCTGACCCGGTAACATCTTTTAGTTTCAACGCAAACTGGGCTGCTTCAACAGGAACTGATAGTTACTTATTGAGAGTGGGTACTTCACCAGGCGGTACAGAAATACTAAATGATGAGAATGTAGGAAATGTTTTAACATATTCTGTAACTGATTTGAATGAAAACTTCACATATTATTACACAGTAAAAGCAGTCAATGCAAGCGGAACAAGTTCATGTTCAGGAACAATAACTGTACAAACACTCCCGCTATCACCAGTAGCAAATGAAGCTATATCTATAACAACTACCGGCTTTATTGCTAATTGGTCAGCTCCTTTTATTCCGGCTGGAATAGAAAAAGTTGGTAAAAAGAAAGGTGGTTTACAAGTTGTCAACGGTGTTAAAGTTATTAAAAAGGTTAAAGATGGAGGATATACTTACAGATTAGATATTTCCACTTCTCCTCACTTTGAAAGTTATGTTGCTGGTTTTGAAAATTTGGATGTTTCAGATTCATTATCATATACAGTAACCGGATTAATTACAGGAACTAATTATTATTATAGAGTACGTTCATATGAAGGTGCAGGTACAATTGCCAGCGCTAATTCAAATGTAATTTCAGTAGTTACTATAATGTTAGCACCGATTGCTAATAATGCTACAGCAACAACACCTTCATCTTTCAGTGCAAACTGGAATAGTTCTCCAAATGCAATACAATATTTTCTTGATGTTGCAACTGATAATGCATTTACATCATACGTAACGGGATATCATAATTTAAATGTTGGTAATGTCTTAACTCAAGCTGTTACAGGATTAACCCTTAATACAGTATACTATTATAGAGTTCGCGCAGCCAGTTCCTCCGCTACAAGTGTTAATTCAAATAAAATATCATTGACGACATTATTTACGACTCCGGCTGTACCTGTTGCGACAGCTCCGACATTAGTTTCAACAACAGGCTTCAGTGCAAACTGGGATAGTACGGCAACTGCAACAAAATATTTTCTTGATGTTGCAACTGATAATGCATTTACAACATTCGTAACAGGATATAATAATTTGGATGTTGGTAAGGTTTTAACTAAAACTATTACAGGGTTAGCTTCCAGTACAACATACTATTATAGAGTTCGTGCATTTAATTCCGGCGGTACAAGCGGTAATTCAAATATAATCGGTCAAAAAACTTGGGGACTAACACCAAACCCGCCGTCACATATTGAAATTACTTATGACGATGGTGGACATCCGATTTTAACATGGACAGATAATTCAGATGATGAAAGCGGCTTTGATGTATATAGAGATTCAGGTACCGGCGGCGTCAAAGGAAATAAAGTTAACGCGTTAGTTAAAGTCGGAACTGTACCGGCAAACACAACTACTTTTGATGATGCAACTGCAGTTGAAGGAGTTTCTTATACATATAGTGTAGTTGCTACAAGATCAGACGGAGCCAACTCCGGTATAAATACTCCTTCAGGACAGACACCAGTTGTTACTGCAGCACCTGCAGCGCCTTCTGATTTAGCTGGAGTTGTTTCCGGCGGAAAAATTACTTTGAACTGGATGGATAACTCTTCGGTTGAAGACGGCTATATTATTGAAAGATCTGCCAGTACAAATACTTCATACACTCAACTAAGCAGTGTAGCAGCAAATGTAACTTCATTTAATGATTTAAATGTTCAGAATGGTGTTACATATTATTATAGAGTTAAAGCATACAAGGGAACAGTCAATTCGCTTACTAGTAATGAAATAAATGTAACAGCATTGGCAACAGGTGTTGAAGATTTATCATACGGAATACCGGTTGATTACAAATTATTCCAAAACTATCCGAATCCATTCAACCCAAGTACAGCAATTAGATATGCAATCCCTTCTGATGGGAAAGTTAAATTAGTAGTTTATAATCTCATTGGACAAGAAGTAACTACTTTGGTAGATAAGAATCAAAATGCTGGATTTCATGAAGTACTATTTGATGCTACAAATTTTCCAAGTGGAATGTATATTTATAAGATCCAATCTTCTAATTTCGTTTCCACAAGAAAAATGATTTTAATGAAATAACAATTTCATTTTAATCTAATATTATTTAAGGAAGCCGGCTTTATGCCGGCTTTTTTTTTATGTAGTAGGGGACGCAAAGTTTGCGTCCCCTACCAAAGAATTATTGATGTAAACTTTTGTGAAATAAAAAATCGTGACATCGTCATTCCGACTTGTTCGGAATCAGAGAACACGAAAAGGATTCCGGACGCGCTTCGCTTGCCGGAATGACGGATTGTGGTCAAGCCGCAATGACAAGAGTGTAATTCCTGCGTTTGTGATGCACCACCAAAAAGAAATTTTTCTTTAAAAAATATGTTGACATCTAATATTTGAATTCATATTTTGTTGTTGTCCTTGGTAAGGACAAAGAAAAAACATAGTGAAATTACTCAAATTATCGTTTTTGTGTGTGATGAAAATAGATGAAAATCTATATTCATTTTCTTATTTTAAAGTAAAATTATAGATCAATTAACATAAGCATAGAAAATAAATGAAGTTAACTTTTTATCATGATGGAGAACCCGCCTTACGGACGGGCATGTGTGTGAAATTAAGTAACAAAGTAAAAAACAAAAACATAGGAGGAACTACATGCAAGAACTCTTACCAACTTAAGGACGTTAGAATTTTTTTAGAGTTTTTAGTGTGTGTGTAACAAATGTATTTGATTATTAAACTTATTAAGGAGTAACAAATGAATTTCAAGAAAATCTTTTTGATGCTGACGTTTTTTGTTCTTATTGGAACAATGACGTTTGCACAACCATATCCTACCGTTTACGTGAATTCCACGAACGGTATCATTGGTAATAATGGACTAAGCGCCACGAATGACGCTGTTGGCGTAGGCCCTATGGCGAGAATTGACGACGCCTTAGCGGTGATTGCAGATGGCGGTACTCTCGTTATATATGGCGGTCCATACGCTGGCGGTGATAATGCCGGCGGTGACGTTGATATTAACACCACTTCTGCTCCAGATTTAGCTACAGGCTTAACGATAGAGATGCGACCTCTACCTGCGCCTTTCACAGTTGCTCTAAACCTTACTGCCGGTGGTTTTATTTTTAATGTTCCCGGTGCTGTGTTAAATATTGTAAGCACAAACGGTGCATTTTTAAACCAATCCAGCACTAATGTTACATTAACAGCCGGAAATATTCATCTTGATGCCTCAACAAGTTGGGTTTTAGCAAATAACACAGTAATTAGTTTAGTTGATGCATCTACATTTGTAAATGCAGCCCCAACAAAAACTTCTAATGTTAGTTTAAGTTATACAGGCGGCGGTGCAGCAGTTGTAGCCGGTGCCGAAGCTAATTATGGTTCTTTTGGAATCGGAACTATTGCAGTTAATAGATCAGCCGGAACAACAATAACATTTCCATATGCCGTAACTACGGTTGAGGGTATAAATGTTACTTCCGGTGGTGTTACTTTTTCAGGAGCTGTTGTAGTTTCTGCAGGTGCCGATGACGTAACTAATGCAGGCACTGATGCATTGGCTTTTGCCAGTACATTAGGTCTTGGTATTAGTGACGGTGTAGCCGATGCTAACATAGCAAGTATTGAAAATACTTCATCAGGTTCAATTACTGTTGCTGGTACTACTACATGGACTGGTGGAGCTCTTAGTGTTAATAGAAATTTTGGTGCAAACTATGCAATATTAAACTCAAATATTGGTACTGTTACATTGGGTGCAGTTGCTTTAGTTGCAAGTGATGGCGCTGCAAATAGAAAATATATTGTTGAAGCAAGAAATAGTAACGCCGGTACATTAACTATCGGTCTAGTTACAGCCGCTGTTACTGCAACAAATACTAACTACGGCTCTATAAGATTAACAGGTACAGCTACTGCCGGTACAATAAATATAGCAGGTGGTCCTTATCGTGGATTCATAACAATATTAGGAACACATACATTAAATATTACCGGTGCTACTTCTTTGGTATCAGATATTATTGCGAACGTAGATGGTGTTCTAACAAATGCCGGTACAATTAATCTTAATGCAGATTTAACTTTATCAAGTATTGATCAAGACGCATCAGGTACAGTTCCTCATTTAACAAACGGTGGTGTTGTTACCGGTCCCGGTAAAATTATTGTAAACACTGCTACTGCTGTCACTCATACATTTAATGGCGGCGGACTTGGAAATATTGAAGTGAATACAACCGGAACAGTTAATTTCATTACAGCTGATTTTACAGCTAATACAATGACCTTAACAGGCGGAACTGTTGGATTAAATATTGGCGGAACAACTACAAATATGCTTGTAGTTGGTGCTGCTGTTACTATTGCTGGTGGTATAGTTCAAACAGTAACAAACTTTACTGAAGATAGCGGATCTTTCACTTTAACTGCTGCTCCAGTAACTTCATTAATTGTGAAAGGTGATTTTAATAGAACGGGCGGTACTTTTACAGCAGGCACCGCTTCATTAGTATCCTTTACAGGTACCGGCGCTCAAGCGCTTAACCCGGGTGCTGCTTTCACAGTTGATAAATTAGAATTTAATAACGTTGGCGGTTTAATTACTGTTGGTAACTCAATTAGAGCTGCCGGTAATGTTATTATTTATACTTCAACTCAGATTTCATTAAACACTCTTAATATTATTTTAATGGGTGGTACTAACAGTTTAACAAATAACGGTAGCTATACTTCTGTAGGCGGCGGCGGTATTATATTTGGTGGTATAACCACTGTTGTTGGCGGTGTTGCCGGTGCTGGATATTCATTACTAGGCACAGGTACTTTTTCTAATATTATAATTGATGCTGGTACGTCAGTTATAGCTGTAGATGCTATGGATGCTGCAGTCAGTGCCACTAATCCTACCACTGTTACAGCTAATGCGCATGCATTTACTACTGGAGATGTAATTTTAATTTCAGGTAATGCAGAAATACCAAATGGATTTTATGCAATTACTAAAACAGGTGCTAACACCTTTACTGTTCCATTTGATAATTCATTAGGTGCTGGAGCCTCAGCGGCTGGTTCGTTGACACATTTCAACACAGTTAAAGTTACAAACCCTGTAACCGGTGTTAAATGGAATGGTGTTTTAACATTAAAAACCGGTGCTTTATCAGTAGCTACAGCTTCTGTAGATTTTGGACCTACGGGATCGTCAGCTTCTATTACCAGGTATCCTCAAACAGCTCCTGGTATATTTGCAATCACAGGCGCAACATTTAATGCTGCAAATATTCTTTATGATCTAACATATACAGGCGCACTTACTGCTGATCAACCTGTTGGCGGCGAGTTAACAATTACTCCTGCAAATGTAAAGACATGGACTGTTCAGACTACCGGTGCTTTTCTTAATAATTTACCGGCTAATTCCAATGTAACATTTGGAGGTACTCTATATATTGAAAATACCGCTACTGTTAATATTCCAACAGGCACTGCTACTCTATTTATTTTAAGTGGTAATGCTAAAACACATACAATACGCGGTACAATTAGTTTTGCCGATGCTGGTGATGCATTGAGCGTTACAGGAACCGGAGTTACAATTAACGGTTCTTTAACAGCATCTCATCCTGCTACAATTGGTAAATTTACAACAAGCGCTGTAAATTTAACTATAGCAAATATTCAATCATTTGCAGGTACTTTTACTACAACAGGTTCTGCATCTGTCACCTTAGGTATGGGTGCTTCAACACTTGTAATAGCAGACCAACGTATTCTTGGTGCAGTAACATTAGGCGGTTCAAGCTTTACGCTTGCTTCTAATATTGATGCTAGAGCAGGTGTAACACTTAATTCCGGTACTCTTAATTTCGGTGCTTTCGATTTAAATATAACCACGGCTGGTAACTTTGCACAGACAGGCGGTAGTTATACATCTGGCGGCGGTTATTTGGTTATGAATAGAGCAAGTGCTACTATTACATTAACTTCTGCTTTACCGAATTTGAAGGTATTGGCAGATGCAACTGTAGCCGCATCCGGTACAGTTAATCATATTTTACAAATAGGAACAGACGATGCAACTCCTGCACCGACTTTAACTCTTGGTGCATTTAATTTAACAATGTCCGGTCCTACAATATTATTTACCGGCGACGGATCAAATACTATTTTGATATTATCAGATAATGCCACAACAAACGGCGGTAATTTTATAATTACCGGTGGTGCTACTCTTACAATGGATCAAAATAGTACCATTGAAGAATTAACATTAAACTCAGTTAATCCGGTTACTATTGCCAATTTACCGGTAACTGTTCCGTTATCTTTATTTATAAGTGATGAATTCACACAAACTAAAGGTGATCTACATACTGGTATTAACGATGTTGAATTGGATGGTGATGCAACCAACAACTTAGCTTATACGCAAACAGCCGGCAACGTTACTTCAACAACGGATGCGTTAGGCAATACTGGTTGGTTAGTATTTAACTTTGGTGCAGCTGCTGCATTTGCACCACAGGGTGTAACTATTGATAACCTTTGGATTGCTGATGATGCAACAAACATTAATCCAACTAAACAGGTTACAATTAACAAACAATTGGATTTAGATAACGGTACTTTTAATACAGGTAATCCGGCTACAAGCGGTAATAAACGCTTAGTACTTAACGATTTTGTTTTAATTTCAATGGATGCTGATAATGCTGTTTTAACTTATTTACCGACATTTGGAGCCAATGTTAACGTATTTTACTACAATGCAGCTGCTGGTCCTGGTGGATCTCCTACTGGTAATGAACTACCTAATTCATCATCAACCTCACTCAATACTTTAACAGTAGATGTTGGTGGCGGTAATTGGATTGTTCTTGCTAAGGACATAACTGTAAATAACTTATTAACACTTTCATCTGGTTCTATAGATAACAACGGCTTTGATTTAAATATTGCTTCCGGCAAAACTATTCAAATGGACGGCGGCTCTTTCATTAATGCACCAGTAGTAACAAATTACAAATTGCTTTATACTGCTACTGCTACTACAACTAATCTTGAATTCCGGAACGGTACAGGTATCAGTGTTGATCTTTTAACAATTAATGGCACTGGAATTACCGTTACTCTTGGTACAAGCAGAACAATTAAAGATTTCAGTTTAATTAAAGGCACATTTGATGACGGCGGATGGACGCTTACAGTATTGGGTAACATGAATGCAGCCGGAGGTATTTATACCGGTACAGGTACTCTAGCACTTGCTGGAACTACCTTACAGACAATTACTGCTGCTGCTGCGGGAACATCTATAAATGGTAATCTTGTATTAAATAATCCCGCCGGTTTCCAATTAGCTGGTGGTAATTTAAATATGATAGGTAATGGTCACGTAACATTCACAAATGGTATCTTCCGCACAGGCACCTTTATTCTTTATCTTGTTTCTCCAACAACCGGATATGTTTCAGGCGACCCGGTAAATAGAACACAAGGTTTCCTAGGTGCTTCAGCAACAAGCCACGTTTTAGGTAATGTTGGTAAAGTATTGACCAACAATGGAGGTATTAACGGATCTTCAGAAGCTGCAAATATATTCCCTGTTGGTACAGGCACAATTTACAGACCTGCAACTTTAACATTTAATCCGAATTTCGGTGTTCCAACAAGTCCAAATGCTGCAATAGTTGTTGGCCATGTTAATTCATCTCCTGGCGGTTCATCAGGTCTTCCAATTGCAAACGGTGTTGCCCCTGGTATTGATGTTGCAAGATATCCAGCATTTTACTGGAGCATTTATACTGTAGGTAATGTTAGTCAAAGCACAGTATTTGATCTTTCTCTAAGAGCAACTGATTTTACAGATTATGACGCTCCTGCTAATGTTAGAATCATTAGAAGATTTGGAACAGTTAGTGATCTCAATAACAACTGGTTATTACAAGGTGTTGCCACCGGTTATGATAACCAAGTAAATTCACTTACAGGTTTCACTGCTATCAACAGAAGTTCACAAGGTGGTTTAGCAGAAGCTCCGGGTGCAGTATTTACACTTGGTGTTAAATCTAATATGCATGTTGTGCATCCAATTGCAAAACAATGGTTAGTTCTTACTGATGGAACTAAGATTTATAGCTTAGTCAACGCTTTCACTGGTAATCTTGGTACATTGACATTCTTAGCACAGTCATCAAATCCGGCTGTTGCTATAGCAACTGTTTATCTTGGTAGTTCTAATTTGAGAATTGCACCTGTTGCAATCGGTGATGCAAATGTTACAATTACTGCTCAAGATAATCTTAATGGTGTAATTATTGATAAATTCTCATACACTTTTGCAGTCAATGTTGGTATAACAGATGTTGCTGCTGAAGCTCTTCCTACAGAGTTCGCACTATATCAAAACTTCCCGAACCCATTCAACCCGACAACAACCATTAAATTCGATTTACCAAAAGAATCTAATGTAACGTTGAAGGTGTTCAATGTTCTAGGTCAAGAAGTAGCAACATTAGTAAACAATGTAATGCCAGCTGGACATCAATCATTCTCGTTTGATGCATCCAAACTCTCTAGCGGTATGTATATTTATAGAATACAAGCAGGAGATTTTGTTCAAATTAGAAAGATGTTATTGATGAAGTAATCAGCAATTAGCTACAAGCTTTTAGCTGTTAGCTCACAAAACCCCCCGGCAATGCCGGGGGGTTTTGTTTTTTAAACCACCCCAGGGGATGCAAAGTTTGCATCCCCTACAATAAAAAATATAATTCAAAAGTAGTGGACGCAAATCTTGCGTCCACTTTTTTAAAGACAAGAATGGAAAAGAAATGTAGTCAATCTGTAGAGGACGTAAAGTTTGCATCCCCTATAATTACAATTTATTGCAGTTCTAAATTTTCAATCGAATTATTATCTATTTCCCATTTCAAAACAGAATATGCTTTTGAAAAACCATATTAAAGTATGTATCTTTGTATGTAAATAGACAGCTACAATTAATGGCAAAAATTCTTTTTGAATGGGATAGCAGGAAGAATAAGATAAATCAAGAGAAGCACAATTAGCTTTTCTAGATTCTCAAAGAATAATTGCAAAGGATATCGAACACAGCTCAAAAGAAAATAGATACTACTGTTTCGGCAAGGTAAATGAAGGCATTATGACGGTTAGATTCACATTCCGAAATAATAGAATCAGAATCATTGGCGCCGGATTTTGGCGGAAGGGAAAACAGATATATGAAAAAGAAAATAAAATACACTAATGAAAAGATTGGTAAAATTGAAATTCTTAAGGATTTTTTACCAAAACCCGAGGAATTAGTTTTAAAAGAAGAAAACACTAAGATTACCCTGAACCTAAGTAAATCTAGCGTGGAATTTTTCAAATCTATTGCAAAGAAGCACGGTAGCCAATATCAAAAAGTGATCAGAAATTTACTTGATAAATACTCCTCGCATTATTCTTCGTAGATGCTGCATCCCCTACAATAAAAAATATAATTCAAAAGTAGTGGACGCAAATCTTGCGTCCACTTTTTTTAAAACAAGAATTGAAAAGAAATGTGGTCAATCTGTAGGGGACGTAAAGTTTACGTCCCCTACAATTATAATTTATTGCAGTTCTAAATTTTCAATCGAATTATTATCTATTTCCCATTTCAAAGGATTTTGAAGTATATATTTTTTGATTTGGTACAATTCATTTTCATTACGAATTATTCGGTCATAAAACGAACGTTGCCAGAGTGGTAAATGGTAGTTGAATTTATTTTTAATTTCAATTGAACATACTCTTTTAAATTGTTGTATTATTTTAGAAAGTGTCATATTCGAACGGTCGTCCTTAGGGGATGCAAAATTTGCATCCCCTACAATTATAATTCCATGAATATGATTGGGCATAATAACAAATTGATCCAATTCAATATTTTTATGAATGGTTTGAATTCTTATCCAATTATTTTTAATGATGCACCCAAACTGATTTAGTATCATTTCTTCATCAATTATTTTACCGAAAACATGTTTATGATCATCAGTGCAAAGTGTAACAAAATAATATCCGTATTGAGAGTAATCATATTCTTGCAGTCTGTTTCGCTTTCGTTCTTTCATAAAATTGATCCCCCAATAATTTAATTATTGTTATTATAAGTAGGGGATGCAAAGTTTGCATCCCCTACAATAATTATAAAATTATTCTGCAATTTTTACGATTGTCTTAAAAACTAATTTAGTAATTGCTTCGAATAGATTAGGGTTAAGTGTTTCGGGTTTATCGGAGAGCATGTGAAGATGTTTATAACTGTTTGTTGTAACAAAGTATAAAGTCTGAATTCCTTTTTCAAAAAACGGTTCTGCATCAGCGCCGCCGCCTTTCCATGTTCTTGTTACTAAAAGTTTATCGTTCTCTTTATCAATCTGTTTTGCAATGTTCCAAAGCGCTTGTGCACTTTCGCCGCCGCCAATCTGAATGCTGTCTCCATAACCGATACAATCAAGATTTATCATTGCTTTAACTTTTTCTTTTGAGAATCTCATATTATCTGAAAAATATTTTGAACCGTACATTCCCTGTTCTTCACTGGCAAAGAAAACAAAAACAACAGAGCGTTTTGGTTTTTCGTTTGTTCTGAAAAACTCACGTGCAATTTGAAGTAAAGCAGCGGAGCCTGATGCGTTATCGTTAGCTCCCGGGAAATAAATTTTCCCGGCCTGGCTGCCGACATGATCGAGATGCGCACCGATGATCAAATATTCATTCTTTAGTTCGGGATCGCTTCCTTCAATCATTCCAACAACATTTACAACTTCTTTTTCTTTTTCATATTTGGCGTGTACTTCAATATCAACTTTTGCATTGAGTTGTAAGGAACATGGTTTTTTTGTTGAATCCACTAATGTCTGCAAATCCTTTAATGTGCGGCTGCTTCCGTTAAGTATTTCATCTGCAACGGGCAGATCAATATGTATCTCAGGAAAATTTATCATTTGTTCACCTTCGCCGTGTATAACACTTCCAATCGGTCTTTGAGGTTCTGCATCGTTAGGAAATGAAACGAATAATATTCCAACAGCACCATGATTAGCCGCAACAATAGCTTTCTCACGAGGATTTCCGTTCGTAAAAGTTTTCCCGTCAATGTTCCATTTCGGATTGTACTTAAATGCCAGGACAACTTTTCCTTTAACATCTATTCCCGAATAATCATCATAACCCAATTCAGGTTGAGATAAACCATATCCGCAAAAGACAACCGGAACTGTAAAATTACCGGCGCCGGAAAATCCGCGATATACGTAATCATCACCGATTTTATAATTGATTGTTTTGCCATTTTTAATAACAGAAAAATGTTCGGGAGCTGATATTTCATTGTATTCAACTTTTAATTTTTGAAAATAATTATTATCTCCGCCCGGCTTGAAGTTTAGTTTAGCTAATTCAGCCGCCATGTATTTTGCTGCTTTTGTGTAACCGTCGCTGCCGGGAAGTCTTCCAGCAAGTTCTTTACTTGCTAAGTAGTTTACCGTTTTAATTAGTTCTTCTTTAACGATCTGTGCATTAATTAATGTGAAAGTGAATAAGAATAATGCCGTAAGAATTAAGTGCTTAAGGAATTTCATGATGTCTCCGCTTTTGTATTATTATTTCTTGTGGAAAATATCTCTTTGAGATATTAAAAGAAATATTATTAATCCATGGTCTTGATCGTAATCCTGATCTTGATCATGATCATGAGTATGAACAAAATATAGAAGAGCTCTTAAGTCAACATAGATAATGCATCATTAATATCTGTAGTCGGTAGTCCGCACTGAAAGTTCTGGCAAATATAAATCGTCGGTTTTGAATTGATTTGACTGTAAGAATCTAAATACTCGAATGGCATAGAATAATCTGAATCTATTGGATCTTTTAGTATTATCATTTTATTAGGAATAAACTTTTGCATAATTGAATTAATAATGTTTTGTGTTTCGAGATCATTCCTATTTCCAACTATAATAATCTCATAACTTGGTCCGATCATAAATTCAAATGCAGAGAGAAAAAGTGATGAGCCGGAAGGTGCCTTTTGAACGGACTCTGAAAAATAATCCAATAAGTTATCAGCATAATTTTCATAAACGGAGACCGAAGTTATTCTGGCAATACGAATTAAATTATATAGCATTGCTGAATTACCGGAAGGAATAGCTCCGTCGTAAATTTCTTTTGTCCGCACTAAAAGTTTTTCACCGAAATCCGGTGTGAAGAAAAACCCGCCACTCGATTCATCCCCAAAATGCTTCAATGTAAAATCGGTCAGTTCAACAGCCTTACTTATATATTGAACTTTGAATGTTGCTTCGTACAATTCAATCAGTCCCCAAATCAAAAAGGCATAATCATCAATGTTGCCCGTGATACTTGAGTCACCATCCCTGTACCTATGTAATATTTTTTTGCCCTTGTCCATTAAATATTTTTCAATAAATGAATAACTTTCTTCTGCAGCAGCGATAAAATTATTGCTGCCAAAAACACTTCCGGTTTTTGCAAGCGCTGCTATCATTAGTCCATTCCAGTCAGTTAGAATCTTATCATCTTTATAAGGATGAACGCGTGTCTCTCTTTCATTAAATAATTTTAGACGGATTGATTCTAATCTTTGATTTAAATCGTTTTTATCTATGTTAAGATTTGTAGCTGTTTCATTTAGCGATTTAGATAGATGTAAAATATTTTCACCGTAAGATTTTCCGGTTGCCTTTTCGTGGAAATTTCCATTAGAATTGGTATTGAAAACGTTGAATGCAAAATCAGCATTACCCTTACCCAATATTTTCAATAACTCTTCTTGAGTCCATAAATAATATTTACCTTCCACGCCTTCACTATCGGCATCTTCTGCGGAGTAGAATCCTCCTTCGGGAGAGGTCATATCACGTAGAACATAATGAATGATTTCCTCTGCAGTCTTTTTGAAATCAAGAATTTGTGTTGCTTGGTAAGCCTCAGTATATGTCATTATAAGAAGAGCTTGATCGTAAAGCATTTTTTCAAAATGGGGAACAAGCCAATTCTTATTAGTAGAATACCGATGAAAGCCAAATCCAACATGATCAAAAATTCCGCCCTTACGCATTTCAGTAAGAGTTTTTGTAACGATCTCCAATGCTATATTATCGCCGGTTCTTTTCCAGTAGCGAAGCAGAAACATTAAATTATGAGGTGAAGGAAATTTAGGTGAGCTTCCGAATCCGCCGTTAAGCGGATCAAAACGTTTTTCAAAATTATTATATGCAATGTTAAAAATATCAGGATTTAATTTTATAGATACTCCGGGCGGGCTATTAATGTTTTGCAGATAATTTGTAAGCTCGTCTGCGCTTGATTCAATTTCACTTCTTTTATTTAACCAGGCTTCATTAATATTATTTATTAATTCTTTGAAACCAATTCTACCGTATCTGCTTTCTTTGGGAAAATATGTTCCGCTGAAAAACGGTTTTTTATCCGGAGTCATTACAATAGATAACGGCCAACCGCCGCTTCCGGTCATCATTTGACAAACGGTCATGTAAATGTTATCAATATCGGGCCGTTCTTCTCGGTCTACTTTTATAGAAACAAAAACTTTGTTCATTAATTCCGCAGTTTCAATATCTTCAAATGATTCGTGTTCCATCACATGACACCAATGGCATGTAGAATAACCGATTGATAAAAATATCGGCTTATTTTCTCTGCGGGCTTTATGAAACGCTTCCTCACTCCAGGGGAACCAATCAACAGGATTGTGTGCATGTTGTAAAAGGTAAGGACTTTTTTCGTTGATAAGACGGTTAGGGCTTTTATTTCGTGATATCATTCAATAATACTTTCCGGGATGATCGTATAACCTTAAATAAAGATATAGACTATTATTGGTCTTGTTTACTACTTCTAGTAATTGAACCGACAACAAGTGCAAACAAAGCCGAACCAATTATAGACCAAACAACAGGGAATTCCCTTCCTTGAATATTAATAGTATAAAACATTGGTAAATTAAGTTCTTTGGCAATTAAAGGACCCAGCCATGCACCTACAAACCCAACAACTATTGAAACCAAACATCCGCCTAATGAATACCCGGCAAGACTTTGACCGATTGCCCCGCAAATGGCAGCAACCAACAGAAGAAAAAGAAATTCAAATAATGACATATAAACCTCGATGATGTTTACTGAATTAATCTAAACAAAAAATTATCAACAATAAAGTTTATGATTGATAATTTATACAACATGGTTCTCTTAAAATTGTATTATTTTTGTTCGATTTAATTTTTGATTAAGAAATTAGAGGAGTATATGAAGAAAATATCATTTGTTGTTTTTATGATTGCCGTTGTTCTTACGACAAATCTATTTGCACAAGATAAATCAGAGAATACAACACCAAAATTTGATCCGGCAAGAGATTCTTTCAAGGATTTGAAAGAAACAATTGTTGATGCACAGAGTTCAGGTAAAAGAATTCTGCTTGACGTAGGAGGAGAATGGTGTATTTGGTGCCACCGGTTAGATGGATTTTTAGAGGCGCATCCGGAACTCAAGAATTTTATGCATGATAATTTTGAAGTGCTCAAAGTAAACTTTAGTCAGGAAAACAAGAATGAAAAATTTCTTTCGCAATATCCAAAAGTTGCCGGCTATCCGCATATATTTATTTTAGAAAACGACGGAAAGTTTTTGTTCTCTAAGAATACGGGCGAGTTAGAAAAAGAAAAATCTTATGATGCAGAAAAGATCATGAATTTCTTAAAAGAATGGGCGCCAAAGAAAGAAAAATCATAAATAACTTGGACTAGATTCCCCGCATAATACGTGCGGGGAGTTTTATTACCGCACCGAACAAATCGAACACGCCGTCAACGGCAATGCCGAGCAATCTAAACGGGATTAATATTAACCAAACGATTGGATAAAGCACTAAAGCTAAAATTGCAATAGGCCAGCAAGTAAACAAAAGAAATAACCACAAAATTAATTTGATCATTTTCTATCCTTTATTCTGTAAACAAATTTTAACGCCGACCAATTATCATCTATAGAACAAACTTTAGTGTCAACAAAACCATTCATTAATCCAATCTCTCTTATAATATTTTCGTTTAAGTCGGAAACATATTCCGAATTATTTTTAGGCCATGATATCCAGAACATTCCGTTAGTTCTGATAAAATTCTTTAAGAAAGGGAATTCAATCAGAAGTTCGTTCTTAGATTTTGTGAATAAATGAATAACGTCAACCTGTTTTTTCAATTTATTATGAAAATGTATTTGTGATGCAATTCCATTAAGCAATTCTATATAATTATCCGGCTCGTTAATTAGTTTTACTTCAAATCCTTCTTTTATTCCAAGCTTCCGGTGAAGTGATTGTTTATTTATATTTTCCATGATACATCTTCCTTTCAAATCTTTAGACGAGACAAACTCTCAAAAGGTTAACATTCCGGAAAAATATTTTGATAAAAAAAGCGGGACTAAAAACTAATATCCCGCTTGTTTAAGTTATTATTTCACGTTAACGGAAAGATATTTAAAATAAAAATCCCGAAGTACGTTTACATACTTCGGGATGCAAGTAGCGGGAATGTCTTCCCTCACTAAATAATTAATTAATCTTGCCTTAACGGCATGATGAATATATGATAATCAGAATTAAAAGAAAAGATTACCAGCGCTTTCCACCACCACCGCCGCCGCGATTTCCACCGCCGCCACCACGGTTTCCACCACCGCCACCGCCGCGTCTGTTATCGGTTTTAGGGCGAGCTTCGTTAACAACAATTTTTTTACCTTTAAGTTCTTTGGTGTTAAGAGCTTCAATTGCTTTTGTTCCTGCTGTTTTGTCATTCATTTCAACAAATGCAAAACCTTTGGATTCGCCAGTGAACATATCACGGATTATTTTAACGCTTGTAACTGCGCCGAACTCTTTGAAAAGTTCTTCGAGATCTTGATCACTTGCTTGCTGAGATAAATTACCTACATAGATATTCATTACTACTCCTTTATGATATTATTTTTTTTCCCTGAGAAGATGTTAAGTAATCGATTTGAACGCCGCTCAAAATAACTTTAAAGGAGTAATGATGTTTACGGTGATAAAATTGATATTAGAAAAATGAGTTTATGAGGATTTCTTTTATCGATTTTTCGAATCGCTAAATAAAATAATGCTCAGAGTTGCGGGGCCGACGAGACTCGAACTCGCGACCTCCTGCGTGACAGGCAGGCGTTCTAACCAACTGAACTACGACCCCGAAAAGAACATGTTATTTAATAATAACGAGCAAAAATAAGCATTAAAACTTATCCAAAGCAAGAAAGTCTATAAACTTTCAGTACCAAAACTAACTCCAACCGCACTTGCCGCTAATACTGCTTGATCTTTCCGTTTAACTAGTTTCTGATGTGAAATCGCATCTATTATTCTAACACTTGTGATTTCAGAACCTTTAAGAGCTACCATTCTTCCAAATTGTCTTTTAATTACAAGTTGTATTGCGTTTGTTCCGAACTTTGTCGATAAAATTCTATCATACGGGGTTGGACTGCCGCCTCTTTGTAAATGACCTAATACGGTAAATCTTGTTTCCAAACCTGTATTCTGTGTAATCATTTTTGCCACATACTCTCCTATACCACCGAGCTGTATTGGGTCTGTTCGTTTTATATCTCTTCCTTTAATGATTAAATTTCCATTAATAGATTTAGCTCCTTCTGCTGCGCAAACCAAACTAAATCTTTTTCCGATTTTATTCCGTTGTAAAACTTTTTCGTAAATAATATTCCAATCAAATGGAATTTCAGGAATTAGAATTATATCCGCACCGCCGGCGATGCCTCCGTTAAGTGCAATCCAGCCTGCATATCTTCCCATAACTTCGATTATCATAACTCTGTGATGTGCAGAAGCAGTTGTATGTAAACGATCGAGTGCTTCAGATACAACATATACAGCTGAATCATGACCGAACGTTTGGTCGGTTGCTGCTAAATCATTATCAATTGTTTTGGGAACGCCAACTATATTCATTCCCATGTTACTAAGGTAATGTGCTATGTGCATTGTACCGTCGCCGCCGATTACAACTAATGCATCAAGATCCCATGAACAATAATTTTTCCATGCATCTTTAGAGCGATCTATGATCTTTATTTTATCATCAATTACCAAAGGCCAATGAAACGGATCGCCTTTATTCGATGAACCAAGAATCGTTCCTCCTGTAGAAAGAATTCCCGACACATCTTTATTAGATAATTCATGTGCTCTTCCTTCAACCAATCCTTCAAATCCGTCAAGTATACCTAAAACGCTTAGTCCATGATCATGAGCTGGTTTAGTAACTCCCCGTATAACTGCATTTAAACCGGGGCAGTCGCCACCGCCTGTAATAATTCCTATACGCTTAATTTTTGACTTAGACACTTCAAACTCCATTGAATATTCAAGAAAAACTACGTATAAATTTATTTATGTAAAATGAAATATTTATCGATTAGATTTTATTTTTTTGTATGTCTTGAAGTGTAATTTAGCAAACTCACTTAATTTTTCTTTGCCAATGTTATTTAATAATTTCTTGGCGAAAACTTCAGTCTCTATTGAAGATCCTTTAGGTAAATTCATTCCAATTCGCTCTTTATTTTCAAACCAATCTAGAAAACTTTCTCTGGCTATAATAGATGCAGCAGCAACGCCAACATATCTTTCCGCCTTTGTTTCTTGGATGAATTCCACATCCGAATGTTTTGATAAAGAACTGATATCTAAATCCTTATTGCTGAATTTATCGGTTATAACTGTTTTGCAATCAACCTTATCGAATAAGTTGCTTAATGCTTTTGAGTGTGCCCAGTTCAATAAACTATTCAAATTTCCGAATTGTTCATAAACTTCATTATACTTTTTAGGATTTATACTTACAACTGTAAAATCATCCGAGACTATTTTTTTTATTTCTTTTGCTAAAATACAGATTTGGTAATCACTTAAATCTTTACTGTCTTTAACTCCAATTCTAAGAAGATTTTTTTTTGTATTGGTATTAACAAAAACTGCGGCAACTACTAATGGACCAAAAAAATCTCCTTTACCACATTCATCCGTGCCGATATATTCCTCCGGTTCTTTTAATTTCGGGTCAACTAATTCTAACATTAGCTCATCAGAGATTATACTTTTCACTTTTTTATAGAGATCAGATTTTTCATCACCCTGAAGAATTGTTTTTATTCCCTTTTTACCAAAGTAGACAAGTACTTTTATACTTGTTTTATCTTTTTGAATATAGAATTCATAGTTGAATTCTTTTTTTGTTATATCCTCAACTAATAAATTTTGTCCGACACAATTTTTATAGAGAAATTCGATTTTTAATTTTGCTTTTTCTTCAATAGACATTTGCTGACCAATTAATCCCGTTAATCCAAATTGTTTATGAATTTAGAGAAAGTAAAATAATCAAAAATTAAGCGGCTTGGAAGAATCTTATGTGCTATGAAGACTAACTATTTTGGAATATAATATTTTTGAGAATGTTTGATGAATTTAATATTAACTGATGGAGAATTAGAGAGATTTTCTTTATTGTAGTGAGCGTTTTTTGAGAAAATATACAAATTTGGAGAGTTGGCAGAGTGGTTGAATGCGGCGGTCTTGAAAACCGTTATAGATGCAAGTCTATCCGGGGTTCGAATCCCTGACTCTCCGCAAAAGGTTCAGAATGATTTGTTTTGAACCTTTTTTATTTTAAAGATAAAGTGTTGTGTAAACGGTTTTGAACAAATTATTAAGAAATAGTTTCAAAATAGTTATCAATTTTATGGAGCGTTTTAACAATCGAGGAGCCGTTTTTGATAATACACCTTAATAAACCTCGGTGGAATATAAAAAAGGACTGCAGTAGCGTTCTGAGGATGTTTTCGAGTCGTTTTTAAATTCATTTTTAACGGTTTCTCATAGGTTAAAAGTAAACCCTTTTTAACCAGGTATCTGTATTATATAAAAAAAAAGTTGGGTTAAAATACAGGAGAATAATTGTTAGAAATTATTATAGTTGTTGAAAATACACTTCAAATAAAACCATCCAAATTACTTGTTGAAACTGAAAAGAAATTAGTAAAAGGTATTAAATAGTTCCTTTACAAAACTTAGTTTTTCAACTTACTTGCTCATGGTTATTTTCAACTCGACTTATCTATATCTATAATTCCAACTGAAAACATATAATCTATTTCAAAAGACCAAACTCGTTCTATGATTTTCTTGTCTAAAGAGATGCAATTTGCTGTTGAAAGTTCTTTTACAAACTTTACAACAGCATCCTCGTCTTCAACAAAACCTTTCTTGATAGAACGTTTGCACCATTCAGGAAAAAATTCATCATCCTTAGTAAAACCATTTTTTAATTCATACAGCTCAAAAAGAAATAATATTAGTGCTACTTTATCCTTAGTTACCTTCCTCTCTTTCTTTATATATGGAGAAATTCTATCATAAATATATTTTGTTACGTCTTTTACAACATAAAAAGGTTTTAACTTCTCATTCCTTTTAATTGCATTCTTTCCTTTCTTTGAACTAGATGGAAGATTAATTAATCTGGTGTAATCTTTGATTTGAAAATTATGATATCTCATACTTACTCCTTTCGTTGTTTTTTATTAGTTATTGTGAAGAATGTTTAGAAGGAAAGCTTGATCTGAAAGGAGTTTTATGAAACGATAAATTTCCTGCTGTTCTTATTATTTGCCAAAATCTGTTTCATATCATGTTTTAAACTATTAAATGTTGCAGTAAATACCGTTTCGTTTTCTGGTAACCACATTGTTGCTTCTACATATAGAGCATTACTCTTGTGCAGATAATATTTACTTATACAAGTAAATTGGTTCAGCTCATTAATAAATTCTAAAATACCACTGCCGTTCATAAGTGCTCGATCTGTTAGTTCTTTAATACTCCAAACTTTATATCCCTTCTTTAAAACTTCAAAATACAATCTTGGATAACCTTTCTTTAATACTACAATACTTTTGTTTTTCTGAAGCTCCTTAACTTCAAAATTATTTTTTGTTAATAAGTTTGTTAAAGCAGTTATAGGTTTTACATTTTGCATAACACCTCCGGTTGGTTATTGTTAGATATATTATAAAAAAAAAGTTGGTTAAGAATACAGAAAGAGAATTGGTCAGAATTAAAGCGGGAAATAAAATGTGGTTAAAGTGGTTAATGTTGTTACAGAATAATCAGATATTTATTTTAAATGTTATTTCTTAATTCCAATTTGTATTAAGTATAAAAATATTTATTAATAATTATTATTTAATCCAGAGATGGCACGTGTTTAATCTGATATATTTTCATCAAAGACACCACTGATTTACTTGTCGTTCCATTAAAGCTAAAAAAATCATTTGATAATATTATTCCCTTTGCTTCGTCCAGTTGTTTCTGTGTTAAATTTTTTAATTCATAAAGCCAACGTTTTGTTATCCCTCTTTCTTCATAAAAATTCCTATACATAATTAGTGGCTCAGGCATTAATAAAATATTGAAGTACTCATCAATTGTTTTACCAAACGCTCGTTCAAAAAACTCTGTACCAGGCATCCCAATTCCTTTAGTTACATTAAGTATGCATTGAATAGCCCGTAAATATTTTTTATTCCAATTTTTACCAACATAATTTCTATTCAAAGACTCATAACCATATAGTGGAACAAATTTCATAGGAAATGAAAATATATTTGAATTTAATTCTTTATGTAAATCAACATTAATTTTTAGTCTTTGCCATAAATCTTCTGGATTATCGACATAATTATATAAGATATAATTAGATAAATCTTTAATTTGGTATTTATCAGCTAAGCGTATAGCTTCGACATACTGTTTTTTTAGTGATAAATAATCAAATGCAATTCTCATTGGCCGTATTGGAATTAGACTTAATAATTTCATTTTCTCTTCATCGATATATCTACAATCAATACCTTGGTTAAAATCAACATATCTATTTTTTGGTATTTTATCTCTATATTTTTCTGCAAAATATCCTATTTCATTTTTGTACAATAATAATGTCTCTTTAGTAAATGTCTTGAAATTATCAAGATTGTTTTTTCTCAAAAGCTCAAAGTACCTTGATTTATCATGTATACGCCAAACTTTATTGGAGAGAGTAACATTGAGAAATTCAAACAAATTTTTCAGGTATCTCTCTATGATTAAAGTATTCCTTTCTTTCTTTAAATAATTACATAATGATTCAAATTTATTTTCGGGTAAATATTTAGAGCTTTTATTAAAACCTAATTCGATAATCTCCTCAATTATTTGCGGAAATAATGGTGATCCCAAAACATTATTATCCATCAGGATGAGATCTTTTCTATCGCCATGTAATTTTCGTATTGCATTAATTTGCTCATGGATGGAAATTTTATCTTTATAAATAGGCTCTAATTTTGGAACTGCACAAAAACTACATGTTCTTGTGCAGCCTCGTGTCATATAAGTTAAGAATCCTGTATCCAATGGGTATTTATGATCAATTGTCTCGAGAATACTATAATCGGGTGTCAGTGTATCAATTATTATTTTATTTTTATCTAGAACTCCAGGTTTATCTAGCAATCCGGTTAAAATATTTTTCCCGACAATTAATCCCGTTTCTTCTGCAATTATCTGTGGTATTAAAGAAGCCGCTACACCACCAACATATAATCCATCATTTTCTTTTACTACTTTTAGTCCAAATTCAATTGCCTTTTTAGTCTGTGTCCAATAAAATGTGAACAACGTAGTGATATAAACTCTATCCCATTTTTTCTTTAATTGATAATGAAATGCATAATGATTTAAGATTTTGTTTATTGTATTATGATGGCACAATGGATAGAAATTTCGAATTTGATCAAGTACTTCAGTTCTTTTATACATGAGATAATTGGTTATCAAATCAATTATGTTTTCTGTTAATTTAACTTTCGATTTCAACAAGTTAAATTTTCTTAAAGATTCTGATAACCTTTCTTGACGAAAATAGTCTAGATAATCCCCTTTAAAAAAATAAACTTTATCTCCAAGTAATTTATGATAAGCACTTATTTTCATTAATCCGAGAGGTGGGTATTTATTTAAATAGTTGGGTTCGATTAATAAAATATTTCTTTTAATCATTGTGAAGCTCAAAAATAAATGAACTTTTAAGATAAGGCTTTAATATGGTCATAGATATTACTCCAATTTTCTACTCTTATAACATTAGACGGGAAAATATCCTTTTCATTATATGGATGGTTCATTAAGAATACATATTCACAAAAAATAGATAATTTTCTTGCAATTAAAGGGTCATCGTCTACAAAGAAACGAATATTTTTTCGTTTTGAAACTTGAAAACGATTGTTTTGCATTAGACGTCGCCGTCCAAAAAGAAAAAAAGCCGTATCTGAGACATCTACGTTTCCTTTCTCAATTATTAGTCTCCTTCGAGAAAATGGGACGTTGTGTTGTTTCAACCAATCAATAGTAATTTTTCTTAAACTTTTTTGAAAAAATTTATATGCTTTCCAATCTTTTTTTATTTTTTCAACATCT
>Ga0182021_10000436_pt1 | contig 44007 bp, 35 predicted proteins | sample 612E3MmetaG_FD_120493 | JGI IMG/M metagenome (GOLD analysis project Ga0182021, IMG submission 120493) | Permafrost microbial communities from Stordalen Mire, Sweden - 612E3M metaG (Illumina Assembly) | ecosystem: Environmental > Terrestrial > Soil > Wetlands > Permafrost | place: Sweden... | reverse complement strand
CGAGAGCGCTTCCTTCAACTGCTGCTCCTTATCCTGCGCGTTCAGCTTGCCCCAGACCTTGTCCGCATAATAGCCCTCGCGGTGCTCCAGCCTGGCCGCCAGCTTCGGGTTGTTCAGCTTCACCGAGATCTTGCGATATTTCCCGTCCAGCGCATTGTTCGTGCTGTAGTAACCCAACAGATAGTAACTGCCCATCGCATCCTGCGTCCGCTGAATGCCCAGCGCGATATCGTTGCTGTCGAAGAAGCTCTTGCCGCCGGTTTCCGCCGCCAGCGTGTACAACGTATCCTGCGACGCCAGTTGGGCCGACCGCTGCGAGTTGATCACAGACCCATTGAAGATGCCGCTCCCACGCGAGCCGCCCTTGGACGCCCCGCCGCCCGGAGGTTCCGCCGTCAACCCGCGCGCATCGATGGAGTAAATCGCCAGGTTCGCCTTGGTGGCCGCGTTGATCGCCGCCTGCAACTGCGCCTCGTTGTCCAGCCCGGAACGCGTGACGCCGCCGGAAAAATACACCAGCGCCTTCTTCTCCGGGAAGCTGGCCAGCATCTTCGCCGCCTGCTCGATGGCCGCCAGTTTCTTGTCCGTGCTGAAAATGTTGAATTCGGTTTCGTCGGCCACGAACGCGGCCTGCGTGTCCTCGCCGTTCTCGTCGCCGGTGTCGGCCAGTGCGGCCAATTCGCTTGCCTCGCCGATGGGCAGCCCCTTGATCACCCTGGTCAGCACATCGCGGTCGCTGGTGAAATCGCTCAACACCTGGATGGTGCTGGCGTAGAACAGCACCGCCACCACGTCGTCCTTGGTGATGTGCGTCTTCAGGTAGTCGAGAGCCCCATCCTGCGCGCGCAACTGGTCCGGCACCTGCATCGAGGAGAAGTCGAAGAAGAACACCATCAAACGCTTGTCGTGATACTGGATCTGCCCCGGCGCCGCCGACGTGATCGTCGTTTTGGGCGCTTCCGGCAACTGGAACTGGTCGTCCAGCGTCAGCGGCTTCAACGGTTCCGGCTTGGAGGAGATGCGCTGGTACTCGAACACCGAGACCTTCTGCGGCTTGCCGTCTTCCAGCACGGTGAAGTCTTCCGCCTTCAGGCCCTCCACCGTCTGGCCGGCCTTGTCCTTGGCGCTGACGTCGACGATCACCAGGTTCGCATTGGCCTTGAATGTGGGGGTCCCCGGCGCCGGCAGCCTCACAGGCGTTTGAACCGCCGGCCGCTGCGCCCCGGCCGGCAGCAGCAGGAGCATGGTCAGACACGCTGTCAGAGCCACCGCCGTCAGAAGCCGAGAGGAAATCAATTTGGGCCGCCGATGAACGCTGATAAACGCCGATATGGCATGTGTTTTCATCAGCGTTAATCGGCGTTCATCGGCGGCCATTGGTTTTTCTCTGCGGTTTCTCATATGCCTCAAAAGCTGAAACGCGAATTCAGTGTGATGCCGCGAGTTCCCGAGGCGCCCGTCGGCAATCCATAGTTGGACGAGTTGACGGTCGTCCCGATGCTCGTGATGGTCACATGGTTCAGCACATTGCTCGCGTTCACGGTAAACGTCAGCGTCCGCCGGCTCTCGCCGAAACGGAAGGAGCGGTTCAGGCTGGAATTGATCGTGGTGCGGAACAATCCCGGGATGGTGGTCCGTCCGGCGTTGCCGAACTGGCCCGGCAGCGGCGTGGTGAACGCCAGCGAATTGAAGTACGGTTGGCCGTCCGCGTGGATCGGCAGGCCCGTGGCCTCCGCGCGCAGGCTGCCGCCGCCCGCCAAGCCGCCCGTATTCGCCAGATTGCCGGACACGTACGCCGTCAGCGGAGTGCCGGTAGTGACGTTGAAACTGCCGTTCATGTTCCAGCTCTTGAGAAGTTGGGTTTTCCAACCGCCGTTGCGCAGCAGTCCGCGTACGCCCACCGGCGAGGAAAGCTGGAACCCCGCGTTGAGATTGTGCCGCACGTCGAAGCTGGAAAGTCCGCGCTCCAGCGCCCGGTTGTTCAGGAACTGCACCACCGTCCCGCCCGTGCCGTTGAAGGTCGACGCGTCGTCGATCCCCTTGGCGAAGGTGTACAGCGCGTTCGACGACACCGAGCGCGAAAGCCGCCGCGTGATGCGCGCCTGCCCCGCCTCGTAGTGCGAATTGGCGCCCTGCGTCTGGTAACTGAAGCTGGTGGCGTTGTTGATCTGCAGCCCTCCGTTGGCGATCCCGCCGATCGAGCGGTTGGGATTCTCCATGATCCCCAGGTGCGTTCCCTTGGTGCCGATGTACTCGGTATCCAGCACCAGCCCGTGCGGCAGCGTGTGCTGGACGGTCAAATTCCAGGTCTGCGCGTAGGCGATTCGGAAGTTCGGGTCGATGGCGTAGGTGTTGGTCAGTGTAGCGGGCGAAGTGGCGAACCCGTTCTGCAAGGTCAGCGGATTGGCGGTGCTGGTGGTGAGCGACGCCGAGGTGGCGAATGGCGGTTGCGCCGCCATTTGGCTCGCGATCTGGGCGTACGAAGACCCGCTGTAGAAGATGCTGTAACCGGCGCGGATCAACATGTTCCGCTTCGGAAACGGCCGCCACGCCAGGCCGAATCGCGGCGAGAAATCCTTCGGACGGGAACGCACGATGCTACTCGGTAGCGCGCCCGAGTACGGTCCGCTCTCTCCCGACGTGACCACCGCCACCGCCGTGAATCCGGGGCTGACATCCAGGGTGGCCAGATGGCCGCGCAGTTCCGTGTAGGGCGCGAAGTACTCGTAGCGCAGCCCCACGTTGATGGTGACCCGCGCGCTCACCCGGAAATCGTCCTGCGCGTAGGCGCTGGTGCTCCAACTGCGGAAGTAGTTGTTCGAACTGCCGAAGCGTAACGAGCTCGATTGCGGCAACCCCAGCAGGAAATCGGCGAAATCGTAACCGGTGCCCTTCACCGGCTGCCCGGCGGCATCCAGTTGGCTGGTCAACAGGCCGCTGAACGAAAACGACCCGCGCGCGTTCTGATAGTTCTCGCTGTTCTGTTGCGGCCGGTTGTAGGTGTAGCCGAAGGTCAGGTTGTGTTTGCGCTTCAGCACCCAGGTGAAGTTGTCGCTGAAAGTCGCCGTCTGGTTGCGGCTCAGGCTCGGCGTGCCGTCGCTCAAGCTGGAGAAGTTGGTGAAGGAGAGCCCCGGCGGCCCGTAATTGATGGGGTCCTGCGAAGTCCCAACGATGCCCAGCGCCGCCGCGATGTTCTGGGAATACGCGAAGTACGGCGCGGTCAGGTTGCGGCTGCGGCTGATGGAGAAGTTCGCGCTGTTGTTGAGGCGCGGCCGGAAACTATGGCTCCAACCGGTGGAGAAACTCAGCCCGGAGCTACTGCCGGTATCGAGAAAGCCGAACAACTGGTGCGAGTTCGAATTCGAATTCTGTTTCTGGAAATTGAAATTCAGCCGGTCCTTGTTGTTCAACGGCGCGTTGAAGCGCACGCCGATGCTGCGGCTGTGGCTCGGGTCCGTGATCACGAAGCGGTAGTCCTGCACGATGTTGGCGTAGGTGGGATTCGGAAAATATTGCAGCAGCCCCGCCGAGGCGCGGTTGAATCGCGCCGTGGGAATTACGTTGTTGGGAAATGGCGCGCCGGAGAGCGGATCGAAAATCGTCACCGGCGTGGTCGTCAGCACCTGCGAGAAATCGCCGCCGCGCTCCGCCGCCGTGGGCACCGATCCCACCATGCTCCTGCCGTTGCGGTTGATCGCCCCGCTGAAACTGACGGTATACTGGGCGCGCTGCCAGTTCACGATTTTCGGAATGTGCAGCGGACCGCCGATGTTCGCGTTCAGCGTGTTGTTCGCCGAGTATGGCTTCTGCGCGGTCTGCCCGTTGAGCGAATAGGGCGCCGCATTCAGCGCCGAGTTGCGCACCGTGATCGCGACCGACCCCGACAGCGGAGGCGTGGTCCGCCGCCGGTTGCCGAAGCTGGCGAATTGTCCGTTGAACGCACCACGTCCACCGCGTCCACCGCGTCCACCCTGTCCTCGTCCATTGGCGTTTTGGCCCAGCCCGCCGCCGCCCCGGCCGCCACCGCCGCCACCGCCGCCACCACCTCCGCCGAAGCCGCCGCCTCCGCCTCCACCGAAGCCAGCCGGACCGGCGCCAGGGCCAAAGCCTCCTCCGCCGCCGCCCCGGCCACCACCACCGCCGCCGGCGTCGGGTGGCGCCGCCGGGCCGATTCCAAACCCACCGTTGATGGCGCTGGCCCCGAATCCGCCCAGCCCCAGGCTGTCATTGGTCAAGCTGGCGCTCATGCCCGGCGGCAGACCCGCGCCCATCTGCAAACCCTGCGCCGCCGATACCGCGCCGCCCGCGCCACCCGGTCCGCCCGCTCCGCCGCGGCCGCCCATGGCGCGCTGCCGCCGCGACTCGTCATCGCTCGATTGCTCCAGCCCGCCGCTCACGCTGCCGTTGACCAGCAGCGATTCGTCGGCGTCGCCGAGGTCGATATTCGGTGGCGCATCCTGCTCTGACGTGTTGGCCTGCTGCCCTTCCGCTGTCGCCCGCACCGCCGCACTCTGAAAGCCCGGCTGCGCCTGACCCGCCGCGCCGCGGCCGGCGCCCCGGCCAGCCGCTCCCGCCGGCGCTTCCCCGGTGCCCTGCCCGCCTTGCCCCCCACGGCCTTGACGTGCCGGGAAGTTGCCGCTGGCCCGCTGTCCGCCCTGGGCATCGGCGCCCCGATTGCCGCGTGCGCCGCGTGCGCCCCTGACCATACCGGGCGCGGCGGGCAGCGGAACCGCCGCAGCCGCGGCGCCCGCCGCCACCGGTCCACCGCGTTCGGAGAGCTTGGGCATGTTCAACACCCAATCCCTGGCGATCGCGTCGCCGCTCACCCTGACTTGCCCCTTGGCCGTCGTGAACTCGAACATGCTGACTTCGATCTGCCACACACCCGGCGTCAGTTCCAGCGTGTAACGCCCGTTTTCGTCGGTGAACGCCGTCACCTTCGCCCCGCCTTGCAGCGCGGTCACCGTCGCCCCGGGCACAATCTGGTCGGCCGCCCGCACCTGCCCGCTGAATTGCGCCGCGCCCAGCGATGCGCAGCCAACGGCCAGAGTCAAAAGGAGGAGTGAAGTCCAGCGCACTGAGTCCATCAAAATTGATTCCCTTTTTCGGCCGATAAGTTCCAGGGAATGTTGCACCAAGGCCGATTCCGCGCGCCCGCCGCCCAATCCCGTACTAAATTCCATTTTCGCTTGACCTGCGGTGCTTCGATCAACGAGAATCAGCCTGTCGATGAGATTGCAATCGTTCCTTTTCGTCTGCCTGTGGGCCATCCCGGCGACCGCCGGTGAAGGCTTGTGGCCATACAACCAATTCCCCAAAGATAGCGTAAAACAGAAGCTCGGTTTTGAGGTCGATGCCGCGTTCCTGAATCATCTTCGCCTGGCCTCCGTCAAGCTGGCCGGCGGATCGGGCGCTTTCGTCTCGCCGGCGGGCTTGCTCGTGACTACCCGCCAGGTGGCCGCCGACTGCCTGTCCGGCCTCAGCACCCCGCAGCACGATTACTTCCGCGACGGCTTCCAGGCGGCCACCGCAGCGGCGGAACCGCGGTGCCCCGGCATGGACGCGAGCGTCCTCCTCAAGATCGAAGACGTCACCGAGCCCGTCAAGGCTGCCGGCGCCACCCTCGCCCTGCGCAACGCCGCCATCGCCCGCATCGAAAAGGAGTGCGCCACCAAATCCGGCAACGTCTGCTCCGTGGTCCGCCTGTTTTCCGGCGGCCGCTACGATCTCTACCAGTACCGCTGCTACCGCGACCTGCGCCTGGTTTTCGCCCCCGAGTATGCCATCGCTTTTTTCGGAAGAGAGCGCGACAGCATCTCCTACCTGCGCTACGGCCTCAACATCGCCTTCCTGCGCGCCTACGAAAACGGCCGACCGGCCGCGTCACGCGACTACCTGAAGTGGAGCGCCGAAGGTGTCAAGGAGGGCGACCTGGTGTTTCTCGGCGGCAATCCCGGCCCCACCGGACGCCTCTCCACCGCTTCGCAACTCACCTTCCTGCGCGACACCGCGCTTCCGCTACGTCTCACCCGCCTGCAACCGCGCGTCGTGCAGTTGAACGCCTTCGCCGCCTCTAGCCTGGACAACCAGCGCGCCGCGCAAAGCACCCTCAGCCGCCTGCTCACCGAGTACAAAACCGACGCCGGCAAACTGATCGGCCTGCGCGACGACCGGCTGGTGACGCGCAAGACCGCCTTCGAAGGCAAGATCCGCCGCGCCGTCGAAGGCAATGCCAAACTCGGCGCCGAAGCCGGCAAGGTGTGGGACGAGATCACCGCCGCCTATCGTAAGTGGAAGCCCCTCGATAAGTCGTACGAGATCCTGGAAGCGGAGCCCGCGCCCGGATCGCGCCTCTTCCGCATGGCGCGCCAGATCGTCCGCGGTGAACCGATGGACGATTCCGGCGATGCCGTCAGCGACACTATCGAAACCATGATGCTCACCCAGTACCTGACCGAATTGGCCGGCTTGGGTGAGAAGGAGTTGCGATTCAAGCCGATCCCTGCCGACGCCACACCCGAACAGGCCGCGAAAAAGATGGCGAAGGCCGGCAAACTGGAAGATGCCGAATCGGCCGGTTCGGTTGAGAAGGCGGTGCCGCTCAAATCGATTCTGGCCGGCGCTACCCCTGCTCAAGCGGCACAGAGAATGGTGAAGGATAGCAGGTTGAAGGACCCGGCCACGCGCCAGGCCCTGGCCGCCAATCGCGAAGCCGCCCTCAAATCGGGCGAACCCGTAATCGCGCTCGCCGCCGCCATCGACGCCGCCGCCCTCCGCCTCCGCAAGCAGCACGACGACATCATCGGCACGCTGGAAGTCTCCGCCACCGAAAAGATCGCCCAGTTCCGCCTCAAGCTTTTCGGCGCCGCCGATTATCCCGATGGCACCGGCACCCCGCGGGTCGAGTTCGGCACCGTCAAGGGTTATATCGACCGCGCCGCCGTCACCCAGCCCTACGCCGCCACCTTCAGTGGCCTCTACTACCGCAAGGACAATGAAGGCCCGTGGCTCGTGCCGCAACGTTGGATCGATGCCCGCGAGGCCCTCAATCCGGTGACGCAGCTCAATTTCGTCAGCACCGCGGATATCGGCGGCGGCGACTACGGCAGCGCCACCGTCAACCAGCGCGGCGAACTGGTCGGCGTCACCTTCGACGGCAACCTGGAGAGCCTCCCCGTGACTTACTTATACAGCGACGATCAGGCCCGCGCCGTCCACGTGGATGTCCGCGGCATCGTAGAAGCGTTGGATCGCGTGTATAAGTCGGTGGAGTTACTCAAAGAGTTAGGCGTGGCGCCGGCGCGCGGGGGGTTGTAAGAACGACGATCGCATTTCTGCGGTGTGTCGCTTCTTTGCCTGAGGGCGCCGAAGTTTGGAAATCACTCCTGATGAGGTGGCGAGTCCGGGTCAAATGCGCGCTGAATGGCGAGACTGGCCTGCCGCAGGCGCATCGCTGAGAGGGGACGCGGTAAACGTTCTCCGAGGAGGGATTTCTTCAGCGTGGTAATGAAGTGGCCCTTCAGCCACGACGGTCCTGGAAGTCCAGTTTCTCCAGGCTCAAATCGCAAGGTCGTTGGACCGTCCGCGCCTTGGCTGCCAAACGGAACGATCAAAACGGAATCGACTCGTTCGCTCATGTTGCGGGAGTCGAGCGACACCACCAGAACCCAATGGCGCACCGGCGGATTTCCTAGCATCGCGGTCCAGATCTCGCCGCGCCGGGGAGAAGCGCTACGGCTGGTCAAAGTCCATCTCTTGAGACGCACCGCTCAGTGCGTCTTCCAGGTCTATCTCTTCCGCGGCCGCCTTGGAGGTCAGGCCCTTGAAATAGGCGGCCGTCTGACGCTCCAGAATCGCCCGATTGCCCAACCTGCGCGCCGTTTCAACGGCCTTGTCCACTGCCTGCCCGACGCTTTCAGCCCTGCCCGTCTTAACCATGTTGTGTAGGTACGCATAGCTGCTCGCGCCGATCGTGGTCGATAGCTTTTTGCGTTGCAGCATGTCTCCTATTTTAGGAGATGAAGTGTCCCCTATGCAAGGGGCGGCGGCGAGGCGAAGCGACGAAAGAAGCCGTACGCAAATGAATCCGTGCCGCTATAGCGGCGTGTGAGGTGCTGAAAGGTGGGGCGGACGGGGTATCTATTCCCGGCCGCGGCTTCCCTCCCTACCCCAGCAAATCCGGCCGCAGCCTCTCCGTCTTCTCCCGCGCGCTCTTCCTACGGAACTTCCGTATCTCCTCGTGATTGCCGCCCAGCAGCACCTCCGGCGCCTTCCATCCGCGGAACTCCGCCGGACGCGTCCAGTGCGGGCAATCGAGCAATCCTTCGCCGTGCCCCGTGTCCTGGAACGATTCGAACGCCGACGACGCCTCGTTGCCCAGCACTCCCGGCAATAACCGCGCCACCGTGTCCACCACCACCGCCGCCGCCAGTTCGCCGCCGCTCAGCACGTAGTTGCCGATCGAGATCTCTTCGTCCGCCAGGTGCTCGGCCACGCGCTCGTCCACGCCCTCATACCGGCCGCAGATCAGCAACAACTCCGCACTCTCCGCCAGCCGGTTGGCGATCCCCTGGTCGAAGAGGCGCCCCTGTGCCGAAAGCAGCACCACTTTTTGTCCGGCGGCGCGCTCCGCCAAGATGGATTCCACCGCGGAGAAGATGGGCTCGCATTTCAGCACCATGCCTTCTTCGCCGCCGAACGGCCGGTCGTCCACCGTGCGGTGGCGATCGCTCGTCCAGTCGCGCAGATTGTGTATGCGGATGTCCAAAAGACCGGCGTCCCGGCCGCGCTTGACGACGCCGTGCGCGAACGGCCCCGCGAAGAACTCGGGGAAGATCGTCAGCACATGGAAGATCACGGGCGGTTCAGGTCCTTCAGGCCTTCCGGCAATTCTACCGCGATGCGTTTGGCCGCCGGATCGATCGATACGCAGATGGAGCGCGCGAAGGGGACCAGCAGATTGCCGTCCACCACCAACAGGCCACTGCCGCCGCCATCGTCCCAGCCCGTCACCCGCCCGACGGATTCGCCGGTGCGCCGGTCCACCACTTCGCAGCCGATCAGATCGCTCTCGAAGTATTCGCCCTCGTCGAGCGTGATGCGCTGGCCGGCCGGGATGCACACCTCGCGGCCGTACAAGCCTTCCGCATCGGAGATGCTATCGATGCCGCGGAACTTGAAAACCAGCGTGGCGCCGTGAAACCAGGTGTTTTCGATTTGGAATTTCTCGCCCCCGGCGGGACCACCGGGGGCGAAGAGGAAAACTTCTTGCAGCGCCTGATACCGTTCCGGCTTGCTGCTCAGAGCCACCGCCGTGACTTCGCCCCGGTTGCCGCGCGTCTTGCCGATCTGGGCGATGGCGACCCATTCGGGGTCTTCTGTAACAGGTTGTAACGCGGCCTCGGCGCCGGAGGCGCAGTGCCGCCCTGCTAAGGGCTCACTCAAGGATTTCCAGCGTGAACCGCCGATTCAGCTTCATTCCCGCCGCCCCAAGAATAGTGCGGATGGAACGCGCGGTCCGACCCTGTTTGCCGATCACTTTCCCCAGATCGCTCGGGGCCACCCGCAATTCCAGCACCGTGACCTGCTCGCCCGCCACCTCGCGGACCGCCACCTCTTCCGGGATGTCGACCAGAGCTTTCGCGATATCTTCAACCAACTGTTTCATTCACCCCGCCTCCCTAGACTTCATGGTAACCGAACCCGGCACCGTGCTGTGGGGCAGGCGGACCCAGAGGGTACCCCGGCCTGTCCTACATTGTGCGCTAGACCACCGGCGCCGGTGGCAGGGGAGGGTTCTTTTCCACCAGCCGCTTCACGGTGTCCGAAAGCTGGGCGCCCTGCTTAACCCATTGCTCGACGCGATCGTGCTTCAACATGACCTTCGGCGGCGAGGTGAGCGGGTTGTAGTGGCCGACCACTTCCAGATTGCGGCCGTTGCGGGCGCGCTCCTTCTCAATTACCACCACACGATAGAACGGCTTCTTCTTGGCGCCAAACCGCGCCAGGCGAATCATCAGCATGTACTCTCCAATGTGACACTCCAATGTGGGGCCGGTCATCCTTTATCAATCGCCGAATGACCTGCCCGAGTCTTTCCCAAATCTACATAGGCAGATTGCCGAACGGAAATCCACCGGGCAACTTCATCTTACCGAGCTTCTTACCCATGAAGCCACCCGACATCGTCTTCATCATTTTCTTCATCTGCCCGTACTGCTTCAACAACTGGTTGACGTCCTGCACGGAAGTGCCGCTGCCCTTGGCGATGCGCCGGCGCCGGCTTCCGTTGATGATCATATGATTGTCGCGTTCGCGAAACGTCATGGAATCGACGATCGCCACCACGCGATTGATTTCGTTCTCGTCGACCTTGACGTCCTTGAGATCCTTCAGAATGCCCACCTTGGGCATCATGCCCAGCAGCGATTCCAGGGGCCCCAGCTTGCGGATCTGTTTGAGCTGATCGCGGAAGTCTTCCAGCGTGAAATCGTTCTCGATGAGCTTGCGCTGCATCGCCACGGCCTGCTTCTTGTCGATGGCTTGCTCGGCCTTCTCGATGAAGCTCAGGATATCGCCCATGCCGAGGATGCGGTTGGCCGCCCGGTCGGGGTGGAACGGTTCCAGCGCGTCGAACTTTTCGCCCACGCCCACGAACTTCAGAGGCTGTCCCGTCACATAGCGGATGGAAATCGCGCCGCCGCCGCGCGCGTCGCCGTCCATTTTGGTCAGGATTACGCCCGTGATGCCCAGGCGCTTGTGGAACTCATCGGCCGATTTGACGGCGTCCTGCCCCGTCATGGCGTCGGCCACGAACAGGATCTCCACCGGGTTGAGCTGCGCCTTCAGTTGCTGCAACTCCACCATGAGGTCGTCATCGATGTGCAGGCGCCCGGCCGTGTCCACCAGCAGCACGTCGCGGCCCCGATTGGCGCACTCCCGGCGCGCCGAGCGCGCCAGATCGAGCGGCGCCGTCTCTTCCGGCGCGCCCTCGTAGATCGGCGTATCCACCTCGCGCGCCACTACCTTCAATTGCTCGCGCGCCGCCGGGCGGTACACGTCCACCGATACCACCATCGGCGTGTGCCCGTTCCTGGAAAGCCAGCGCGCCAGCTTGCCCGTGGAGGTGGTCTTGCCGGAGCCCTGTAGGCCCACAATCAGGAACACGCTGGGCGGCTCGTTGGCATAGCGCAGCTTGGATTCGTGGCTGCCCAGGATCTTGATGAGCTCTTCGTGAACAATCTTGATTACTTGCTGGGAGGGCGACAGCGCGTTGAGCACTTCCTCGCCCACCGCCTTCTGCTTGATGTTCTCGATCAGTTGTTTGACGACTTTGAAGTTGACGTCGGCTTCCAATAGCGCCATGCGGATTTCGCGCAGGGCGCTCTCCATGTTCTCGGCCGAAAGCTTACCTTCGCCGCGCAGGTTCTTGAACACCCGCTGCAGTTTGTCTGATAGGTTGTCGAACATGAGAATAGACCAGCCCCGCAAGGGTATCCGTGCGAGGGACCTTGGGGAGTCTTCCTATTATAGCCGTTATTCCGCGGCCGCGGGAGCCTCGGGCGGCGGGATGCGCAGGCTGCTTGCCGCCATCTTCCCGGTGCGGTCCATGCCCAGTTCGTAGAGCACCCGCGTGCCCGGACGCAAGTCCGTGGCCAGGCCTTCGGAGAGGCGCGAGACGTGGAAGAAGATATCCCTTCCACCATCGTCGGGGCGCAGGAACCCGAAGCCCTTGGCTTCGAAGTACGTCACTACGCTTCCGCTCTGTTCGCCGGTGGGGGCTTCGCCCGTGGCATCCCCGGTGGCGGCCGCCGGAGTCGCCGGCCGGCTGGATTTGTCGCCGACTCCCTGCTTGACCAACTGGAGATCGGCTTCCGACCAATTCGCCGGCGGCTTGTTTTCGGATGGCATCTTGAGGTCCGGATTGCGCTTGCGGGCCTCTTCAAATAACCGTTTCTGGCTTGCGTTCAACGAAAGTGTCCTCGAAATTCCGTGTCCTATGCCGTAGCGGGCACGGCAGTCTTCTTTTTGCGGGCGCCCTTCTTCTCGACAGGCGCCGCCCGGTCGCTTTTCTTCAAACTGCCCATCACCAACGTGGTGACAAACTTCTTCTCGCCATGATCGTCGAACTTGATGACGATGCGCTCTTCACTGCTGGACAGGACCGTTCCCAAACCGAACTTCAGATGCTCGACTTGGGCGCCCTGGGAATACGTGTTGGAAGCCATAGAGTTCCTAAGGTCTACTCCTCGGATGTGGTGCTGGGGGTATGACGTGCCGGAGTGGTATGGATGGTTTGTGCGGGCAGTTGTACCACAATGGTGCTAACAGCTTAGCAAATCGAGGGCCGCTTGTCGAGCGCGCCGTTCCGTGTGCCGGCACAGGCGCATTTTCCGCGCTTACAAGTAGATGTCGTTGGAGGGATATCCCGGAAGATCCTGCATCGCCTGGGTGGCCAGGTCCTGTTCCAGGTGCTCAATGGCTTCCATCGCCTTCAGGAAGCTGAAGGAGGCGCGATTGGCGGGACCGTACACGGCGACCACCAGTTCGCACAGCGCCCGCAACCGCTGGGCGGTGGCCTTCATTTCGCGCCCTAATTCCCGGTGCTCCTCAATGGTCAGTGAAATAGGATCCTCCGCGCCTCGAACGGTGCGGCTCTACGGCCGCATTGCCGCCAACAGTTTACCATAGGCATCCTGCTACAATTTCAGAGATGCCCAACGAAATTTACGCCGCATTCGATACCAGCGAAGGCAAGTTCAAGGTCAAGCTGTTCGCCGACAAGGCGCCCAATACCGTGAACAACTTCGTCTCTCTTGCCGATGGTTCCAAGACTGGGAAGCCGTTCTACGACGGCACCATTTTTCACCGCGTCATCCCGGATTTCATGATTCAGGGTGGCTGCCCCGAAGGCACGGGCCGTGGCGGACCCGGCTACAAGTTCGCCGACGAGTTCCACCCCACCCTGAAGCACAACAAGGTCGGCTTACTCTCCATGGCCAACGCCGGACCCGGCACCAACGGCAGCCAGTTCTTCGTCACCGTCGCCGCTACCCCGCACCTGGATAATAAGCACAGCATCTTCGGCGAAGTCGTCGAAGGCTACGACGTGGTCGAGAAGATCTCCAAAGTTCCCCGCGGCGCCCAGGACCGCCCCAAGAAGGAAGTCAAAATCAACTCCGTCACCATCGAGAGGACCTAGTGCCCAGCGTTGGTGGGGCGGACCCCCCGGTCCGCGGCCGACGCCCCCGTCGGCCTGCTGGCGCCTGGCATGACGCGGACATCGTTGTACCGGCTGCGGGACGAGGGCGTCCCGCGCGGACCAGGGGGTCCGCCCCACCTTACATCCCCCGGTGCACTCCGTGAAACTGGCGATCTTCGGCGGCACCTTCGATCCCATCCACGAGGGGCATCTCGCTCTCGCGCGCGAGGCCGCCTCGCGCTACGGCCTCGACCGCGTCCTGTTTGTCCCCGCCGCTCATCCACCTCACAAGGCCGGCGTCACCCACGCCCCCTACGCCGATCGGGTCCGCATGGCCGAACTGGCCTGCCAGGGCGACGCGCGCTTCCAGGTCTCCCGCCTCGAGCAAGACACGGCGCGCAGTTACTCCATCGATACCATAGAGAAACTGCGCGCCGGTCTCGCCCCCGGCGACCAGTTGTACTTCCTCATCGGCGCCGATGCCTTCGCCGAGATCCGCACCTGGCACCGCTGGCGCGACGTGGTGCGCGGCGTTCGTTTCCTGGTGGCCAGCCGTCCCGGGCACCTCTACCAATCCCCTCCCGGCGTCGAGTTCGACCGCATCGACGATATCGAGGTCCCCTTCTCCTCTTCGGAGATCCGCCGCGCCCTGGCCTCCCGCCAACGCCCGGCCGGGCTTCCCGCCCTGGTCCTGGATTATGCCGTATCGCACGGTCTGTACGGCGCTTGATATCGTGGCCCCCTGTCACAGCGCCTGTGTCGCAGTGTACCGTTGTTGCTCTATTAAGATCGTCTTATCCACTACCTTCTAACGGTCTGTAAGCCTACAAAACTATTGAACATAAAACATTTTTGGTACATCATGTTTTTGTGAGGAAACGCCTAATGGTACCCGCCGTGCTGGGTGACTTGTGCGCCGTGGCGTTCTCCCGTCCGAACTGCCCGCCCTTATTGGAGGTTCTACCGTGAAGAGAGTTCTTTCGATTTCCCACCTGATGCTGCCGCTGCTCGTGCTGGCTTCCGCGCTCTGCTTGAGTGCGCAAACGATCGTTGTGGACAAGACCACGCTGGCGTTTTCCGGCCAGCTCGCCGGCTCCGCCGTTACCCAGACGATCAATATCACCAGCAGTAACGGGTCCGCCATTCCCTTCAACCTCGCGTACCCGAGCTATCCCTGGCTCAAAGTGAACGGGCAACTCTACGGCTTCAACGGCACGACCCCCGCCGCCATCACCGTAACCGCCGATCCGACGGGGCTCTCCGCGGGAACGTTTTCCGGCAGCATCGCCGTCACCGGCGGATCTTCTCTTAGCAATTCCCCCATCGCGGTGACCTTTACGGTCAGCGCCATCGGCGTGAGTCCGGCGTCACTCGCCTTCAATTACACGAGCGGAAGCATCGTTTTCCCGACTCCGCAAAGCCTTGCCCTGTACGGCGCCGTCACACAGTGCTCCGCCACCGTCGCCAACACTTCGGGCGGCAATTGGTTTACCCTCCTGCAGACCTCCTGTGGTTCGCCCGGCAGCTTGACCGTGCTGATCAACAACGGCGTCGTCGCCGGCCTGGCGCCCAACACCTACAACGGCACCATCACCATCGCGCCGGTGCCGGCCGGGCAGGGCACCGCGGTGGTGGTGCCCGTCACGCTCACGGTTGTGCCCACACCCCCGGTCACCGTCAACCCCCCGTCGCTCGTCTTCAACTGGCAGACCGGTATCGCGGCGCCCAACCCCAGCCAGGTATTGACCGTCTCCACGACCGCCGCCCAGGCGCTGACCTACAGCTTCACCGCGACCGGCAGTTGGATTTCCACCGTCAGCCCGCCGAGCGGCAGCATCACCGGCAGCGCTCAGATCACGGTGACCTTGAACCCCGCCGGCCTCGCCCCTGGCACTTACACCGGGAAACTCACGCTGTTGACGCCCGGAGGCAGTCCCACGCAGCAGGATATTGCGGTTACGCTGAACGTCTCCAATGCGCCCTTGCTCAACGTGCCCAATGCCACCTTGAATTTCGCCTACCAGTTGGGTACCAACGCCCCGGCCGCGCAAACGGTCAACATCACCGCCACCAGCGGAACCCTGAACTATGCGGTCACCCAGAGCGCCAACTCGCCGTGGCTTTCCGTGCCCAATGCCGGCAATACCGCCACGCCCCTGACTGTCTCCGTCAATCCCGCGGGACTGACGGCCGGAACCTATTCGGCCACGGTGAATGTGACTTCCGCCACGCCGGGCAGCAGCGCCCAGCAGATCCCGGTGGTGCTAAAGGTCACCAACGACCCCACCATTTCCGCCAGCGCCGGCAGGCTGAGCTTCCCCTACCAGATCGGACAATCCACTCCGGCCACACAGAGCGTCAAGATCACCAGCAGCACCGGCGTGCCGCTGAATTACACCGCATCGCTGGCCACCACAACCTGCGGCTCCGCCTGGCTGCTGGCGACCAACGCCAGCGGCTCGCTCAGTGGCGTGACGGACGATACCCTCACCGTATCCGTGGCCACCGGCGGCCTGGTGGCCGCTACCTGCACTGGCAGCATCACCATCAACGCCACCAACCCCGCCACCGGCGCTGCCGCCGTGAACAGCCCGCTCACCATTCCGGTGACGTTGTACGTTTCCAGTAGCGCGCTGCTGGTGCTCACGCCGGCCAATCCTCCTCCGTTTACCGCCGGCGTGGGTGCGCAATCCCCGGCCCCGCAAAACTTCACTCTGGGCAGCACCAACTCCGACGTGCTGACGTACAACGTCGCCTTCCAAAGCAACAACGGGAACTGGCTTTTTGTCGGACCGCTGAACGGCACCACCAGCGCCAATAACATCCTCACCGTCTCGGTGATCACCAGCGGGCTGGCCGCCGGCTCCTACACCGGCACCGTGACCATCGCCGCCTCCGGACCCGCAGGCGCGGTGGTCGCCAACAGCCCCATCGTCATTCCGATCACGCTCAATGTGACCGCCGGATCGTTGACCCTGAGCGCCTCCGATCTCAGCTTCCAGCAGACCCTGGGCGGGACCACTCCCGCCTCCCAGACCGTCACCATCGGCTCCAGCGGCCAGACCCTGAACTACACGGCCCTCGCCAACAGCAACAACGCGTCCGTGAACTGGCTCTCCATCTCTCCGGCCAGCGGCAACACCTCTACCAGCGGCACGCTCATCGTGTCCGTCGATGGATCCAGACTGACCGCGGGGACCACCTACAACGGCACCATTGTGGTGACTTCGCCCGGGGCCGGCAACTCTCCGGCCACCATCAACGTGCATTTCAGAGTCGATCCCGGTACCCTCTCCGCTCCCACCACTACGCTCACCTTCACCCAGGTGGCGGGTGGCGCGGTTCCGGCCTCGCAGAGCATTTCTGTTACCGGCACTCCAGCCGCCTTGAGCTTCACCGTCACCAGTTCCACCCTGAATGGGGTCAACTGGCTCCGCGCCACGCCGGCTACCGGCACTACCCCAGCCACCGTGCAGGTTCTGGCCGACGGCACCGTGCTTGGCGTGGGTCAGTACACCGGCACCGTCACCATCGCCTCCACTGGCGCCAGCGGCAGCCCGATCGCCATTGGCGTGATTCTGAACGTAGTGCCGCCGGCGGTTCTCGCCGTCTCGCCCGCTAATCTCTCGTTCGCCTACATCGCCGGCGCCACCGCGGCGCCGCCCGTGCAGAACCTCCTCGTGACCTCCACCGGCACTGCCGGCAGTGTGCCGATCAGCGTTCAGGTGCAGTTCGATGGCACCATCGGACAGTGGCTTTTCGTCACGCCGACCAGCAGTAGCGCGCCGGCCACGCTGGCGGTTTCGATATCCACCGCCAACCTGACGGCAGGCACGTATACCGGCCGCATTATCGTCACTTCGCCCAACGCCCTGGTGGCCGCCACCGTCAACGTCACCCTCACCGTGGCCGCGATTCCCCAACCGGTAGTCAGCGCGGTGGCCAACGCCGCCAACTACTCCACCGGCGCGGTCTCGCCCGGCGAGAATATCGTAATCTTCGGCACCGGTGTCGGACCCGTCACGCTCGCCCAGGCAACCGTCGTCAACAACGCCTTCCCCACGCTTCTTGGCGCGACCCGCGTGTTGTTCGATGGCACCGCGGCGCCCATCATCTATGTTTCTGCCACGCAGACCAGCGTGATGGTGCCCTACGGTGTCGCCGGACGCGTCACCACCACCATCGTGGTGGAGTACTCCGGTGTGCAGTCCACCGCGCTCACCTACAGCGTGGTGGTGGCCGCCCCCGGCGTTTACACCCTCAACGCGCAAGGCACCGGTCCCGGCGCCATCCTCAATCAGGATTATTCGGTCAACGGACAATCCAACCCCGAAAAGCGCGGTAACATCATCGCCATCTATATGACCGGCGAAGGTCAGACCAATCCCGGCGGTGTCGACGGCCTCGTTATCCCGGCCGTCGCCTCCGCCCTCAAGCATCCGATCCTTCCGGTGAGCGTCACCATCGGCGGCATCGATGCCCCGGTGCTGTACTCCGGTTCCGCCCCGGGCCTGATCTCCGGAGTCATGCAGGTTAACGTGACGATTCCGCTCGCCGCGCCGGTCGGCACCCAACCCGTCGTGGTCACCGTGGGCACCGCGAAATCCCAATCCGGCGCCGGCGCCGCCACTGTTGTAGTCCAATAGGTCGTCCAGCGGGTTGCCCAATAATCGGTAACCGCGACAAGGGGGGCGGACCATCCTCAGGGGTGCTCCGCCCTTTTTGCGTGGCGGCATCTCTCAAGTTACGTAGAACTCTTCCGAAAGGCCTAAGGTAGCGAACTAAGGGGTGGACTGATGTATACTACAGTCAATCGCGAATAGAAGTTGCGGTCGTTATGAAGAGGGCACTCAATATAAACAGCTTGGTTCTGCTGGGCATTCTGCTGTGCTACGCTTGGCCGGCGCACGCCATCGTCGTGAGAACGGGAGTCGACCCGAATTCCGTGGTCATTCCCGGTGACAACGATTTCTTCGGCGCCTTGAGTATGAGTGGCGTAGTCGAGGTGACGAACAATGTAGAAAGCTGCTCCGGAGCCCTGATTGGGAACTTTTCTGTGCTCACCGCGGGGCACTGCGTGACATCCGCTTTCGGCGCTGGTCTCTATACCCATCCCCAAGTGACTTTCCTCGTGCCTGGCGGCTACGTGGTACAAGATGTGTCCTCGATTGCCGTCGATCCGACGTGGAATGGAGATTTTTCGCTAGGCGGCGATCTGGCCGTGATGCAGCTCAGCCAGGCGGCGCCCGCATCCGCTACCCGGTACTCGCTTTATACGGGCATGGCGCTGCCGACGAGCAGTCCCATTGTACTCGCCGGGTTTGGCCTCAGTGGGACCGGCGACGCCGGCGCCAATGGCTATGGCTACGGCTCCCTGCGGGCGGGCACCAACGAGTATGCCGTCACCGGCGCCAGTTTCGGTTGGTCGTCGAACGTGCTGATCGGCCAGTTTTACGATGTCAACCATCCCTCCACCAACGGGTTGGGCCTGGCAAGTCCGTACAGCTCCAGCGATGAGGTAACCACCGCCTTCGGCGATTCGGGCGGCCCGACGTTCTACAACGGGCAGATCATCGGTGTTCACGACGTGCTCATCTGCCTGACTCCCAAGGGCTCCGAAAGCTGTTCGGTTCCGCCATCCGTCTCAATCTATAACGATTCGTTCTATGGGCAGTTGTGGGGCGATGTGTCGGTGGCCGGGAACGCGGCGTTCATCGAAGGGGTTCCCGAACCGCGATCGGCGGTGCTGACGATGCTGGGACTGAGCCTGGCGGGATGGCGCCGGTGGCGGTCTCGCGGCAACCGGTCGAGATCCTCTTCGCATTGAGGTGTGACGATGTCCTCAATCCGGCACCATTTTCGCCTGCCATAGAGGCGCTTCAGGCGTGATGATAGAGACATGAGTCAGTTGCGGGAACGCTGGGAAGGTGCGTCTCTTCCCGGCGATTATCTTCTCCAACAGTGGTTGAGCGGCGATGAAGCCGCCGGGTTTTTTGAAACTTCGGTCGCGCCCGATGGCCGCCGCGCCGTCGTCAAGCTGGTACCGGCGTCCGCCACCGATGCTGGCGTCCAGCTCGCGCTCTGGCGGCGCACGCGCTCCCTGCGCCATGCGAATCTGCTGCAACTGCTGGATTGCGGGCGCGCCGAACTCGCCGGCGAAATCGCCGTCTACGCCGTGTTCGAATACGCCGACGATTCGCTCGCCCGTGCGCTCGCCCAGTCGCCCCTATCGGAAGCCGAATCGAGCGAAGTGCTCGACGCTGTGCTCCCTGCGTTGGCCTACCTCCAGGCCCATGGCCTGGCTCTCCCCGTGCTCGACGCGGATCACGTGTTGGGTGTGGGCGAGGCTATCAAGCTGTCCACCGACGGGTTGCGCGAAGCTTCCCCAGACACACCCTATACCGCCCAGTTGCGGGCGTTTTGGAACCGGATCTCGCCTTTTCCACCGGCGCGCAGCGCCGATGTCCTCGCCCAGGCCCTGGGCGCCTTTGCCCACACCGGGCCGGCCGCGGATGCCACCGTGCGCCCGGCCGCGGCACCGGCTGGGCCGCGGGCGCACCGGCCTTTTCCCAAGTGGCCGCTGCTGGGCGCCGCCGCGGTTGTGCTGCTGATTCTCGCCCTCGATCTCCGCACCGCCCCCGACACGCCATCGCAGCCCGCGCCCGTCCCCGAAACGCCCGCGCGGCCGGCGCCCGCCCCGATCGCCGCACCAGAGGACCGCAAACCGAGCCCTGCCGGGGAACCGGTGTCCGCCCCGCCATCCACACCGGCCCCCGCCGGCCCTGCGACGTGGCGCGTGATCGCCTTCACTTACCGGACCTACGACGACGCCGCCAGGATGGCCGGGGAGGTCAACCAGCGGTACCGCGATTTCCAGGCCTCGGTGTTTTCGCCTGCGGAGAAGCAGGGCTACTTCCTGGTCTCTCTCGGCGAGCCCATGAGCCGCGAGGACGCCATGCGCCTGCAAGCCAAGGCGCGCGCCGAGAAGCTGGCGCGCGATGTGTACGTCAAGAGATTCCTGAATTGACCTTCAGGCAGTTCGAGGTTGCCGGGCTCCAGATGGTGACTGTCAAGCGCGCACGACGGAAACTAACTTCAACGGCTCCCCGTTTTTGCGCTCTGCAGACCGGTGCCCAAACGCCGCCGCCGCTGGCTGAATCGGGGCAGGGACGCAGATAGTCGATTCTCAGTGTGGCTGCTCTGGCTAAGTCGGCCTCGCCCCGATTGGTAGTCTTACTTCGTGGCTGCCTTCAGGCTCTATTTCACCGCAACCGTGACACCTGCCTGCGTCGACGCCTCATTCGCGGTCAGCACAATCTCCGCACCCGGCCCCGGCGCGATCCCTGCCGGCACCTGAATGTTGATCTGCTGCAGGCCGGACGTTGCGCCCGGCGCTTGGCCGGCATAGATTACTGTCGCGTTTGTTCCGCCTACCGTCGCCTGAACCGTCGCCGCAAGATGTCGCAGTCCATCCGCCCCTGATGGATTAAGAGAGCCGAATCCCGTCCCGTACACAGAAATGTAGCTCCCCAGGGCGATCGGATTTGCAGCGGAGTTAATCGTACCGTCGAGATTCACGATGCTGCCCTGGCCCGTCCCCGTCCCGGTTTGGGTGAACAGAGAAGGACTCACCGCCGCCGCTGGAGCTGTGAGGGTAACCGTTGCGCTGCCGTTGCAGAGCAGTTGAATCGTGACGGGATTCCCCGCGATCGATTCCGGCGAGACGAAATTGATCTGCGTCGCGTTACTGAACAGGATCGCGGTAACTACCCCGTTGACCAGCAATTGCTCATTCGGCGAACAACCGACCGGCCCGAAGTAGGTCAAAATCCCATTCGGCGTGACCGTCCCCTGCCCCAACGAGGCACCGTCGAGAACAGCCGCGGCGCCCCCCACCGTGATATCTGTCAGGACAAAAAAATTGGCCGGCTCCCCCCCGCTCACCAGATCGGCCGCAGTTGCGTATTGCACACCCAGACCCACCGCAGCGACATTGACAGCCAACGTACAGGTCCCGCCGGGAGCCAGATTGACGCCTGAAACAGCCACGCCCCGGCTCCCCTCGACCGCGGCAATCGTTCCGCAGGAGCCGCTCAGCCCGTTCGGCGTCGCCACTACCAGACCGGATGAGAAGGCCGAGTTGAAACTCACTCCCATGGCCGCGCGATCCGATGCCGGATTTGTAATCGGGAAAGAGAGAACCGCCGTGGCGCCGGCTGGGACCGACAGCCCTCCAGTGAAACTCGGGGACACGAGCGGGGGCGGAGATACGGATGGGGACGGCAGCACCCGGATGCGATTATTCAACGTATCGGCCACATATACACGGCCGCCGGGGCCTGTCGTCACGCCAAAAGGATGTGCCAGTTCGGCGGCGCTCCCTGGTCCTCCGTCGCCCGTAAGACCAAGTGTGCCGTTCCCGGCGATGGTCGTAATGACACCTGTCGAGACTGTAACCCTGCGGACTGCGTTGTTTCCCTGATCCGCGATGTACAGGTTGCCGGTGGAATCGAGAGCAACACAAGTAGGTTGATTCAACTGGGCCCGGGCGGCTGGTCCTCCATCGCCGCTGAAACCCTGCAGGCCATTTCCCGCGACAGTTGTGATGATTCCTGTGCCGGCCGTAACCTTGCGGATTGCGTTGTTTCCCTGATCCGCGATGTACAGATTGCCGGCGGAGTCAAGCGCAACGCCCGTGGGTAGCTTCAGCCCGGCGCTGGTAGCCGGACCATTGTCCCCGGTATAGCCCGCGGCCCCTCCTACTACGGTGGTGATGATTCCGGTGGCCGCCGTAACCTTGCGGATGACATTGTTGTACGTGTCGGCGATATACAGATTGCCACTGGAATCCACCGCAATGCCTTCGGGGTTGTTGACTTTGGCGCTGGTCGCAGGGCCGCCATCGCCACTATAACCTTCAGGAAACCCGCCAGCCTGGCTCGTGAGATTCCCGGCGGCAGTCGTGATTATCCCGGTGGCCGCCTGGATTTTGCGAATTCTAGCCGCATCGGTGACGTATAAGTTGCCGCTGGAATCCAACGCAATTCCGGAAGGCCCAAGAGTGGCCCGGGTTGCTGGGATCCCATCCGCGCTTACGGGAGTTCCATACGGATCGTAGTGCCCGGCGACAGTACGAATGACGCCGGTATCCGGCGCGACTTGGCGGATCAAGCCATTCAAGCTGTCGGCGATGTACAGGTTTCCGGCGGAGTCCACAGCCACACCGCGAGGATTATTGAGTTGGGCGCTCGTCGCCGGTCCACCATCCCCACTGTAACCATTCGTGTAGTTTCCGACGACGGCCGTGATGATGCCGGTCGCCGCAGCAATTTTGCGAACCGTGCCGCTCCCCGCGTCGGCGATATAAACATTGCCGGCGGAATCGACGGCAATACCACTCGGGCCTCCCACACCAGCGTTTGTCGCGGGTCCCGAATCGCCGTTAACGTATATGCTGTAGTTGCCCGCTATGGTCGTGATGATGCCAGTGGCGGCAGTAACCTTGCGCACAGCGCCGCCACCCGCAATGTAAATATTGCCAATGGAATCCAGTACCACGCCCTTAACATCGACTTTTGCGCTGGTCGCGGGCCCGCCATCGCCGTGGGGGCTTGTTAGATCCGTGGGATGCCCGGTCCCGGCTACGGTCGTAATGATGCCTGTCGCGGCCGTGACCTTCCTGACAATGGTGAAGACACTGTCGGCGATGTAGAGGTTGCCGGACAGGTCCACCGCAACGCCGGTGGGTTGATCCAGCCCGGCGCCAGTAGCCGGCCCCCCATCGCCACTGTAGCTACCGAAGGGAAATCCATTGGAGTAAGTGGTGAGCGCAGCGTTCCCGGCTACGGTACGGATGATGCCGGTCGCCGCGTCGACCTTGCGGATCACATTGTTTTGCCTATCGGCGATATACAGGTTGCCCTTGGAATCCAGCGCGACGGCGGTCGGTTGATTGAACTGGGCACTGGTCGCGGGCCCCATATCGCCGCTGTAGCCCTTAACGCCGGTTCCGGCGACGGTAGTGATGACGCCTGTGGCTGCTGTGACCTTGCGGATTCTGGAATTCCCGAGATCGGCGATGTACAGATTGCCGCTCGAATCCAGTGCAACGCCGGACGGTTGGTTGAGTCCGGCGGAGACTGCGGGTCCGCCGTCCCCGCCGTAGCTGCCGGACCCGTTTCCGATCACTTCCGTTACTGCGCCACGCGGACTCACGACCCAGACCTGGTTTAGTCCGCTTACTGCGACGTATAAATTGCCGCTAGCGTCAATAGCAACCGCGCTCGCCCCGGAAGCGCTGTATGCGGTCGCCGCCGAACCTGGTCTGCCGCCACCTGCGACCGTGCCAATGGTTTGAGTCTGTGCTAAGGCGCAGACGGCCGTCGAGGCGACGCAGGCCAAAAGAAACAACCCGCTCTTGCGCATGGTTACTTCAACTCCAGTACACGGGCATCCAGCCAAGTTACTGCGAACTCGGGTCCGAGCCGTATGCGTGGCGGCGCACGCAAAGCCCGCCGAAATCGCCGGGACGTATTAAGTCTATCTCGCAGATTCATGGACGTCAAAGGCAATTCGAACAAACTCGAACAACCGGTCCTGCAAGCGGACTTTCTGAAAGACCATCGCGTCGCCGAGCGTTTACCGACCAATCCGGGTGCAATTGTCCCGGAAGAACGTTCAACTTAGCCGTATCACGCCCTATGCGCTGAATGGCGCCGCACCGTTCCAAATAGATCGTCGCCTATCCGGAAGTCGGCCGTAAACAACCCTTGGGCGGATAGGTCCTGACATGTCCCGCCCGCGTTATCTGGCCGAATGACGGGAGGCTGGTAAGGAGTGTCCGGTCAGAACTGGTCGCGGACCAGGCGCTGAACATGCAGCCGGATGTCCTGGGGCCAGCCGGCGATTAGTTCGTCGAATCGCTCACGGTGGCGGCCAAACAGGGCGCGGCTGGCCTCTTCGTAGCCGGGCAGATTGCCTGCCATTGCCGTGAGAAACCGGCCGGCAGCTTCGATGGCCAGACGGGTCCGCTCCTGGTCGGGATTCCTCTTCCTCGCCTCGTCGACCAGCCTACGAATGGCTGCCGATGCCCCGCTCGGTTGTTGTTCGAGCCACTCCCAGTGGCGGGGCAGGAGCGACACCTCGCGCGCGACCACACCGAGCTTCGGACGACCCGGGCCGGTGCGCACGGGCGCCGGAAGTGCACGTGCCAGCGTCTCAGACACCGTTCCGCGAAGATCGAAATCCACCTGCCGGCCGGTATCGTCTTCGAAGATCAGGATGAGCAAGCCTGGGTCCCGGTCAAACCAGGACTTTACTTCTGTGAGCACCTGGTCGATAGGACCCGAGGCCACCTGCGTTGCGCCGAGAAACGCGGTAAATGTCTTGGATTGTTCCACGTCCTAATTTTACCCGGAAGAAATTAGCATGTCAATATTATCCGGGTAAAAATGCCGAGCCGGCTGGCTCAGCCTGTTGGATGCTGCTGCACGACGATATCAACGCGGGAAGCATCGTGGCGGAGAGCGATTGAACCGGGCATGCCCATGAGCCAACAGCCTAAGCAAGAGCGACAATGGGAGGGTGAAGTCCTTTCGCAAAGAACTGTGGTTTGAGGTCCCCGGCCGGCGAGCGTTCCTCAACATCACGCGGGAGGTGGAAGACTGCCTCCGGGAAAGCGGTGTCAAGGAAGGTTTGGTGCTGGTCAACGCCATGCACATCACGGCTTCCGTTTTCATCAACGACGATGAACCGGGCCTGCACGCGGATTACGAGAAATGGCTGGAAAGGCTCGCACCCCACGAGCCGACCTCGCAGTACCGGCACAACCGCACCGGCGAAGACAATGCGGACGCGCACATGAAGCGGCAGGTGATGGGACGCGAAGTGGTGGTCGCCGTGACCGGCGGCAAGCTCGACTTCGGACCGTGGGAGCAGATCTTCTACGGCGAGTTTGACGGCGGGCGCAAGAAGCGCGCGTTGATCAAGATCATCGGAGAATAGCTGGCCATCCCCGAATCGCCGGCCTGGTACCCAGCGTTTTCCAGCGGCGGTGGGCAAGCGGCAAGAATATTCTTGACTTCCAGATTCTTTAGTACTAATTTTTTAGTATGGAGGCGAGACGCAGAGCAAATGAGTCATTTATAGGTTTGAAGGCTCAAGGGCTTCGCGGCGTTTCGCGATGGAGGTTATGCATGAAAGTTCTGACGTCGATAGCAGCCGTGGTCCTCATGACGGGGACGTTGCGAGGTGCGGGTGACGTGCGGCTGGGGGATCCGGCGCCGGCGCTCGCAATGGCGAAGATCCTGAATGCGCCCGAAGGCGCCACCGCCACCTTGCCTGCACTGCGAGGCCAGGCGGTTGTGCTTGAATTCTGGGCTACATGGTGCGCGCCATGCGTGGAACAGATTCCTCATCTGAACCGTCTGTCCGAGCAGTTCCGCGATAGCAAGGTCCTCTTTCTCTCGGTAACGGACGAGGATGCGGAGAAGGTGATGGCGTTCACGGCCAAGCGCCCGATCGCCGGGTGGATCGGGATCGACCGGGGCCGTCCCACTCACGATGCGTACGGGGTGCGCAGCATCCCGCGGACGTTCCTGATCGATGGCGAAGGCGTGCTGCGCGGAATTACCGGGCCGGATCGGCTGGGGGAAGGCGAAATCCGCCAGTTGCTCGCTGGGAAAAACGTGAACAGCGGGACGGACTCCCTCACGCCTGTACCGGTCGTCGATCCGGGAGTGGGGCCGAAGCCGCTGACGCAGATGATGATCCGGCGAACGGAGGGAAATACCGGTCAAAAGCGGTCGGCGCGGGGAAGCTATGAAGAATTCGGGGTGTCGCTCAGGAGACTGCTCGCCACCGCCAACGGTGTTCCGCCAGATCGGGTGATCGGCCCCGACTGGCTCGACGACGGGGCGTGGGACGTCTCCTTTTCCGTGCCGCCGGCCCTTGCTTCCGGGATGTGGTCACTGGCGCGGCAGGTCCTCGAAACCACGTTCCAGATCCAGCAGCACCAGGAGAAGCGTGAAGTCGAGGCGTTTGTGATGACGGTGGTGGAGGGACGGACACCATCGCTCCGGCCGTCGGCGGAGGGGCAGAAGTCCTCCCGTTGGAACATGGCGGGGTCCCGCCAGACCGGCCTTTCCGGAGGCGGAACGGGCATGCCTCTGGCGATGTTGGGAAAGATGGTACTGGAAAAAGTCTATGGCCAGACGATCATCAATGAGACGGGCCTGGAGGGCCGGTACGACTTCGATTTGACCGTGACCAGTAACTCGCCCGAGGCATACACCGTCGCGCTGCGCGATCAACTCGGAGTCGACGTGCATAAGGCGCGCCGGCCGATGGACTACGTCGTGATTGACCGGGCAATACGGCCGGAGGCGGACGCCGGGAAATGAGCACGCAGCCGGCGCGCTACTTCGGCTTGGGCGGATATTTGTCGAAGGACTTCCTGACCATGTCGTCCAGTTTGCCCTGGAGCTTGGCGGCATCGCCTTTGTCCTCCCTGGCGATGCCGCGCCAGAGCAGGGAATGCGTGGTGCCGTCGCGCAGGTCGATGACCAGGGTGCCCTCGGTGTAGGGCACTCTCACTACACGGGTCCCCCAGCCGCGCCATCCGGCGGGGTACCGCTCGACTTCGGCTTTGCGGGCGGATCCGAAGTGGTAGCGCACGTTCAGATCGCTTCGGCCGGACTCGAGCACTAGGCCTTTGGAAGTGAGATTGCGTTCGATGGCGGCCTCGATGCGCTTCTTGACCAATTCGCTGTTGAGCGCCGGGTTCTTGCTGTTCAACTGGCCGTCGCGGATGGCGAAGGTCTTGAAATGGCTGAAGTCGGTGGCCGGGTCGAATTCCACCGTTACATTCTGGGCATATGCGCCTAGAGCGGCAAGCAAGGAAAGGATGAGCACCTTCATTTCCGGTTACGATAGCACGGAATGGAGCTGGCGCTAATGCGCGCCGGGGCTGGACAGGCCGAGGATGACAGGCCACCCAAGGCGTATCGCAGGCCGCCGCCCAAGACCGACATGCTATATTTCTAGCACATTGCCTCGGGCGGAGCAAACTACAGTATGATTCTCCACAGGGGCCATGTTTGGCATCACCGGCCCGCGGAGAAATCATGAGCCTCATCCAATTCACCAGAAATCACAGCGACCATTCCACCGACAAGGGCTATCAGTTCGAGTTTTTCTGCGACCGCTGCGGCAACGGATTCATGTCCGAATTCAAGGCATCCGCCATCGGCATGGCGGGCAGCGCGCTGCGCACCGTCGGCGGCATCTTCGGCGGCTTCCTCGGCAATGTCGGCGGGTCCACCTACGAGATGGAGCGCGCCGTCCAGGGCTCGGCCCACGATAGCGCCTTTCGCGCCGCCATCGAGGAGGCCAAGCCCAATTTCAAGCAGTGCCCGAAGTGCACCCACTGGGTCTGCCTCAACACCTGCTGGAACGCCAAGCGCATGCTCTGCTATGAGTGCGCCCCCGATATCGAGACCGAACTGGCCAGCGCCCAGGCGCAAACCACCGTGGAGCAGATGAAGCAGAAGGTGCAGGAGCAGGATCTCACCAAGGGCTTGAACCTCACCGCCGAGGCCGCCGCGCTTTGCCCCAGTTGCGGAGCGCGCACCCAGGGCGCCAAGTTCTGCCCCGAGTGCGGCAAGCCCCTGCGCCCCAAGAACGAGTGCAGCCGCTGCGGCACGGTGGCCGAAGCCGGCACCAAGTTCTGTCCCGAGTGCGGCAACAAGATGGCCTGACGCCCATGCCCGCCTACTCGGGTAAGTACCAGTACCTGGACGAATCGGGCGGGACGGCCGGCCAGGGGCCGTGCCAGCTCAGCTTCGATTCCGGCGCCTGCATCGTCACGCCCTCGGGCGGCACGCCGCTGGCCTTCGACCTCGGCGATGCCGACCGCGCCACGCCGGCCGAGTGGGACCTCCAACTGGCGCTCTGCACCGGCCGTACGGTGGTGCTCAAGCAGTTTGGCGCCGCCTTCAGCCGCATGTCCGAGGAACTCCTGGCCGCCTGGAGAGACCGCACGGTGGAGTGCCTGCTGCTGGAGGACCTGGAAGAGGTCGCCCGCTACCAGGGCGCGGCCAACGGCGCGCCCGCCGAGATCCGCATCTTCAAGAGCAATCTGGCCGTTTTGCCCCTGGCCGGCGATCCCATGCAGTGGCGCCTCGCCGAGATCGATTCCTGCGCCTTCGACTCCGCCGCCTACAGCATCGTCCTGGAATCGGCGGGCGAGCGCCTGGTCCTCTCCAAGCTCGGCAAGAAGACCGGCGAGGCGTATGACCACCTCCGGCAGACCATCGACGCGCTGCACACCCAGGCCGCCAGGGCGCTGCACGACCTGTTTCCCTTCCTCAACGCCGACGCCCTCCAGCGGGTGCAGCAGGCCATGCCCGAGGGCCGCAGTTGCTTCATCCCAACCCTGGCAGCCATCCATCCGAAACTCCCCGATGCCCTGCTGGCGCGGGCCGTGGATGAGTCCCTCACCCCCTATTTCGAGTCGCTGAACAAGCAATCCACCGGCCCACTCTTCGGCGGCTTCAAGTTCACCTGGGGGTCGGACCAGGCGCCGCCCGGCCAGAACCAGGAAGACGCCGCCGAACCGGAGACAGAGCCCGATGCCCCCCTGTTCTTCTGGTACTTCTTCCCGCTGGCGCGCAACATCGCCGCCTGGGAAGCCACCACCGGAAGCGGCCGCGCCACCTACTTCTTCCGCGCCGATCCCCCGGCCGCGGCCGCCGTCGCCCGCCTGACTCGCGGGCTGGCTCTGGTCAACTTCCGCCGCGAGCCCATCTACCTCCCGGAGACCTCGCTCCTCCAGCAGCCCCGCTTCCGGCGCTACGCCATCGGCGCCCGCAAACTCCCCGACCTCCGCGCCCTGCGCGCCGCCTACCTGGGCCGTGCGATTCACTCGTCCCAGGAAACCTGGCTTACTCAAGTGGTATCGATTATCGGCAAAACGTAAGGTATAGTATTGGCTTGTCCACCTGCCCATACTGTTCTGTGGCACCCGAGGACGCCTGGGTGCGCACCGAGTTTGTGGTGGCTCTACCGCATCCCAACCCTCTCACCTCCTGCCACCTGATTGTCGCCCCGCGCCGTCACGTCGCCGCCTTCTACAACCTCGACGTCCAGGAGCAGCGTATGATCTGGGAGGCGGTTTCGCAACTCTGCCGGCAGATCTCCACATCCGTGGTAGTGGAGGGTTTCAATGCCGGATTTGTGGATGCCCGGGTGCGCGAGGTGCTCGATTTCCACGCTTACCTGCACCTGGTGCCGCGCATTCCTGGCCGGCGTGTGGTGCTCCCCAGCGACGCCGAATGGGTCGACCTGGGTCCGCAGCCATAGAACCGAACGCAATCGGAGCCGCGACCGGAACGCTACTTCGCGGCGCCGCTGAGGTGGCGAACCCTATCATCCGGTCGAAGTATGGGATCTGCGGCCGCGTGAAACTGTTCGCTTGTGGGGCAGCTTGGGAAGCTGCGTGCCGGTTGCTCAGTGCCGCCGGGCAATCAGGAACAGGAACCCGAAGACGAACACCGGGATCAACGCCATCCCAAGGTAGAACAGAACCTGCTTCAGCCATGGCGTACGCCGCCGCTTCCAATCGCGCAACTCCGCGCGATCGGACACCGCAACCTGGTCCAGATGCTCCAGGTCCCAGGCAAATTCGTTGGCCGTCGAGTAGCGATCTTGCGGCTCCCGCTCCATGGTCCGATAGATCACTTCCTGAAGCTGCGGCGAAATCTCGGGATTCACTTCGCGCGGCGGAATCGGATTGTTCACCAGCCGGTCGTTCATGACGGCAAACGGATTGGTTCCCGCAAAGGGCGTCTCGCCAGTCACCATCTCGTACAAAATGACGCCCAACGAGTAGATGTCGCTGCGCCCGTCCCCGCGTTTGCCCTTGACCTGCTCCGGTGAAATGTAGTCGGGCGTGCCCGCAATCTGCGATAGCTTGCCGAAGGTGAGCCGCCGCGCACCGGCCTTTCCCGCGATCCCAAAGTCAATCAGCTTGATCCGGTCTTCGGCGTCGATCATGATGTTTTCGGGCTTGAGATCGCGGTGTACCACACCGTTGCGGTGGATGTAATCCAGGGCGTCGCAGATGGCGATGGTGATGGCGCACGCCCGCTCCACCGGAAGTCTGCGGTTCTCGGCGATCAGTTTTCGCAGCAGGCGGCCCTCCACCCACTCCATCACCATGTAGACCTCGCCGGGCTCGCCAGCGTCCAGCACCTTCATCACCCCGGGATGATCCAGCCGTTCGCCGATTTCGATCTCGCGCTTGAAACGGTCGAAAAGGACCGGGTCCGCCTCCATATCCGGATGGGGGATCTTGACGGCGACCGCGCGGCCGTTGCGCATGTCGGTGGCGCGATAGATGGAGGCCATTCCACTCCGCGCAACCAATTCCTCGATATGATAGTGGCCGAGTTGGCCGCCGGGACGCGTTGATGCCATGGATAATACCGGAGCGGAAAGCGGCACGCGGGAGAGTGGAGCGTCCAGGCTAGAAGGGCTGTCCACAATCCCTCCCCCCTGCTTGAGAGTTCCGAATACCGACTAGCCGAACGCTTATGGTAGCACCGGCGCCCGCGTGAACGATCTTCATAAGCGCCATTCTAGGCGCCAAGGTATAAAAAAGGCATAAAGGAACCGTCAGGATACCATTGGTGAGACTGCCATCGATTAGGATAGTCATGAAGCCGGACCGTCTACCTTTGTCTGACGTCTTCGCGGTGGATCACGAATTCCGGATAGGCGCCGGCGCCCAGTTCGTACAAATCCAAACCGTGTGCCTCGCCCTCGGCGGAAACACGCTGCGCGTAAAACCGGTTCAGCAGCCAGTTCAACCAATACGTCATCGGCAAGACGAATGCCACCAGGGTCGCGACGCCGGCCAGTTGCGCCAGCCACTGGTTCGAACCGCCCGCGCTCATTCCATTTAGTACGGTACCTGGCGGAATTCGCGCGAAGATTCCCACGGCCAGCATGCCCCATAGGCCGCCTACGGCATGTACCGAAATCGAGCCCGCCGGATCGTCCACCCGCAGGCGGGCGTCGAGCCACTCCACCGAGAACGTGACCAGCAGGCCGGCAATAGCTCCCATGATCGCCGCGGAAGCGGGACTGACGAACGCGCAGGCGGCGCTAGAGGCTACCAGACCGCCGGTCCAACCGTTGGCGCAAAGCGAAGCGTCGGGCCTGCCGTAGCGGATGCGGGTGATGCCGGCAACGGCCAGCACGGCGCTGGCCGCGCAAATCGTGGTATTGATCGCCACCAGCGCCACGCCGGCGGCAGAGCCCCCGATCCATAGCAGGCTCCCGCCGCCATTCAGCCCCAGCCATCCCAGCCAGGTTAGAAAACAGCCGAAGAGGACCAGTACCGCATTGTGACCCGGGATGGCAGCGGGCATGCCGTCGGCGGCGTACTTTCCATGGCGGGGACCGAGGATACAGGCAATCGAAAGAGCGGTGAGTCCGCCCACGGACTGAATGGCGCCCGCGCCGCCGGTATCCAGAAGACCGTAACCCCAGCCTTGATTGACGCCGAGTTGAGCCAGCCATCCGCCACCCCACACCCAGTGCGCAAACAACGGGTACGTCCAACCGGCCAAGAGCGCGGTGGATACGCAACTGGCGCCCAATCGCCACCGGTCGTTTCCGGCTCCCAGCGGGATCAGCGCGGCAATGCCCACGCTGAATACCTGTAGCCATGCGGCGAGCGCCCCTCGCGGCCCATCGTGCGCCAGACCGCCGAAGAACAACGGCTCGGCCCCGATCCAGTTCCAGGCTTTGCCGGCCGCCGTGAACACATGAGACGGCCCCCCAGGCAATCCCTGCCAGGACCACCCGCTAACGAAGTACGCCAAGGCGGCCGCCGCCATCACACAGATCGAGCCCAGCATCGCGTGGGCGGCGCTCCGCGACCGGCCCAGCCCCGCATGAGTCAGCGCCAGCCCCGCGGCCGCCAGGGGAACCATAAGGATCAACGCGGCACAGAGCGCCTGCGTAATATCGGACAACACGGGAGCCTGTGGCTGCATCGTTTTTTCGCCTCGCCGAATCGGAACTGGAGCGCCGGTCGCGTCTTCTAAGCTTTGAGGATGCCCGATCCCCATGTTCACCTTGCAATGGCGCCCACAGGAATTTTCAAATTGAATCGATAGAAATTATCTATTTCTCTTCCATGAAGTAGAAGCTCTACACTTTAGCTAGTAGTAGTGCAGTGCCCCGTCCGCATCGCTATCGAAGGCACACTGTCCCGTGCCGGCTTCTCAACAACTTTGGAGGAATATCATGCGGATTTCATGTTGCACGCCATTCGCCGTTGCGCTTCTCTTGGGTGGTGCGGCCGTAGTTCAGGCGCAGACCCCGGATAGTCCCCCGGCTGGACAAACCCCGGCTGCCGCGCCTGCGGCGGCTGCGCCGGCGCCGCCTCCGCCGGACCCAGGGCCCCTTCACCAATGGGGCACGGATTTCACCCTGATGTTCGACGGGTATGTCGACAAGAGCTTCAATAACCCGCCTTCCGGCTTCAACCAACTGCGGAATTTCGATGTGCGGTCGGACACGGCGCACGTCAACATGGGCATGATCACGATCGACCATGCGCCGGCTCCGGTCGGCTTTCATCTGGACGTGGGTTTCGGTGAGACTTTCGACATCATTCACTCCGGCAACCGCGATCCGGAGGCGTGGAAATACTTCAAGCAGGCGTATCTCAGCGTCAAGCCGAAAGCGTGGCACGGCGTCGAAATCGATGCCGGCGAGTTCGTGACCTCCGCCGGGGCGGAAGTCATCGAGACCAACCAGAACTATAACTATTCCCGATCGCTGATCTTCGCCTGGGCGATCCCCTATTCCCACACCGGAATCCGCGTGCAATACCCGGTCGGCCCCCACTTCACCGGCAGCTTCCAGGTGGTCAACGGCTGGAACAACGTCGAACCGATTAACAGTGGAAAGACTTATGGTTTCACCGGCGCGTACGCCTGGAAAAAGGTCACCTGGAACAATAACTATTACGTGGGTCCGGAGCACGCCCACACGACCACCGGGTGGCGCAACCTTTACGACACCAACGTCGTGGTCAACCAGACCGACAAACTCAGTTGGTATCTCAATTTCGATTACGGGCGGGATAAGAACATCGGCGCCGGTGCGAGCCAGTGGACAGGGCTGGCCGGCGCGGCCCGCTACGCCATCGGCAAGAAGTACGCGATCGCCGGGCGCCTCGAGTTTTTCAACGATATGGACGGGTTTTCCACTGGAACCGCGCAGACCGTGAAGGAATTCACGCTGACCGGCGAATACAAGCTGACGGACTGGTTAATGTCGCGCGCCGAGTTTCGCACCGACTGGTCGGATAAGTCCTTCTTTGAAAAGAAGAATCAGCCGAATGGCGTCACGTCGCAGCCGACGGTCCTGCTGGGACTGATCGCGTATTTTGCGCCGAAGAAGTAACGTTTGAGCCAGGGTTAACGGGCAAACAACTCTAATTCCACGAACGATTAAGGAGAATACTATGGCAGACACCGCCGAACCAACAATGAAACCGACCCTGGGTCTGACCGGCTTGACGATGAACGCGATGGCGCTCATCGCCCCCGGCGCCTTTCTCTGGTTAACTTTTGTCGCTCAAGGCACGGCGGGCGCGACTGCGCCGTCGATGTGGGCGGGCATCTTCTTCGCCCTGCTGCTATGCCTGGCGACGGCTGTGTGCTACGCGGAGATGGCGAAGCTCTATCCCGGCACGGGCAGCTCCTATTACTTCGCCGAGCAGGCGTTTCTCAATCACGACCAGGCTTGGCCGTATGCGCGCATTTCGAAGTTCATCGTCGGTTGGGGCTCGCACTTGTACTACTGGCTGTACCCGGGCGTGATGGTGGGCGTCATGGGAGTCCTCTGCGGCTACCTCACCGGAACCATTTGGCCATCGTTCATGAGCGCATCCAACCCCGGACCCATGTTCATGATGGCGGTGGCGGTGGCGTTCTCGTTCGCCATCGCGTACATCGCCCACCGCGGCGTGAACGGCTCCACATCGGTCAATGTCGCCATCAACGTCATCCAGATCAGCGCCTTGCTGGTTTTCTCCGTGATGGCTCTGGGCTACCGCATGAATCACCCTCCCGGCAGCCAGGCTTACCAGTTCGATTCGGCTTCGGGCGACGCGTATACGTATGAGTTCGTCACCGAGAAACAGGTGGTCGGCGGACAAGCCACGGACGTCATCGTGCGCGACTCTAGCGGCGTTCCCAAGCCCAAGCTCGATGCCGCCGGCAAACCCGTGCCATTCCAGATCGCCTATCCGGAGAAGGATGAGAAGGGTAACTTCCTCTCGCACCCCAAGGCCAGCTCGGTAACCGGCATGCATAACTTCGGCTGGATGTTCGTGCAAGCCACTATTGCCATTTTGATCCTGGTAGGGTTCGAATCGGTCACGGCCATGGGCGGAGAAGCTAAGAATCCCAAGCGCCACATTCCCATCGCCGTGGTTACCTCGCTGCTGGTGCAGGGGGCCTTCTGCTATCTCATCGAGTATTTCGCGGCAAACTACTTCCTCAATAGCGGCTACAGCATGCAAAGCGCGGTGGGCTCGGCGGCGCCCATCGGCGACATGATGGTGGTGGTGGGCAACGCCATTCTCGGCCCCGGTAACGGACGGATCTTCATGATGTTCGAAGCCTTCACCGTGTTCCTGGCGATCATCGGCACCACGCTGTCCTGCATGAACACCGGGGCGCGCGTCACCTACGCCATGGGGAAGGACGCGGAATTGCCGGATTCCATGGGCAGGCTGCACACGCGCAATCTCACCCCGCACCGCGCCATCTGGACTCTGGCCGGGATTTCGGCCGTGGTCGGATGCATCACCGTGGCCAACCTGTTCGGTGACGCCGGCGCCATGTCGGATGCCACCATCAAGGCTCTCCCGCAGGGCTTCTGGTCGAGTTTCGGATATTTCTCTCACGACAAGATGGCGGCGCTGCCGAATTCGCTGCTTACCGTCACCCTCGCTTCTAACTTCGGCACCTTCGTGCTGTACGCGCTGAGTTGCATTACTTGCATGGTGGCTTTCCACCGGCATCCCAAGTTCAGTCCGATTCGCCACCTCTTCATCCCGCTATTCGGGCTGGTTTCGAACCTGGCGTGCATGGCGTTTTACGTGATCGGGCCGTTCATGGGATATGGCACCAAACTGGAACCGCTGCTGGCTCTCGGATTCGCCCTGGTGTGGGCGATTTACGGCGGGATCTACTTCCTGCGCTCCAACAAGGTCTCGGGGCGCACTACCTTGGTGGGCGACCGCGCTGCACGCGTCGCATCGTAATATGAACCTATGCTAGACCTTGAGTTTGCTCAAGCTTCGGACCGCGGGCGAGTACGCGACCACAACGAAGACTACCTTGGTTACGCGCTCCCCGAGGTTCCGGAGCAGGAGCAGACGCATGGCTGGCTGTTTGCGCTGGCCGATGGCGTGGGCGGCCAGCAACTGGGCGAGGTAGCTTCCCGCACGGCGGTGGAGACACTGCTGGCGGGGTTCCGGCGGGCCACCCGCGGCGAGCAGCTCAGGTCGTTATTGCCGCGTCTCGTTCAGGCGGCCAATGAGCGGGTTTTCGAGACCGGGTTGGCCGGCAAATCGGGCGGCCCGGCGATGGCGACCACGTTGGTGGCATGTGCCCTGCGGTTCGACCGCGTCGTGGTCTCGCATGTAGGCGATTCGCGCTGCTACTCGATTCGGCACGGCCGCGCCACCGCTCTCACGCGGGACCATTCCGTGGTCGCCGAGCGGGAGCGTTTGGGTTTGATCTCCGCCCGCGAGGCGGCCGAGGCCGAGACGCGGCACATCCTCACCCGCTCCCTCGGCAGCGCCATGTTCGTCGGCGTCGAGACCCGCGAACATCTGGTCTTGACCGGCGATGTCCTCCTGTTGTGCTCCGACGGACTGCACGGCGCCCTCCCTGCCGCCGAAATGGCGGGCATCGTGACTCGCAACCCCGACCTGAACGCCGCCGCCCGTGAACTGATTGACGAAGCCAACGAACGCGACGGCGGGGACAACGTCAGCGTCCAACTGATTCGAATTCGCGGCGTGGAGCGCGTCGGGATGTACCGCGGACGGCCGTACAAGCTGGCATAGAAGGACAGGCCGGGTACCCTCTGGCCTCCTCTCAACACGCCGCCAGAAGCTTCTCCTTCAGCCTTGCTTGCATGTCGATCGACAGCTTCTGCCCCGCCTGCGCCACATAGAAAACATCGATCGCGCGGTGGCCCTTGGTATCGACCAGAACCACGTCGATGTTGCATGAGTTCGACGAGAACACCGTCGACAGGCTGTACAGCAGGCCCGGCCGGTCTTCCGTTTCGATCTCCACCAGCGTCGCCCCCGGGCAGGCTTCGGAATCGAACTGCACCTGTGAAGATGCAGCCCGCTTGCCGGCCTCCGGCAGCTCGCGGCCTCTCATCAACCGGTGCGCGTCCGTCTTGCCGAGCGCGATGCGCTGGATCAGGTCGACCAACCGGTCGGCTTCGCCCGGGTTCTGCTGGAGCATGCGTCTGGGATCGCCGAACACGAACGTATCCAAGATGATTCCCGTGGCGTTGGAGAACGCCTCGGCCTTCAGAATGTCCATGCCGAAACTGGAAATCGCCCCGGCAAACGACGCGAACAGGGCCGGCTTATCCCGCGCCACCACCGTAAGCCGGTATGCCGCTTCCATCTGGTCCAGCCGTACCGCCACCCCGGTGGGCCGGCTGAGTTCGAAGAGTTGGAGATGCCCGGCAATTTCAGCCGTTGGGTGTGCCCGAAGGTAGCGCAACGGAAATCCCTTGATGAACTCCGCATTGCCGGGAAGATCCCCGGGTACCTGCTGGATTCGATCGGTTTCCAGTTCGCGCGTCAGTTCACGTTGGGCAACCGTATACGCGCGCCACAACTGTTCCAGGCGCCACGCGAGTTTGTCCGCCGCACTGAGCGCGGCGATCTGGGCGTAGGTCATGACCGCCAGCAGTTTCAGCCGCTCGATGGTTCCCACCCGCTCGGCAAGAAGGCGCGCGGTGGCGGGATCGTCCATGTCGCGCCCGCTCAGGGCGTCGGCCAGATCGGACTGGTGCCGGATCAGAAATTCCACCGTGCTCCGCGCGTCATCCGGCGCCTGCATACGGGCCAGGGCCGCGCTCGCTCGCTCCGCCGCGAGCCCCGCCGGATCGGCGCCGCCCCTCCCCATCTGGTGAAACAGAAGCGCGCACAGCAGAAGTGTCACGTCGTCGATTTCGGAGAGCAACCCCGCGAATCGCTGCCGCTCCGGGTCGCCCCGCGAGCCTAACTCGATCACCCGTTCGATGGTCCCGAGCACGTGCTCGCCCACGGTGTAGCGGTACGCTGAATCCGCCGCCACCAGGTACTCGATAGCGGCCCACTCGGGAAACAGGCTCCGCAGCAGACCGGTGGCTTCCAGCGACCGAAGCACCATCCCCGCATGCGGGCACCGGAGGATCGTCTTGAGCGCGGTCCAGAGCGGCTGCGGCCGGGCACAGTAGGCCGCGAAAACTTCCTGCGACGCTTCCAGCCTCCGCTCCGTCTCCGGCGCCGGCATGACACCGTGGCGGCCGATGAACTCAAGCATCCTCAGCACCAACGCGGGATCGCTTGCCAGTTGCGCCGGGTTGCGGAAAAGCAGCCGCTCGCGCGAGACCGTGAACTCCTGGTTGGAGAGCCGCGAGCGGTACTCGCGAAAATTCTCCAGCAGCGAACTCTGGCTTTTCTCGGCCCCCTCGATGGCCCGGCGCGCCTCGTTGAAAACGGCGCGCGCGCTTTGGAAATACTCGACCATCCATTCCCGGGAAGCCTTGCCGCGCGCGAATGGCTGGAGCGCCACGCTCCGTTGCGCTTCGAAATCCAGGATGTTGTGGTCGCATCCGGTGTGGTAATGCAGGAAGCAGCGCGCGGACGAAACGAACTCAGCCGCGCGGCTCAACTCGCCGGCGCGTGCTTCACGCTCCGGCCCGAGCCTGGCGAGCCAATCGATCAGGCGCAGATCCTGCAGGCCGCCGGGGCCCTCTTTCACATCCGGCTCCGCGTGCTGCGACGTGTTCTGAAACCTGGCATGGCGGGCGCCCGCCAATTCGCAAAGGCGCTGGCACATCTTCTGGCCGTGTAACGCCACCGCGGCCGGCAGTTTGTCCGCGAACTTCTCGTGTACCGCGGGATCCCCCGCCAGAAGCCGCCGGTCCAACAGGCTGAACCCAGGCACGCTTGCCCGCTCGATGGCTTCCAGGCACTCGGCAACCGTCAGCACCGCGGAATTCACCCGCAAACCCGCGTTCCAAAGCAGGCGGACCATCTCGGGCAGCTGTTCCTTGAGTTCGTCGGACCGCCTCTCCGATTCGAGCAGCAGCACGATGTCCAGTTCGGAGTAAGGGAACGTCCGGCCCAGCCCGTACGCGCCGCCTGCCAGCATCGCCACCGACTCCGGGAAGAGCGGCTCGATCGCCGTCCGGTATGCGTCGACCACCAGCTCATCCACCGTCAGCGTGAGCGCGTGCTGTGCGGTCGAGGCTTCGCCTCCCGCCAGAAATTCCTCTTCGATCTTCCGCCACGCGCCGGCGGACTGGAGTTTCTTCGGATTTCCGGAAGTGGCCCCTCGATTCAAGCGTTCCTCCACACCTCTAGTATCACGCAGCCGCTTTCGATCCCTCCAAGCGTATTCTCTTATGGGCCGGATCGAAAATGTCTATGGCGGAGCGATGATGGGTATGAGATCCTGACGGCGCATCCGAATACCGTCTCACGGATGTGGCTCTACCGCTACGACTAGGGCGGGAATCCGGCAACGGACTGGAGAGAGGAAGACATGAGAATCACGAAACCGTTTTCTGTAGCGATCGCATTCGCAGCCTTGGGCATGGCGCTGGCCTGCGGCTCCCCCGCGGCCTATGCCCAGGTGGCGGGACATTACCAGAACTTCCACAGCGCGATCTACGTCGCCATAGACGATATGCGGCGCATGGCGGCCGATCCGAAATTCACGCAGGAGAGCTTCGACCTCGTGCATGCGTCGATCAAGTTCGACAAGGTCTGGCTGGAGACCTACCGCTCGAACGAGGAGATCGGCGAGAGCGATGTCCGCAAGGTCAAGCAGTTCTTCGAGAGCAAGGGCATCCGGACCTCCGGCGGCATCATGGCGGTTCTGGGGGCGCCGGGCGACGGGATCCGGTCCTTCTGCTGGTCCAATCCGGCCCACCGCGAGCGCTTCCGGAAGATCGTAGCCTTCAGCGCCGGCATCTTCGACGAGCTTATTTTCGACGACTTGTTCATGTATAACTGCCGCTGCGACCTTTGCCAGCGCGCCAAGGGAAACAGGAGCTGGACCGAATTCCGGCTGGAGGTCATGAAGGAGGTCGGCGAGAATCTGGTGGTGAATAACGCCAAGAGCGTCAACCCCAAAATCAATCTCATCTTCAAACCGCCAAACTGGTACGAACAATACCAGTTTTCCGGCTACAACCTGGATGCGCAGCCGAAGGCTTTCGATATGATCTACGCCGGCACTGAGACCAGGGACGCGGAGAACACGGTGCAGCATCTACAGTCGTACCAGAGCTACGGACTGATGCGGTACTTCGAGCACATCAAGCCGGGCAAGTTCGGCGGCGGCTGGGTCGACCCCGGGCAGCGCCAGACGCTCAACCGCTTTGCGGAGCAACTTGAGGACACGCTGTTCGCCAAGCCAAAAGAGATCACGCTCTGGTCCTGGGGAGGGCTGCTGGAATCACTACGGCAGGCCGGCGGAACCGCCAAAGTCACGAGCGTCCTTTCGTCCGTGGCCGGCGACGCCTACGAAAAGATGGATTCGTTCCTGGGCAAGCTGGGCAATCCGTACGGCGTGGCCAGCTACAAGCCGTATCAATCCTCCGGCGAAATGTACCTTCACAACTACATCGGAATGATTGGCATCCCCATGGATCTCTACCCCGAGTTTCCAGACGACCGCGACACCATCCTGCTCACCGAACATGCCAAGTTCGACCCGCAGATCGTGGACAAAATCTGGAAGCACCTGAACGCCGACAAGACCGTGGTGATCACCACCGGGCTTCTCAAAGCGCTCGAAGGCAAAGGCATCGAGAAGGTGGCAGAGGTGGAGTACACGGGCCGCAACGTGATCGCCAACAAGTTCACCTTCCGGCGGATCATGGATGAAGAGCCGGCCAACTATTACTACTCGCAGAGCGACATCGTTCTTCCGCAGCTTTCCTACGGGCTGGTGGATACCGAGGAGATCATCCAGGCGATTTACAAAGAAGACAGCCGCTATCCGGTTCTGCTGCGCGCGAGGGGCCTGTACAAGGGCAGGTTCTACATCCTGACGATACCGGAGAACCAGAGCGATCTCTATCAGCTTCCGCCGGAAGTCCTTTCCCAAATCCGCCGGGACCTGATGCGGGAGATTCCGGTCTACCTGGACAGCCCCAGCAGGATCTGCCTGTTTACGTACGACAACAACACGTTCGTGACCCGGTCCTATCAACCCGGCCCGACGCGTTATAAGATCGTCGTCAAGAAGGCATCCGCCAAACTGTTCAACCTTCAAACAGGCACGGAGTTGCACGGCTACGTAGACGGCAACACGAGCGTTTTCGAGGTCCTGCAAATGCCGCGCACATATGCGGCGTACCGGTTCGAGTAGCGAATTTGTGGGAATGGTCGGGGCGGAAGGATTCGAACCTTCGACCTCCTGGTCCCGAACCAGGTTTCGAGTGTTTTGCGGCTGTTTGCACCGGCTTGCTGACCCTCCATATGGTCAGCTTTCTGTCGTGCTCTCATCGACTTCGGTGATTTTCGTCTTGCACCCGGTTGCAGCCTCTTGCAGATGTTGGATGCACGGAAAGGGCAAGAACAGGGCAACGTGCCGCGGCTGCTGGACTACATCTTGGGCGTGAAATCTCCTGCCACCCTCCAGTCATTGCCCCGCGTGTCCACCTTGCAGCCTATCTTCTCAAGTCGGTTGGCCACATCCTGTCGCTTGTCAGCATCGTTCGTCAGACGAACGAGATGCATTCCCTCGATATCGCTGAAGCCCCTGACCTTCCCAATCTGGATGAGGAGGGTCTTCCGCGGATGCCGTCCGAGCGCAAGGCCAGCTTCAAAAAAGACGTTGGGGCGAGGCTGTCCCTGAAGTTTGCCTTCGGCTGCCTTCTCGCCCTTGCGAAGCAGCGACGGTCGAAGTTGCGCCAGATCATCGGGAGAGAAGATCACAACAACTGCCTGTGCGTGCTCCATCGCCTCCTCGACAATCTGATCCACGTGTGGGTTGCCTCCGCCCCGCTTTGGCAGCAGCACGGCTTTGTTCCACTCGATTGGATTGAGGCGTAGCTCGAGCAGGAACTCGAACATCGCCTTGCGAAGGCCTTCGTCGCGACCGTAGACCACAAAGACAGAGCTGTCTTTGGTCCTCGACACCTTCGCAGCCTTACGCGCGGGTTCGGAAACGCGACGCGGGCGCTCCACCGCTGACTGTGCGGCCGACATGGATGAAAGACTATTGCCGCCACTGATCGCTGCTCGGACTCTCTCAAGTTCAGCTTGAGTTGCGTATTTCTGGTAGTTGATGCCGCAGTCTGAGGCCACCAAGAAAATCGCTAGCTCACGGGGGAGTGCCATCTTCGATGCCTTCGACGCGATTAGCGAATAGACCCTGCCCGACCCAACGCCCAGCTTGGTCTGCAGTCGGTGAAGCAAGTCTTGGTTCATTCGCATTGCGGGCCTCAGTCTATATTTTGGGCTTCTTCTTGCCAAGGTTCTTTCGGCCGTGGAAGGCGGCGACGTTTACGTGGTTTTCAGTCATTCCGAGCATCGCGGCGACCTCAGAAACCTCGAAGCCGACGGCGCGTAGCAGCGCCACCTGCTCGGTCTTCTGCTCCATGTCCTTCACGAGTAGCATTCCAAGTAGTCTGGCGATCTTCTCTTCTGCCGGCACTGACTCGCGGGGCTGGTTAGCGGCCTTTCGCTTTGCGGGTGGCATTCTTCTTCGCTCCCTTCTTCTTCTTTGCCTGGCTCATCAACTCTGTTATCGAAGCGTAGGTCGTGCCGAGCATTGCAGCCACGTCCTTTCTCTCAAGGCCGAGCCCCTCCAGGAATTGAGCCTTCTCCGCTTTCGTCTTGCTGCCCATATCCGCGTTGTGCATGCACAGGTAGGACAGAGCTCTGCCGATCACAGGGAGCCACACTTGATGTGTTGTGTCTTGATTTGCCAGACTGCCTCGCTTTCTATTCTGGAACCTCGAGAGCAAGGTCCGCTCGGCTCGCGGGTCCTTCCTACAGGCACGCCGTTGGCCATTCAAACAATAGATAGCAGAAATGTTCCCCGTAAACAAGCGGCTGATCATATCAAGCCCGAATGCGATACCAAGTCAAGCCGAAGCGCGGGATGAATGGCTCCGTCACACCACGTTACTCGTCGCGACCACTATCCGGCATCGCATTTCGGCCATACAAGCCCAACTCGACCGCGGTCTTTGACATCCGATTTAAGGCCGCCTGCTTTTCCGATTCCGCGAGACCGTCGTAGTACGCAGTGACCGTCTCGAAGGCATCGCTCATGCTGGTGCCAGCAAGGCAAACCTCCGACAGCTCTGCAAACTGTTTGAGCCATTCTGCTGGAGGAGGATCAAGGCGCCGCGGAACGGCATGAGTTGCCCGCCTTCCAAAGGTGGCATCAAGCGCCGCACTCACAATTGGAGGCACCAACTCGCCGGCACGAACGAGCAGTGCAAGGTCGACCAAATCCTTTACGCGGCTGTTGGGAGTACTTCTCGGTAGCGTGTATGCGTGGACCTTTTCTGCGAACTGCTGTTCTCGCGGAATGATCCGCACGGAGAGCCGCGCGATTCCGGCGAAGGCCAGCCAGTCTCTGCACTCCACCACGTCCACAGGTTGCATGACAACGTCGCCGACCCCGACGTCGAGATGGAATCGAGCGAAGATCCGGGCATCCATCTTCACCTCACCCGGAAACCTCGCGCCACCGTATGGTGCGGCGTCCAAATCCATGATTGGCGCCGCGATCGTGAATTCGAACCAATCGTCGAGAGACACACCGGCGGCTTGTTGGAGCATTTCGCGAATGACGTCGTTCGGTTGCCCGCCTGTAACGTCCACTCCGGGGAGTGTGAGGTCGATATCAATCGTCGCGCGCGCTGTGTGAAACAGTAGCTCCAGAGCGTAACCGCCCTTCAATACCCAAGGCGGCTGGTCCGGCTGGAACAGCCTCGCCAGGAGGCGATCAAATGCGACCTGGCGGCGCAGGCGGTTCACGTCGACTTTTTCTTCTTGCGCGATTCGCTTGAGGCGATCTTCGAGCGCCCTTCTGAAGGCACCGGCCGTAGCGTATATTCTTGGACCCGGCATTTATGCGACTACCTGAGGACTTCTTCAAATAGCTTCGTCACTGGCTCGCTGAGTTTGGCCTTCCTGAGTTCCGAGCGCGAAACCAGGCCTCGATCGAATGCCTGCCGAACAGCCTGCCGTACAAAGGCGCCTTCTACGGTGCCGGCTTCCACCACATCCACGATCGTTCGAAGTGGGCGCGTGAACTGGAACCCCTGCGCCGTTTGCATGTCCCGAGGCGGCACGATGCCGTGATGCAGAACAAGGATACCCGGGATCTCGCTGTTCCTGCGGAATTGTGGTGGAACGGTCATGTGCAGCTTCGCTGGATTGACGTCGGAGAGTTCATGGAGGCTGAGCGCCGTCTGATGGCTGTACACTCCCTCGGTCACTTCGT
>Ga0182021_10000435_pt1 | contig 44017 bp, 37 predicted proteins | sample 612E3MmetaG_FD_120493 | JGI IMG/M metagenome (GOLD analysis project Ga0182021, IMG submission 120493) | Permafrost microbial communities from Stordalen Mire, Sweden - 612E3M metaG (Illumina Assembly) | ecosystem: Environmental > Terrestrial > Soil > Wetlands > Permafrost | place: Sweden... | reverse complement strand
GCGCTCGAGGGCGCGATGGAGCCGCGACTTCGCGGTGCCAAGCGGAATCCCGAGAGCGTCGGCCACGTCCTTCATTTCCAGGTCGGCAAAGAAGCGAAGCGAGATGATCGCCCGGTCCGAGGGATCGAGACGGCCCAGCGCGGCGAGCAGTGCAAGGTGCTCTGCCGGGTGAGTGGACGGCTCGAGTCTGGGGACGTCCAGGGCGAGCTCCAGGTCCACTTCCCTGACTAGATGCCGCCTCCGAGCGCGTTCCACTGCGCATCGGACGAGCAGGCGCCGGAACCAGGCCGACCACCGGTCCGGATCGCGCAGCGAGTCGATCCGTCGCCACGCTTGAACGAACGCATCCTGAACCGCGTCCTCGGCTTCGGCAGGAGACCTGGTGATCGTCAAGGCAAGGCGATAGGCCGCCGGAGCTTCCACGTCGACGAGACGCGCGAAGGCCCCCTCATCGCCGCCGCGGGCCGCCATCACCGTTCGCGCCGCTACTACCGCCACGCTGCCCTCGCTGCCGTCAAGCTGATGAGTGACCCTACTCAATATGAGGGCGGCCGCGGCCGTTTCGTTCCTCGATTTCGGCTAGGGCTGGCGTCCCTGGGCGGCGGCGGCTCGCTCGCGCTGCTCCTCCTGCTCTCTTGCGGCCGGAATGAGTCGCTGGACCACGGACTGCGCCACGCTCCAGGAGCGAACGGGGTCGCGCGGCAGGCGGATGCGGGCCTGGTTCGATCCGAAGCGAACGGCCTCGCGGCCAATCGAGGCCAGGGCGCGCATGGCCGAGGCCCGGCTCAGCGTGCCGAAACGAACGACGAGCTCGCCTTCTTCGCGGGATATGGAAGCGATACCGGCCGATTCGGCGGCCATCCTCAACTCGACGACCTCGAGCAGGCGCAGGACCGGCGCCGGCGGCGCCCCGAAGCGGTCGGCCAGCTCCTGGCGGAAGGCAGCCAGCTCGCCGGCCGTTCGAACACGGCCCAGGCGCCGGTACAGCTCCAGCTTCTGGGCGGTCTCGGGCACGTACGAGTCGGGCAGGTGCGCGTCCACCGGCAGGTCCACGACCGCTCCCGGACGCTCGATGACCGGAGGCCGGCCTTCGAACTCGGCCTTCTGCTCCTCCACGGCCTCGGCCAGCAGGCGCGTGTACAGGTCGAAGCCGACGGCGGCGACGTGGCCGTGCTGCTCCGCGCCCAGGATGTTGCCGGCGCCGCGGATCTCGAGATCGGACAGGGCGATCTGGAATCCCGCCCCCAGTTCCGATGCGTTGAAGATGGCCTGCAGCCGCTTACGGGCCACGTCGGAGAGCCGCTCGCGGCGCCGGTAGAGAAGGTAGGCGTAGGCGCGGCGGCTGGACCGGCCGACACGGCCGCGGAGCTGGTAGAGCTGGGCCAGGCCGAGGGTGTCGGCCCGGTCGATGACGATAGTGTTGGCATTCGGGATGTCCAGGCCCGACTCGATGATCGTGGTGCAGACCAGGACATCTGTCGCTCCGCCCGCGAAGGCGAGCATCACCTTCTCGAGCCGGCCTTCCGGCATCTGGCCGTGGCCTACGGCGATGCGCACCCCCGGCAGCAGCTGGCGCAGCTGCTCGGCCTGGGCCTCGATCGTCTCGACGCGGTTGTGGACGAAGAAGACCTGGCCGCCCCGGTCGAGCTCGCGCAGGATGGCGTCCCGGACCAGGCCCGTGGAAGCTTCGGCCACGCGCGTCTGGATCGGCAGCCGATCCTCCGGTGGCGTCTCGATCAGACTCAAGTCCCTGACGCCGGCGAGGGCCAGGTTGAGGGTGCGGGGGATCGGCGTGGCCGAGAGCGTCAGAACGTCCACCTCGCGGCGCAGCTTCTTGAGACGCTCCTTGGCCGCCACCCCGAAGCGCTGCTCCTCGTCCACGATCACCATGCCGAGATCGCGGAAACGGACGTCTTTGCTCAGCAGCCGGTGGGTCCCGATAACGAGATCGACCGAACCCGCGGCCAGCCCGGCGATCGTCGCCGCCTGCTCTTTCTCCGGCACGTAGCGGCTGAGCAGGCGCACCGTGATCGGGAAGGCCGCTAGGCGCTGACCGAACGTCTGGTGGTGCTGCGCGGCGAGAACGGTCGTCGGAACCAGCACGGCAACCTGCTTGCCGCCCTGGATCGCCTTGAAGACGCCGCGGAGCGCAACTTCCGTCTTGCCGTAGCCCACGTCGCCGACGACGAGGCGGTCCATCGGCCGGCCGGCCTCCATATCCAGCTTGACCTCGGCCGTGGCGCGAAGCTGGTCGAGCGTCTCCTCGTACGGGAACGACGCTTCCAGCTCCTGCTGCCAGGGCGTGTCGGGCGGGTAGGCGAAGCCCGGTGCGGCGGCGCGCGCCGCGTAGATCTCAAGCAGCTCCTTGGCCAGGTCCGTGACGGCTCGCTTGACCCGCTGCTTGGTTCGCAGCCATTCCGCCCCTCCGAGCTTGCTGAGGGCGGGGTTCTCACCGCCGGAGTAGCGGCTGATTCGATTGATCTGCTCCACCGGCAGAAAGATCTTGTCCGTCCCGGCGAAGCTCAGCTCCAGGTAGTCGCGCTCTTCGCCCTCGGATCCGCGGCGCAGCATCCGTTCGTAGCGGGCGATGCCGTGGTCCACGTGGACGACGAGATCCCCCGAGATCAACCGTTCCAGGATGTCCCTCGGAACCACCCGCCGCAGAGCCTTGGGTCGACGCACGCGAACCGAGCCGAAGAGCTCGCGGTCCGTCACGAGGGCGAGCCCGTCGGGACCGCCGGCAAAGCCGCCGTTGAGGCTACGGCCGATCAGGGTGCGAGTTCCCAGAGCGGGCGCCTCCGACAGGCGGTCGACCACGGCGGTGGGAAGCCCTTGCTCGGACAGCAGGTCGGCCAGGCGCGGGGCTTGATCGGAGGCCAGGACGACCCGGTCGCCCTCGCTCGTCCAGCCCGCAACGGTCAAGGCCAGGCGTTCGGTCCGGGCCGGCGGCAGCGCCGGCTCACGCCAGCCGAAGAGATCGCCCATCGGCGTCCCGCCGCCGGTCGGTGTGGCGGCCTCCGATTCCCACGTCAGCTCCAGGGTCCGCCCACTCAGGAGCCGCCCCTTCCACTCTCGTTGACTCAGGTACGCTTCGGGCCAGTGGTCCGGTAGATCCCCGGACGCGACCAGCTCGGTGCGCCGTTCCTGCGCTTGTCGCCACAGGAACTGGGCGGATTCGGCGATGTCGCCGGGCTCGTCGAGGACCAGAAGCGTGCCGGGGGCCAGGTGATCGAGCCCTGTGGCGGGGCACAGCACCGCGGCCCAGATCTCGGCGGCATCGCCGGTCTCCAGTGCTCGGGCCGCCGCGGCCACGTCGTGGACGTGGCCCGAGTGGGCGCCGAGGTCGCCCGTTCCGGCGCGCACACCTTCCTCGAAGCGGGCCAGGTCGGCGGCCAGGCGTTCGCTCATATGCCCGGAGAGGCGGCCCGGCAAGCGCCCGACGCGAGCCCGGATCTCGGCGACGCCGCCACGCGGCACCAGGAACTCACTGGCGGGCAGAAGGACCACTTCCTCGATGGCGTGGAGACTGCGCTGGTCGGTCGGGTCGAAGACGCGCATCGAGTCGATCTCGTCGCCGAACAGCTCCACTCGGATCGGGAGCGATGCGGCGGATGGGAAGATATCCACGAGGCCGCCGCGACGCGCGAACTCGCCCCGGCCGGCAACCTCGAGCACCGGGTCGTAGCCGAGGGCGAGCAGCTGGTGGAGCAGCTCGTCCCGATGAACGCGGGTACCGACACGCAGGCGGGCCGGCTCGGCCGGCACCTCCTCCGGGTCCAGGGTGTGTTGCAGCAGCGCGGCGACACTCGCGACGAGGACGTGCGCACGACCGGACCGCCATGCCGCCAGCGCCGCGACCCGGGCCGCGGTCTCATCTCGCACCAGCTCGCTGCGCTCGTAGGCAAGCGCCGTTCGCGGCTCCAGCACAGCCACGGCCTCCGGGTCGCCGAGCCAGGCCTGTAGCTCCTCGGCCACGCGATCGCCGATCTCCGAGTCTCGGGCTATCCAGCACAGCCGCTCCGCGGCACCGCTCGCCGCGCCGTCCAGCGCCAGCGCCGCGGCCAGGTAGGTCTTGGCCCCGTGCGGAATCGCGGCCAGAGCCGCATGCCTGCCGCCCGGCGGTAGCGGCCCGGTCGCCGATCCCAGGCGCTGTCTGAGCGCCGCAAACGCCCCGCTGGCGTGGAGCAGCGGCGGTAGCACGTGCAGGTCGGGCAGGCGTCGCGCCTTGACCCCCGCTTCTGCTCCAACTTCGGATGCGCGGCCGACCGCGGCCCGTGCCGCCTGGGCGGCCAGATAGGCGACGCGGACCTCCTCGTCGACGTGTCGCTCCTGGCCGCGCTTGCCGCGTCGGACCGGCGGGCCGGGGCGCTCCTCGCCCGTTTCGCTCTCGGCCGCCGCGAAGTCATCTCCCGAGTCTTGAGAGCCTTCGGTTCCTCTCCCGTCCGGCGGGCCGAGTCCTTCTTCGCCGAGCGGATCGGCCTCGCCGCTCAGAGCGGCTTCGATCTGACGCCGGAGAGGACGGCCTCCCCGAATGCTCACCCGCCCGCCTCCGGCGGCCGCGGTTTGCGCCAGCCCGTCCGAGTCCGGCGGATCCCGTCCGGTCCCGGCGGTCCCTCCACTTCGCCGGGCGCGGCCGAGCGCTCCTCGTCGTCCGGCCGGAGTTCGAAGGCATTGAAATGGCCGGCGGCCTTGCTCGTGCCGTCGCGGGCCCACGCTTCCACGGCATCGGCCGCGGCATCGAGCAGTTCGGAGAGCCGAGCTCGCTCGCCCCTGCCGAACTGGCTCAACACGTGGTCTATGGCGTCTCCGCCCGGCTCGCCGATACCGACGCGCAGCCGGGGGAACTGCTCGTTGCCAAGCTCGCCGATGATGGAACGTAGCCCGTTGTGTCCGCCGGCACTGCCGCCTTCCCGAAACCTGAGCTTGCCGAAGGGCAGCGCGAAGTCATCGACGACCACGAGCATCTCGGAGAGGGGCGCGTGCTGCCTAGCCAGTACCTTGCGCACCGCCAGCCCCGACTCGTTCATGAATGTGAGCGGCTTGACGAGCAGCAGATCGAGGCCGTTGTAGCGGCCCTGGGCAATTGCCGACGCGTCGCGCGTCCGGCCCCGACCGGACCAGCCGGCTCGATCGGCCAGGCGGTCGAGAACCATCCAGCCGACGTTGTGGCGCGTCTTCTCGTATTGGGCACCGGGATTCCCGAGGCCGACGATGATCTTCACCGCTGCTCCAGCCACTGCCGCCGCGCATGGGCGCGACACGCAAAACTAGCCCTGATCCGGTTTCGGAGGGCCTGGGACGATGGTATCAGGGCCGGGCCGAGGCGCCGCGTTGGGGTCGCGATTGGATCGCCGCTCGGCGGATCGAGGCGGCCGAAGCGGCCGCGGCAAGAGCGTCCGCGGCAGAAGCGGCCGCGGCAGGATCAGCGCTCGCCAGCCGCCGATGCCGCTTCGGGTTCGGCCAGCTCCGCGTGCCCGCCCACCGACTGGAGAATCCGCCACTCCATCGCCCGCATGGCAGCCTCCTCCACGGGCTCGTCGTGATCCCAGCCACAGGTGTGCAGCGTGCCGTGCACCGTCAGCAACAGCAATTCCTCGACCGCCGTCCACTGGACGTCCCCGGTCTGGCCGCCCCGGCCCCTCTCAGCCTGAACGATCGCCCGCTCGACGGAGACAATGACGTCGCCCAGATGAGCCCTCAATCCCGGCGGCAGCGCGAAGGCCTGCTTGAGCGCCGCAACAACCCAGGGGTCTCGCTGGCCTTGAGTGCCGTGCTCGTGTGGCGGAAAGGCCTCGGGCGGGAAGAAGGGAAAGGACAGCACGTCTGTCCCGCCCGATGCGCCCATGTGGGCGACGTTCAGCTCGGTCAGCTCGTCGTCGGCCGACAGGATGATTCCGATCGACGCCGGCCCGGGAGCACCGGCGGCATCCAGGGTCGCCTTTACGGCCTTGGCGATTCGATGGCGGGAGGCGATGTGAGGCACCCCCGGCCGAACCGTCACGTCGATCCGGAACGGCGGCAGGTAGATTGAAGAGGTGGTCCCCTCCTGGATGGCCGTCGTCGGGGGACGGTATCCCTTCACAGCCGGCCTCGCGGAGACGTCTTCCGTCCGCGGACGGGCAGGAACGAGGCGCGCGCATCTCGGGGACTTATCCCGTGCGCCCTGTCCTCCATCTTCCAGCCCTCCCTATCTGCGCAGGCCCCGTCTGCGCCGCGACTCGATCTCCACCACCTGGTTGGCAGGATAGGCGATCCGCTGGTGGTACATCCCCAGGAGTTGCCCGACGAAAGCCTCGTGGATGGTCTCCAGGTCACGAATCGTGAGATCACACTCGTTCAGTTGCCCGTCGCCGAGTCGCTCCGCGATGATCTGGCTGACCATCCCCCGTATTGTGGCCTCATCCCGGCTCGAGAGTGAGCGGACTGATGCCTCCACCCCGTCCGCCAGCATGAGCACGGCCGCTTCGCGCGATTGCGGCTTGGGACCCCCGTGTCGGAACGGGCCCTGGTCGATCGCGTCCGCCGCGTCGCGCCCGGCTGGGGTCTTGAGGCCTCCCATGGGCGCGGCGGCCGCTTCACGCGCCTTCCCGTAGACGTAGCCGAGAAGGGCCGTCCCATGATGCTGCGGGATGAACGCGATCAGCGGCTCGGGCAGGCGGGCCTTGTAGGCGAGGTCGACGCCGTCGCGGACGTGTTGCCTGAGGATCGCGGCCGAGACCTCAGGCTCGAGCTGGTCATGGATGTTCTCGCCGCCGGCCTGGTTCTCGATGAACGCGAGCGGGTTCGCGAGCTTGCCTATGTCGTGGTAGTAGGCGGCTACGCGGGTCAGCAAAGGATCCGCTCCAATGGCGGAGGCGGCCCGCTCGGCGAGGTTGCCGACCATGAGCGAGTGGTGGTAGGTGCCGGGCGTCTCGATGAGCAGGCGGCGAAGTAGCGGCTGCGACGGGTTGACCAGCTCACTGAGCTGCGGAGGGGTGAGTATCCCGAACAGGTTGCCCAGCAGGGAGAAGCTACCGAGGACTATGACCGCAGCCACGAGCGCCCCCGCTGCCGCGGCTCCATCAAGCTCCAACAGCCCGGTCATGTCGTGCTGGCCGAGCAACGCGAAGACCCCCACGACCGCGAAGTCGACCGCGGCCACGGCCAGCCCCGCCCGGAGGAAGAGGTGCTGGCGTTCGCCCTTCCCGAGCGCCAGCATTCCGGCAAATCCGCCCAGGAAGACGTATGCCGTGAGCTCCAGAGAGGTGCCGTTGGCAATTCCCGCAAGCACCGCCAGCAGCGCCAGGACCACGATCGCAACGCCGGCGTCCAGCAACAACGACAGCAGCATTCCCGCTGCCGCGGCGGGAACCAGATACGGCAGCCATGCTCGGCCGCCCGGCAGCTTCTCCGCCAGTACGGCAATCACGAACACCGCGCCGATCAGGACGAGGGTCCGGCTGCGATGCCAGTACTCCGGCCGGGACCTCCAGAGCCACCCGAGCAGCAGGGCCGTCGTCACCGCCGCAATCAGGATCCAGGCCCCGGATTTGCCCCAGTCGATACTGGACGTGTCGAGGCCGAAGAAGTGGATCTTGACCATGTCGGATGCGCTGATCACGTGGCCCTGGTCGACGATCACCTGGCCCGCCTTCACGGAGTCGAAGATCGTGGGCTGGCTCGCTCTCGCTGCCGCTTGCGCCTGCGCGGTCAGGGCGTCGCTGTAGGCGGAATTAGGAACGACGAACGGTGCCGCGATGCCCACGGCGAGGCTCCCCTCCGCCGCCGAAAGGCCCAAATCGGCGGACATGTGCTGGCTCACCAGGCTGACCTGGGTGGCCGGGTCCGTCTTGCGAATCTCGACCTGCTCGGCCTGGTTGAGCGCGTTCGCGGCGGCCTGCTCCACGACCGGCCATCGAGTGGGGTCCAGAGCCAGCAAAGTCGCCCTGTCGCCGGGCGAAAGGGACGGCAGCACGGCCTGCAGCTCGATCTCTCGAGCCGCCTGTGTCTTCGGCGCGTTGAAGATGTCGTCTACCGGCACGAGACCGAGCCTGAACTGGTCGACCTGGGCGGCCGCTTTGACCGACGCACCGGCTGAGGAGAAGTCGTATTGCGGCGCGACGGCGTTAGCCTTGGCATCCTGGGCCAGAGCGGTCTCGATCTGGTTGGCAATGGTCGCGTCGCGAGGGGCGCGGATGGTCGTGGGCGCGACTGCGTCGGCAGCGAGGCCTGGATTGGACGGCGCCAGATCGACGGCGACACTGGCCCCCAGGGCCAGCAGGATCAGTGCGCCGGCGAAGGCCAGCCTTATGGCGTCGTGTCGCCCGAATGGATCGGGACGTTCGCGCAGCTCTCTCAACACGGGAGCGTCGTCACGATCCGGCGGCCCGGGCCGCCAGAGCTTGCGTCACCAGCTGGCTGACCTGCTTCCCATCGGCTCGACCGCGTGTCCTGGGGGAGAGCCAGCCCATGACTTTGCCCATATCCCGGGGAGAGGCGGCGCCCGTCTCGGCGATCCCCTGCTCGACGAGGGTCGTCAGCTCGGCCTCGCTCAGCGGTTGGGGCATGAACTCGGAGACGACCGAGATGGCAGCCTCCTCCTTGGCCACGAGATCTTCGCGGCCACCGCCGCGGAAGGCCTCCACCGACTCACGGCGGACCTTCAACTCCCGGCTCAGGAGGCCGATCATCTCGTCGTCGGCAAGCGTGTGCTTGCCTTCCTTCTCGGCTCGCTGAACGGCCGCGAGCACCATCCGCAGCGCTTCGCGGCGCCCAGCGTCATTCGACCGCATCGCGGCCTTCAGTTCGGTATCTAGTCGATCGCGGAGGGACACCGGTGTGGCACCTCGGGGCGGGCGGGGCGGCTCAGCGAGTCGCGCACCCTTCGACGGCGCGGAGGTCGACTCAGGTCACGCTCTGACGAGCGACCTTCTTGCGCTTCGCTTCCTTGCGCTTGCGCTTCACGCTCGGCTTCTCGTAGTGCTCGCGGCGACGGGCCTCGGCAAGGATGCCGCTCTGCTGGATCTTCTTGTTGAACCGGCGCAGGGCACTCTCGAAGCTCTCGTTCTCACCCACACGGACTTCTGCCAATCCGGAAATCACCTCCTTTGGGGCTCGTTCGCGACCATGACCCGCTCATTGCTCCGTGAAGCATGCGCAGACGGCCCGCGAAACAGGGCTCGCGGAGTGTAGCCCGATCTCCGAGCGGCTGTCTACCGGACACGGAGCGGAGAGCCGCGTTTCGTTCGTGCGGATTGTGGCCGGCGGTGCGACCTGCGAGGCGCAGGCGGCTCGCTTCCTCGCGTATGGGTACGATGGCCGTAATGGAGCGCCTGGACAGCTTGCTGGACATCATCGATCAGGGCGAGGCCCGCTACAGCCGGCGGCTTGCCTTCGGCATGCGGAGCGACGACGGCACGACCGAGAACTGGACGTACCGCGAGCTGAACCGTCGCAGCCGCATCGTGGCCTGGCGCCTTCGCGCCCTGGGCCTCAAGCCGGGAGACCGGATTCTCGTCTGGACTCCGTCCAGCCCGGCCGTACCCGCCCTCTACTACGGGGCCATGCGTGCCGGAGTGGCGCTCGTGCCGCTCGATCTGCGCATGTCCAGCGGAGCGATAGAAAGGATCGTTGGCAGGGCCGATGCGCAGCGCCTGATCCTCGGCGAGGGACGCGATGCCGCGGACCCTGCCGACGCTCGCCTGGAGCACTTCCCCACGTCGTTCGTGGAGAGCCTGGCCGCGGAGACGGACGGCACATTCCCCGCGGACTGGGAGGCGCAGGTCAACGGCTGGCCACGGCCTCAGGGCAGCGACATCGCCGAGATCATCTTCACCTCGGGCACGACCGGCGAACCCAAGGGAGTGATCCTGACCCACGCCAATCTGATCGGCACAATGGATGCCGCCCACAACCTGATTCCCGAGTGGGAGCACCGCGCCGTCTCGCTGCTGCCGCTCTCGCACCTGCTTGAGCAGGTGGCCCTGGTCTTCTACGCCATGACCGTCGGCGCCCACGTCATGTATGTACGGAGCCGCAATCCTCGGGTCATCTTCGAGGCGATCCGCGATCACCGGACCACCTCCCTGGTGCTGGTTCCGCAGATCATGAGCCTCTTCTGGGCGGCGATCGAGGCGGAGGTGGCCAGGCAGGGCAAGCTCACTTCCTTCAATCGGTTGCGGCGGATTGCGCGGCGGCTCCCCTACCCCGTCCGGCGCCGGATCTTCGCCCGGGTCCACCGCCAGTTCGGCGGGTCGCTCAATCTCATCGTCTCCGCGGCCGCGTTCCTGCCGCCGTCACTCCAGCAGGCCTGGGAGGACCTGGGAGTGGTGGTGATGCAGGGCTACGGCGCGACCGAATGCGGCGTGGCCTCCGCCACCAGCCGGCGAGACCACGGGCTGGGCACGGTGGGTCGGACGATCCCTCCCGTGCTGGTGAAGCTCGCCGACGACGGCGAGGTCCTGGTCTCCGGGCCGACCCTGTTCAGCGGCTACTGGCGCGATCCGGCCACGACCGCCACCTCGTTCACCACCGACGGCTGGTACAAGACCGGCGACATCGGCCGGCACGACGCCTCGGGGCACCTGATCCTGATGGGCCGCAAGAAGGACATCATCGTTCTGCCCAACGGTCTCAACGTCTATCCAGAGGACGTCGAGAACGCCCTCCGAACCGCCGGCATCCGCGACGCCGTCGTGGTGGAGGCCGTGCCCGGTCGAATCGAGGCAGTCGTGCTGGCGCCCGGCGCCCCGGCGCTCCCTCAGCCGGGCGAACCGGCGGACGCCACCCGGGCCCCGGAGATCGACGACCCGGTGCGCGTCCGAGCCGAGATCGATGCCGCAGTCCGAGCCGGCAACGCCACCCTTGCGGTCCACCAGCGCGTCGTCGCCTGGCGCCTCTGGCCGGACGCGGACTTCCCGCGGACCCACACGTTCAAGATCCAGCGCGACAGGGTCCGCACCTGGGCGGTCGTCGACGAGCCGCTGCCGATTCGCGAAGATGGCCCGTCCCCTGAGGCACCCGGCAAGGGCAAGCGGCGCTAGGGCGGCCGATCAGCCGGGAGGCCAGGCCATCGGCCGGCCGCCGAGCATGTGAACGTGGAGGTGGTCCACGGTCTGGCCGCCGTTTCGACCGACGTTGATCACGAGCCGGTAGCCGTCCTCGGCGACTCCGTGGCGCATCGCCAGCTCGGCCGCCAGGGCGCACACGTCGCTGATGAGCCCCTTGTCCTCCGGCCCAACTTCGCGGGCGGAAGCGATGTGCTTGCGCGGTATCAGCAGGAGGTGGGTCGGAGCCTGGGGCGAGATGTCGCGAATGGCTACGATCGACTCGTCGGAATAGACCTGAGCCGACGGCAGCTCGCCGGAGACGATTCGGCAGAACAGGCAATCAGGCGGCATGGCGCCCCTCCCCAATGGTCCGGGCCAGACGGTTGTTGTGGTCGCGTCGATCTTCCTACTTGGGCGCCGACTCCGCCAGGTGTTGATGCCGCTCGTCCGCGCCGGCCGCCTGCTATCTGGGCGGATCGATCGCCAGCACCCGCCCGACGATCCGGTCGAGGGCCGCTGGATCGATCGACTCGGCGCGCACCAGGCCGACGACGTTCTCCAGGGAGCCACCGCCCGTCGCGGCCGCTTCGACCAGGACGTGGTTCTCGGCGTGCCCGAGCCACAGCCCATTTGCGAGTTGCCGCTCGAAGAGGACGCGCAGCTCCCCGCCGAGCTGCCGCGCGGCGAAGCGCGTCCGAGCCTCCGTCGCCAGCGCCAGGGCTTGGGCCGAGCGCCGCTTCTTCGTCCGCCCGTCGACCTGCCCGATCATGCGCGCCGCCGCCGTCCCGGGCCGCGCGGAGTAGCGGAAGACGTGGATCCCCGCCAGATCGAGGCTCCGCAGGAACGCCACGGTCCGGGCCCAGGCAGCGTCGTCCTCGCCCGGGAAACCCACGATCAGGTCCGCGTGGACGGCGACCCCGCGGATCGCCCTCTGCACGCGCCCCACGAGCTCGCCATAGGACGCGGCGTCGTAGCGGCGCCCCATGCGCCGCAGGATCGTGTCGTCACCCGACTGCAGCGGGATGTGGAAGTGGGGCAGGCAGCGCCCTTCGGAGCCGACCCAGACCTCGAGCAGATCGTCGGTCACGTGCTGAGGCTCGATGGAGCTGAGGCGGATCCGTTCTATCTCCGTCTCGGCCAGCATGCGGCGCACCAGCGCCGGCAGACCCGATCCGGCGGTCGTCCCAGGGTCGACGTCATCACCGCCGTCGGCGGCATACGTCCCGGCGTTGATGCCTGTCAGGACAACTTCCCGATGACCGGCCGAATGGGCGCGACGCACCTCGGCGAGCACCGTCTCGGCGGGCACCGACCGCTCCGGGCCTCGAGCCCTGGGAATGATGCAGTAGGTGCAATGGAACGAGCAGCCGTCCTGGATCTTGACGAAGACGCGCGTTCGATCGATCTCCCGCTCGAAGGCGTCCTCGACCGAACCTTCGTCCACCTCGCGTCCAACCGGCCGGGCCGGCGCGACCGCCGGATCGACCCCGGAGAGGCTGGGCAGCTCGGCTCCGTCGGGGATATCGAGCAAAGCCGCCAGCTCGGTCAGCAGCTGGTCCTTGGATTCATTGCCGAAGAGGCGGGCCGCCGGATCGGCCGCGGCCAGCGAGTCCGCATCGACGGCCACGGAACAGCCGGTCACGAGCACCTGCGCGTTGGGGCTCGTCCGCCTGGCCCGCCGGACGGCCTGGCGCGACTTCTGGTCCGCGATGGAGGTCACGGTGCAGGTGTTGACCACAACCAGGTCCGCGGAATCGTGCGCACCCACCAGCTCGACGCCGCGCGCTCGCAGAAGCCGCTCAACGGCGTCCATCTCGGCCTGGTTGACCTTGCAGCCGAGGTTGGCGATCGCGGCGCGACGAGTTTGGCTGGGGCGGGCTGGGCTCAGGTTCACCTCCAGATCCTATCGATCGAGCGAACGGCGCCTAGGGCCGATCGGCGCACCCTGCCCTCAATTACGTCCGAATCGCCTCCAGCGCGACCCAGTCTTCTTCGGCCCAGCGCCGGCCGAGCTTGAGGCCGGCCGCCTCGAAGGCCGTCCGAACGTCGCCCTCGCGATCGCGGAAGATGCCTGAGGCAACCAGTCGACCGCCGGGAGCCATCTCGTCTCGGAGCAAGCCGGCCAGCTGGACGAGTAGCGAGGCGATGAGGTTGGCCAGGACCAGGTCGAAAGGCCCCTCGCCGGACGGGAGACTCCCCCGGCGAACCCGGATGCGGCGGGTCAGGCCGTTGAGGCGAGCGTTGGCAAGGGTCGATTCCACGGCGATCGGGTCCGTGTCTATGCCGAGCAGCTCGCCGGCCCCCAGCTTCCCGGCCGCGATGGCGAGGATCCCGGAGCCGCAGCCCACGTCGATGACGCGGGCACTGCCGCCCCTGCCGGAGCCGCGGGCACTGCCGCCCCTGCCGGCACCGCGGCCAGTCCCCAGCAGACCCTCGTCTGCGAGCGTCTCCAGCGCCGCCAGGCAGAGTCGCGTCGTGGGATGCAGGCCCGTCCCAAAGGCCATCCCCGGGTCCAGCGACAGCACCACGTCGTCCGGCCGGCGGCGGTGACGTCGCCAGGTCGGCCGGATCACGATCCGCCGCCCCACACGCAACACCGGGAAGTAGCTCTTCCAGGCCTCGGCCCAGTCGGCCTCGTGTACCAGGCGGGTCTGAAGCTCGCCGATCGGCCGCAGGCCGAAAGCCTGGAGGTGGCCCAGCGCAAGGGTCGCCTCGGCGATCGCCGCTTTGACCCCTGCCGGATCGATCCCCGGCAGGTAGGCCCGCACGATCGCCGGCTTCGTCGTATCCACGACCGCACCCAGGCCCTCGTCGGTCAGGCCGAAGCCCGGCTCGACGCTGGTTCCGCCGGGCGCGAAGCGGGTCAGGATCTCGCTGACGACCTCGACCGCCTCGATGTCGGCGGCGACCGATAGTTCGACCCAGACGCCCGAGCCGAGCGCGGCGGCGGACGGGCTATCCGATGGCATCCTTCATCCGATCGAGGATTCCGGCCGGCAGGACCGGCTCGCCGGACTCCGCAGCCAGTTCCTCGAGCAACTGGCGCTGCTTCTTGGAGAGTTTCGTCGGCACGGTCACGCGCACCATGACGTGGAGGTCGCCCCGCGTTCCCGGCCGCCGGATGTGGGGCACGCCGCGCCCGCGCAGCCGGATCTCCGTCCCGGGTTGTGTCCCGGCGCGGACTTCGATCTCCTCGTCGCCTTCGATCGTCGGGATGCGGATCCGTGTGCCCAGCGCCGCCTGGGCGATGGAGAGTGGCAGTTCGTGGAAGATCTCGGTGCCGTCTCGCCGCAGGGCCGGGTGCGGTGTGACGTGGACGGCCACGTACAGGTTGCCGGCCGGACCCCCTCGAGGCCCCGCCTCTCCCTCGCCGGACAGTCTGATCTGGTGGCCTTCGTCGATGCCGGCCGGGATGGTTACCCGGAGCTTCTTGTGGCGAGGTGCGCGGCCCTCGCCGCGACACTTCTTGCAGGGCGTGTCGATCACCCGGCCATCGCCGTGGCAGCGGGTGCAGGCGGTGACACTCACCATCTGCCCGAGCATCGTCTGGCGAACGCTCCGGATCTCGCCACGGCCGCCGCACGTGGAGCAGGTGGAGGGTGTGCTCCCCGGCGCGGCCCCGGTGCCGCCGCAGGTCTCACAGCGATCGAGGAGTTCGAACTCGATCTCCTTCTCGACGCCTCGCACGGCCTCGTCGAAGGTGATCCTCAGGTCATAGCGCAGATCCGCTCCACCGGGCCGCCGGCCCCGGCGGCCACTCCCCGACGCGCCGCCCATCCCGGAGAAGAATGCGTCGAAGAGATCGCCGAAGCCGGGGAAGCCATCGCCGAAAGGCGAGCCCGCCCCTCCCGTGTCGCCGAGACCGGCCTTCCCGGCGACGTCGTAGATCTGCCGGCGCTGGGGATCGGAGAGGACCTGGTAGGCCTCGTTGATCTCCTTGAAGCGCTCGGCGGTGCCGGGCTCGGTGCTGACGTCGGGATGCCACTTCTGCGCCAGCTTGCGGAAGGCGCGTTTGATATCGGCGTCGGACGCGCTTCGTTCGACGCCGAGGATCTCGTAGTAAGAGCGGTCCGTGGCCATCTGCTGAAGAAGGATACGAGACGAGTGGCCGGAGCGGTGCCCATGGCGACTCGGACCCGCGGCTGATACGCCAGGGGTCGCTCCGACCCGCGGCTGGTTCGCCAGGGGGCGCTCCGGTCACTGTGCCTCAGGCGGGCCCTAGGCCGACAGCAGCTTCTGGAGGCGGCGCGAGGTGATCGCCAGCCCGATCAGCCCCATGGCGATGAGATAGACCAGGTCGAGGACCAGCAGGCCGTCCGGGGTGCCGGTTGTGAGGGCCCGGATCAGATGAACGCCGCGGTACAGGGGGGTCGCCTGGATGATCAGCTGCAGCCCCGCCGGATACGCGGCGATGGGATAGAAGGTGCCGGAGAACAGGAACATCGGCATGATCGCCAGCTGCATGAAGTCGAAGTCCTGCCAGCGGCGCACGAAAGTTGTGGCCGCCATCCCGGCTCCCGCGAAACCGAAACCGACCACCATCGCCGCCGGGAAGGCGAGCAGCCCCAGGGGCGAGGCGAGCAGTCCGAGCCCGGTCAGGCCGACGACCCCGATGACGGCCAGGAATCCGATGGCGTACAGGCTGCCCCGGAGCAGGGCCCACAGGATCTCGCCCATGGCCACGTCGGCCAGGGACATGGGCGTGGAGATGACGGCGTCATAGAGCCTGGCGTACTTGAGCTTGTAGAAGAAGTTGTTCGATGTCTCGTAGATGGCGCCGTTCATGGCCGACGACGCAAGGAGCGCCGGCGCCACGAATACCGCATACGGAACGCTCCGGCCGTCGTCGAGCGGGACGTTGCCGATCAACGCGCCAACCCCGAAGCCCATCGAGAAGAGGTAGAAGAGCGGCTCGAAGAACCCGGAGACGACGACCATGTAGTTGCGCCGGTAGACGAGCATGTTCCGCTCGACCACGCGGGCAGGGCGAGTCGTGACGAACGATCGGGAGATCCCGAGCACGGTCATCTAGACCTCCAGCCTGCGCCTGAAGGTGATCCGGCCGGCGAAGACGCCCGCCACGGCACATGCCGCCAGGGCACCGACGTGAACGAGCAAGGCCACGGGCTCGATCTGGCCGAGCGACAGCGATCGGGCGACGGCAACCCCGTGGTACAGCGGGGTGAACCAGGCCAGCGGCTGGAGTAAGAGGGGCAGCTTCTCGATCGGGAAGAACGTGCCCGAGAAGAGGAAGAGCGGCGTGATCCCGAACCGGAAGAGGGCGTTGAAGCCGCCGTCACTCTGCTGCGTGGCGGTGAAGGCCATGATCGGCGCCGCAAACGCGATCGCCGTCAGGACCGCCACGGGAACGGCAAGCACCACCATCGGCGAGGAAGCCGCCCCGAGCAGGACGATTACCGCGAGGAAGAGCACGGCCAGCAGAGTCGCTCGGAAGGCGATCCACATGAGGTCCCCGACCAGCAGATCCAGGGCGCCCAGGGGTGTGTTGAGCGCGGCCAGGTACGTCTTGTCCCACATGATCTTGCCCATGATCGGCCAGGCCGATTCGGCGGCGGCAGCCATCATCGCCTGGGTCACCAGCAGAGCCGGGGCGATGTAGTTCAGGTACGGAACTCCACCCGGGAGTCCGCCGTTGCGGTTCACGTACAGGCCCAGCCCGATCCCCATCGCCACCAGGTACAGGAATGGCTGGGCGAGGCCCGACAGGATGTAGCTGTACCAGCCACGCCGGAAGACCAGCAGGTCGTGCTCGAGCACCCGAACCGAGCGGCGCGAGGCGCCCGCCCAGGGCCGGAGCTGCCAGACGGACGGGAGGGCCATCACTCGACCAGACTGCGGCCGGTGAGACGGAGAAACACGTCCTCGAGGGTGCTGCGCCGCACGAGGACGCTCGTGGGCCGCATGCCTCGCTCATACGCGGTGGCAGCGACCGCCTCCCCGTCGGCGGTATAGACGAGGACTCGGTCGGGCAGCTGTTCCACGCGCTCGGCGAGCCCGTCAAGCCGGCCGGCGATGTGGGCCTCATCGTCGGCTTCGTCGCCATCCCGGCGGAACCGGAGCTCCAGGACCTCGCGGCTGACGTACTGCTCGATCAGCTGGCGCGGCGATCCCTCGGCCACAATCCGGGCCTGGTCCATCACCACGAGCCGGTCGCACAGCTGCTCGGCCTCGTCCATGTAGTGCGTCGTCAGGCACAGCGTCACGCCCCGCTGCTTGAGGCGATACAGCCGATCCCAGAGGAGGTGGCGAGCCTGCGGATCGAGACCGGTAGTCGGCTCGTCGAGGAGGAGCAGCGACGGTTCGTTGATCAGTGCACGGGCGATGACCAGCCGCCGCTTCATGCCGCCGGAGAGCGGTTCCACCTTGTCTTTGGATCGTTCGGCGAGCTGTACGAAATCGAGCAGCTCGAGAGCGCGCCGCCGAGCTTCCCCCCAGGACAGGTCGAAGTAACGGCCGTAGACGAGCAGGTTCTCCAGGACGCTGAGTTCAGGATCGAGAGTGTCGGCCTGCGGCACCACGCCCAGGCGGGCCCGGATCCTGGCTCCGTCGCGCTTGGGATTGAGGCCGAAGACCGTCAGCGTGCCGGCCGTGACGGGCGACACGGTGCCGATCATTCGCATGGTGGAGGTCTTGCCGGCGCCGTTCGGGCCGAGGAAGCCAAACGCCTCCCCTGGGGCCACGTCGAAATCCACTCCATTCACGGCCGTGAACGCGCCGAAACACTTTGTCAGGCCGCGGGCGTGTATCAGCGATTCGGGAGTGGCGGCGACTTCGGGCACGACCGGATGTTACCGCCGGGGCCGACGTTCGGGCGGCCACGGCCGGGCAACGTTCCGGCGGCCACGGCCGGGTTCAGGTGACCCGGGCCGGGCAACGTTCCGGCGGCCACGGCGGAGTTAGGGCGGCCACGGCCGGGTTTCGCCGTCCGGCTTCGGTTCATCCAAAGCACGAATCCGGGCTGTTCGCGGCCCGCTGCGCCACAGAACCATCGTTCGGCGAACCCGGGACGATCTGGGCGTGGCCCAAGCAGGCTCGGGGCGGCCTATCATCCATGCGTAGCAGCAAGGAAGACGCGTGGAAGAGTACTGGGTTTGCCAACACTGCCGATCGCTCAACCGGGCCAGCGCCAGCAAGTGCTACAGCTGTAGAGCGGGGTATGGCAGTAAGCCCAAGGAGGGGACTCCGGTCGTCAAGAGCCCCTCTCGGGTCGCCACGCCTCCCACGGCGTTGCCGATTGCCGTGGATTTCGGCGCTGCGGCGGCCCAGCAGTCATACATCTCCCGCCCGGTCGCTCTGCCTTTGGCCGTCGCTCCCGGCTCGGCCGCCCTCGGTATCCCCGCCCCACGAGCGGCTCGCGGCGTGCCCAATCCGGTATCGGCGGTCCGGCGGCGGATCGCCCTGTTCTTCGCGCTGCGGCCGACCCTGTCGGTGGGCTGGCTGGGCAACCTGACTGCGATCCTGCTTACCTTCCTCGTCCTGGACGCAGCGTTTCTCGTCCTCACGGTCTCTCCCGCGGCCGGGGACCTGTTGCAGAACGCGAATCTCGCCGGCGCGTGGGCGCATCTCACTTCGGATCAGCAGGCCCTCGCGAGGACTCTTGCCATCGGCTTCGTGGCGCTCGGGATCGTCAGCCTCCTCTGCTTGTCGCTCTTCCTCGGCCTGACCACACACAACGCCACGGGCCTAGGAGCCGACATGCCGATCCTCACGCCCTACGGTGCCGGCATCGTCTGGCCCGTGGCCGTCTGGACCCAAGCCCGAATCGCGGTCGGCCTGATCGTTCCCGCGGCGCTGATATGGCTCGGATATCCGATCCCCGGCTTGATCGCCGCCATCGTGGCCGTCGAGATCGCCCAGCGCCATCTGGACGAGCCGTTCGGGTGGCTGACCATGCCGTATCGCCACCTGCCGGACCTCTACGCCAAGCTGGGAGTCGGAGGTCCCATCGAGTCGCGGCTGGCCTCGCTCTGGTCGGCGTGCTTCCGCGCGGCCAATGTCCTCGGAATCGCCGCTTGCGCTCTTCCGGCGCTGGCCGTGATTCTCATCTTCGCGTCGGACACTCTCGGGCGGGACCGCATCCCCGGCTGGCAGTCCAGCGGCCTGGGGCCCGCCCAGCTTGGAGTGGCTCTTCTGGTGGGCAGTCTGGTCGTCTGCACGGCCGGCTCAGTGGGACTGCTCGTGCCGATCACCCTCGGGCTCGTCCGGCGCCAGCGCACACGCAGGACCCTGGTCCGAGTCGGCCGCTCGCGGTCGTGGGTTGCCCGTCCCGGCGAGGGTGGGTACACGCCGGCGCAGCCCACGTCGCTGCTCGACGACCCCCTCGACCGCGTCATCGAGCACTACCCAAGATTCGACACGAGTGGCGACCCGGCCCTTGAGCCAGGCTGGGGCCTGGCCTACCGCTCAGACCAGGACCAGGGTTACGACCCGATCGGGGGCCAGGGCGCCGGCGGTATTGGAGGCCGGGGCTTCGGCCCGGTTGGGGGCCAGAGCGCCGAGAGCCCCGATCAAGCCTCCTTGAACTCGCCTTCGACGACTTCCTCGTTCCCCTGGTCCGACGAGCCGGCGTCACCCGAGGACTGATCCTCGCCACCGTCCGCGGGGTTATCGGGACCGTCGGCTGCGGGTCCGGCAGCCGCGGTCGCCTGGTAGGCGGCAGTGCTCACCTTCTGCAGCTGCTCGACGAGTGCGTCTGAGGTTGACTTGACGGCCGCGAGGTCGCTGCCCTTCAGCGCGGTCCGGACCGCCTCAACGCGGCTTTCCGTCTCCGTTCGATCCTCCGCCGGGACCTTGTCCCCCAGATCGCGGAGCGTCCGCTCGGCCTGGTAAGCCAGGGCATCGGCCTGGTTGCGGGTCTCGACCTCCTCCTTGCGGACGCGGTCCTCGTCGGCGTGGGAGGCGGCCTCCTTGACCATCCGATCCACGTCGTTCTTGGACAGCATGGAGCTGGCCGTGATCCGGACCTGCTGCTCGCGGCCCGTTGCTCGGTCCTTGGCCTTGACGTCGAGGATTCCGTTGGCGTCGATGTCGAATGTGACCTCGATCTGAGGCACACCGCGAGGGGCCGGCGGGATCCCATCGAGGATGAACTTGCCCAGCGTCTTGTTGTCGTTCGCGAAGTCGCGTTCGCCCTGGAGGACGTGGACTTCCACCTGCGTCTGGTTCTCCGACGCGGTCGAGAAGATCTGGCTCTTGCTCGTGGGGATGGTGGTGTTTCGATCGATGAGGCGCGTCATGACGCCACCCATCGTCTCGATGCCGAGCGATAGCGGAGTCACGTCCAGGAGCAGGATGTCCTTGACCTCACCGGCCAGGACTCCGGCCTGGATCGCGGCCCCGATGGCCACGACCTCATCCGGGTTCACGCCGCGGTGCGGCTCTTTGCCACCGAACATCTGCTTGACTGCCTCGGTGACCGCCGGCATTCGGGTCATTCCGCCTACCAGCACGATCTCGTCGATCTCGGACGGCTTCAGGCCCGCGTCGCGGAGGGCCTGGCTGACCGGGCCGCGCGTCTTGTCGATAAGGTCCGCGACCAGGTCTTCCAGCTTGGCCCGTGTCAGCGGCATCACGAGGTGCTTGGGGCCGGCAGCGTCCGCCGTGATGTACGGCAGGTTGATCTCTGTCGTGGCCGTCGTCGACAGCTCGATCTTTGCCTTCTCCGCGGCCTCCTTGAGTCGCTGGAGGGCTTGCTGGTCGGTCCGCAGATCGATCCCCTGGTCACGCTTGAACTCGGCCAGCAGCCACTCGATGACGCGCTGGTCGAAGTCGTCGCCGCCCAGGTGGGTGTCGCCGTTGGTGGCCTTGACCTCGAAGACGCCCTCGCCCAGCTCGAGGATCGAGATGTCGAAGGTGCCGCCGCCAAGGTCGTAGACGGCGATCTTCTCGTCGTGCTTCTTGTCCATGCCGTAGGCCAGGGCCGAGGCCGTGGGTTCGTTGATGATCCGCTTGACGTCCAGGCCGGCGATGCGGCCCGCATCCTTGGTGGCCTGGCGCTGGGTGTCGTCGAAGTAGGCCGGAACGGTGATGACCGCCTCGGTGACCTTCTCTCCCAGATACGCCTCGGCGTCCGCCCTCAGCTTCTGCAGGATCATGGCGCTGATCTCGGGCGGGGTGTAGCTCTTGCCGTCAGCCAGAAGGACGCGGATTCCGTCGCTGCTCGGGTCTCGCTCGACCTTGTACGGAACGAGCTCCTTGGAGTGCGCCGTTTCCGGGTCGTCGAAACGGCGGCCCATGAAGCGCTTGATCGAATAGACGGTGTTGGTGGGGTTGGTGACGGCCTGGCGCTTGGCCAGCTGTCCGACCAGACGCTCGCCGCCCTTGGTGAAGGCGACGACCGAAGGGACCGTCCGACCGCCCTCCGCGGACGGGATGACGGTGGGCTCCCCACCCTCCATCACCGCCACGACGGAGTTCGTCGTGCCCAGATCGATGCCGATGATCTTGCCCATTCCGGTGGTGCTCCTAGTTGCTTGGCTCAGGACTGTTAGTTGACGTGTGAATTGGCGTCGTCGGGTGCGGCCTCGTCGCCTCCGGCGACCGCGACCATTGCCGGCCGCAGGACTCTGTCTCGGACTCGGTACCCCCGCTGGATTTCGGCCACGACCTCGCCGTCCGGCCTGCCGGTGGCGGGAACGCTGGCGATGGCTTCGTGCTCGCGCGGGTCAAAGGGCCTGCCGATCGCCTCGATCGGCGTCACTTCTTCGCTTTCCAGGAGGGCTCGCAGCTTGCGATCGAGGAGGACGATTCCTTCGATCCAGCTCGCCGCTTTGAGCTCGTCGGGCATCGCGTCCAGGGCCCGATCGAAGTCGTCGGCGACGGCAAGGACCTTGCGCAGGAGTGATTCGCTGGCCAGCCCGAGCTCGCGCTCGCGGTCCTCCGCTGTGCGGCGGCGGTAGTTCGCGAAGTCGGCCGCCGTCCTCTGCAGAGAGGCCTTGTGCCCGGCCATCTCGGCCTGAGCGGCTTCCAGCTCTACCCGCAAACGGTCTATCTCGGCGGTCATCTCCTCGTCCGGCGGCGCCGGCGCGGCGGCCGCGGGACGGCCGAGCCAATCGCCGCTCGCGCCTCGATGATGGACTCGTGGCGTCGTCTGTCGATCAGGCATACAGATGCTCCACCAATTCGCTCATGAGGTCCGACACGAACTCGACCGACGCGATGGCCTGGGCATACGGCATGCGGGTCGGCCCCAGGACGCCGACGGCGCCGACGGCTCGGCCGATGCGGCCGTAGGGCGCCAGCACGAGCGAGACATCCTGCATCTCCAGAGATTGGTTCTCGTGGCCGATGAAGATCTGGACGCTGCCCGCCCGGGCCACGCTCTCGACGAGCGAGCCCAGGTACACCCTGTTCTCCAGAGCCGCGAAGATCTGCCGGACTTTGTCCGTCCGGTCGAACTCCGGGGCCGCCATCACGTTCAGGAGGCCGTCGCTGAAGATGTCGTCAATGAGGGTCGCGTCGAACTCTCGCATCGTCCGCACCAGCGCGTGGCCGGTCAACCGCAGGAGGTCCAGGTCGTCGTTGCCTTCGTCACCGGCCGGCAGATCGGCCAGCCCGGCCTCGATCTCGACGGCGGTTCGGTCTACTGCCAGAACGTTCAGGAGGCCCGCCACACGGTTCAGCTGCTCCTGGTCCGCGTCCAGCGGCAAGTTCTGCAGCGTCTGCTTCATGGTCCCCTCGCGGAAGACGACCACCATCAGGGCCAGGCGGTCCTGCACCGTGACCAGGTCGACGCGCCGCACGCGAGCCGCCTCGGCCTTGGCCGTGGTGGCAAGACCGGCGGTTCCGGTGTTGGCCGCCAGTGTGCTCGCGGCAAGCCGGAACCAATGTTCGCTCGTGAGCTCCACCTGACCGAACTGGTGGCGGATCATGCGCTGCTCGACCTGTGGCAGCGACCACTCGTCTGCAAGAACCTGGACGTAGTACCGATAGCCGGCGTCGGTGGGCACGCGCCCCGCCGAGGTATGGGGATGCGACAGCAAGCCCAGGACTTCGAGATCGGACAGGATGTTGCGGACCGTGGCGCTGCTGACGCCCAACGGGTAATGCTCCACCAGTGAGTTCGAGCTCACGGGCGTCGCCGACGACACGTATTCGTCTATGACGGTTCGCAGGATTGCGCCCGATCGCGCGTCCAGCAAGCCGATGGTGCGGCGTGGCCGTCGCGCCATGTCAGACTCCGTTTCTCCGCCGGTCATCCGCTGCGGGTTCAGGGCGGACGCTGCATGCGGCACCCATCCGAAGGGCCGGCTGGATCCGCGGCCGGCCGCCGAAACCCCGTCCGGCCTTGTTTCCGGCTGGTTAGCACTCTCACTATGCGAGTGCTAACGTGCTGCGCCGATGGTAGCAGTCTCTCCTTGGGAGGTCAACGGCAGGCGCGGAGCGAGGCAGCGGGAGTGGCAAGGGCGCCGCACGCCGCGCCCCGAGCGGCCGCGCACAGAGCGGCCGCTAGACCAACCGCCGGAACAGTTCGTTGCTGAGCAGGCGGCCACGAGTGGTCAGCCGCAGGCGGGTTCGACCGTCGCGGTCGAAACGCTCGATCAGGCCGGACGCTTCGGCCCAGGCGAACGCTGGCTCGAATTCGGGCGCGGTTGCCGTCTCCGCGTCGACGCCGTCGTCCAGCCGCATGGCGAGGATGACGCGCTCCGACGCCGCGGTACGGGTGTCGAGCCGCTCCGAGCCGCCGGGCGGCAGAGTGGCGGCGCCGTCCGCCGGGAGCAGCGCGGCAACGTAGCGCTCCAGGTTGGCCGCGTTCCAGCGCCGCGTCTCTCCGTCGAAGGCGTGCGCCCCCAAACCGACGGCGTCGTACGGTCGGCGCTGCCAGTAGGCCAGGTTGTGGCGGCTCTCGCGGCCCGGCCGGCACCAGTTGGAGATCTCGTAGCCGCGCCAGCCGCCGGCGCCCAGTAGCTCGGACGCCAGCCCGTACTGGTCCGCCGCCCGGTCGTCGTCCTGTTCCGCGCGCGCGCGCTCCCGCCATCGCCGCGCACCCGGCGGGGTGGGCAGGTGATCGCCGGCCTCATGCGTCAGGCCCTCGGCATCCGGGTCGTCGAGCGTGAGGGCGTACAGCGACAGGTGGTCCGGGGCCAGCCGCAACGCCTCGCGCAGGGTCGTCTCCCAGCTCTCCAGCGATTGGCCCGGCACGTCATAGAGAAGATCGAGATTGACCGACTCGAATCCCGCGGCCCGCGCCTCCGTCACGGCCGCGACCACGTCGCCCGGAGAGTGGCGCCGCCCGAGGCGCCGCAGCTCCGCGCCATCCATGCTCTGGGCACCGAACGAGACGCGGTTGACGCCGAGACGCCGGAACGCGGCCAGGTCGCCCCGCTCGTCCGGACCCGGGTTGGCTTCGAGGGTGATCTCCGCCTCGGGTGCGAGCCCGAACCGCGCACGGACGATCGAGACAAGCCGCCCGAGCCACTCCCCGGGGACGAGGGACGGCGTGCCGCCCCCAAAGTACAAGCTCCCGAGAGGCGGCCGATCGCCCACTCCCAGCATGCCGAACGCGGCGTCCAGCAGTTCGGCGCGCAGTTCGAGCTCCCGACTCACGGCCTCGTACAGGCGATCGGTCCGAGCGCGGGGACCACGGGCATCGGCCCCGGCGTAGACCACGAAGTCGCAGTAGGGGCAGCGCGCAACGCAGAACGGCAGGTGGACGTACAGGGCGACGGGCGGCTGAGGCTGGCTCACCCGCAGAGGTTATCCGAGCGATCAGCCTTCGGCTCGAACACGACTGGAGACGGCGGAACATCGGGGGCGGCGATCATTGGTCACGGCGCGCCGTAGGCGGCAATCTCCGGTCAGGCGGCACTGCCTCCGGCGATCAGCGGTCGCGGCGCCCCGGCGTCTTTCGATCTGTGCCGCGGAACGTCGAGCGGACCCAGCCGGCCAGCACGCCAGCGCCATGAACCGCGCCGTCGCCCCGTGCCGAGGCCGGGACCGGTCGATCCCCGTAGCCTGAGGGCGTCGGAGCCCCAACGCGCGCAGTGGCGCCGCGACCGGCCACCGCCGGCCGCCACACATCCAGCCAGCCTTCGGGCGGGCGCCGTCGCCGCTCCACTTCCTCCGGCTCGAAGCCCGGGAGTGCCACCTGGCCGGCGTGGCCGGTGCAGACGAACAGGGCAAAGGATGTCCCGGCGTGGCCGATGATCGCCGCTCCGATGCCACCGGTGGCAATGGTCGCCCAGCCTCCGAACACGCCGAGTCCGAATGCCAGCAGCAGCATGAAGGGATGGCGTCCGGGAGCCGCCAGGCGCGTGACCAGAACGTACACGAGCGTCGCCAGGAGGATGGCACTCACCTGGGAAACACCGATCCAGACCAACGTCCCCAGGAGTGCCCCGCGGAAGGTCGCCTCGTCGACGAGAGCCGTCACGATCGAGTTCAGGGCCGCTCCCGGATAGGCCCGGCCGGCCGGGAGCCGCAGCTCGCCGTACCAGAACCATGCAAAGGCGGCCACGAGCACCGTCCCCACCCCAGCGAGGGCAATGCCGTATTCGAGAGCCTCGGCCCGGTGGCCAACGAGGAGCAGAAGCACATCGTGCGGTTTCGGATGCACGACGTAGATCGCCGCCAGCAGAGTCAAAGCGATGGCGTACCAGGAGAGTCTGGTCCATGGGCCCCGCCGTCCCGGCTCGTCGTACTCGGCCGCCCCGAATCGCTCGGATTCGAGGCGCAGCAGCAACAGCAGCATGAAGAAGCCGGACGCGATGAGAACCCTCATCGGCTCTTCGTTCATACGTCATCCATCCGAAGCACCGCCAGAAACGCTTCCTGCGGTATTTCGACGGATCCCACCCGCTTCATGCGCTGTTTTCCCTCTTTCTGTTTTTCGAGGAGTTTGCGCTTGCGGGTGATGTCTCCTCCATAGCATTTGGCGAGGACGTTCTTCCTCATCGCCGCGACCGATTCGCGGGCAATCACGGTGGAGCCGATAGCGGCCTGGACGGCGATCTCGAACATCTGGCGAGGGATGAGACCTCTCAAGCGGTGGACCAGCTCGCGGCCGATCGCCTGCGCGCGATCGCGGTGGACGATGACCGACAGGGCGTCGACCGGCTCTCCGGCGACCAATACGTCGACCTTGACCAGATTGGCCGCCCGGTAGCCGATCTCTGCGAACTCCATCGAGGCGTAGCCCTGCGTTCGCGTCTTGAGCTGATCGTAGAAGTCGACGATGACCTCGCCCAGGGGCAGCTCGAAGTTGATCAGGACGCGCAGCGGATCCAGGTACTCCATCTCGAGGAAGGTGCCGCGCCGGTTCTTGGCCAGCTCCATGAGCGTGCCGATGTAGGTCGTGGGCGTGACGATGCCGAGCTTCACCCAGGGTTCGCGGATCTCCTCGATCTCGCCCGCGTTGGGCATCTTGGATGGGTTGTCGACGGCCACCGTTCCCTGGCCGTGCATCAGGACGACTTCGTACTCGACCGACGGCGCCGAGGCGATCAGCTCCTGCCCGAACTCGCGCTCGAGCCGCTCCTGGACTATCTCCATGTGCAGCAGCCCCAGGAAGCCGCACCGGAACCCGAAGCCGAGGGCGACCGAGCTCTCGGGCTCGAAGCTGAAGCTCGCGTCGTTGAGGTGGAGCTTCTCCATGGCATCGCGCAGGAGCGGGTAGTCGGAGCCGATGATCGGGTAGATGCCGGCGAAGACGAGGCTCTTGGCCGGCTGGTAGCCGGGGAGCGGCTCGGGCGCGGGAGCCTCCATCGTCGTCACCGTGTCCCCGACCTGGGCCTCGCGAACGCTCTTGAGGCCGGTCGCCACGTAGCCCACCTCACCGGCACGCAGCTCGGGGACGGGCACCAGCTGGGGTCGGAAGAAGCCGAGCTCCACGAGCTCGGCTTCGGCTCCGGAGCCCATCAGCCGGATGACGTCGTGCTGGCGGAGAGTCCCCTGCGCCAGCCGGATGTAGCACACGACGCCCTTGTACGAGTCGTAGTGGGAGTCGAAGATCAGGGCCTGGAGCGGCGCGTCCGGGTCGCCCCTGGGGGCCGGAACGCGCTTGACGATCGCCTCGAGGATCTCCGGGACGCCGGTCCCGTCCTTGGCCGAGGCGAGGAGGACCTCCTCGCGAGGTATGGCCAGGACGTTCTCGAGCTCCTCGATCACCACGTCGACCTGGGCCGATGGCAGGTCGATCTTGTTGAGGACGGGGATGATCGTGAGGTTCTGCTGCATGGCCAGGTGGACGTTGGCCAGAGTCTGAGCCTCGATCCCCTGCGTCGCGTCGACGACCAGGATGGCCCCGTCACAGGCCTGGAGCGAGCGGCTGACCTCGTAGCTGAAGTCGACGTGGCCGGGAGTGTCGATCAGGTTGAGGCCGTAGATCAGGCCGTCTGACGCCGTGTACTCGAGCCGGACCGCCCGCGCCTTGATCGTGATGCCGTGCTCGCGCTCGAGATCCATCGAGTCGAGCACCTGGCTCGTCATCTGGCGCGCGTCGATGGTGTGCGTCAGCTCCAGCAGCCGATCCGAGAGCGTGGTCTTGCCGTGATCGATGTGGGCGATGATCGAGAAGTTGCGCAGGCGGCCTTGGGGGATGGTCACAGGATTGGAGTGTAGCCGGTCGAATCATCCCGTTCGTCGATCGCGGCGGAGGCCACCTGGTTCGGCGGCCTCCCCGGTCGCCCGGGCTCAGTACTCGACGACCCTCGGCAGCTTCTTGGCTTGCTCTATCCAGCCCGTGACCATTTCCAGCGTGGGGAGGCGGCGGACCAGGTTTCGCGCGGCGTTGGCCTCGGCCATGGTCTGGGTCAGGTTCTCGGCGTTGCGATAGGCCAGCTCCGGGATGGTGTCGACGCCGGCGACCTCGAGCAGGTCGGAGTACTCGGACCCGACACCGTCGATGCGATAGAGGTCCACGCGGTTGACCCACTTGAGAATCAGGACGCGGCCGATGTCGCTCGCCGCCTCCAGCTCCTCGCGGCCCTTCTGGGTGGCCCCTCGCTGCAGCAGATCGTCGGTCGTCTTGACCCCGACCGCCTCGAGCTTCTCGCCGTAGACCGGCCCGATCCCTTCGACGTCAGCGATGTTCATCTGGGAGCCTCCAATCAGCGATATCGCGGAGTGCTATCGAGTGGCGATTATGCGCCGAACGCGGCGAGGGGCCGCCGAAGCTGGGGCTGCGCCGGGATGAGCGGCTTCGGGCGCGTTCCGCCGCCCTCAGCGCGGCCAAGCGGAGGCCGCCGACCAGGTGCGTTTGGGAGCAGGGCACCGTGATACAGTCCGCTCGTTCCTTTCCGCCGCTGCCGCTCAACGCCTGCCCGGCGGCACCCGGAGACGAACACGGGTCAGGAGGAGACCGATGCCGAGCGGGGAACGCAGCGCCGCCCAGGGCGGCAAGATCGTCGCGGCATCCACCACACAGCACATCGCCGTCGTGATTCCGTGCCTGAACGAGGCCCCAACGATAGCCAAGGTCGTCGAGGATTTCCGGCGCGCCCTCCCCGCGGCCGCGATCTACGTGATCGACAACGGGTCAACCGACAGGACCGCCGAGATCGCGGCGGCAAGCGGGGCGCAGGTCATCCGCGAGACGCGCCGCGGTAAAGGCATCGCCGTCCGAACCGCCTTCCGGCGAATCGACGCGGACTTCTACGTGATGGTTGACGGCGACGACACCTACCCGGCCGAATCGGTGGGAGCGCTCCTCGAGCCGGCACTCGCGGGGCAGGCCGACATGGTCGTTGGCTCACGCACGATGGCTGGCACTTCGAGCCAGTTCCGGCGCCTCAATCGGCTGGGGAACAGGCTCTTCCCGGCATTCCTGCGCTTCCTGCTGCGGATCCAGCTCACCGACCTCCTTTCGGGGTTCCGCGTCATGACCCGCGACTTCGTGCTGGGCGTCCCGATCACCGCGCGGAACTTCGAGATCGAGGCCGAACTCACCGTCAAGGCAGTCGAGCGGAATTACCGAATCGTCGAGGTGCCGATCGACCTCCGCGCCCGACCCGACGGCAGCTTCAGCAAGCTCAGCCCTCTTCATGACGGTCGCCGAATCATGTGGGCCATCGTGCTGCTCTTCCGCGACTACCGCCCGATGGCGTTCTTCGGCGGGCTGGGACTCATCCTCATGCTCATCGGCCTCATCCCCGGCTTCATCGTGATCTCGGAGTTCGTGGAGACCGGGCTGGTGCCACGCTTCCCGTCGGCGATCCTCGCCGTCGCGCTGGAGCTGGCGGGCCTGCTCTCATTCGGCGTGGGGCTGATCTTGAGCGCAGTCAGCAGGCGCTTCCAGGAGCTCGAGGCCAAGATCGAGCTGCTTGTCAGGCCTCCGTGGCACGGGTCCTGAGACGCCGCCTGGCTCCAGTCGGTCGAGCGCCGACCCGACGCTAGCGTCCGCGGCCGGCGCTCGGAGCCTGCAGAAAGCGACCTGCGTTCACTAGACTAATCCGTGGTCCTTGCCGTTCGGAATTGAGGGTGCGATAGGCCGTGGCGAATTCAAGGAAGCAACGGGACAACGGGTGGAAGACCGAGATGCAGCCCGCCAAGCCGGTGGGGTTCATGGCTACCACGCGGTCCCGTTTCGGCCGGCTCGGAGCGGCGCTGAACAGGCTTGGGCAGGCGATCCGGGATGAGTCGGCCCGTCCCCTTACGCGGCGCGAGAAGATCGGTCTCACTCTGCTCGTCGCGGTGCCCACCCTGTTCACGGCCATTGGGCTGCTTTCCGAGGTCACGATCCCCGTTCCGTCCGTGAACGACGACCAGCTCCACTACCTCTTCATCCAGCGGGCCTCGAGTGCCCTCGACAACGGGGAGTTCGTCTTCGACCACTGGTTGCCCCAGATCGAGACCGGCATCGCCCAGTTCTTCTACTACCAACACCTGCCGGCGCTGCTCGTAGTGGGCCTGCAGCGGCTCAGTTTCGGCTTCCTGGACCTGCTGACGACCTTGAACCTGGTCCGCTACGCACTGCTGGTGGGGTTCCCGCTCACCGTCTTCGTATCGATGCGGATGATGCGGTTCTCGGTCGCCGCCGCCGCCATCGCAGCGGCCGCGTCGACCCTTCTCTCCGGCAACTTCCGGTACGGCTTCGAGTACGACAGCTACACCTTCAGCGGCTGGGGCATGTACACGCAGCTGTGCGCGATGCACCTCTCGTTCCTGTCCGTGGCGGCCATGTACCGGGCGATACACGATGGGAAGCGGCTGTGGCTGGCGGCCTTGCTCTTCGGGATGCTCGTGCTGACGCATCTCGTGTACGCCTACATGACCGCCATGGCGATCGCGCTCATCGTGTTGTGGGGACTGAACCGCGCCAACCTCATTGGCCGCGTGGTGCGAGTGGCGATCGTGGGCGCGTTCGCGGCAGCGATCTCCGAGTACATGTGGTTGCCGTTCCTGACCCAGTCCGCGTATGACAACATCACGCCGTATCTCCAGGCCTACAAGTACGATTCATTCGGCGCGGGCCCGATTCTCACCTGGCTGTTCAGCGGCGATCTGCTCGACCACGGCCGGATCCCCGTGCTCACGGTCCTTCTCGGGGCTGGGGTTCTGGCGGCGATCGTGAGTCGCAGTCGAGTGGCACTCCTGACCCTCGGCCTGTTCGTCATGTGGCTCGTTGCGTATTTCGGCCGGCCTACCCTCGGCGTTCTGACGAACCTGTTCCCTATGCACGATGGGCTGCTCTTCCATCGGTTCTCCGGCGGAGTGACCCTGGCCGCGATCGTGCTCATCGGTCTCGGAGGGGCGGCGATCTGGCAGCTCTTCAAGCCCCACCTCTCGACGCTGCGGTTGGGTGCCGCCGTCGCGGTGTTGCTGCTCGTCCTCACTCCGGCGGTGGCCGAACGCATGGCCTTCTACTCGGACAACACCCGGTTCGAGCAGCGTTCGATGGACGCGTTGCAAGCCGACGCCGACGCCAACGCGATCCTGGCGACCCTGAAGACACTCCCGCCCGGACGCGTCTACGCCGGGCTGCCGGGTACCTTCGGCAACGAGATGAAGTTCGGAGATCTCTACTTCTACAACCTGCTGCCGTTCTATGCGATCGAGTCCCTCGCTCCGCCGATCCAGGGCTTCAGCCTGAATTCCGACTACGTCTGGGACTTCAACGACCACGTCCAGGGCGATTTCGACCTGTTCAACGTGCGGTACATGGTTGCCCCCACGAACCTGGCCGTGGCCAGCTTCCTGACGCCCATCCAGCGGACGGCTCGATACACCCTGTACCAGGCACCCACGAGCGGGTACGCGGAATACGTCGCGATCACCTCGCGCCAGGCAGCAGCGAGTCAGGCCGCCCTGTTCAGCCTGAATCAGGCCTGGGAGCAGACTCACTCGCTTCCCGGCGATCGACAATACGTGCGCTACGACTACCCCGCGACGGTCCCGGGCTTCGACCCGGCCAGCACGGCCGCCTGCCCCGGAGGAGGAAAGACCGACTACGAATGGCTCCAGGGAGATGCCATCGACCTTGTCGTGGAATGCCCGGCGGACTCAACGCTGGTCATAAAGACCACGTACCACCCCGACTGGCAGGTCTCGGTCGACGGCGTCGTGGTGCCGGACTTCATGGTCTCCCCGTCGTACATCGGCGTCTCGTTGCCGGCGGGCAAGCACACCGTTGATGCCGTCTATCGCGCCAATCCCATTAAGGCGCCGCTGGTCATCTTCGGCTCGATGGCGGCCCTGTTCCTGATCCTGATCCGCGGCCGGCTGGACCGTTTCGCCGAGTGGGCGAGCTCGCGTCGACGACGACGGGCCGCGGTCCAAGACGAGGGTTAGCTCGCCTTCGACTATTTCTTGGTTGGACTGGCCGTGGGCGACGGCGACGGACTTGGAGTCTCCGTGGGCGACGGCGACGGACTCGGACTGGCTGAGGGCGCAGGCGAGCCCAAGCGCGAGCTGTAGGTCGGATCGAGCCTCACCGCCTCGGCGATCTGAGCCGCGCCTGCGGTCGTATCGCCGGTCTGGTTCAGAAGCAGGCCGAGGTTGAGATGCCCCGCGGCGTCATTCGGCATGAGTCCTACGTACTGCTGGTACAGCGTTATCGCTTCGGTCGGAGCACCGGCCTGCGTTCGCAGTATCGCCAGGTTGAAGATGGCGACGGCGAAGTTGGGGTCGCTGGCCAGCGCGAGACGGAAGTAGTTCTCGGCCTCGAACGTGCTCTTCTTCGATTGAGCGATCGTGCCCAGGTCGTATAGGCAGTACTTGTTCGTCTGGTCGTGCTTCAGGCATTCCTTGTAGCTGGTCGCCGCCTCATCGAGCTTTCCGGCGGCCTGAGACTGGAGGCCCGCCTGGAGGGCATCGGACGCCTGCTGAGCGTCGCTCTTGGAACTGCACGCAACGACACCGACAACCAGCAGCGCGACCAGGAAGGTGCGCGCGAGCATGCGGGATAGCGAGGGCCGGTCGGTCGCTGAGATCATGCGCATCCTCCACCGAGTCGTGACGTGACTCTCTCCGAATGATAGCCGACGGGGCCGAGGCGAATGCGGCCGGGCCTCTGCCATCCCGGACGTCGCGCAGCCATCAGGGGCTCGAGACCCCTCTCAACTGCCACACTCACGAGTTCGGTCGTAGATAGACGAGGACCCCGGCGGTGTGACCGCCGGGGTCCTCGTTACTGAGCCAGATCAGCCGCTGGCTGGTGCGGCGCTGTGACTACTGAGAGCAGAGAGCGTAGGCAGTCACCTGGATCTGCGGGGTCGCGCCGAGCGTGCCATCGCTATTGGCAACCGCAGTCCAGACAGTCGTGCTACTTGGATACGACGAAATGAGGTGGAAGTGAGCGAGGCTTGCAGGCAAGCCATCAGTTGACGCCACCCGTGCGCCGCCACCGAGCAGCACTGAACCACCTGTGCACGTCGCTACCGAGGTAACGATGTTGGTTACGTTGCCATCACCGAGAGCCGGAGCGCCGGTGACGAGCACGGAGCCACCAGGCCCTGGGAGACCGAGGTCGCCCTTGTCACCCTTGGCACCAGTGGCACCGGTGGCACCGGTGGCACCCGTGGCACCCGCGGGACCGACGGAACCCGTCTCACCCGTGGCACCCTGGATACCCTGAGGACCGATTCCACCCGTGGCACCCGTGGCACCCGTGGCACCCGTGGCGCCAGTGGCACCCGTGGCACCCGTGTCACCCTGTTCACCCTGTTCACCCTGGGGACCCGGGACACCCTGGATACCCGGGGGACCCTGTTCACCCTGGGGACCATCGGGACCCATGGGACCCATGTCACCCGGGAGACCCTGGGGACCTAGATCACCCGTGGCGCCCTGGGGACCCTGGGGACCCTGGGGACCGACGGAACCAGTGGGACCCTGGGGACCCTGGGGACCGACGGAACCAGTGGGACCCTGGGGACCAGTGGCACCCGTGTTGCCCTGGGCACCCGTGGCACCAGTGGCACCCGTGTTACCCGTGGGACCTACCGGACCACCCGGGTCGCCCTGGTCGCCCTTGGCACCAGTAGCACCCGTGTCGCCCTTGGCACCCTGGGGACCGATGGGACCCTGGGCACCCGTGGCACCCGTGGGACCCGTAGGACCGGCGGCACCCGTGGCGCCGGCGGCACCCGTGGCGCCCGAGGCGCCCGAGGCACCAGCGGCACCCGTGACGCCCGTGGGACCAGTGGCACCCTGGGGACCAGCGGCACCCGTGGCACCCGTGGGACCAGCCGGACCCGTGAGACCGATGGCACCCGTGGCACCCGTGGCACCGGCGGCACCCGTGGCACCGTTAGCGCCCGTTACGCCAGTGGGACCAGTGGCACCAGTGAGACCCGTGGCACCAGTGGGACCAGCGGGACCCGCAGGACCAGTGGGACCAGTGGGACCAGCGGCGCCCGTCGCGCCGGCGGCACCCGTGACGCCCGTCGGACCAATGGGACCCTGGACACCGGTAGCACCGGTAGCACCGGTGGCACCAGTAAGGCCCGTGGGACCGATCGCGCCTGTGGCACCCGTGGCACCAGCAGCGCCCGTAGCGCCGGCGGCACCCGCGATACCCGTGGGACCGATGGGACCAGTGGCACCCGTGGCACCGGTAGCGCCCGTGGCACCAGTAGCGCCCGTGGAGCCCGTGGCACCGACGCCCGTGCTACCAGTAGCACCAGTGGCACCCGTGGCACCGGTAGCGCCCGTGTCACCCGTGGCGCCCGTGGCGCCAGTCGCGCCCGTGGCACCGGTGGCACCCGTGGCACCCGTGGCGCCCGCGGGGCCGATGATGAAGTAGCCGGTGACATCGAAGAGCACGTGGGCCGTGGGACCGAGAGTCGGGGCGGCGAACGTGACGCTCAGCGTGCCTCCGGCACCCAGACCTACTGTGACCCAGTTGGCTCGATCGTCACCGACCGGGAAGTTGAGGTTCGAACTCGTCGGGTTGTTCGTCGCGACAGGACCCATGAACAGGAAGCCGAGGCTCGTCTGCTGGGTCACTGTCAGGTTGCCAGTTACGGCGACTGCCTCGGCCGGGATGAGGCTCCCTGTCACCTGGAACGTGCGCGCCACGTGCGAACTGAAGGGGCCCGACAGCCCTATGTTGAGGCGGGAGTCAAGGAGGCGCGTTGGGGCTACTGATACGAAGACACCGCCGGACGCAACCGCCTGGGGCGCCATGCTAACCCCTGCGGCTCCGCCCACTGCCGAACCCAGCAGCGCCACGACTCCGATGGCTGCCGCGAAGCTCCGGATCAGAACCGGTCTTGGAACCAACCTCGGAAGGCTCAGATCCTTGAACAAGGGCATACCCACCTCCTGACGGCGCGCTTCCTCCGGCCCAAACGGGCCACAAAGCCAATTCCAAAGGGTAGGGGCACATTCTGGGTGAGTCAAGGGTGCCGGAGCACACCGCCCCACACGAATCTGGTGTCGCGCGTACCTCCTGTGGTGTCGGAACGCACCAAGCTGAAACGCACAGGGACCGCACGCCTGCTTGCCCCAGGCACGATTCACGGATAGTGCGGCTACGCTCAGCTCGCTGCCGGTCTCGTGTCGTCTGCTGACAAGACCGCCAGGCAGCTTGCGGGGTCAGATTCGCCGAGCAAGGACACCCCTCGCCCCCGGGTACGCGACTCTGCTACCATCAACCGTCGCGTCAGTCCGCCCAGTTTCGGCTGCCTGCCGCATTCCATCTGCAGCATTGAGGTCTTGTAACTTGGCCAAGACGCCCCGAGGCTGGACCGGCGCCCGCACGCCGTCAGCGATCAAGCGGGTCCGCCAGGCACAGCGCCGGCGGGCCATCAACCAACCGCGCAAGAGCGCGGCGAAGACGTACGTCGCCAACGCTGTGAACGTCGCCGGCGGCGGGAACGAGACCGAGACCGCCGCGGCCCTCGCGGACGCCATGAGCGCCCTCGACAAGGCGGCGAAGGTCGGCGCGATTCATCCGAACAACGCCGCCCGCCGCAAGTCCCGCCTGGTCATCAAGATCAACGCCCTGGCCCAGGGCGTTGCCGTGCAGTCGACGGGCCGTGCCACGAAGAGCACCGGCACGGCCGCAGCCGTGAAGGCCGCTCGGACGCGCATCGCCACGGCCAAGGCCACCAAGGCCAAGGGTCCGCAGACCGCGGCCGGCAAGGCCAAGGCTGCTCTCTCGAAGACGGCCCGCGCCGAGGCCGCCGCCGCACCGGCGGTCGTTGCCCAGCCTGTGAAGACCGCGGCGTCCAGATCTGCCGCCAAGGCAGGCGCCAAGCCTGCCAAGGCCACGGCCAAGACCGCCGTAAAGACGGTTGAGAAGCCGGCGCCCAAGACAGCCGCAAAGGCGGCCCCGAAGGCGGCCGAGAAACCGGCGCCAAAGGCCGCCGCAAAGCCGGCGCCCAAGGCCGCCGCAAAGCCGGCGCCCAAGGCTGCCGCAAAGGCCCCGGCCAAGGCTGCCGCAAAGGCCCCAGCCAAGGCTGCCGCAAAAGCCCCGGCGAAGGCCGCGACGTCGAAGAAGCCCTGAGCGGACTTCTTTCAGTCGAGAGCACATCCAGGGCCAGGTCAGCCGACCTGGCCCTCGTGATTCGGAGGCCCACGTGTCCGACCCAAGGGCCCGAGCCCGAGAGCTCGCCCGCGACGCGATAGCTCGCGGAGACGCAACGGGCTGGTTCGAGCAGCTGTACGTGGAATCAGAACGTGACGGCTTGGCGATCTCCTGGGTGGACCTCGCCCCGAATCCCTACCTCGTGGAGTGGCTCGAACGGAAGCCCACACCGCCCCGGGGCCGGGCGCTGGTTGTCGGCTGTGGCTACGGTGACGACGCAGAGTTCCTTGCCGGACGCGGGCTGGAGGTCACGGCCTTCGACATCGCGCCGTCGGCAGTGGCTCGGTGTCGGAGCCGCTTTCCGGGCTCACGGGTCCGGTACCTGGCTGCCGACGCGCTCAGGCCACCGGCGGATTGGGTGGCGGCGTTCGACCTGGTCTTCGAGGCTTATACGATCCAGGTCCTCCGGGGTGAGGTTCGCGCGGCGTGCGCCAGGTCGATCGGAAGCCTGGTCGCCCCAGGCGGAATACTCCTTGTCGTTGCCCGGAGTCGCACGGACGACGGTCCCGAGGGGGCGATGCCGTGGCCGCTGACCCGCCGGGAGCTCGATGCTTTCGGTGAGCCCGGCCTGGACCTGATCTCGCTCACGGAGCTCTTGGAGCCGGGGAATCCGCCGGTGCCGCGGTTCGTCGCGGAGTTCGCGGCCCGAGGTTAGCGGCCTGATACCGCCGTTCGTTCTCCCGACACCCTGGGGGCGACGGCCGGCAGACCGGAGACGGCCGGCCGCAGACCGCAAACATGTCATCTGCTAACCCCGGTAGCACTGGGCCCAGCGCTGGGGCCGTAAGGGCGTCGCAGGCCCCGAAGATGGGCAAGAAATGACCGTTGCCACGCTCGGGATAGCGCTCCGCAGACCCGCGCAGGGGGCTGACCCGGGCGAGAGCCCCGCCTAGTGCTACCCCCATTAGCAGATGACAGGAACCCGGTTGAGCGCTCTTGGGCCGCCGAAGAGTCAGGTCGCCGCGGCCTGGCGCGGGAGTTTCAGGGTGCTTGCCCAGATGTGTCGCTGCTTCTTGGGAGCTGTTCAGGTTAGCGGCCTGGTCCGCCGTTCGAGGCGGCCTCGGGCATCGTGACCTCTGATTCGTGGGCCGAGCCTTCCCGATTTGCATCCGCCAGTCCCTTCTGAGCGCGATCTTCACGTTTCGTTCCGCGGTGCACGCCCTGCACCGAACCTCCACGCACCCTCCATGCTCGCTCCACCGGAGTTCCACTCCCAGCGGAGAGACTCTGCCTAGCCCGAGCCACCGGAAGGCGGCCTTCAGCGAGGCCACGCCGGGCGGAGATCCCATCGATCGAACTCGGTCTGCAGCAGGAGGTCAGCGATGAATACGATCCATCGCGTCGGCTTGGCGATCGCGGGAGTCGTCGCGCTTCTTGTCGTGGGCGGCGCATTCGTCGTCCAGGGCTATACGAGCGCACAGGCCGATGCCGCCCGGGCAGCCGCCTCGCAGGCGACCGCCGCGCAGCAGACACCGTCGCCCACTTCCGCTACCGACGCCTCGCTCGACCCGGTGACCGTCTACATCGAGCCGACGCCGACGCAGCCGCCGGTCGTGGTCACCAAGCCTGCCCCCGCGGTCGCGGTCTCGAAACCCGATCCGACGCCTGCCCCACCGGCGCCTGCCGGGCCGACGCAGCCAGACCCAACTCCGCCCGTGATTCACATCATCGTCCCGAGCCCGTCGGGCCACGGCGACGACGGCGGCGGGGACGACTGATGGAGGCGCAACCTTCGCTCCGAACGCTGCCCGCGGCTCACCCTCCGAAAGCCAAGCCGGATGCCCGGCCGATGAGGCTGGCGCTCGGCGCCGGGGGATTGGCGGCTTTCTCGGCGCTGGCTACGGCGATCGTGCTGCCCCCGCGACCGGCGGTCCAGGCACCCGTGGCGATCCTCCAGCAACCGGCCGACACGGCATCACCTGCGGGTTCGCCATCCGGGTCCAGCCGGCCGGTCCGCTACGTGCAGCTCCAGCCGGGTCAGACCGCACCCCCAGGCGCCTCGGTTATCCCCGCCACCACTCCGACAGCCGGGACCCTGGTGGTCACCGTCCCCGCGCCCGGCCAGAAGCAAGCGGCGCAGAATCCGCCTCCCAAACAGGTGGCGCAGCAGCCGGTCGCACAGGCCACCCCCGCCCCTCAGCCGGTCGCACAGGCCACGCCTGCGCCCAAGCCTAAGCCGGCACCGACGCCGATCATCGTGAAGACCACCCAATCCGGAGTGCCCGTTCCGTGATCGCCACCCTGGAGACGCGCCTGGGCCGCGAACTCCGGCGCGGGCGGGAACTCGAGCCCATCGCGCCCGTCAGCTTCTACGCGAAGTCGATGGGCGGGCGGCTCGTCGTGCACCTCGACGCCGACGGCCGCGCCTCCGATGCCGAGCGCTCGAGCCGTCGGGTGGTCGACCGAATTGAGCGTTGGGCGGCTCGACTCACCAGATACACGGCAGAGTCCGACCTCTCGGCGCTGAACGCCGACCCGCGGCTCGAAGTCCCGGTCAGGCCCACGCTCGCGGCCGCGCTTCGAGCGGGCCGATCCGCGAACGAGGCCAGTGAGGGGCTGGCGGACATCACGTTGCTCGACGCCCGTCTCGTCGCGGAGGGCGGCGCCGATCCGAGCCTCGCCTCGACCGCGATCGCTTCCCGTGAGGAAGAGTGGCTGATCTCGCCTGGACGCCGCGGCTCCGCCGTCGTGCGCCGGCCCCCCGGTCTTCGCTTCGACCTCGGCGGCGTCGGCAAAGGCTGGATCGCCGACCGCGCCGTGGAGATGCTGGCCGTGTGGCCCAGCGCCGTGATCGACGCGGACGGCGACCTGGCCATTCGGTGCGCTCCCGGCAGGTGCTGGGACGTGGGCGTGGGCGATCCCCGGAGCCCCGACGCGGACCTGGCCGTGCTGCGCCTCTCGGCGCCGGCCGGGGGATACCCGACTCGCTGGGGAGTGGCCACGTCCGGCGTCTCGATCCACCGCTGGCAGGTGAACGGGACTCTCCGCCACCACCTGATCGACCCGAGGACCGGCAGCCCGGCCGAGACGGACGTCGTCCAGGCTACGGTCGTGGCCGGATCCTCTCTGCGGGCCGAGGCCCTTGCGAAAGCCGCAGTCATCGCCGGCGCCGTGGAAGGCTTCGCTCTCCTGGAGCGCGCCCGCGTCCGCGGCGCCCTGATCTTGACCGACCGCGGCGAGGTCCTGGCGCTGCCGTCCACCCTGGCATTGCTGGCCGGCTGAGGATGCGGGGATGCTGATCAACGAGGACCCGGGATCCGCCGCCGCGACCACGCCGCGACCCGGACCCAGGCTCAATCCCAGACCACCCGCCCGGCCCGTCCCGATCTACCGCGGCCTGCCGTTGCCGGTGCGGATCCTCGGTTGGGCAGCGCTGGCGCTGGTCGTGGGCGTCGTGCTTGGAGCAACCGCCCCTACCACCCTGCGCCGCATCGGGGCAGTGGCCGCCCTCCAGCCCGGGATTCTGGCCTGGTACTCGGTGCGGGCCATGGGGTTCCTGGCGTACGGAGTGCTGGCCGCGTCCGTCCTCTACGGCCTTCTGCTCTCGACGAAGATCCTCGACGCCATCGCCCACCGCCCGGTGAGCTTCGCCCTGCACAAGGATCTGGCGATAGTCGCCTTGCTCTTCGCCACTCTGCACGGGGCACTGCTGATCGCCGACCAGAGCTTCCCCTTTACTCCACGCGCGATCCTGGTCCCCTTCGCCTCACCGTATTCCCCGATCTCGGTCGGGGTCGGCCAGCTCACCTTCTACCTGACGGCGATCGTGACCGCCAGCTTCTACATCCGCCGCCAGATCGGCCAGCGGGCGTGGCGCCTCCTCCACTACCTGACCTTCGTGGCCTTCATCGGGGCCTCCGCCCACGGCGTCGCCTCGGGTTCCGACAGCGGCACTCCCTGGGCCTTCTGGATCTACGTGATCCCGATAGCGGCGGCGGTCTTCTTCCTCACCTACCGCATCGTCGTCAGTCTCTCCAGCAGAATTCGTCCCCGAGTCGAGCGGGCCGGCACAACAGGGGCTCCCACCGGGCCTCTCGGCCCGCTCGACCGTCCTGGCGCCCGCTCATACCTCCCGCCTACGGCTTCGTCCGATCGGCCCGTAGCCGACCCAATCGGCGAATGAGCGATCGAGCGCCGCTGGCCGCCCAACACCCAGGAGGTCTCTCTGGCCTACGTGATCGCGGAACCCTGCGTCGACAACATGGATCAGTCGTGCGTGGCCGTGTGCCCGGTGGACTGCATAGCTTCGGACCCTGCCACCGACCGCAAGTTCTTCGTCGACCCGTCCAACTGCATCGATTGCGGATCCTGCGAGCAGGCCTGCCCGAACCAGGCCATCTTCCCGGCGGACCAGCTACCCGGCGAATGGGCCGTCTTCGCCCAGATCGACGCAACCTGGTACGTCGATCCCGGCAGGGCTCGGGCGGCGATCGACGGGTACTACCCAGTCGCAAGAGCCTGACCGGAGACTCGGTGAGCGCCTTCGCCGCCGAGCCGCAACCGCCCTCGCCCAGACCGTGGTTTCGTCCTTGGGCCGACTCCACTATCGTTGCCGCCATGACGTCCCGAATCCTGGTGGCCGACGACGAGCCGCACATCCGCGAGGTGGTGCGCGCCTATCTGGAGCGCGAGGGTTACGAAGTCCTCGAAGCATCGGACGGCGAGACCGCGCTGGACCGAGGCCGAAGCGCCGGCCTGGATCTGCTCATCCTGGACGTCATGCTCCCGGGCAGGTCCGGTTTCGACGTCCTGCGCGTCTTGCGGAGCGAAGGCTCGAGCGTCGGCGTACTCATGCTGACGGCCCGCGACGACGTCATCGACCGGGTGGCCGGGCTGGAGCTCGGAGCCGATGACTACGTCGTCAAGCCGTTCGAGCCACGCGAGGTCGTGGCCCGGGTCGGCGCCATCCTGCGGCGCTTCGGTCGAACGACATCCGAGCCGCCGATCGCCGCCGGGCCGGAAGGGCCACAGGCCATACCGCCCGTATCGCTCTTCGATCTGACGATAGATCTCGAGACCCGGGACATCACGCGAGGCGGAGCCAGCCTGCCGCTGACCCGGACCGAATTGGACGTGCTGGCCGCCCTGGCCGAACAGCCGGGTCGGGTATGGACTCGCGAGCAGATCGGACAGCGGGTCTTCGGGGAATCGTTCGACACGTTCGACCGCACGATTGACAGCCACGTCAAGAACCTGCGGGCCAAGCTGGGCCTCCGGCCCGACGGTGGTTCGTACGTCGAGACGGTCCGAGGCGTCGGCTATAGAGCCGCCCGGCCGCCGGAGGCGGCCTGAGGGCCCGGAGGGGGATATGAGCCTGCGCTGGCGGATAGCACTCGGCTTCGCTCTCGTTGCCCTGGCCACGGCTGCGGTCATCGCCCTCGCGACACCACCGATCGTTACCCAGGGCTTTGCCGACGTGGACCAGGACGAAGCCAGCCAACCGGTGGCACCGGGCCCCACTCCGGCCGCCCTTGCGAACGACGAGGACACGGGAGGCTCGGGCGCAACCGTGACCCAGGTCCCAGCCGCGTCCAACCCCTCGGGCGGAACGCCGACCGGACAGGCCCAGGAGGCCACCATCCTGCGCCTGCTTCTGGCTGCCGCCGGGGCGGCGGTAGCCGCCTCGCTGCTGGGCCTCTTTGCGGCCGGCCCGCTGGTCCGCCCTCTCACTCGCCTGGAGGAGGCCGCCGGAGACGTGGCCCGTGGCAATCTTGGTCGACGATCCGGCCTGGCGGAGCGCCGCGACGAGTTCGGCCAGCTGGGCAGGACCTTCGACTCGATGGCCGGCCAGCTCCAGCTCGCCGACGAGACACGCCGCCAATTCCTGCAAGACGCGGCTCACGAGCTCAAGACGCCGCTGGCGGTGATCGACGCCACCTCCAGCGCCATCCTCGACGGCGTCTACACGCCCGAGCGGCGCCATCTCGAGACGATCCGCGATCAGTCGCGAGTGCTGGCCCGGATCGTCGACGACCTGCGCACGATCAGCCTGGCCGAGGGCGGGAACCTGCCGTTGCGCCGGCGGCCGCAGGACGTTCGGGCCGTGCTCGACTCGGTTGCCGCCGGCTTCGAGGCCCGGGCCGCGGCCGATCAGGTGAAGCTCTCCGTCCAGGCCGAGGACGGGATCATCGTTGATGCCGACCCCGATCGGCTGCGCCAGATGCTCGGCGCCCTGGTCGACAATGCCCTGCGCCACACGCCGGCAGGCGGCACGGTGCGGCTGGTCGCCTCGGCGTCGATGGCAGCGATCAAGGCGGGGCAGCCGCGGCCCGTGATCCGATTGGCGATCGAGGACACCGGTCCGGGGATTCCGGAGGAGGCGCTGCCCCGGGTCTTCGAGCGCTTCTTCCAGGCCGATCCGTCGCGCAGCCGCGGCACCGGCACCAGTGGGCTTGGACTCTCGATCGTCAGAGCCCTGGCCGAGGCTCACGGCGCGCGGGTCGGGGCGGAGAATCGTGTCGAGGGCGGGGCCCGGCTCTGGATCGAGCTGCCGGCTGTTCGCCTGGCCTGATTCGAGGTCTCGACGGCGCCTCGGAAGCGACCCAGTATTGACCTGAGATCGAGGGACGTCGGAGCGGGTCGGCAGGTGGTCTCTTGGGTCGGTTTGAGACCAGAGGCTCTACACTTGACGCAGGGAGGACGCCATGACGAGCTGGGATCAGCCTTCGCCGGGTTTCGGCTCTTTGGAGCCCGCGGGCGATGACGGCCCGCCCAGACTCGAGACGATCGAGCTGATAGGGCCTCACCTGCGGGTCAGCGGCACCATCTCGCTGCTCCGGTTCAATCGGCTTTCGGATCTGGTCAACCACAGCCGGGGCTACGTCAAGGTGACCGATGCGCGCCTGCTTCGCCGAAATGGCGAGCCCACGCACCTGGTCGTACCCGAGCTGATGGTCAACCAGGACGAGATCACCTTCATAGGCCAGATGGCCGATGAGATCTCGCACTCGCCGTCGGGCACCCTCCCAGGCGAGATGGACCGTCCGCTGATGGCGCGTATTCCACGGGAAATGGTCATCTTCACGCCGGGCCACACGCTCACCGGCACGATCAGCCTCTTCGCCGAGACGGACGTCGAGGCATTCGTGGACTCTCCGGATCCGCGCTTCATCCCGATGGTCGATACGACGGCGCGCTCACTTGCCGACCGGAGAGTCATCAGCCATTTCGCGCTGGTCCTGGTCAACCGCACACAGATGACCGCCGCGTCCCTGCGCGAGAACGCCGGCGGGGCGGACGAGACGGGCGTCTCGGTCGACTGAGGCCGGGCCCACACGGTAGCCCGGATCGGGAGTCAAGCCTCGGGCTTGAGAAGCCGCCTCGGTTTGCACCAGCCGCAAGGGCGCCGTTTCCCACGCTAGGACCTACACGGTCAGAGTGGTGGCGACCTACTCGATCCGTCAGGTGAGCCGGCGTCGAACAGCTAATTGACGAGCACTGTGGTATGTGTTTACGTCGAGTGCGGATTCGGGTCCCCCGGAGTGCCGCCCCGGCCTTCGAATGGGGAGCCGCAAGGTCCGGAGGCGATTCCGAGTTGCGTCGCATTGGTAGTCCTCACCCGACGACTCGGTCGCCGGAATCGGGCACGTCACAGCTACGGGACGACCTGATCACCCAAACGGCCGCCATCGAGAGCGTTGCCGTCGCTATCGACCCTTGGAGGACATGGACATGAAACGTGGCGCGCTCGCCCTGTTTGCGGGCCTCTTGCTGGTGGGCCTGGTGCCGGGCTCTACCCTGGCCATCCTCAGCCCGACGAGCAATCTGGACCAATGGAACGATCCTGCCGGACTCGGGCACGGCGCGAGTGGTGCACTCAACTGGGCCCAGACCTTCACGGCCGGCGAGTATGGCCTCCTCAGCGGCGTCGACCTGTACTTGGAGCTGGGTGGGGGCGGGAGCCTCACGGCATCCATCGAGGCCACGGCATCCGGCCTGCCAACCGGTTCGACCCTGGCGTCTGCGTCCAGTACCGTGGCCGCCAGCGCGGGCTGGGTACATT
>Ga0182021_10000434_pt1 | contig 44017 bp, 41 predicted proteins | sample 612E3MmetaG_FD_120493 | JGI IMG/M metagenome (GOLD analysis project Ga0182021, IMG submission 120493) | Permafrost microbial communities from Stordalen Mire, Sweden - 612E3M metaG (Illumina Assembly) | ecosystem: Environmental > Terrestrial > Soil > Wetlands > Permafrost | place: Sweden... | reverse complement strand
GCCCACTCCGCCGTTTTAGTTGATAATTCTCGCCATAAGGGTTCGTTTTCAAACAGTTTACATATGCTCTGAGAAAAAGTATTAACAGGCCCTACAAAACCAGCCTTTGACTCGTAAACCATATCTTGAAGGTTCACAGTGGTTACCAAAACATCCCCTAAAGCCATTGCTTCGCCTTCAGCAATTGCCCATCCTCCGTCAAAGTAATCCACTGGATAAACGGTCACAGCAGAATCGAATAACAAAGATTTTTTGTCCTTTTCAGAAACGAACCCGGAAAGCACAACGTTTTTTTCTAATTTTAGCTTACCGATAAGCTTTTGAATTTCAGGCAGAAGATAACCTCTGCCAACTATATAAAATTCCGCTGAAGGGCATTTATCCACCACTTTTCGAAACTCTTTAACCATCGAAAGAAGCCCCTTGTAACGCACGAGTCTTCCAAGGTAAATTACTCTTTTCGCAAACTTCTTTTTCGTAACATCACAATCTTCATACAATGAACTGTTGACACCTGGTCGAACGATGAATGTTTTTTTAGGATTTAATCCAAAATCAATGAGTTGTTTCTTCGCGCTTTCAGATATTGTTATAATTGTTGAATTTTTGTAAACAGGCGGTATTAAAGATTGAAACATGGAAGAGGGGATGGCCAAGACAGGCGATTCAAAGGCGAGCAGAAGCGGGGTCACATATTCATAAATTAATGCAACAACGGGCGTCTTGGTAAAGAGAGGGGCGAAAAAAGGCACAGTGTTAACGCTCTCAAAAATAACATCAAAATCGTTCTTTCCTTTGAGGAGCTCAAAAGCCGCTTTAATGTACAAACTGTAAGTATTACCTAAGCGAATAATCTTTACTCCATCTATTTCACCGTATTTCTTACCATTTTTGAAGCCCGCACAAATCTGGGTTACGTCACAATTTGAAGCAACCCATCGCTTCATTATTTCATGGACGTACACTTCCGCGCCACCAGCAATTGGATGAGATATATCTCGCCAATTAAGAACTAAAATTCTCAAATTCTATCATCCTTTATTGCCAAGTGATGGCTTTCGCAAGTGTTACGCATCTTAACCATTCCTGTGGAAAGCTCAATGAATAAAGTTCAAAAATACATATCTCCCTTAATTAATGTATCCACAGAATAACCTTTCAAAATTGTTAAAATAGTTTTATAATCTTTCGAAAAAGGATTCATCACAAAAAATGTCGTGAAAAAAATAAATGTTACAAAAATGAATCTATAAATTAAACAAAAATACCCTAACAATAAATAGTCAGAATTACAAAAACTACGGTCGAAGTTTTGAGATCAACAACTTTACTCGCCGTACACTGGTCTTTTTTACGAGATTGAGTATACCTAAAGCCATAAACATAGTGGCAAAAAAATTAACTTTACTATCCTCTTCTGACGAGTCCTCAATATGGTACGGTATTTCCTTAATTTTCTTGCCATTCAAATTCAATTCGATAGCAACCTCAGTGTCATAAGTGAAAGCTTGGTCGGTACATATATCTAAGATTTTAAAAGTCTCTTCATCAAGCTTTACAAATTTTACACCTTGGGTATCAGTATATCTGAAATTAAACAAAAGACAGACAAGTTTGTTAAAGAGGAGGCTCAAGAACCTCCTTGAAAAACTTCTAATCATCAAAGAACCTGGCAAGTTTTTCGAGAGGAAAACAGCGCCCCATCCTTCAACTGAGATATACTGGCAAGATTCGCAAATGTCTTCTAAGGGCAGTTTCAGGTCAGCGGCGCTGAAGGCGATAATTCCAGGAATATTAATTGCTTGGTTTGTTTCTTGAACGAATTTAATTCCCGCTCGTAGAGCAGCACCTCTACCTCCATGTTTTATTCTTACAGCGAAATTTCCCGTATTGTCAGCGAAATCTTTCATAATTTTGTAAGTATTATCTCTTGATCCATCGTCCACTAGGACGACATTCATTTTAAGCCCTTTGCTTTTCAGCAATGGTTGCAAGGAGGATAGATAATCTAGAGTTTCCGAAAGTCTGCTTTCTTCATTGTATCCGGGAACGATATACCATAAGTAAGCTGAGTTAACAATATTATTTAGATTTGTTTCTGAATGACCACGATGGATTGATGTTTTTTCGGGCAAGATAAAAATCGGTTGGTTGAATTCTTGAAGCAGAGATGTACTTTTGATAGCATAGGGGTTAATCCCGTCAAGCTTGCGCACCACTATTTTTTTCTTACCGATTTTCCACATACTAAAGCCTGCCTGCTTCCAACAAAAAATTCGTAATCTTCTTAGAAGCATTCCCGTCGCCATATGGATTTTCAATTTTGTTAAATCTTTTCTTGATTTCGCTGTAATTTTCAAGTAATTTCTGAATCGCGACCGAGATATTTTTGTCAGTAGTTCCGGCTATAAAGTTGACTCCAAGATTAATTGTTTCAACCCACTCCGTTCTTTCCCTAAGAGTTATACACGGAGTTTTGCACCATAAAGCTTCTTTTTGAAGACCGCCAGAGTCTGTTAATACAAAAGAACTCCCTTGAATTAACCTCATCATGTCGTGATAGGGCAGAGGATCAATCGTAATAATGTTACCGAAGTTAAGCATACTTTTATTCAGCACGCTCTTGGTTCGGGGATGTATTGGAAAGATGACTTTTTGATTCATAACTTTGTTTACAGTCGTGAGTATATCCTTGAATTTACGTACATTATCGACATTTTCGGCTCTGTGTAACGTTAGTACGCAGTATTCGTCTTTAACATTAGTTTTATCAATTATTTTGCTATTCTGGATACCTGCGTGTTCACGTAAAAATACATCGTACATTGTATCTCCAGTCAGAAAAATTTTTCCAAGAACACTTTCTTTTTTGAGATTTTCTACGCAATTCTCCGACACAGCAAAAAGCATGAACGATATGTGATCCACGATTCGCCGGTTAATTTCTTCAGCCATCGACATATCGTAGCATCTGGCACCTGATTCAAAATGAGCCACATGTACGCCCCCCTTAATTGCAGACAAAGCCGCCGCCAAAGCAGAGTTCGTGTCCCCTGGGACTAGAACTACATGGGGTTTTAATTCAGGCAATACTTTTGCTAACTTTTGAATAGTCTCGGCTATTTGATAAGAATGAGAGCCAGCACCAACATTTAGGTTATAATTCGGGTCGGGAATTAAGAGTTCCTCAAAAAAAACCTTTGACATCTCGTAATCAAAATGTTGGCCAGTATGGACTATCTGCAGGTTTACGTTACGGTTATTAGCTAGTTCATTAATGAGATGGGCAGATTTAATTATCTGAGGTCGAGTGCCCAAAACAAGGCATATATTGATTATGTGTTCACTATCCTGAATGCCATTTTACTTTCCATTAATCCTGCCCTTTAAATGATTAATTGCCAGTCCCCATTCCAGTTTATAGCATCTTTGTTTATGGTATTTTAGCTTTTCCAAAAATTACCTAATAAATAATGAAGATGCCGGTTAGTACGTTGGCTATTTTTCTACCTTACTAATGTTTTTATCCAATCACGCTTTGTGAAAATTAGATATGCAACCAAAAAAGCTAAGAAGGTTAAGGAGGTCGCCACACCTACATAGAACCAGTTTTGAGGTTCATAATTTAAAGTCAGGTTAAAAGTTCCTGTTGTATTGATTGAGTAAGCATTTGCAAAGCCTAATCCAGCAGTTGGATTATATTCAGTTCCATTTAGTTTTAAAATCCAGCCGGGGTCATAATTCTCATTAAAAATTAAAACGGAGGGCGCCGATATCACAATATCTCCTTGGTATTGGGTTGGATTGATTCGGTTTATCTCCAAGCTTTGGCTTGCTCTGACTTGATTCATCGGAGTAGTGAAGCAACTCTGATCAAATATCTTAATATCCCGACTTTCAGTTGAACAAAGTTCTTGCGCATCACCAGACCAAATAGCAACTCTAATAAAGTATGCTGAGGAAGAAACCACTGAATTATTTCCATAAGCATAGATAGGAAGTCCATGAGGAGTTAGCAGATCACCGTTAACCCAAATCCAATATTTGCTTTGGCCAATGTCTAGCTTTATAGTAATATTATACCAAGTATCAGGAGAGTAAGGTTCGATATTAGAAACCTCATCGGAACCAGTGCCAACAACGAAATAACCGTTGGAACTGGCTAGGATCGGGTAAAATGTTTCGCCATTTTGTTCTGTAAGAACAAACGGATAATGAGTTGAATTCGTTTGACCAAATTTGAAATAACCTTCAGTTGTCAAACTGCCGTTACTGAAAATGTTCAAAGCCAAAGATGATGAACCAGTACCATTAAGAGTAAATTGCCCTAGCTCATTTGCGATTGTCCAATTACCTGTAATGTCGGACCAGTTTGACAATGCATTTGAACTAAAATCATCTGTAAGTGGGCTTTCTGCAAAATACGATAAGTTTTCAGGATGAAATATCTGTGAGTATTCACCAGAGAGATTTTGTGGCAGAATATATCCCGTCATAGGTTGCCAGGCAGTATTTCTATAAACATCTATCTCACCAAATGTTTTCTCCAATACAAGTCCTTTCATGGACCTCAATGCACCTTCCATTTGTTCAAGCGAACCCGAAACCCAGCTAGAACTTCCTTGAATATAATCCCAGTTTGTATCTCGATGTAAAAATATGTATTTAATATTAAACAGGTTAAGGATTAATGAATCATTAAATGCATTATTTATTAGAAGGCGAACAAAAGTACTTCCAGTTTGATTACCAAAATCATTAATCATGAAAGATTTCGACGATATAAACGCAAAAGGATATTTCGAGTAATACCCAACCGACCCATTATCCCATGAGAAAGCAGCCCTATATGCAATTGGAAATGGAAGAGGCAACACATTAAACTGTCCATCTTGAGCATCTACCCAATTGGCTGCTTCAAAATAATAGTTAGGTATTGTTACTCTTCTAGATGAAAAAATGCCACTCTGGTTATATGTAGAACCAGTCCATAATGGGCTGGGAAGAATCACAATTATACTTATTGCAAGGGAAACAAGTATTATTCCGCGGAAAATATTCAAAATTTTCTTTTTAGCTCTTAATCGGATAATCCTATCAATAGAAAATGTAATTAACACAGCCGAACCGAGCACTACATACCCCATAAATCGCTGATAGACCGATCGAAACATAAAATTGAGACCTGCTTGTGAAAACAAAAGGGAATTAATTGAACCCAGCGGAGGATTTGGTCCCTTCACAAGAAATAGGAATAAAATAGTGAATAGCCCAAAGAAAATGAGGTTCTTCCTCTTTTTTGTGAAAAGTGAAAATACGACCAAACACGGAATAAAAAAACTTATGAATTCAATTATTGGAGAGCTATAAATATTATACCAAGGAAAATAGAGACTTCCCTTATAACTCCCAAGCATATAAGTTGGCGGACCCAAAAAACGCAATCCGTTTGAAATACTTACGGAGTTATTAGCAAAAAGATCGCTGACATTGACTCCTGGAAGTGCATTTCTAGAGAGTTCAGTCGAAAAAGATTTAGCTAAAGAAATTAGCCAGAACGCATTCAATGCAATCCAGCTTCCCAGCAAAAGACCCGTAAATACTATTGCACGTTTGATTCTTCCCTTGTTTCTGTAAACTACAATAGAGAAAGATAAGAAAGAAATAATAGCTAACCAATTGGTTGCGGCCCAGGGTAAGCCATATCCCGAAGATAATAAAATTGTCCATAAAAGGGCAAGTAGTCCTGCATAGAGGAAACCTTTCTTTTCTTCAATTCCTTTAATGTATAATGCGAAAATTAGGGGAAAGAAAGCATATGCTATGGTTAAGAAAGGTAAATCGATCCATAACCACATGAAGAAAAAGTTAAACATGTAAACTAGAGATCCAAACATTCGGGCGAAAAAGTTTTTTTCTGGAAAAAGAACAGTAAGCAGAAAATACATTGAAATGCCAGAGAACGCAAAAGTGACGTAAACCCATAATCGCTCAAAAACAGGAGCGGAATAAGGAAGCCCTGTTAAAGCATATGTTTTTAGAAGGAGACCGATTGGAGACAAGACAGTAAATTTTGCTATATCAGGACCCCCAAAAGCGGAATTGAAGGGTAAAATGTAAAAGTATTCATTAACTGTTTTGATGTTTATGGGAAAACCGGTGTCGCTCCCAAACAGATAAGGGTTTCCTCTAAACCAAGTAAAGACTACAAGCCCAAATACTAGTATTACGATTGGTCCAATGAGTGATTTGTAATTCATTTCTTGCCGAGATCAACCCTTACTAATATTTTTTCTTATCAAGAGGCAGATTGATTTAAAGCCTACAATAAGTTAAGAACTATATATGTTAATTCCTATTCATCCATTGCATAAATGAAAGCTTGCATGTTTTTTGTACTGTGATTCTTTTTTGCATATTCACGACAGAAGGCTCGCATGTTTGGAGTTATTAGCTTTCCACGCTTTATCTTTATCAGCAGCTTAGAAACTCCTTCAGAATCGCTTCCATCAATTAACCAACCGATCTCCGGAGGAACTAAATCTAGTCCAATCTTCACATTATGTAAAGCTTTGTTGGTTACGGCAGATACATCAGGAATAATAATTGGTGTTCCCGACGCTAGACCCTCTACAGCCGGTCTCGCAAGATACGTAGTATCTCCAAAAGACCAAACAAGATCTGCAACGCTGTAAAGTTCACTTAGTTTTTCTCTATTGCCCACGTAACCTAGATACTGTATGTTTTTGTATTGCTTCTCAAGCTTCTTGACGGATCCAACAAGCTCACCTGTTCCAACAAAGATCGTTTGAATTTCGCTGAAATCATCATAATTCTTAAGTTTTTCGATTACGTCAAGTAACATTGGAACTAACTTTTCCCTAGTCATATCGCCAACATAGAGTATAACAAATTTATTTGTCAAACCATTTTTCTCTCTCAGACTTAACCGGTCAATTTCCTTGCTTGAAAAGAAAGCATTGTGAGCCCAGTGGTTAATAGTAATCACTTTAGTGTTCATCGGGCTAATCACAGTCAATACATCTTTTCTGCTGCCTTCGGAGTTGACAAAAATTTCATCCACCATTTTACTGAGAACTTGTACTATCTTGCTTGATCCACTTCCAAGATAATATTCAAAACATCCATGATAGGAGATGACAACTCTTGCACCTAAGATTTTTGCTAAGAAAGCGACTGCATAACCAGAGAAAAAACCGTTACCTACAACTATCCTTGGTCGACGAGCTAACATAAGAAATGACGCCATAACAATGAGAGGAAAATTGTAAAGAAAATTAAGAGAAGGAATTGACGCAAGCATCTCACAAGTTTTTGCATAATCAAAATAAGGCAAACGATAGAGAGCATATTTTCTGGCTTTTTGCCTGACTGGACCTAGCCCAGCGACGGTGAAATTAAATTTTTCGGCACCTTCGTTAATAGGTTCTTCAAGTGAAATCCAACCACCTCCACTTAAAGCGGGTGTTACTACTAGAATCCTATTATTTCCAGGCATGAGAAATGATAAGACATTTGAGGACCTAATTAAGTTTTATTTAAGAATAGAAGTTCTTGGAAATTAATACATGCGATCATTGGCTAGGTTTTTGTGTTATAAGATATAGATTGAGCCAAAATCTTAATCATTATGGCTTCAGGCCTTCAACAGTTTTCTCGATTATGTCAACAGGATTCTCTAATTCTGAAAGCTTAATTTGGACATCGAATCTTTTGCCTATGTATTTCTTTGCATACCGAAGTACACCTAGCTCTGTTGTGATGAATAGCGGAAATCCCTTATTAGTTACATACCGGTTAACGTAACTTTTAGCCATATCCGAAATAGCTATGCTGGGAACACCTTGAAGCGCTGCTTCCCTTGCAATAGTTCCACCATAACTAATAACCAAATCAGCATTCGCAATCAAATTTGCTGAATCCAAGAAATCATCTTTATGTTCGAAAGCTTTTCCCTCGATGTTATACCTTTGAATAAACTGTACATTTCCCAAGCTAGAAATTCCATCCATAAGCATTTGCGCACTATCTTGCTTTCCTTGAGCATAGGCCGCTTTTGATTCAATCTGCCTAATAAGTATCAAAGGTCTCTTGATCGCAGGAATTTTGGAAGGTTTAAAATCTTTAATCCAAGCAAGTTCATCTACTCCTTTGAACTGAATGATGTTCTTGGCGCAATATTTTTGCATGAAACTCTTAGGTATAGCTTCAGACATGATCAACGTACTTGCAAGGGGTATTGTTAGCTTATTGACAGCTGTAGCGTGTGGTGTATCCGCCGTTAAAACTAAAGGAATTCCTAAGCCAAAAGCCGTGCGACAAAGCTCAACCGATTGGTGAGCTATAGCAACATCAGGAGGATTGTTCGCGAATAGTTTGGAAAAGTTTTTTTCACGTTCTGCGCTCTCTTCTAATCTTGAGTAAAGCGTAGAAGGATTATACTTGCCAACCACTATAGGGTTTTCCCCAAGAATTTTGGCTAGCGGTATCGTGTCTGGATGTTCGCGAGTTGTAAAAACAAATTCGTGTCCTGACTTCCTGAGACGTTGTCCAATAGCAGTGCCGTATCTAATTTGTTTGCCAGTGCAGGCGTCATACCATATTCTCATTCGTACACCTTTTCTCTTTCTTTCATGAAAGCTTTACGTTTAGCATCATACTCTTCTAAAGTCAAAGCCACTCTTTCAGGAACGCCAGATAATACGGTTCTTGGAGACACATTTTTAGTAACGACGCTTCCGCCTCCGATTACTGCTTTATGGTCTATGGTTACATCTGGCAATATTGTGACTCCTCCGCCAATTGCAACATCATCATTGATGGTTGGAGGCCTCATGAAAGTGCTTTTGGGATACTTATCATTTAGAAGCGAACTGTTAGGCGCGATAAACACATTGTTGCAAATTACGCAACCGTTTGAAATAGTCACATGTGCTTGTATATTGTAGTTTTTTCCTAAAATAGCATTTTTACCAATGTTACAGAAGCTTCCGATGGAGGTACCATCACCGATTTTTTTGTTGTCACAGATTACAACGTAATTCCAAATTGAGACATCTGAACCGATCGCTACATTGACTCCGGCAACGATGTCGATGCCTCTCTTTTGATTAAACACAGACTTTTTGTTACATCGCGGATTTAAATACTTGACTATAAAAAGAATCTTCAAGAGCTTAATCATTACCAAGAATATCTAAACCTTAGTTTGAGGCATTATTGAATCATATCAGTTTTTGGCCTATCATATTTTAGAAAACAAATAAATTGTAACACAACCCCTATTGCGAAGCCCGCAAAAGCGAAAACGGCCATTATGTCAGAAAAGGAAAAAAAGTTAAGTAGCCAAAATGCTGCTGCGACAAATAGAAGCAGCAAAGCCCCAGCTATAAAGGGAATGCCCCAATTCTCGCTCAAGTATCCTTTAACCGCACCTTGAAACATTTTGCTAAAACACTTGGACATAAATTGCAACGCCAGGTAATATTTCTAAAAGAAGGTACATAAAGTTTTAGAAGGAGTCTTCAAAATCTCAAATTAGTGTTTTTTACTAAGTTATAGGCTGCATACCAATTGTTTTAAAGGGTCTTTTTATTGAGTGGATTTTTTGAGATCTTCTTTATCGGAAAACTTCATTTATCAAATGCAGAATTCTAATTTTTATGTTACTGAAACATCTAAAGTAACTTTCACAAGTTAGGCTAACAGATATTCAATTATTTTCGAGCCTGTTTTTCCATCACCAAATGGATTGTTCCATTTTTTCTTTTGTGCAATGTTGACCTTTGCCGCTTCAAGTATTCTATCAGGGGTGAAGCCTGCTAAAATGTTTGCTCCAATTTCTAAGGTTTCAGGAACCTCCGTATTATCCCTAAGAGTAACGCAAGGGACGCCAAGGATACAGGATTCTTCTTGAACCCCACCTGAATCAGTCAAGACGAGATTTGCTTTGCTTTCAAGCTTAAGAAACGCAAAATAATCTAGTGGCTCAACCATCATTAATCCATTTAAATCTGTGCCAAATTGTCCAAGCTGTTTTAATGCACGGGAATGGACTGGGAAAACCAATGGAACCCTAAATTCACGCTGAACTAACTGTAAACCCTTAATAATACTTGCTAATTGGCTTTTGTTATCAACGTTCTCCTGCCTGTGCAACGTAGCCACCATGTACTTGCCTTCGCTAAGACCCAACTGATTAAGAATATTGTTTCTAGCCTCCAATTTCTGCAAATTCTCATATAATGCATCCACGATAGTGTTGCCTACTACGAAAATTTGGTTTTCTGGAATGCCCTCACGAAGCAGCGTTTCCTTTGATCGTGGGCTTGGTGTAAATAGCAAATCTGAGCAGTGGTCAACCAGAATTCGATTTATTTCCTCAGGCATTCGTCTATCATGACTGCGGAGCCCTGCCTCAACATGACCAACCTTAATACCAAGCTTCACGGCGGCTAGCGAACCAGCCAGCGAGGTATTTGTGTCACCTAAAACCAATATCACATCTGGACACTCTTCCGACAAAACATCTTCTATATCAATGAGCATTCTACCAGTCTGTTTTCCATGCGTACCCGAGCCAATCTCAAGGTTATATTTTGGATCTGGCAATTCAAGTTGCTCAAAAAAAACATCTGACATGTTCTTACTGTAGTGCTGTCCTGTATGCAAAACAAAATAATCCAAATGTAACCGCTCGCATTCGTGTATAATTGACGAAAATTTAATAATTTCTGGTCTAGTTCCAAGAACGATAGAAATCTTCAATTCGTTTGCCCATGTTTAATTAGTTTTGTTTTTCAAAATAAACATTTCCAGTAAATCGAATTTAAAGATTTAGTTTTAGGAAAATTCCCGTCTCTCTATTTTCCAATACCTGATAGAAGTACTTGGGCTGACTAAACATAAAGTGCGTGTTTCCAATACGTGGCTGGGTAAGAGGTAAGAGTGGATGTTTGAACGTATAAGTAAATGAGTGTATTTGGGTTTTGGATTAGAATTTAATAAATGTAAAAGTTAATCTCGGCAATAAATTTAAAATAAATGTATTTTTAAATAATCAAAACTTGTCGTCAGGATTTTATTTTTAAAAGGAGGATTTTATGCAAAGTAAAAGAAACGCAGCACTCGGACATTTATATACAAATGGATCAGATAATCTTGACATAATACTTCCAATAATCTCAGGTTTGATTGTTGCGGAAGCAAGCTCGCCTCTAAGTGACAAGACACCATCTATGCCGAAAACAACATAACCCTTATTTGAAAACTCAGCCGTTGTCCAACCACACTTATGGGTTTGCAAAGGATTATCATCTTCAAGATGACACTTAGGATTAAAACCATTTGGAGTAGTAATTATTACTTTTTCTGTAGCAATTTTTTCCATTTTTCCAATTAGTTGGTTTGCTTGAAGTTTGGTTAAGTGTTCAATCACGTCGAGTGCTGCAACGCAATCAAAAGAATTGTTTTGCAGTGGAAGTTGTGTTAAATCTGCCAAAATATAATCCTTGAAAAACGCCTTTTTTTTATTCGCTTTTATGCTTGGGAGATACCCGTCAATTCCAACGCTATTGATATTTCGGATATAATTAACTGCTGGAGATTTAGATCCGCAACCGAGCTCAACGAAGCTTTTGCAGTTGCTCAATTCAAGCTTTAGTTTCCTCTCCATAAAATTATTGAATTTTTGTGTGCAAAATCTTATTAAACGTTGCGGGAGTTTTTTTGAGTATCCGGCGAAATAGCTATTCATCAATATTTAGCCCCCTTTCTGGATATCATATTTCCGATAAAACCTTTGATGTGATCTCGGGTAATAATCAAAAGAAATGCGACGATCGTTACAGTAGCAGATACTGATATTATTGATGCATACTGGAACCAATGTTGAGGTGTGTATTCGATGGTAACTTTAAATTGACCGGTTTCGTTGATTGAAAAACCATTAACGCCAGGGTAAATGGAAATAGGTTTTATTTGTTTCCCATTAAATGAGGCAACCCATGAACTATCTAAAGACTCGCTTACTGCAAGAACAAAAGGATGAGTTGCGTTTATCACAGCTTCAATTCTTGTCGGATTTACGATTTGATAGCTTAATACTATTGCTGATGAGTTTTCAGTAGAAACAACAAATAATTGATCAAGATCATTTTTGTCAATCAAAAGTGGAATTTCAAATACTTTTACTTTAGCTATCCACAAAATATTAGGAAGATTTAGTGGCGATTTAAAACCATGCCAGATTTGAATTTGTATGAATTTAGTATCTGGATTTGTTGTCTCAAATTGAAAGCTGATTTGCGTCCAATTGAAAGTTCCAGAATTCACATTTGCAATTAATGCTTCATTTAAAATACTCATATTTGCTGCATATTCAGTGATTTTTACATGAACTTGATATGCATTCTCTCCTTTTATCTCAGCTTGAATCTGATAAGCATTTCCATATTGAGCTGGCAAAAGAGGAGAATTGATTGTCTTCCACCCATATGTTGAGTTCCAAAGTTCTGCTTCGAGATAATCAGCATCCTGCTTGATTGTGTATGTACTTTGCCATTGATTGGAAGTAGTGGAATTTTGCCAAGCTTGAATATCTCCTGGCAAACTAAAATTCCAAGCTTTTTCCAATACCGAAGTCCCTTGAATTGCAAAGTTGGGTTGCTGGAAAGATTGAGAAATTGTGTACAAAAAGGGCTTAGCATCTGAATATTCGTAAATATCTATTTGTCCAAATCTTTGAACTAAATGAATATACGGTTGCTGAATTAAGAAAGCTGACATTTCAGCAGGCGACATAATATTTCTTCCTGTTAAATTGTATTCTATGTCATTTCGCTGCATTATGAACTTGACATTTAGCAAATCTAAGAGCCCCTTAAATTTCTCAGGTCTATTATATAACATTGCGTAATTTAATTGTCCCAAAGTTGAAGCTGTATCCATATTGATTTTATAGCCATTAAGATTGGCCGTGGAAACTATTGGCTTGTTAATCAATTCACTTGTTAATGAGTCTGAACCATAATACCCCCATGTGTAGGGCATTTGATAAAAATCGTCAAGAGGCGTAATTAGAACTTTCCAGTCACCATGTTGGCTATTAATCCAATTAGAGGCTTGATACCAATAATCAGGCACTTGAACATATGAAGAGAAAGGTAATTCCTGCGTTTTAGTTTCAAGAGGATTTAATATCAATGGATAGACGGCAACAGCAAACGTCATCAACAACAGAGAAACAACCAGAATTTTATTGAAACGGAAATGAACTCTTGGAATTTTTATGTTAGCAATACTTTCGGCTGCATATCCAATGAGCAGAGCCAAGAAAGGCACAATCAACAACGTGAATCTGGATGCAGGTTCTCTAAACATATTCATAAAGGGGATATTCTGATAAATCTGCAAATTCAATTGACCAAATGGTTCATGCAAACCCTTTGCGAGAAACAACAAAATAAGAATTGAAAATAGAATATATGCATTAAAACGTGATTTTTCACCTTTAAAAAACAAAGCTGAAGCAGCAATAATAAAAGGAACAAATACTAAAACTGTCAAAATAGAATTTGAATAAGCATTTATGTATGGAACGTACTCGGGCAACCACCCCCAAAAACCATTCAACCAAAACAAATTAAGAAACGACGCCCGTACATGGGTCCAGCTCCACGCCACAACATTTACTGAAGTGTTCAGGGATTGAGGCGAAAAAAGATAATAATTTAATATTGTATATAGCCACCATAAATTAATTGGAATAGTCAATCCAGCAATTTTGACGAATGATACAAGGATTGGGCGCAATAGGCGTCTAAATTTAATCAAGTAATAGATAGCCAATATTGTTAACCCAAAGATATTCAACGCTAAATTTGCAGTGTTTGGACTTTCAACCGAGAGAGCAACAACAGAAGCTAACGCGAAATAAACAATATTTTTATTGGCTGTTTTGTTGTCTCTTTCAGAGCTTGTATTAACAATTTTAACAAATAAACCCAATAATAGAGGCAGAAAAGCATAGGTCCATATTAATGTCAGGTCAAGCCTGTTAGCAAGCGTAAAGATATTAAACATGTAAAAGAACCCTGCAACAAATGCTGCCAACTTAAGTTTTGGATAAACTGTTTTTGAAAAATAATACATAGAAAAAGCGCCAAATATAAACAAAAAAATTTGGAAAAAAGTTTGAATCGAACCTACACTTATTCCAAAATTGTTTAAAAAGATCCCAGAATATTGATAAAGTGCGTAAGCAGGGTTTGGAGTTGCATAACCAAGGTAATCAGAAGACCACAGGTATATACCGGTATTGAATGAACGCTGAGGGTTCAGAAAAGACGGGAACTCATCACCACTACTAATGATATATCCCTGTCTGAACCATAAAAGTGGGACTAAAGCTGCAATGAAGAGTATAGCTATTCCAATAGCAGTAGTCTTTTTCATGGATTAAGAGCCATCTGAAGTATTGGTTATAATCTTGTCAATATAAGAACATTGGGCTTTTGCAACAGAAAAAGAACGAAACGTGAATATCGGTCCCTAAAATATTTCCGGCAAACTATTAAATGAAAGGATGCCTAGTTTCAAAATTGTTATTTATACAAAAAGCATTTGTTTTTAAAATTACATAAAAAATAGGTTACCCCCTATTTTGTATTTTCTTATTCTTGTTTTTGAGCAAATTTTTAAACAAATCTCTGTTAAGAAATGTATAAAACCCACATATGATCATTATTGCAATTATTGAAATTCCCGATGCAAAGTAGAACCAAGTCTGAGGTTTATATTCAATCGTGACTGTAAATTGTCCTGTTTTGCTAATTTGAAATCCTTCGAGACCTAAATACAAAACGGTGGGCTTAATTGTATTACCATCAACTGTTGCAATCCAGGAATTATCAAGGGCATAGCTGGTTGCTAAAATAAAGGGGTGTGTTGCATTTACGGTTACTACCATTTTTGTCGGACTTACATTTTTCAACCTTAAGATCGTTGACGTTTGTTTTTGTTGTGTTTCGTTGAATAGATTATTTAGACCATTTGTGTCTAAACTGTAATTTATTTCGGTTACTTTAATATCATTAATCTTTAACCAGCTTGGATAAGTAGGGTCAGAATCGTTAAACCAAACCTGTATTCTAAAATACTTTGTTTCGGGAAGTGGTTCAAAAGTAAGGTTACCAGTCACATTGCAGCCCCGGTTGCTATCGTGTGGACTATAAGCCATTTGTTGGGCTACATTATCGCTTGCATTCGACTCATCTATGTACTGGACTACGGTGACGTTTACAACAGAAGTTGTATGACCATTTCCGTTGAACGCGATTTCGTAAACTGTTTGGGATTGTGATTGCAGAAGTAACGATTCTATTTTTCCTTGATTCCAAGTAGCGTTTAGATCTGCCTGGATGTATTGGCCATTTTCTTGTTCTAACGTAGAGTTAGCCTCAATGTTATTGGAAAATTGCGTAAATTGCCAATCCTTCAATAATGTCACATCGCTAAAGTTCCAGTCTTTTTGAAGTGTAATGTTTGATTGAACGGCGATAATGGATTCCTGTAATGATGGAAGCGATAAAGTATAGAAGGAGGGAGTTGCGTTAGTGTATTCATAAATATCTATGTTTCCAAATGTTTTCATAAGTTGCAGGTATGACTGATTTGCAAAAAAGATTTTCATGTAGTCAGGCGACATTATAGAGCCTTCAGAGATCATTGTTCCATCCTGCAGAGTATTCCTGTCTGGGAGACTCCTATCGATGTCATTACGCTGTAAAACATATTTCACGCTTAAGACATTAAGCAAATCATTAAACTCATCAATCTTTCCGAATCTTATTGCCCTACCTAATTCTAGCAAAGTTGTAGCTGAGTCATTGTTAATTTTGTAACTGTTAAGACTGTCTGTTGAAATTATCGGTTTGTCAATCAAACTATCAATTAATTGGTCTGTGCCGTAATATCCGTTTGTCCAATTGTATGGCATCTGATAGAAATCATCTAAGGGTGTTAGGAGAACTTTTCCGCTGCCTGGTTGGCTATTTATCCAATCGGTGGCTTGATACCAATAATCAGGGATTTTAACTTGCGCTGAGGATTGTAGAGGATTGTTAATTAATGGATAGACAGATGCAACAAAGGTCAATAGTAATAATGAAACAGCTAAAACCTTTTTGAAACGAAAATTAAAGCCTTTAAACTTAACATTCGCAAGATTTCCTACTGCATAACCAATAAGCAATGCTAGAAAGGGCACTGTTAACAAAGTAAACTTTGAGATAGGTTCCCTAAACATACTCATTAAAGGAACATATTGATAGAGCAGCCAATTCAATTCACCAAAATGAAAATGAGGATCATACAGATAATAATACAAACCAGATGCTAGAAATAATAAAACAAGAATCGAGCCCATAATGTACAGATTAAAACGCGATTTCTCACTTTTAAAAAACAAAGCTGAAGCTGCAACAAGAAAAGGAACAAAAACTAAAATTACCAAAAAAGGGTTTGAATACCAATTAAAAGTGCTAGTTGGAACGTACTGGCGTGACCAACCCCAAAAACCATTCAACCAAAACAAATTTAGAAACGATGCTCGAATATGAGTCCAACTCCAGTCACTAACATTAACTGACGAATTAAGGGCTTGAGACGAAAACACATAGTAATTTAGAACTGGAATTATCCACCATAAATTAATCGGAATTGCAAGTCCAGCAATTTTGCCTAACGATACTAGCAGTTGCCGTAGTTGTTTTCTAAACTTAACCACATAATAAATTCCAAAGATGCCTAATCCAAAAGACAACAAAGCTAAGTTTGCAGGATTTATGCTTGCAAAAGAAAAAGCTACCACAGATGTTAGCGCGAAATAAAAAATATTCTTGTTAACTGATTTGTCTTTTTGATATGTTGCATTTGCAATCTTGACAAATAATGCTAATAAAAGAGGAAGAAAGGCATATGTCCATAAAAATCCTATATTTTCTCGGTTGTCAAGCGCAAAAAAGTTAAACATGTAAAAGAAACCAGCTGCAAATCCAGCGATTTTTAGTGTTGAATAAACTGTTTTTGTAAGATAATACATTGAAAAAGCGCCAAGCATATAGAGAAAAACTTGGAAGAAAATTTGAATCGATCCTATGCTTAATCCTGTGAAACTCAGGAAAATCGCAAGGTATTGGTAGAATGCATAAGCAGGGGCAGGAGTTGGAGAGCCGAGAGAATTAGGTGACCATAAATACAGTCCTGTTTTGAATACTTGTTGAGGGTTCAAAAAAAGCGGGAAATCATCGCCTTTGCTTATAATAAATCCATTTTTTAACCAATAAAGTGAGGCTAAACCTAAGAGTCCTGCAATGAAGAGTATTGCTATTTCAATTGCTGTAGCCTTTTCCATGGATATAGAGCCCAACTGAAGTATTCATTGCTTATTGTTTTATCTATATATGAACATTGGGCTTAGAGTTCAGCAAGAAGATAAGAAAAATATATAACAGAAATCTAATCTTTCTACTTTTCCACGAAAGTGGGCACACCGACACTTCTGAAAATGCTCAGTTTACAATAGCCTTTAACCATTTTTCTAGTAATTTCTGGGTCTTTAACTTTCCTAAAACTTTGAACTATCAATCTTTGTTTAAAAGTATCTGGGAAACCTGTGATGTTCCAAAAAATCGCTTTTAGAATATTTTTAGATGTATTTGGTTTAAGAATTAATGACCAAAAAAAAGATTCAAACAAAAGCAATCCCACATAAAATGGTACGATTTTTAACAAGTTAGCAGCGTCATAGTTTTTAATCAACGTTCTGATGGTGTTTCTTTCTCTTAAGAAAACTCGTTTGACATTAGTATTATAGCTCGAACCTTTGATAACTCCTCCTGAAAGGCTGGCACCGCTTGCATGAAAGATTTTGGCATATGAATTCACGGAAATTTTGTATCCTGCAAGTTGAGCGCGCCAACACAAGTCCAAATCTTCGGCAAACATGAAATATTTTTCGTCGAAAAACCCAATTTTTCTAATAAGTTCTGATTTGATCATCATCGCGCAACCTGAAACGAAAAAAACTGTTAAACCATTAGAAAAAGGGTTTTTTAATGCTAACGGATAACCAAACTTATCCACAGCCATGCCCATCTCCTGAATAGAGGATGTTTCGGTAAGGTCAAAAACTGCCGGGCTTACAATACCAATCGGGGCATCACTTTCAGCAGTGCTAATTAACTTTTCAAGGGCATCTTTCTCGACAGCAGTATCATTGTTAAGTAAGAAAACATAATCAGCCCCTTTATTGAGCGCATAAATAGTAGCTAGATTGTTTCCTTCTGCAAAACCGAAATTCTTCTTACCCTGAATTAAAAGAATACTGGGAAAATTTTTTCTGATAAATTCTAATGAATCATCAGTTGAGGCGTTATCGTAAACAAGAATTCTAAAATTTGAATATGTTTGCAGTTCAAGAGATAAAAGACAATTGTTCAGGTACCCTATGCCGTTAAAATTAAGAACGATAACAAAAACGAGTGGATCTTTAGCCATTTGTAATCAAACTCATGAATTCATCAGCCGTCTTCTCCCAACTGAATTGCTTTGAATAATTCAAGGCATTTTTGCTCAATCTTTCTCGCAATAAAGGATCATTTAATACTTCAATAGTTTTGCTTGCAATATCCTCAATATCACCGCCCAACGCCAGCAAACCTGTTTCATGATTCCTTACGCTATCACGTAAACCAGAGACGTCATAAGCGATTGCAGGTAACCCCAATGCATTAGCTTCAATAACATTTAAGCCCCAGCCTTCACGCAAACCGGGAACAATCAAAACCCAACTCTTGTCCAATAACTTCCTACGTTCATTATTATCCAAGTTTCCAAAGAAGCTAACCCCTGACCCAGAAATTCGTTCAAGCGTGGGCTTATAAGGTCCATCACCGAAAATCCAAAGCTCAGCATCAGGAACCTTCTCTCTAATTATTTTGAATGCTTTAATGGCATGGTCAGGTCGCTTAGCTCGTTTCAAACGACCCGAAAAAACAATAACTGGTTTAGGGTATCTTTCAGGTAAAATACTCAAGGGTTGAAAATTCAAGCCCTCAGGTACAATAGAGACATGATTAAAACCCAAATCTTCCAAGTCTTTTCGAGTACTTTCAGAAACGGTCACGGTGGGTACATCGACATATTGTTTCAGCCATCGATTCTCAAAAAAATGGTAACCAAAATAGCTAATTGGAAAAGGCATCTCATAAAACCAGAATTCTCGAGCCAATTGATGAATTAAAGCAACCACTTTCTCACCGTTTTTCACAAATGTAGGTGCAAAAAATGGTACAGTGTTAATTTCATCAATAACAACGTTAAAATTTTCTGCTTTAAATCGCTTAGAGTAATTTTTTTTAGCTTGCCTATAAACTGAAAAACGTCCGCCTGCTCTAACAATATTTACTCCGTCGGATACTTCTTCTCTTTTGCAACCAGAAAATTGGGAAGTAAATAAGGTAACTTCATGACCAGAAGCAACCCAACGCTTTGCAACTTCATGTGTAAAAACTTCCGCGCCTCCCATGGCTGGATTAAGCCAGCAACGCCAATTTAGCCAGAGTATCTTAAGAGTTTTCATGTATCGTCACTGGTGGAGACTTTTCCAGAGTGCATTGTTAATTTTTATCTGACGTTGATACCACCGAGTAACTCTAAGTCTATAAGCTATTCCGAGCAAATCAACGAACATTCGGCAAATTTCTTTCGGTTTAAAGGGAGCATCTACTTTCATTATCACAGGCATCTCCACAATTTTCAGCCCATAAAGATTAGCCACAGCAAGTAATTCGACATCGAATGCATAGCGTTTTACAGCTAATCTTGGAATAATATTATTAAAGGAGCCTCTTTTCATGACTTTTAAGCCTACCTGGGTATCTTTTAAGTTAAACCCAATTAGAATTCTAGCCATTATGTTGAAACTTTGGCTCATAATTTTTCGACCCCAACTCATACTAACACTAGAGCTCGGATGCCATTTAGTTGCAATCGCTATGTCCCCGTAATCTAAAGCGTCCACATATTTTGAAATTGTATTCAAATCTATTTCCATGTCGCCGTCAATAAAAACAACTACATCTCCCACTGTTTCCATAAATCCTGTTTTTACGGCATATCCTTTGCCTGCATTTTTTGGGTAACTAATAACCTTTACATGACCATTTCTTTTCGCGTAGTTGTTCGCATTTCTGAAAGTCTTATCTTGGCTACCATCATCAACAACGATTATCTCATAAGGAAGACACTTATCTTTGATGATCAGATCCAAAGTACCAAGCGTATCTTCAATAAAAATCTCTTCATTGTAGGCTGGAATAACAAATGATAAGTCAACCTGACCCATGCAAAGCTGCTCCTTGTTTTCGTCTTCTGATTTTACTTAAGCTTAAGAGTTGAAGAACTACGCCGATAACTAAAGCAAAATATGCAAATGTAGCCGTATTCTCAGCTGTAGAAACCAAACCACCTGCTAAAAGAACCGCTGAGCTAAACAAAAGTATCATGAATCCAACAATAAAGGGTATTCCCCAATTTTCAGTAACGTACCTTTTTGTTTTTTCGTGAAATTTGGATGGGAGGTGCGGTTTTAACAATTATATCAAGAGTTACTATTCACAATTGAATTTAATGTTTGCCCATAATTGACCATGTAACTCATTAAATCAAGATTTGATATAAAATCGCAATCGCTTACTATCTGATTGTCGAGTATTTGTATATTGCAATGTTTCCACTCTGGTAAAGTTTAACAAATGATTGAGGCAAACTCGATTCTCCATACCACCCAGTGCCATTTACCCACCAAATCAAATACAATACATTTGTAGAATTGCCGTATTTTTGAGCGGTCTTAAGCGGATCACTAAATCCGTAAAAAATCATTCTACTACTGTTAAAATTTAAAGTAGCCCAACCGTAAAATGCTTCGTGGACAAGTAGAAATCCGTTATTGGGAATATTATTCTGCGCCCAAATCAATGCATTAACGGTACTTTGGCAATCGCTTAATTGTACTGTGTTCTGAAGCATTGATTTAGGAACATAGGAAGGAAAACTATTGTAATAGCCAAGTGCAGAGCTATTAGGTAAAGCTAAAAAGCTCACGCTTAATATTACCAATATTGAGGCTACGGCTATTTTATACCAGTTCCATTTTATGGCGCTGAAGCCTTCTGCTGCATAAAAAGCCAATGGGTAAGTTAGCAATAGAATCCAACGGTAGGGAAGGATGTCGCCGATGAAAAAATTCGGAATTAGAACAAGCAATACGGGTATGAGACACCAAATTATCCAAGTTTTAAGTTGAATATTACTCTTAAGATGCTTACAACCAAAAAAAAGTAAAGGCAAAAGCGGCAGATAACAAAAGATCAGAAAGCCGAAATTATTGATAAGTACACTAGAATAAGATGCACTGGCGAGCGATTCAAATCCCATAGAAAAGTTGCCTGAAAAGCCTATTACTGAAATTGAATTCATAAAGTAGGTAATATAAACGATAATTACAAAGAATAAGGCTGCAGGAATTGAGTATGCGATAAGTTTGAGTGACTCGGTTTTTTTCTTATCAAGCGCTAAACGAAGAGCTGAAGCAATAATTATTGCAAACGCGATGACGGCAACAAGTTGGTGTGTAAAAACAATTAAAACTAATGTTAGCGAAAGCAGAATTTCAGTTTTAATTGTGCGGCCTTTTTTCTGAAGCATTGTTAACGCTAAAAACAGAAATATCAGCCCAAGCTCGCTTCGAAGCAAGTCCCAAGAAATCCTCAGCGATACAAAGTACAAAGTCGCTAACAGAACTACAAGTAAACTCTTTTTATGCGACCAAGATAACGCTTTATAAGCATAGATGTAAACTGACAGACCCAAAAAACCAAGAAGCAAAGGTGCAATTATTTTTAGAGAAATAACGATTGAGGCTCCAATTGAAGTTAGGCTCATCAGCAAAAGATAGATCAAAGGGGCATCGGTTAAGAAAGCTGAAAGGTTTACGCCATTTTTCAGCCACAAAAGCGTATTTGGAACATAATAACCAATTGAATCAAATCCAACCAAGAACGACCCCATCAAAATTTCAGGTATGACTCGCACCAATAAGGGTATAGCAAAGGCAAGAAACGGAAAAATAATATTCCGATTCTGGCTAATCCAACCGCTAACCATGTTACGAGGGTGAGCCACTTTTAATTCTCCAAGGATTCCAAGCAAATTATTGGATTTATTAACTGTTGATTGCCAGCCTAAATGCCTTACGCTTAAGCAGGACGATTATTTAAGATGGTAAAACGCTAAAGGTTTATTGATGAAGCTGGTTAGGGGTTATTCTGTACATAGTAGAGGGCTGCATCCAGGATTAAACCGTTAGTATTGCTGCCAACCTGCGAAACTACATCCCCCAAGTTATCGGCTCCATCAGAGTAACCGCTTTTAGGATTAGGAAGGTTTTGCTCAAGAGAAACAACCATGTCATGGGCAAACGTTGTGTTGTAGAGCGACAAGAAACTAAAGGCCACTTTACTGTAAAAGACAGGTTCTATGCTTGTGTAAGATGAGGTTCCAAGAGTTCCTGTATCTTGTACCTTCCAGGTATCACCGTTACCTAAAACCACCCACTCCCACACGAAGCCTGAAGGACTATTACCTTCGCTAAAAGCGACATATTCGCCTGTTGCATTGTAATACGCTTCGTGCGCAAGATAAACTTGTTTAGACAAAGCTATTAATCTAGAATCATTATTATTCAATTCAAAAAGCGAACAAAGCAACGGCTCGGAGGAAATTTGAGCTGAAGGCAATGAAATACCATTAGTCGTGACATTTGTTGAACTAAGGATGGCATTAAGAATTGAGCCCGGAACAGACCCAAGTTGTTTGGGCCAAAAGCTTGCGTAACCGCTACTACAATAATAACCATAAATACTGTTTGAGCTATCGCCACTATTGATGCCTGGGACTAATGAAGCGTAGTCGGATCTATTACCATTAACATTGTAAACAAAATTATTTATGCGCATAGTCCAAGCGGGGTTGTAAGTTTTAAGATTGTTAAGAGCTACAAACAACCTTCCTGTATCAACGGTATCTATAAGAGCTGTAGAAGTGTCTGATATTGCATGATAATCTTTTCCATCTGCAGCTTGATAGAACCAATAAGGATAAGCAGTAACATTATTTAGTTCACGAGTCTCCAAAAAAGTTAAAACTTTGTCTAATCTTGCATAAGAACCCCAATTACCGTCTGTATCTATCAAACCAATTTTTTGAGCATCAATGACTGCTTGGATATAGACACCTAAGTCCCAATCAGTGAATTCTGGAAAACTTCCAGTTCCCGCATATGGAAGTCCAGTATTGCTGTCAACGCCTACGCCAGGTTGGAAGTAATTCCAAGCATTAGTCGCCACTTTCTTCCAAACAGTACTATTGATGGTTTGAGCAGATTCTATCACGCCTGGACTCTTAGGAGTTGGGTCAGCAATTGGATTGTGTGTTTGAATAACAGGAATCCATTGATTTGTGTCAGATTGTTTTTTTGGTGGTTGAGTAGCTGTTGCTGTTGGCGAACCTGGCGAACTTGTGGGGGTACTTGTATTTTGCGGAATGACATCAGCTTTGCTTGTGTTTTGCTTTGGCAAGAATGCAAAAACCGAAATCAACATAACGGCAATAATCGCAAATACAATCAGGCATTTTGCCTTCTTGCTAAATTGCCAATGCTCCAGCTTAAAAAAGTGTTTTTTGGGTCCTTCTTCAATCGAAGCCTTTAAGGAATTAGAAATGAAAAGCGGAAAAGAACAAAGTTTTTTGTAATTAAACCACATTCAACTCATCACAACAGATTTTATCTTGTTTAGGCAAGTGTTAATTACCTTCTTTATAGCGCTATCCACAGTATATGCCAGATTAATAATTGCATAAGCTTAGGTTTAATTTAAAATTATGGTAATATTAATGCAAGCATAGTGAAATATTTTTGATAGCTACTTCAATTTTATGCATGTATAGCAAGTTATGCGGCGCCTAAGTTTGTGGTGATGAATCCCTTTTTAGCTGTTTTACTCCAAACCCTTTTGCGTCTAAATACGAGTTTTAGGAAAGCCCAGCCAGCAATAAATATTTGCAATAGCCAATAAATGTAAATTGAAGGAATCCAAAGAAGATTCCTGAACTTGATGGGTCGCTGTGATGCAGTTAAAGCCGCGCCAAGAGAAATTAATGAGACTGCAGTTAAAACAATTATTACGCCTGTTAAACTAAGTATTGGTGTGCTTTTTGAGAGAAATAACGCGACAAAGAACCAATTAATATAACTAAGCAACGAGATGACCATCATGAAAGGTCCAGCAAGAGATATTTCTGCATCAATTGTCCTTTTGTTCAGGGTGTCAAGAAGGCGCCCGTATTTTAGAGCTGTCTCCATGTAACCTCGGTACCAACGAACCCGCTGCTTAACCAAGTCCCCTAAAGTGTTCGGGGTTTCCTGTCCTGATCTAACATCAGGGGCGTACTTTATCATATGTTTCTTTTCAACAAGCCGTAGTGCTAATTCAACATCTTCTGTAAGAGACGTTTCATCCCAGCCGCCTAACTCTTCCAAGACGGTGCGCCTGACAAATTGGCAACTTCCATTTAAAGGAACGAATAATTGCATTTTTTCTCTTCCGGTAAGTAAAGCTTGATACCAAGCTTTTTCCTCCATAGCGATAACTCGTGTTAGAATGTTTCTTTTCTCATTTAGCGAAGTAGTTGTGCCTTGCACAGCCATTATTTGTTTATCTGTAAAATGGGCTGCAGCTCTTTTTAATACATCTTTTTCTGGAAGACTATCTGCATCAAAGACACCCACAATTTCACCAGTAATTAAGGGCATCGCGAGGTTAAGAGCAGCTGGTTTGCCATTGGATTGTTTTTCGCTTATAAGGCTGAAGGTTTGAGGATATTTACTGGTATATTCTGAACAAATTTGGCATGTAGAATCGCTGGAGTTTCCATCCACAATTATTATTTGCATTTTATCTTTTGGGTAATCTACATTTAGAAGACCAGTTAAACATCGACCTATAACTACTTCTTCGTCCTTAGTAGGCACTATAATCGAAAACTTGGGAAGAACCTCACTTTCAACAACAATTGTGACTTGTTTGCGTTTGCTTCTAATGCCGATATACAATAGCGAACAGTTGTATACAGCCCAAAAAAGCATGATTGAAAGCAGAATAAGTGAAATGATATCAGAAATTAACATTCAATTTCTGCCTCAAGAAATGTCTTATTTAACATTAAAAGCCTGTTTTCAAGCGATCGAGCTACAGGATATGACTCAGACAGTCGTCTTAACGATATACCAAAAACCTGAAACCTTGCCCAAATACCTGTCTGAACGAGAGATCGATGCACTTTCATTGTAGCTCACATACTACATTAAACTTTTTAAGTGTTGTCACCCGTCACCTGCTTTGACTAAGCCTAGTTAAAGAGTTCACAATAAAAAAGTATCTGAATAAACCCTAAATTAATCTTAAAGAAGTAAATTGCTTGCCTGCTTACTCCAAACCGCTTAACACTTACTTCCTTATAATGGTGCTATCGCTTGTAAAAAACCTTAAAGGACGCAAATAACTTCTTTTATGTGAACGTTATGCGCAGATTTTTTTTGTTATTTCTTCTACTAGCGACCTTGCTTTTAACATCAAGTATTGCTGCAGTAAATCAAGCGCAAACTCAGAATCAAAGTAACTATTTTTTAGAAATTCAAGGGATTGCTTGGGATCAAACAACCATTAACATTCTTGTTATCACGCCAAATAACGAATCATGGTGGAGCCCCATCTACGCTAATTCTGCACTCCGAGCAATAGGTCAATGGAATGACGCGCTCCAAAATTTTGCAGCCAATTACTCAGACTATACCTATCTATATAATCTGAAATTGCAACCTACAGTTTCAAATGTATCTGTGACAGGTTTTGACATTTATCTTAATTGGACAGACTCTCCATTGAAAAAATCAAGCAACGAAATAGCGTTAGAAACTTCAACTATCTTAGATAATGCCATAATTGATTGTTACATTAGTCTTGCCGCCCACACAAACCACGGAGACGCTTTAACCGATGGAGACATGCAAAATATCGCTCTCCACGAGTTAGGCCACAGTTTAGGTTTGGGTCATAGTAATTACACTGGTGATGTAATGTATCCAGTTTATACGTTACTGAGTCCATCGAAATACGTTTCTACTTTGGATGTTTATGGAGTAGCAACTACTTTTGCCTGGATGTCTAACGCAGTCAGTTTTTACCCCGTAAATCAATGGCTGCAAAATACCCCAGTGACTTTGCCACCAAATATTCTATATAAAAACTTACCAGTGTCTACTCAGAACTCTGCTCCTCAAACGCTCGCAAACAATCCTGTTATAGAAACCTTGACATTAATGTTTGACATCCTAATTCATCCCGAAATCCTAGCAATTGTCATAGTATTCATCGTAATTTTAATTATCATTGCGATAGTTTCATCAAAAAGGAAAAAGCAAATGCCTAAGGTTGACTCATGAACGTTACAAAGTCTTCGAGGCTTCTTGGCTGCAATGTATAGTTTGACTTTTTTTCTTCGCCAATAGTTGACCAAGGCTTCAGTCCATAATCGTGCCCAGGGTAAAGTTCAACGTTATCGTTTAGTTTTGACAGTTTATTGAATAGGCTGTCATACATGCTTTTTGAGTTACCGCCAGAAAAGTCTGTTCTTCCGCATTCGCCGACAAATAATGTGTCGCCAGTCAAGATTTTTTTTCTATCTACAAGCAAGCAAATGCCGTCGAGAGTGTGCCCGGGCGTATAAATGATGTTTATGGAGACGCTGCCAACGTTCAGGATATCACCGTCTTCAACCGCAATATCAAACCTAACTTTTGATAACTTATGAGCAACTATTTTGGCTCCAAAAATAGAAGTTAACTCAACGTTGCCGGCAGTATGATCAGAATGCCCGTGCGTATTTATGTTGTACTTTAAATTGAATTTATTGGATTTAATTATCTTTATTATTTCTCCTGCATTAAAGCTTGAATCTACAACAGCCGCGTCTCTGGTTTTTTCGTCTGCTATAACATATGAAAAATTGTCACCATGCTGCTGGATTTGCTCAAAAAACATGTATTTTCACGTTCCTTTCTATTTTCTCTTTTTCGCCAGCAATTCTCCCGCTAAACGTTTTGCTTGCGTATTTTCCTCACCTTGCCATAAGCTAGAAGCTTCTGAAAATAATAAAGCATAAATCTAATTAAAAACGTTAAGTAAAATCTAAAACCTAAATTGCCAACGGCTTGTGAAGAATTGCGTGAAGTTATAAAATAGTTTGTTAAGATATGCTCTGAAACGCTTCCAATTCAGGAGCCAATCTACGAAGTTGGTTCTCTACAAACCTCAGAACAAGTTGGCTATGCAGATTTACGACCTTATTTTCCCGGCAAGAAATATTTTGGCGCAGTCATGAGAGAAGGCCCAGGAGTAGACGTCATTTTAAGTCTTCATAACATAAATTTGACTTCGGAAAGTATTGGAACAATACTATGCATGGATACGCTGGAACACGTAGAGTACCCAAGAAAAGCTGTGGAAGAAGCGTACAGGGTTCTTAAGCCGAACGGCACATTGATTATGAGTTCTATTATGGCATTTCACATTCATGATTACCCAGCTGACTACTGGCGTTTCACGCCTGAAGCGTTCAAAAGTCTTCATAACCCCTTTGAATCGACATTTGTAGATTTTGCATGAGAATTTTATTTTCCACAAACGATTATTGGCGTAGGCTTTAAGAAAACTTCAGGGACTCTTCCAGACAACTTTCTAAAACAAATGCAATCTTGGAAAGCATATTGGAGCCACCCAATAAAAAGCAACCCACGATTGGACAGGACTTGCCGAAATGTTCGCGCCGCATATTCTTTTTTCGAAGATTAAAGGGTACAGACAATCAAAAAGACAGCAACGATAAAGATTTTGAACTTTCAAGTTGTTGCAAAAACAATAATAATGAAGCAATGCCAAAAATGGCTTCTCAAATTAAGAGTTTTGTAATGGAATTAACGTCTGAAGAAGGAAAACCTGAGTAATATTTTCCGAAATAACCGAAAACTTCCATTTGCCTATTGAGGTAAGGTTTTATTTTGGTTGTCCAGAGCCAGGTTATCTCCCTTTTCAGTTTCTACCTCGCCTAAAGTTCCTTTAACTTTTTTTCGGTCGCCTTCCCACCTAATATACAGAAAATTAGACGTTATCTCGTTGATTTGTGGCATATTTGGACTGTCAACCCATGTCAAAGCAACATTGTTAGCTCTTAAAAGTGAATAAAACTCTTCGTTAAGAAATCCTTCATTTCTGATCTCAACAACATAACGGAGATCTTCTGGAAGTTTATGTAGGAAATCAGCCAAGTCAGACAAATGTTCAACACCAAAAGCAGAGGGAAACTGCAGTAGAAGAGGTCCAAGCTTTTCTTCAAGCAGTTTTGCTCTTTCAAGAAAAAGTGACGTTTCACGTTCACAATCTTTGAGCATCCTTAAGTGAGTGATTACATTTGGGAATTTTAGCGAAAATAAAAAGTTTTTTGGCGTCTGGTTTTTCCAATTAGTTATAGCTTGCTCTGTTGGGATTCGATAGAATGTGCTATCAACCTCGACAGTGTCAAATTTTGTTGAGTAATACGACAAAAAATCTTTAGAATGTGTTTTGTTTGGGTAAAAAGTGCCTTTCCAGAAATTGTACTCCAGCCTATCGTGCCTAAATGAATTTTACGCATTGTCTTCTTTTCCCTTGAGCAAGAGCCAATTTTTCCCTTTCCCTCTTGCTCTCTTTAGCCAGACCAAAACATAGCGACCTTTGAGTCTTTGACCATGAAGCGTAACCTCTATCTTACTGTCATCCCAAAACTTTGTCGCATAATAGCCTTTATCCCAGATTTTTACTGTTCCAGCGCCGTATTGTCCCTTAGGGATTGAGCCCTCAAAATTCGCGTAGTCATATGGGTGATCTTCTGTTTCAACCGCTAAATGCCGTTGTTCAGGTGTTTCAGGGATGCCTTTTGGAACTGCCCAGCTTTTTAAGACACCGTCTTTTTCAAGCCTTAGATCGTAGTGAAGCGCTCGGGCATGATGTTCTTGAACTACAAAAATTAAGTTTTTGCCCTTTTTCTCTCCGCCTGCGGGTTCAGGAGTCTTTTCAAAATCGCGTTTTGATTCATATTCTAAGAGTTGATCTTTATCGGCTTTTTCTTTGTTAACTTTGTCGGTTTTTACTTCTTCAATTTTCTTTTCAAGAAGTTGATCGACGCTGCATTCTTTGGGCGACTTGTCAGCTCTTATACGTTTAAAACGTGGCATTCTAAGCCTCAAATCTCGAGTCACAACTTGATATGCAACTTCGCAAACTAACTTGGGCTCAAGCCATGTTACTTTATCACCTGCTTCTAGCTTAAATGGCACAATATCGGTTTTTATTTTGTCAAACTTGTCCATTAAAATGCCCAACATTTCCTCTGTAAAGCCCGTTCCAACCTTGCCAATATAAACTGGTTTTTCCTCTTTATTATAGAGCCCTAAAACTAATGCACCGAAAGTTTTTCCCCTAGACTGGGCGCCAAGTGTATATCCGAAAATTACGCAGTCGCAAGTTTTCAGTTTCTTTATTTTCAACCAACTTCCCGTCCGTAGACCTTCCTCATATTGACTATCTTTCTTTTTTGCCATTACCCCTTCCAAACCCTTCTCTAACACTAACTTGTAGTAAGCTTCTCCTTTCTCCTCAATAAAATCAGATAATAATATACGTGAACCTTCTTTCAAAGAGTCTTTTAGAATTTTTTTCCGCTCCATCAACGGCAACCTTGTCAACGGTTTTCCGTCTTTTTCTAAAATATCAAAAACAACGTATGTGGCTGGGGCCTGATTTGCTTGCCTTTGAATTCCCCCCGCTGAAACTACCTGACCACGCTCCAATAAAGCTTGGAAGTCAGGTTTTCCTTCTCTCATAACAACAATTTCACCATCCACTACTATATTTTTAGCCAACTTTGTTAATTCTGAAAGTTCTGGAAAGTTGTGTTTTAATTCTTTTTCGTTGCGGCTTTTTACACTAATTCCTTCGTCGACATAGGAGATGGCGCGAAAGCCATCCCATTTAATTTCAAAAATCCAATCTTTGTCTGTAAAAGCCTCTAATGCAACTTTCGCCAGCATTGGCCTGTAGGTGTGACGGCTCATTTCTGTTCCAGCTGCTTGAGCGTTTCCCGCAGGGCAACCATGAGACCTTTAGCTTCAACTTCTGGTGGCTTCTCAATGTGAATTTTTTCACCTTTAACTTTTTGAGCTATTAGCTCTTCAACTCTTTTCATGTAGGTGTCTTGGAATTCGGTGATATCGAAGTCGCCTGAAAGGTCACTTACTATTTTTATGGCCATGTCTAACTCGGCTTTTTCTGGCGACTTTAACTTTTGCACGTCTTCAAAATCCTGAGGATCAACTACATCGTAGCCATAACGTAGGGTTGTTAAAACCAATGCACCTTTGTAAGTGTGTAACAGGGCAGGGTATTCTTTTGTTCGAAGCGTTATACGTCCAGCGCCTGCTTTATTTTTTTTCTCAAGTGCAGTTAAAAGTAAACTGTAAGCTTCCTTGTTTTTCTTAGGCATAAGGACGTAGGTTTTGTCAAAATAGATAGGGTCCACGGAGAAATAATCAACGAATTTGCTGATTCTGATTCGGTTATCGGACTCAGGTTTTGCAGCGTCTAGCTCTTTTTTGTCAAGCGTCACATATTCATTTTTTGAAACTTCATAGCCTCGGACAACTTCGTTCCATGGAACTATTTTGTCGTCTTTTGTACACATTTTAACGTACTTAAGAGGTTGACCATCAACTGTATGAAGGAAATGAAACTTTATGCCTCTGTCATAAATCATAGAGTACAACTTTACGGGAACATTAACTAAACCGATGGTGACGCTTCCTGACCAAATTGACCTTCTTGGAGCTGGTGCACTGACTTTTTCGTTCTCTGGCTCAGAAGTTTCTTCTTCAACGTTTTCCTGTTCCATAACTAAATCTCCAGTTTACATTTTTTTTCAAAAATATTTTTCCATGGATCGCTTTTCCGTTCAGCTACACTAGAAATAGTGAAGTCGGATGGGTTTATGCCTTTCTTTACCTCACTCCAATCCAAAGGTGCCGACACAGTAGCTTCCGGCGTAGGTCGTAAGCTGTAAGGAACCACCATTGTTCGCAAAGGTGAATTCTGAAGATAATCTGCAAAAACCTTGCCTGGTTTCTTTGTATCTTTGAACTCTGAAACAACAATGTCATTTTCCTTTGCCAAATCAATCCCGATTTTATGCACAAAAGCACGTACTTCTTCAAACGTATGTTTGGGAACAATTGGAATCACCACATGCATCCCTTTTTTGCCAGAGGTTTTAACAAAAGGTGTTAAGCCTAAATCTTCAAGTTTGTCCTTAAGCAATAATGAAACTTCTGCTGCATCGCTTAACGTAGCTGGGGGCTCAGGATCAACATCAAAAAACAGTATATCTGGTTTGTCTAGATCATCGATTTTGGAGAATGGCATATGGATTTCTAAAGCTGCCATGCTTGCAAGCCAAATAAGCGTATCTAAATCATTGCAAACAATGTAGTAGACATCTCGTTTTGATGTTGGGGAATAAATCTTTTTTGTCTTAACCCAATCAGGTGTACCTTCAGGAGCGTTTTTTTCAAAAAAATTGATCGAACCGCCTTCTACTCCGTCAGGGTACCGCGTTAACACTAACGGTCTATTACCTATGACAGGAAGCATTTTGGGAGCCATTTTAATGTAAAACTCTATAATTTGTGCTTTAGTTACTTTGATTTTCGGATAAAAAATCTTATCTAGATTTTTCAGTTTTACCTTTGTTAATTCTTTCAGTTCTTCCATGCTTATTGCACCAAAAAATGGGCTAAAGTTTCTAAATACTTAATGTGTAGTCTAGGCTTTTACTTTTTTGGATTTATTCTGTTTTTTGACTTTAACCCAGAATAAACTGGTTTTTTGCTGCTAAACCTATATACCTAGTAGGGTACTATTAATTGTTAGAATTAATCAAAAAAAAGTAAATTTTGAATTTCATTGTTTGCTTTTTTCAAGGTAATTCGCTAAATACAGAAGGAGAAAAAATAGAACATGAAACCAAGAAAACCCACATTAGAAGACCAGCTTGCTGTTCTTTCTGCGCAACATAGCATTTACCCTTCAGAGCTTTTCCAAGCTTTACTCAAAGCAAAAGATCAAAAAAAGTCTACAGTTGAAAACTTAACGATTGAATACCGCGGAAGCGTTAACAATCAAGCCATCTTCCTAATAACCAAAGACAATAAAGTGGTAGCCCAATTCAGGGTTCCTGAAGAAACGCTTGGACAAAAAGACATTTCATTTGATAATTGGATGAATACAAGCAGAGTTCGCAAAGAGATTGCAAAACAAAATCCTATGCCTGCACACATGAAGATAGGGGATTTAAATTCAGGCATGAAAAAAGTAAATGTCATCGCAGAGGTTTTGGAGACACCTGAACCATCCAAGGTTCATACTCAATTTAGAGATAATGCTCTTGTTGCGAACGCGGTGATTGGAGATGAAACAGGAAAAGTTATGCTTTGCCTATGGGACCAGCAAGTAAATAGCGTTTCAGTTGGAAACTATATTGAAGTAAAGAATGCCCATGTAGCCACATTTAAGGGTGAAAATCAGCTGCGTCTTGGAAGAAACGGATCAATAACAATATTAGAAAAACCTTTGGCAAATCAAACTGCATAAAAATAAAAAAATAAAGTTTAACCTTTCAGTTAAACGTATTTTTTCTCATTGTAGCAATACCATCGTTTGTATTCGGGAATCCATGTAAGAGGTTGACCGCATGTTGGGCAAAGCTGTTGATTTGACTGCTTGGGTTGGACGGGCTGCTGCTCTGGTTGAATATTGCTCTGTTGAACTGGTTTAAGGACTACGAAGTCGGAGGCGCCTTGAATTTCAGCCCAGGATATTGTTTGCAATTGCCCATTTTCCTTTTCTATAGACAGCGAAATGCCTGACTTTCCAATTTCAAATGTGACATCTTTTACCTTTCCCACTAATCGCCCGTTTGAGTCTACAACTTGCATTGAAATAAGTCGTTCTTTAGTTAGAGATTTATCGGGTTTTTCCATGTTTATACCACATAATTCTGACTATGACTTCTTGTTTAAAGCACTTTCGCTTCTTACTAAAACAAGTTACTGATCGGATGACAACGGGATTTCCCAATAACTGATAATGTCACCTTTAACCCATTTGCCCCCTAAACTTCTGACAACCTCATTGATGTCGTCCCATTCCGCCTTCAAAAACTGAATTGGTTTCACCAAAACATAGTCGCCTTTAATGGTGAAACTTAGAAGCTTCCGTTGATCTGGGCTAAATTCGTTTTCCATTTTGATTGCCGTTTTGCTCGGTTGAACTATTTTTGGGCTTACGAGTTTAGCTTCAATTTTTATTTCTGTTTTAGCGGCTGCCACAGGTTTAGATGCAACTTTAGGTTCTGAAGTGTTGATCAACTTAAATTCGGGTATTGGATAAGATTCGGCAACGTCCTCGAAACTGTCGCTTCTAACTATTGCGAGCACTCGATTGGAGAACAAATCAAGCTTTAAATCTAATAATTCAGCGTCGACGGGCAAGTTGGATGAAAAGCTAGATGACTTACCCTGTAATAACTGAGTAAGAAATTCTGGAGCTAATTTAATTTGCCTTATTTTCATGTTTGGCACTCAGAACTGCCTTTAGGTGATTGACGGCTTAAAAGTATTTTCTATTTTTTGGCGCTGTACTTTTTGCCGTGCGCCAGTAAAAGAGAGGTTATCGTTGTTTTGTTTGGGTATTGTTTCTGTGGCTTCTCCATTCAGCGAACGTGCCAGAATATACGCCCCAGCCTTTCAGCCTAGGAGTGACCGCTCTTAGCAAAGCTGGACATACTGCAAGTTGGATTACTAGGTTGAGTCCATATGTGGCTACGAGGACTATTGCGAAGGAAAATCCGCCGAGGATATTGAAGGCAAGAACGCCAATGCTGAAGAGATATGTGTATTGCCACAGAATATAGGCGGTTCCGATAAAAAGAGAAAATGCGTAGACAGCCATTAGGAGAATGAGATTTCTTTTTGTTCTAAGTTGTACAGCGTTGCGAGGAATTAGAAGCCAATTTATCCCGAAAATAATTAATGCTGTTATGGATTCTACCCATGCGGCGTAAGGAGCAACTTGCTCGACGTAAACTCCGCCGATAAATGCTCCAATCATGCATCCTGCAAGCCCATTCCACCCGAACCATAAAGGAAAGACGCCTAATAGAATAACTGGAAGGTAAAGAAGTGTAAATCCAGGCAACATTCCTGGGGCTGATCCATAAAATAATATGGCGTATATTGCTGCTACCATTGCGGTAATTGCGACTTTTTTGGCTTTACTTTGCTGTGGCATCATTCAATTTCTTTCCTTATGGTTGAGCGTGATTCTTGAGCGGTGAAATTGAATAAAAGCATTACCATCTGTATTACAATAGTAATACAAGAAGAAACGATTTTTTAGCAAAGCACCTAAATAGGGAATTTGGATTTTCCCAACCAAAGTATAAATGTTCCAGAAGTGTGTTGGACGTGTTAGACTGCAAAAATCCACTGTAGGATGGCAATGATGAAGAAATCAAGCGCAATCAAGATTGTTTTCGTCATAGGAGTTGCAGTGCTAATAGTTTTGAACGCGTACACTTTTGCCGTGGCTTATCCTGAAACTTATTCGGTTAGCCCTGGCATTAACACTTCAGGAACCATATTGGCAAAAGATTTCTCAGCCTATTATATGGGCGCATGGAGACTGTGGAATAACCCAGCACATATTTACAATTTCGGAGCCCTAAACGACGGAGAACCAACCATTCTTCCCCACCCAGAAGAATACAAGTACCTCCCATCCTTTTTGCTAATCATAACACCATTTCTTTCAATGAATTATCAGCAGGCACTTCTTGCTTTTGACATAGCTCAATTTGCACTTCTTCCCGTGATGGCCTATCTTCTCTACAAGCTCTTAGGCAATAAGCCTCTTGCCGTAACCTTCATAGTGATGATTATTGCATTGCTGCTGCCATTCCCAACACCGCAACGGGGCTTTTCTCTAAGTTACTATTGGCAGTGGGGTGAAGGACAAGCCAAAGTTTTTGACACCTTCCTTTTGCTGCTCAGCTTGTACGTCGGAAGCCGAGGCAGGCCATACCTGTCCGGTGCTGCATTGGCATTGGGGTTTTTTGACCCACGATTTGGACTCTTAGCCTTGCCCCTTTTTATTATGTATAACCGCAAAAATCTCAAAGCATCAACGGTAAGCTTGATTAGCTCATTAGCGTTATCGAATGTGATGCTTCTTTATCCAGGAATGGCATCCAACTTCATGAGCATGGTTCTTGCCTCAGCTGTAACCACGCCACTTTACTATTATTCCCTCATACCCTTTTTTACTTTGATAGCGCTAATGGTAGTTAACTTCAAGGAGTTAATTGCCGCGTTTGATTACAAAGGAACTTTTGGAAATTTCACCGGTGCAAAACCGCCTAAAAACTAATTTGATTCTTTTCTTTGGCGTCTAGATAATACAATGGTTGTGCCGATTATTGCAGCTCCTGAGGTTACAGCGCTATACGCAAGCCATTAATTGGAGTCAATCCTATCATAAACGTCGACTGTAGCCTCATTAACGCCAAAAACAACAGTAACGGCTCCTAAAATCAACCCCAAAATCTTCATTGCAAGAACCTCTCTTTTACCAAACGTCATAGCCGTCACTGCAATAGAACTATTGCATCCGAGCGTTATTAACAATTATTGAATATCTTTCTTTAGCACGAGCGGTAAATATTTAGTTGAAAACAAGGGATTTGCATTCATTTTGAGGGTTCATTTTTGAAGCGATACCTGATAATAGCGTTGGCAGTCATTGCAGTAGTTGTTTTGGTTTTTGCATTTTTGGAGTTGATTTTGCCTTATTTTGAAGCAAATACGGAGAGTCAGCAGCTGAGCAAATCTGGCTTTCATGTGGGTGCTTCTTTTTGCGGTAACACGTCTGCGCAAGCAAAACTGTTAATTGAAAGGGTCAAGAACTATACTAATTTGTTTGTTGTGCAGTCTGGTCCCGTCAGCACGAATGAAACTTCCATGAACGAAATTGTGGATTATGCTGTCAAGTCTAGTTTGGATGTTATTGTTTATTTTGGCTATTTCCATTATTCCCGGCAGATTCCTTGGCTTGATCATGCGAAGCAGCAGTGGGGCATCCATTTTCTTGGTGTGTATTTAAATGATGAACCAGGGGGCAGACAATTGACAATAATTGAATAAACATTTTTACTCAGCTAAAAATTCATGATCTTCTAGAATACAAGGAACATGAACTTGCCATAAATTTGGCTTTGAACGGTTCTCTTCCGATGGATAATAACGACGGCGCCTATCATTTTGTCGATACTGTAAAAACAGGCTTAGGTCTAAATGAGCTCCAAAGCCGCTCAATTAAGTCATTTACATCAGATTATGCGTTATACTGGTTTGACTATCAAGGAGGCTATGACACGATTTTCTGTGAATTTGGCTCCAACCAAAGCATCACCCAAGCAATAGACTTATGCGGAGGCGCAGCAAACATGCAGAATAAAACGTGGAGAGCCATAATAACATGGACCTATGATCAACCGCCATACATTGAAAATGCCACGGCGATTTACCACGATTTAACAGCAGCCTATACGTCTGGAGCAAAATATGAAATAATCTTTGACTACCCACAGGTCGGCGACAACCCCTACGGCATCTTGACAGTCCAGCATTTTGCGGCTTTAGAAAAGTTCTGGAGTAACATACCAAACTTTAAGGTTAGTAGTGTTCCCGAAGCGGCCTTTGTGTTACCGCACAATTATGGTTGGGCGATGAGAAATCCTCAGGATCTAATTTGGGGGTGTGGAACCCAGATAACACTTCGCAAACGATTTGGAATCTTTCACGTAGCCTTCTATCAGAGTACGGATTGAATCTAAACATAGTTTACGATGACCCGCAGTTTCCTGTTCAAGTAAGATACCAGCAGATCTACTTTTGGAATCAAACAATATAGCCATATTATTCGTTGTTTTCATTTGAGGCAAGCACTGAATTCTTCCGAAGACACGTTTTTCAATAATGAGAAGCATGTGAAACATCTTTATTAGCTGGTTTAGCTTAACAGGGTAACCTAATTGGTGAATATTTTTGACCCAAATGCTTCGTGGAAGAATAACTAATTATAGAACAGGCCCAAAATCGCAGACACCAAAAGAGTGCTTAATCGAATTTGAAACAGTAAATTCAGCAGCTTTAGCGGGCAAACTCGTCGGGCAAAAGGTAACTTGGAAACACGGCGACAGCAGCATCGTTGGAAAAGTTAGGGGAGCACACGGCAAAAACGGCATTGTTCGCGTAAGATTCTCAAGAGGCGTTCCAGGCCAAGCAATAGGATCAATTGTTAAACTGTCAAGTTAATTTTTATTTTAAGAAAAATAGTTGGCTTTTAGCCACATTCTATTATAAAAATATTAATTTTTGCTTTATCGTGCTTCGGAAATCGTGACTTGGCTTATAGTTCGCCTAAGTCTTTGGTTTCATAGACATAATCTTCTAATCGGATTTTCCCGTCTTTAACCAATACTGTGTAGTCAGCTTCGCAAATTGGGCAAGCTACTATCTCGCCATCTTTAAGACCATCACGATGGAAAGTATTTCCGCATTCTGAACATTTTAAGATAATATTCTCAGTCTCCTTTCCTACATTTTTAGGTAATTATGAGCTCTAAGCCAATCCGACTGGTTTTTTCGGTAACGCCAAAAGATGTCTCCGCGAGTGTCTGCTTGAAAATCCCAAGGTGACACCAAAACGATGTCTCCTTCTCGAATCCAAACGCGTCTTTTTAGTTTACCTCTCACTCTGCACAATCGTTCTTTGCCATCTTGGCATTTAACCGTGATTCGCTCAGCGCCAAGCATCTTCGTGGCCATACCTAAAACATCATTTGCAGAAGGTAAGACCATACTGTCGAGGTTGCCCTCATTTGTAATTTTTCTTTTTCCCATTTTTCCCACCACTCATTGGCTTGCGCCAAATCAATAATCAGAATAATTTGAGAAAAAGTAAAAGCGTTTAGTCGATCTGACTCTTCCTCTAAGAATTCTAACGATTAACCTCATAAGGATGCGTGAGGTATATTAAGACAATAAAACGCAAATGACTTTTTATCCATGCATTATTGATCTTTCAAGAATTTTACTTTTTATTTAAGGATTAATTATTAACATACTTGTGGAATCTGAGAAATGAAGTTAATTAAAGGGTGGAAAAAAATCAGCAACGAAGGCGGATACGTAAACGAAAATACAGGGCAAACTCTCATTATTTCAAAGAAAGAATTCAGCCAAGACTACCACGTATTGTTGTTTAGTGGAAAACAAACCAAAAAAGAAGAAGAAAGCGAAAAAATCTCACCTGATTTCGCCACTCAACCAAAAGCAGAAACTTTCGCGCTAAATTGGATGGAAAAGCACCCAAACGGAATAATTGAATCAAAAACCTAAGTCTCAAGGAAATGTTTTTAGAGTTAACTTAAGGCAAACGAAAAATTGGGGAAGAGAGAGGGGGAATCATAGCCTGCACTTAAGTTAACCCTGATTCATTTTTCACGCTTAAGATTAAAATTGACTAATCTTTAGCGTGATTAAGACTTTAGATGATTGTTGATTGATAAATAATGAGTGACCGTGCCATTGCGGCTACAAAAGTTCATTTTCTAGCCTTTTGAGAGTTTTTGAGAAATAAGAATTTCTTAACGTTATTACTGATTTTGTTTATAAGTGGCTGGGTTGTATATAGTAAAGCTTGTAAAGGGTATCAGTTTTACAGACCAATTGGAGAAGGCAAATTTATGTTAAATTACAAGAATTTATTCATGGAAAGTTACAAGTGCAGATTATGTTCAGCTCATTTTCAAAATCCTGAAGAATTGAGAATCCACAGAATGGAAAGTCATAAAGGCCATATGCTTGCTAACAAGCGTTAAGCCAACCCATTGAGCCTTGACATTTTTTGCATTCAAGCTTTGTAGCTCTATCTGTAAAAAAGTTGATCTTTCAGAATGTTGTAGTCTCTGGTTAGAAATTGAGAGTTAACGCACTTCTGAAGTACTTTTTCCAAACTCAAAATTTAATTTAAAGCACTTTTTGTGCAATTAAAACCTCGCATTTACGGTAAAACCTTAGTCAAGAAAGTTTGACTAAACGTTGGTCAAGAATCCTTGACGAGAACCCTTTTAATTCAAAATGAATTAAAAGACTTTTGGAGGAAAGCTGGATGGTCAAATTAATCTTCCAAAGTTTGGTTTTGACTTGTCTAGCAACTTCACTCATTCTTCTCTCTGAGCTCTACACCGTTATAGCAAAAAGCCACTATGTAAGCGCCAAGCGTGATAACCAGCTATCAACCGCTAAAAAGCAGTTTTATTACCAATCCATCTGTTCCTCCACCAAAAAATACGACTCGACAGGAGAATAAAAAAATGGTCATTGTCCTTTCACCACCGCGAAAAACTGAAAACATCCACGACTTATCAGGAATATTGAAATCCTTTGATTTAGAATGCAAAAAATGCAATCCAATAAGTCCTCTTGAATGCATAACCCGATGCAAAGTATACAAACTAAAAAATGAGCTAAGATTTCTTAGCGAAAAAATGGACACCCCCAACTATATAAGAGATCTTTTTAATGTTCTAAAAAATAAGGCAAGACTCCAAATTCTTCAAACAATCGTGAACGGCCGCTATTCAGTAAACAAGCTTCAAGGAAAACTTGAAAAAAATGGGCAAAGACACAATCAAGATGTCATCAGAGAAGAGTGCTTGCAGCCTCTAATCACAGTAGGTTTAGCCGCCGAATCTCGATATGAATATTACGCTACCACTTTTGGCACTCGCTTAACTGAAGTGCTCGGATGCTTCCCAGAATTTGCCGAAAAGCTACCAGCTCACTCAGAATGCTACGATGAAACTTTACTCCAAAGTTTACTTTCAGGGCCCAAAACGTTTGAAGAAGTAAAAGCACTTGTCCCACCAAAATCGGTTGCACGAATACTCAAACGCTTACGTTCAACAGGCCTGATAAACACACCAAGTGCAAGAGACTACGTATTTTATGTTAAATCAAAACGAGACCCAACCAAGGACACCTACACAAAATCTGAACGGAAAATTTACGATGCTGTAAGTTATGATGGAATTGCGGCGGGAAATCTTGCCAACAAAACAGGGCTTTCAATGAGAAAAATCTACAAATGCCTGAGATGTTTGAAAGGCAAAAAACTTGTTTTCACAAGAAGAAAACCGAAAACCTACGGGTTAACTTGCAAAGGTGAAAAGTTAGCTTTAGCTCTGCAAGATTTACAGCAAATTGTTGAAGACACGTGGAAATCTTCCGAACTTGTTATGCAAGGTTCAACGTTCATGTTTAAAGTGGGTGGTTTATCCAGCTATGCAATCCTCCACTAAAACCGTCAACATCGTAAACGTAAGAATCTCTCATAAGACAGCGCATGTCCCGCTTTTGGAGGCAGCGTCCTTCAAAGACAAACCGAAGGCTTACAAGGAGATACGTTCGCTTGAAGGCGTGCAGGAATCGGTGCTTATTCAAACATGCAACCGCATTGAACTTTACCTTGTAAGCGAAGATGGATTCAGAACACTCAAAGCGGCCGAGGAGTATCTAGCCAGCCACGCGTCAAATCACTCAGCGGAGGCACGCATGGCAATTGAATACTCCCTTAACCACAATGCTTTGAGCCATTTACTACGCGTTGCCTCTGGACTGGAATCTATGGTAATTGGCGAAGATCAGATTGCAAACCAAGTATGGAACGCGTACCTTGAAGCTGAAAAAGCAAATGCGGTAGGTCCAGTTCTTAGTCTTCTTTTTAATAGGGCAGTAAGCGTGGGTAGACGTGTGAGGCGTGAAACTGGAATCAATAAGGGCGCTGTTTCTGTAGGTTCAGCGGCTGTGGAACTCGCCGAAAACTTATTAGGCAGTCTTAACGAAAAGAAAATCCTTGTAATGGGTGCTGGCGAAACTGGAACGCTCGTTGCCAAATCAATGGCTAGACGCTGCCTTAGCCCAATATTTATTGCCAATAGGACTTACGAGCGTGCCTTAAGATTAGCTAATGAATTATGTGGCAAAGCAGTCAAGTTCGATAAGTTGAACGAAGTCCTTGTGGATGCTGATATAGTGTTTTGCTCGACTTCCGCCCCGCATTATTTGCTAACAAATGAAATAGTTTCAAAACTTATCATGACGCGCCAAAACAAAAATGACCTCTTAGTCATCGACATTTCGAATCCGCGGAACGTAGAAGAAGCCATCAAGGAGCTACCGCATGTGAAGCTGTTTAATATCGATGACTTAACGTCGATTGCTGAGCGTAACAAACAGGAACGCCAGAAAAGCGTGAATGAAGCTTTCAAAATAGTTGACGACGAAGTTTGTGTGCTTGAAAATGCCGTGAGGGCTGATTCGGTTAGGGAAATTGTTTCTGAGTTGCTTTCGCAAATTGAAAAAAGCCGTCAGAGAGAACTTGCAAAAGCCTTGAACATGATGGGCGAGTTAGATGAGCGTCAAAGAAAAATCGTTAGAGACTTAACCAGCATCATGCTTAAACAGATGTTTCTGCCTGTCGTCGAGAACTTTCGCCAAGCCGCAGCCAACAACGAAACAGAACTCATCGAAGCAGCGACAAAGTTACTCGAAATAAAATGTTAATTCAATAAGAAAGATCGGAAAATATCTGACCAATCGGTGAAATCTAAACTGAAAAAGAAACAACAATCTAAGGTTTCTTTTTCAATGTTTCTTCAATATCCACTCTCAGATCAGAATTTTCAACATTTGGCAAAAGCAACAAAAGACGACCCATAATACTCGTCTGTTCCTCACCTCCAAGACTCACCCAAAAGCGCCCTTCCTTGAGCCAAGCAAGCACAATGCGAGCTTCAGCTTCAATGTTTTCAATTTTTACAGCTGCCGGAAAGGAGAGACCATTCTCAATAGAGGAGGTCATAAACTTCTCAAAAGCCTCAGTTACATTGTAACCATTCTTTTTAGCTATAATCTTAAAATCTTCGTAAAGTAGAGAATTAAACCTGAACCCCTTAAATTTTTTAGGATTACCTTTAGGCATAGTTTCACAACTGTATATCATAACGTATAAACTTTCTGACCGACCGGTCAATAGGGGAGAGAGAGACTCATAGAAGCGCTAACACAGAAAACAAGATCTGTACAAAAGTATCAACAAAACAGACAAAAAAATGAAAAACAGAAGGAAGCGACGCTTTAACACAAAATTTTTTTAGATTCATTTAAAGGTTTTTTTACCAATGTGCCCCTAAAAATTCTGCAGAATTGAAGAATTAACATGCAATTGGAATTTAGAAAAAAATTCGAAGCAAATGACCAAGCAATAAAAAAAGAAAATTAAATTGAAGACTTAAGGTGCCAATTTTTTTGGGCATTTGAGTCCTATTTGTGGAGATCAGAGCCTCAGAAGGGGCAGAATCCCTTGGGGTTCTGAAGCTTTTTTCCGCATTCAGGGCAGAAAGCAATTTTCGGGTGCGTAGCGTCTGTTTCAATAGAGGGCGCAACTGCCTTTTCTTCAGTTGGCACTGTTGTTTTTGGGGCTTCACTCATGAGGGGTGGGTACAGGAGGCATGTTTTGATTTGTTGAGTTTTGTTTTGAGGTTTTTTTTCTGCTCAGCACGACAACTAGAACAAAGACTATCACGATGATTACTACCAGAATAATGGCGGCTAAAATCATGGGGGTAAATAGAAAACTTGCGGTTCCAATTCCGTTTGTTGAAGTGCTAGTTGGCGTCCCAGTTATCGGATTAACAGTTGCAGTCGACGATGTGACTGCCGTTATTTCTGTCCACCAAGGGCGTACCGTTGATGCGCTAAAAGCTGATACCTTAGCTTGCAAGTCTTGTTGGCTAAATCCAGCGGGTACTCCAGAGGAAAGCGCCAACATCTGGTTTGCTGATATAGTTACTGTGTTGTTTGTGTATTGGTCAACAAATATTACTGAGCCGGTGATGACTTGGATGGTTGTTGATCCGTTGGAACCCGTGACGACATAATCTGTTCCGGCGCCCATTACTAATCCCTGAGGCACCTGCACTGGTCTTACGTCATAGGTTCCTGCTTGCGGAGACATCTGTTCATGGATATATGCAATGCCTGAACCCAACAATAATGTTCCTTCAACGACTAAGGCACCCGCTAAAGTTATTGGCGCTCCTGTCGCTGCCAAAATGACTATGCCGACGCCGACTTCTGCTGCAAGCGATACTCCGGCTTGGCCAAATTCGTCAGGTTCTATCCCTTCTGAAAACTGAAAAGAACCTGTTGCAGGTGGCGGCACTGCGGTATATGATATATTTCCGGTTACTGGATCTGTTTGCGGCTCAAGATATACCCATGCCGCGTCTGAGTTTGCGCCCAAGTATACGGTTCCTCCTTGGTCGGGATAGTTGAAGCCAACTATTGTGTTACTGTCGCTGCCCGTTTTAATTTATGCTCCTGTGCCTATGGAACTTTTAGTAGTAACGGGTGCACCAGTATTCGCAAATATGACTGATCCTTGAAGGGGTGAAACGCTGGCTAAATGGTTTGCTGTTGGCGGGGCTGGTGCAGGGGTTGGCGTGGGAGTTGGAGATGCGCTGGCGACTGGGGGCAAAGTGGCTG
>Ga0182021_10000433_pt1 | contig 44183 bp, 35 predicted proteins | sample 612E3MmetaG_FD_120493 | JGI IMG/M metagenome (GOLD analysis project Ga0182021, IMG submission 120493) | Permafrost microbial communities from Stordalen Mire, Sweden - 612E3M metaG (Illumina Assembly) | ecosystem: Environmental > Terrestrial > Soil > Wetlands > Permafrost | place: Sweden... | reverse complement strand
TCCTCGATGACGTCGATGGGGCTGAAACCCGCCTGGTATTCATAGGGCCAGGTGCGGACCACGGGTAGACCGCCCACCAGGCATTCGAAGGAGATGACGCGGTCCCACTGGCGGGAGACGTCGCCCAGAATGAGATTCCCGCAGCCCGGAGCGATGCCGCAGTCCACGATGGCCGTGACCTTCTGGCTCTTCGCCAGCGCGTCCAGCTCGAAGCAGTCCTCGTCGAAGAAGGAGATATCCACCAGGGTCTTGCCAGCCTCCAGCACGGCCTTGGCCGTGGCGAAACCCATGAAGCCGGGCACCGCGCCCACGACCAGGTCGGCATCTGCGACGGCGCCCTTGACCCCATCCGGGAGCGACAGATCGGCAGCCCGGGTGGCGATACCCACCCCACGCATTCTCGACAGCGCGGCCTCGGAGCAGTCCGCCACCGTGACCTGGAAATCCTGGGCCAGGTCCCGGGCCATGGCACCGCCGACCCGTCCAGCTCCAAGAATGACGACATGGATCATGAGTTCCCCTGCTGGATCGATCCACGCTATCACGGCATTCTGAAGGCATGGCTCGTTCCTCTGTCTCCCTCCGGCTCCTCCTGGCCATCGCGATCCTGGCCATCCTGCCGGGACTGGGAGGGTGGTGGGCCTGGAAGGGGCAGGGACCGCTCCGGCAGGAGGCCACGGTGGTGGTCAAGAGGGGCACCAGCATCAACCAGGTGGCGGACCAGCTCGAGCGGGACGGGGTGATCCGTTCGGCCTCGCTGTTCAAACTGTGGGCCCGAGCCCGCAAGCTCCAACTCATCCGCGGCGAGTATACCTTCACGCCCAGGGCCAGCCTTTCGGAGGTGGCAGGAAAGCTGCGGCGCGCAGAAATTCACTACACCCTGGTGTCCATCCCCGAGGGTGTCCATGCCTGGTCGGTGCAGAAGCGCCTGAAGGACTTCGTGCCCGAAGAGACCTTCTGGATTCTCTGGAAGAGCCCGCGGCTGGCCAGGACAGCGGGCTTCGAGCAGGCCGAAAGCCTGGAGGGCCTCATGGCCCCGGCCACCTACAAGCTGAACCACGCCCTTGAGCCCGAGGAAGTGATGCTCATGCTGGTGGAAGCCTTCCGCGACCAGGTGCGTCCGAAGCTGGAGGGTGGGGTATTGCCGCCCTACAAGACCCTGATCCTGGCAAGCCTGGTGGAAAAGGAGACAAAGCTGGCGGAAGAACAGCCAAAGGTGGCCGGTGTCTACAAGAAGCGCCTTGATCTCGGCATGCGCCTGCAGTGCGATCCCACCAGTCTCTATGCCCGTTGGCTCAGCGGCGATCTGCGGTTTAGCGGGCCCAGGGCGGAGGATATTCGTCACTCCCACCGGTTCAACACATACTCGGTGGCTGGCCTGCCCCCGACGCCCATCGCCATTCCCAGCGCCACGGCCATCGAGGCGGCCAAAGCGCCCCTGGTCGGGAAGGACCTCTACTTCGTGGCCACCGGCAAGGGCGGCCACACCTTCGCGCCCAGCCTGAGGGACCACAACCAGAACGTCGGCGCCTACCGCAAGGAGATGGCGAGGCTGAAGCGGGCCATTCATGGTTAAGAGCTCATAACAAAACCCGACGAGGCCGCGATGAAGCCAGGCAGGATGCACCGCAAGGAAGGGCCCGCGGGGCAACGTGGTTCGTTGTTCAAGGGACCTGACGCCGCGGGGCGCCTGCCTGGCTTCATCCCTCCGGGCGAGGGCCGGCGGGCGTCGCGATGCAGCGTCACGCTCGTCGCGCGTAGTACCTGCTACGCTTCGACTCGCGTTCCTCGCCTCGCTCGCCCGGCGACCCTCGCGCGGCGCCGTGGGGTTTTGTTATGAGCTCTAAACTCCGCCTCGATCTACTGCTGCTGCAGCGCGGGCTCTGTGAGACCCGGGCCAAGGCCCAGGCGCGCATCCTGGCGGGCGAGGTGCTGGTGGAGGACCGACCCGTCACCAAGGCAGGCACCGCCGTGGACGAGGCGGCAAACATCCGCCTGCGGGGTGACGCGCTGCCTTTCGTGAGCAGGGGGGGGCTGAAACTGGCCGGAGCGCTGGACCTGTGGAACATCGATCCCACCGGGCTCATCTGCTTCGATGCCGGATCCAGCACCGGCGGCTTCACGGACTGCCTGCTCCAGCGCGGCGCGGCGAAGGTCTATGCGGTCGACGTGGGCACCAATCAGCTCCACTGGAAGCTGCGCAGCGACCCCCGGGTGGTCTCCATGGAACAGGTGAACCTCCGCACCTGGGATCCAGCAGCCATCCCTGAACGCTGCCAGCTGCTGGTGGCGGACCTGAGCTTCATATCGCTCCGGTTGGCCATCCCGCCGGTTCTGCCCAGCCTCGTCCCTGCGGCGGAAGCCGTGCTGCTGGTGAAGCCCCAGTTCGAAGCGGGACGGGAGGATGTGGGTGCAGGCGGCATCGTGCGTGATCCGGCGGTCCACCGGCGCGTCCTGCAGGAGACCTGGGCCTACTTTGCGGGCACGGAACTGCGCCCCCGGGCCCTTGCCGTGAGTCCCATCAAGGGAGGGGAGGGCAATACGGAATTCCTGATGCGCATGGCGTTAGGGCTGGAATCCGGCGACCTGGGCGCCTCGTTGGGCACGCTGGGCCTTTGAATGGACCCTAGAGGCTGTCCCAGTCCGTGTGGATGGAAACAATGGGCAACGCCACCACGGTTTCGCTGAGCTTAAGATCGGCCAGCACATCCTCGTTCGAAGTCTGCCACCGGGTGAATCCTTCGAGGGCCAGGCGGCCGCCCGGATAGGTGCCCTGACCGGTGTAGGGAGAGTGGGCTCCAGGCTGCTCGGCAATGGCATTGACGAGGACGATGTCCGTCCGGGTTTCCCGCTTGAACCGGCCGATCCAGGCGCGGTCCTGGGTATGGAGGTTGAGCATCGGGCCGCAAGCGGCGCCGTTGACCCAGGCCAGGGCCTCTTCAACATCCTTGAAGGTGGAGAGGTTCACCGAGGGGCCGGGAACCTGGTTCCGGAACAATCCCATCTCGGGCCTCACTCCGTCCCACACGCACGGCTGCATGTAGACGCCGTGGCCGATGTTCCCCTTCACGCGCTGGTCCCGGTTGGCCTCGGTCCACTGGTCGCCACCGGAAAGCAGGGAGGCGCCGTCCGTGTGCCCCATCTCCCAATGTTCACGGAACGCCGTTGCTGCGCGGGCATTGATCAACGGCCCATAGGCCACGTGCGGATTGCTCATGGGATTGCCTACCTCGAGGCTGGCCACCCGGTCCATGAACCGCTGCTTGAACGTCGCGGCACAGGCCTCATGCAGAAGGATGTTGACCAGACCCACGGGGCGCTGCCCCGCTTGACCGAACGCGCCATACAGGGCGCCCTCAATGGCCTGATCCAGGTCTGCATCCGGCATGACCACCATGCTGCCTCTGCCAACCAGGTCCAGGTTCGGGAGGACGAGGTTTCGGCCGCAGATCTCTCCCACGGTCCGTCCCAGGGCCGCGGACCCGATGAAACTGAAAGACTGGTAGAGCCCCTTGTCGATGCCGGCGAGGAAGTGCTTCCCACAGCCCGCCCGTCCGCGGCCATTGATCGTGTTGACCACCCCTGGAGGAAGACCGGCCTCCATCATGGCGCGCAGCAGGAGGTAGGCGGTGGCGGGGGCATTATCGCTGGGTTTCCAGACCACGGTGTTGCCGCAGAGGATCGCCTGGAGCATCCTCCGCCCTGGCGCCGCCAGGGGCGAACTGCCTGTGGCGAGGATGCCGCAGACTCCCGCGGGCCGACGGATGGCCATGCTGCCAGGGCCGAGTTTCATGCTCTGGATGCCTCGTGACTCGGTGACGGAGAATGCGCAGGCATTAATGGATTCCTGGACTTCGGCCAGGGCCTCCAGGGGCGTCATGCCGATTTCCCGGGTGATGATGCGGGCCAGTTTCTCCTTGTGGGTGGCCAGGATACCTGCGGTGCGCTGGACCAAGCCTTCGCGCGCGGCAGCGCTCGTTCCGGACCAGTCCTTGAAGGCGTCGGCCGCAGCCTTGGCGGCCCGGGCCACATCCTTTTCGCCGCTGTCCGGGAACATGCCCACCAGGTCCCGATGGTCCACGGCGGACTTGCACTGGATCAAGGAGAGGTCGCCCTCCACCTCTTTCCCATTGATAACATTGAATCCGATGATGCTTTTTCCGGCGGTGGCGGCATGGGGCGAGTTGGCTTTCAGATACATGCCGGGCTCCTGAGCAGAATAGGAAATCGTCACTTGAGCGCCTGGTGGGCAAGCCCCTACTCCAGTCATCGGCTCGCTACCGTTACACTGGAGAATTGCCGGAGTCCGGGTGTTCGACAGCATCTCCATCCCCACCATCCTCGTCAGCTACGTGGCGCTGCTCTTCAGCCTCAGCGTGCACGAGGCCAGTCACGCCACCGCCGCCTACTGGCTGGGAGACGACACGGCCGCCCGGCTGGGGCGGATGACGCTGAATCCACTGGCCCACATGGATCTTCTGGGCACCTTCCTCTTCCCGCTGCTGGGCATGGCCACCGGTTTCCCCTTCATCGGCTGGGCCAAGCCGGTGCCAGTGGATCCGCGGAACCTCACGCGCCGGTTCCCCCAGCGGACGGGCTATGCGATGGTGGCCGGCGCCGGGCCTGCCTCGAACCTGCTTCAGGCCATCCTGTTTCTAGGAATCATGTTCTTGCTGGTGAAGGCGGTTGTGCCCGTTTCCCAGGATGAATACCGGACTTTTGTGTTCGCCATGCACGCATGGAAGGTAGAAAACCTACAGGTTCTGCAGCTAAGCACAGGATCCACGGTGTTCCTGGCCCTGTTAAGCCGCCTGGTCTGGATCAACCTGGGATTGGCTCTATTCAACCTTTTGCCCATGGGGCCATTGGATGGCGCGGGAATCCTCCGCGGATTCCTGCCCTGGCGCTTGCTGCCGAAGTTCGACCGCGTGCAGCCCTGGATGGGCGGCATCCTCATCGTGCTCGCCTTGACAGGAATCCTGGGGTACCTCCTGGCACCCGTATTCGTGGTGATCGATTTCGGTATCAGATTCATCGCCAGTTTCATCCTTCACTTCTGAACCAAGCGCTCTTCGGAGTAATCATGCCCCGCGTCCTTTCCGGCATCCAGCCCTCGGGCTCCCAGCACATCGGCCACCTGGTGGGAGCCCTGGACAACTTCACCCGCCTGCAGGGCCAGGGCGAAGCCTTCTACATGATCGCGGACTGGCACGCGCTGACCTCGAAGTACGAGTCTGTCGAGGAGATCTGGCCGGCCACCCAGGAACTGACGGCCACCTACCTGGCCGCCGGGTTGGATCCCAACCAGGCCACGATCTTCGTGCAGAGCCTGGTGAAGGAGCATGCTGAACTGCACCTGCTGCTCTCCATGGTGACACCGCTCTCGTGGCTGGAGCGAGTGCCCACCTACAAGGAGAAACTGCAGAATTCGCAGGCGGATCTCGGCAGCTACGGCTTCCTGGGCTATCCGCTGCTCCAGACGGCCGACATCGTCATCTACAAGGCGCACAAGGTGCCCGTGGGCGAGGATCAGCTCTTCCACCTGGAACTGGCCCGCGAGGTGGTCCGTCGTTTCAATTTCCTTTACCAGCGCGAAGTGTTCCCCGAACCCGAGGCCGTGCTCACCAAGACGCCCAAGGTGCCGGGCCTGGATGGCCGGAAGATGTCCAAGAGCTACGGAAACTGCATCTACTTGCGGGACAGCAACGCGGAGATCCTGGAGAAGTGCACACGCCAGATGGCCTCGGATCCGGCCCGCGTGCGCAAGACCGATCCCGGGAACCCCGACATCTGCCCGGTCTTCGAGTTCCACAAGCTCTTCAGTGACGACGCGACGTTGGAACTGGTGAACACCGAGTGCCGCCGGGCGGGCATCGGCTGCTTCGACTGCAAGAAGCGAGTGGCCGAAGCCATCATCCGCCGTGTCGAACCCGTGCGGGAGAAGATCGAAGGCCACCTGGCCCATCCCGCGAACCTCCAGGAAGTCCTCCGGGACGGCAGCGGCCGGGCTCGAGCCGTGGCCGCTGAGACCATGCGGGATGTGCGCGACGCCATGAAGATGCCGACGCTCTGAGAACGGGTGTGGAAGGGACTCTTGTGTTCCTTGCCTTCCCTGCTAGACTCTTCTTCTCGTGGTCCCTTAGCTCAGCTGGTTAGAGCATCTGACTCTTAATCAGAGGGTCCCCGGTTCGAGTCCGGGAGGGACCACCACTCAAGAGCACCGCCACCAACAAGTGGCGGTTGTTTTTTTATCGGTATGAAACGGGCTCGACCGATCAGCGCATCTGACTCATCAAGGTCACCAGAGACATGTGGAGTCCCTTTCTGTTCCTTCCAAGAGCGGCTGAGGCGAAGGCATAAGGACGAGGTTGCCGCCTTGAAGAATGGGCAGCGGGATAACTCTGCCCACTGACCTTGGGTTGGTTGATATTAAAGGCATTCAGCTAGACCATCCCGAACACCGCCACCGTTTTTCCGCAAAAACAGTGGATAGCTGATCAACTTCAGGATGGCCACGGGGCGCTTCTTCACGCGGGCCACTCTGTGGCCCGATTTACTCGCTTTGAGTTGGGGCATATCATGATTTCACTCACGCGCTCCCCACATCTGAACCACCGGCAAATAAGACCTTCGATGGTTGGATCCCTCAGCCCAGAGCTCAGGACAGAACCCAGAGGCAGGCCACCATGAACCAGAACCCACCCTCCTTCCGGCTCACTGATGCGGGGCTCTTCCGCCAGCAGGCGTACATCGACGGTCAGTGGTGCGACGCCGACAACCACCGGGTCATCCAGGTCACCGACCCGGCCGGTGGCGCAGTCATCGGCACCGTGCCTGGCATGGGAGCCACCGAGACGAGGCGAGCGATCGCCGCTGCCGAGGCCGCCATGCCAGCGTGGCGGGCAAAAACGGCCAAGGATCGTTCCCGGGTGCTGCGCAAGTGGCACGACCTCATGATGGAGCACCAGGAAGACCTCGCGATGCTGATGACCGCCGAGCAGGGCAAGCCGCTCGCGGAATCCCGTGGCGAGATCGCCTACGCCGCATCCTTCATCGAATGGTTCGCGGAGGAAGGCAAACGCATCTATGGCGACACCATACCCGCGCATCTGGCCGACAAGAGGATCCTCGTCCTCAAGCAGCCGATCGGCGTATGCGCCGCGATCACGCCCTGGAACTTCCCCTCGGCGATGATCACGCGCAAGGCGGGTCCGGCGCTTGCTTCTGGTTGCGCGATGGTGGTCAAGCCCGCCAGCGCCACCCCGTTTTCCGCGCTCGCGTTGGCCGAACTGGCGGAGCGCGCCGGCCTGCCACGCGGCGTACTGAGCGTGGTGACCGGCTCGGCCAGCGAGATCGGCGGTGAAATGACATCCAACCCGATCGTCCGCAAAGTCACGTTCACGGGGTCCACAGAGATTGGCAAGGTGCTGATGCGCCAGTGCGCCGACACCGTGAAGAAGACTTCGATGGAACTGGGCGGAAACGCCCCGTTCATCGTGTTCGATGACGCCGATCTGGATGCGGCTGCCGACGGGGCCATGGCTTCCAAGTACCGCAATGCCGGCCAGACCTGCGTGTGCACCAACCGCATCCTGGTGCAGGACAGCGTGTACGACGCGTTCGCCGAGAAGCTCGCCGCGCGCGTGGGCAAGCTGAAGGTGGGCAATGGCATGGAACCAGGCGTTACCATCGGTCCACTGATCGACGCGGCCGCGGTCGCCAAGGTCGAGGAACATGTCAGCGATGCGCTCGCCAAGGGCGCGCGGGTGGTGGTCGGTGGCAGGCGCCATGAGCTCGGCGGCCTCTTCTACGAACCCACCATCCTGGCCGACGTGGACACGACGATGAAGGTCACACGAGAAGAGACCTTCGGGCCGATTGCGCCGCTCTTCCGGTTCCGGGATGAAGCCGAGGCGATCTGCATGGCCAACGATACCGAGTTCGGGCTGGCCGCCTACTTCTATGCCCGCGACAACGCTAGGGTGTGGCGGGTATCCGAGGGACTTGAATACGGGATCGTCGGGGTCAATTCCGGGCTCATCTCAACCGAGGTCGCGCCTTTCGGCGGCGTGAAGGAGTCCGGCCTCGGCCGGGAAGGCTCGAAGTACGGCATCGAGGACTACCTCGAGATCAAGTACCTCTGCATCACCGTTTGAGATTGACTGGGACCCTCTGAGGACCAAACGCCTGCGCCGCAAATCGGTCAGGCAATCAAGACCCGGGCCCTCGACAGGGGCCGTCACAGGAGTCTAGGCTACGAACCTAGGGGGATTCCATGCGCCAATCCGCACTTCTACCCATTCTGGCCTTCATCATCGCGCTCCCACTTTCATCTCAGACGTCGGACAGGCCTAAGGCCGAAGCCTTGGTCAAGGAAGGGCACAGCTTCTTGAAGGCCAATGGGAAGGCAGCCTTCGTGGCCGAAGTCCAGAAGGCCAGCGGGAAGTTCCATGCGAAACCCGGGAACCCTCTCTACCTGTTCGTCTACGATCTGAGCGGAGTGGTGCTGGCTCACGGCGCTGAGTCCAACCTGCTCGGTGTGAACCGGCTGAATGTGAAGGATCCGGACGGGAAACAGTACACCAAGGAATTCATCGCAGTGGGCCAGAAGAAGGGCGGCGGCTGGGTGGAATACAAGCGCATGAACCCGGAGACGAGGCAGATCGAGCACAAGATCTCTTTTGTTCTGGCTGAAGATGGCGTCGTGATTGGTTGCGGTATTTACAAGTAGGTATTCGGAAGGCCGCGAGTCTGCCAATCCTGGAGACAGAACCAAGTTCTAGATCTGTTTGGTTCCTAAGGCTCGCGCCTACTTTAGGCAAACCGATAGGCAAACCGATCGGCTGGTTATCTTGTCAGTCGCTGTTTTTCGAAGTGTAAAACTTTAGCCCAACCTGCACCTACGACGCCTTGATTGTATTTCAGAAAGGGTTCCTGGCTTATTAGTTTGTCAACAAAGTGTCGTCGGGCTCCATCAAACTTGATCGAAAAATCTCTCGTGCAAGCCGCGGAGGGATCCGACCGCAAGCCCGCAGATGCTTAGTCTGCGGGCATTTCCCGTGATCCTGCCTCTCGTCACAACTCAGAGGCGACGTCGATCACGCTTGGACCGTGGGGCTATATTGGTAGCGCCGCCCCGATTCCTACGACCGGGTCGGGAAACACAGGAACAATGGGAGGAATACCGTGGGTTTGAAAAACGCCATCATTGATCTCATGCCAGGCCCCTTGGTCCGGATTTTTGCTGCGCCCTACACCGCAGGCAAGGGCATCGCCAGTGGTGTGGCCAAAGCCGATGATCTACACGCCCGGCTGGGGATCTATTCCACCGTGGATCTGCTGGCCGAAGAGGTCTTCCGCCGGGAGGACGTGGAAGCCACCCTCCAGGTCTACCTCCGCATGATCGAGGCCCTGAAGGACCGTCCCTACGCCAGCATCAGCCTCAAGCCCACTTCGCTCGGCATCAACGAAAGCGAAGCATACTGCCAAGCCAACCTCCGCCGCATCGTCGAGGCAGCTGCCGCCCACCGGATCCACATCACCCTGGACATGGAGGAACGACACTTCACAGACGTCACCCTGAGGATGTTCAGGGCCATCCGCGAGGAGTTCGACAACTTCGGCATCGTGCTGCAGAGCCGACTTTTCCGGACTCCTGGGGACATCAAGGCGCTGCCTGCCAAGCGCTGCAAGGTGCGCATCTGCATCGGCATCTACAACGAGCCCGCCGATGTGGCCCTCCAGGACAAGGCCGACATGAAGGATAAGCTGTTCGAATACATGCAGATGTTGCTCGACCAGGGACACTATCCCGAGATCGCCACCCACGACGAACCCCTCATCCGGCGCTGCATCGAGCACCTGGACAAGCGCGGCGTGCCGAAGGATGCCTACGAATTCCAGATGCTCCTGGGCGTGCCCCGGACCCAAATCCAGCAGGAAATCGTGAAACGTGGCCAGATCATCAGGCTCTATGTCCCCTTCGCCGAGGACTGGAAATACGCCGTCCGCTATATGAAGCGCCGTCTGGCCCACAGCCCATCCATGGCATTCATGGTGATGAAGAACCTGTTTGGCAGTTGAGCTCAGCTTTGGTCTTGGGTCAGCCCTCCTTCAGGGGTATGGTGCATTCCTGGGACTGTGTTCCACCGATCTGGAGGATTCGATGAAGAAGTTCCTGGCCCTTGCGCTGGCGGGTTCCATTGCCCTGGTGGCCTTCGCCGCTGAAGAGAAAAAGCCCGAACCGAAGAAGGCCTCCTGTGGCATGGCCTGCTGTGAGAAGAGCAAGGCGGCTTCCTGCCAGGACTGCCCCGAATGCGGCAAGAAGAAGGCTGCCCCGAAGAAGGATGCCCCGAAGACCGAGGCTCCCAAGAAGGACTGATTCCCGCCGATCCCGTCAAGTGAACCCTCCAGGGCCTCACCCTGGAGGGATTTTCATGTCTGAACCTCTTCCGGGGGACGCTGGTTTCATGGTTCTCTGGACTTCATGAACCTTCGTGCCTGGATCCCCGCATCGGTGCTGTTCCTGCTTGCGGTCGCCACCGCGGGCGGGATGTTCTGGACCCGCGATCCCGGGCCTTCCGTCGCCCAAGGCGGGGCGGTCATCCCGAAAAAGGGCCTCCGGCGGGTCGCTCCCCATCGGGAGCGGGTGGTGGACCAGACCCCCTTGCAGACGGCCCGAGCCCTGGCGGCCATGGCGGCGACGTCCGAGGAACAGGAGCTGGCACACGAAGCCGTGCGTCTTGCCAACCATGAGGTGGACCTGGCCTTTGCGGATGCCCTCCGGCGCACGGCTACTGATCAGGTAACTCAGACGCAGGAAATGAAGGAGCTGATGGCGGCCAAGAATCAGGCCGAGACCGCTGTCGAAGCCAGCCAGCAGCTCATATCCCAGTTGACGAAGCGTCTGGCCGCCGCAAAGGAATCCCAGAAGGGCGCCATTGAGGACCAGCTGGAGGTGGCCAAGGCCCAGTTGGAGCTGAACCAGGATGAACTGGAGGCTGCCTCCACGGACCTGCAACAGGCCGGCGGGGATCCCCAGGCCAAGATCAAGCGTCTGAAGGAAGCCCACGAAGCCGTGGACAAGGAATCCCCGATCGCTCAACCCAGCCCGAATTCGCTGATCCAGGCGGGCAGTCTGGTGGCGCGCTTCCGGGAATGGACCTCGCTGCGCAGCAAGTTCAGCCGTCTGACCCAGGCCCGCCAGGAGGCCCTCGACAAGGTGCGGGATCTGACGGCACGCCGGGAGAAGATCACGGCTCGGATCCAGAAGGAGAAGGAGGACCGCGACGCTGCCCGGCAGCGGGCTTCGAGCCTGTCCCGGGGACCGGGCGGCCAGGGAAGCCGGGCGGAAGCCCTGGATGCGACCATCTCGTTGCGCCGCTTTGTGGAAGTCCAGCATTCCCTGGCGGGCATGGGAAAGCGGGTCCAGGATCAGCAGGGGCTGGCCGAGGTCTATGGCAACTGGATGGCTCTGGCGGACAGCCAGGAAATCCTTTCCTTGCATCGCCTTTTGATCCGGCTGCTGTGGGTGATCACTCTGGTGCTCCTGGCCTACCTGGCGGGTTTCCTCGTGGATCATCTATTCCACCGGGCCGCGGTGGACAACAAGAGCGCCGGCACTCTGCGCGTCGTCGTGAAACTGTTGGTTCAGTTGTTCTGTCTGCTGGGGATCCTGTTCCTCGTCCTGGGGCTGCCCGACCAGACCACCACCATGCTGGGGTTGGCGGGCGCAGGCCTCACCGTGGCGATGAAGGACTTCATCGTGGCCTTCTTCGGCTGGTTCATTCTCATGGGCCGGAACGGCATCCGGGTAGGTGATTGGGTGGAGATCCGCGGGGTCGGTGGGGAAGTGGTCGAGATCGGGTTCCTGCGCACCGTGGTGATGGAGACGGGGAGTTGGAGCGACGCGGGCCATCCCACGGGCCGCCGGGTGGCCTTCGTCAACAGCTTTGCCATCGAGGGGCACTTCTTCAACTTCTCCACCTCGGGCAAGTGGATGTGGGATGAACTGAGCGTGCTGATCCCATCCGGGCAGGATCCCTATCCCATCATCGATCGTGTCCAGAAGCTGTTGGAACGCGAGACCGAGGCGAATGCCCGACTGGCCGAGCAGGAATGGCAGACGGCCACGGCCAGGTACCACGTACAGGCCTTCTCGGCCGCACCGGGCCTGAATGTGGTGCCGACCGCGAATGGTGTCGAGATCCGGGCTCGCTACATCACCCGCGCCTTCGAACGCCATGAGACCCGACAACGCCTGAACCAGGCCGTGGTGGAGCTCATGCACGGCCCCCGCAGTGACGGGGGAACAGCAATCGTGAAAGCAGAGGCCTGATGATCTCGTTCTCCAATGTCAGCAAACAATACGGCCGGCAGGTCCTGTTCATCGAGGCGGATTTCCAGCTCAATCCCGGCGAGAAGGTGGGCCTGGTGGGTCCGAACGGGGCGGGGAAATCCACCCTGTTCCGGATGATCATGGGCGAGGAGGCGCCGGACGATGGTTCCATCTCGCTGCCCAAGAAACTGACCCTCGGCTATTTCCGTCAGGAGGTCGACGAAATGACCGGCCGGCCGGTACTGGACGAGGCCATCGCGGGCAGTGGCCGTCTGGGCGACCTTCACCACGAACTGATCGACCTGGAACATGCCCTGGCGGATCCCGAGCGCGGTGACGAGTTGGAGGCCACCCTCGACCGCTTCGGCCATGTGCAGGAGGAGTATCAGCATCTCGGGGGCTATGAGCTGGAAGCCCGGGCGCGGGCCTGTCTCCATGGCCTCGGCTTCGAGGACTCGCAGATCGACGGGGACGTGGGGGCTCTCTCCGGCGGTTGGAAAATGCGCGTCTCCATGGCCAAAGTGCTCCTTGGCAATTTCGACGTGCTGCTCATGGACGAACCCACCAATCACCTGGACATCGAATCCATCCTCTGGCTGGAGACGTTCCTGAAGGCCGTGCCCTCCACCCTGCTGATGACCAGCCACGACCGCGACTTCATGAACCGGGTGGTCACCAAGGTGCTGGAAATCGACGGCGGTGACATCGTCACCTACTCCGGCAACTACGACTTCTACGTGAAGGAGCGGGAGCAGCGGGACACGAACCAGGAGGCCGCCTACGCCCGCCAGCAGGCCAAGCTGACCAAGGAAATGCGCTTCATCGAGCGGTTCTCCGCCCACGCCGCCAAGGCCGCCCAGGTGCAGAGCCGGGTGAAAGCCCTGGACAAGATCGAGCGCATCGAGCTGCCCAAGAAGCGAAAGGTGGTGAAGTGGGACTTCCGCATCCCCGGCCGCTCCGGCGATGATGTGGCCATGCTCGACGGGGTCTGCAAGGCCTATGGTGCCCGCAAGATCTACGACCAGTTCGCCTTCCACATCCGCCGCGGCGAACGCTGGTGCGTGATGGGGAAGAACGGCGCCGGCAAGTCCACGCTGCTGAAGATGGTGGCCGGGGCCATCCAGCCGGATGCCGGCGACCTGCGCCTGGGGGCCAGCCTCAGCCTGGGCTACTTCTCCCAGCAGGCCCTGGACTTGCTGGACCCGGACTTCACGGTGATTGAGCAGGTGCAGCAGGACTTTCCCATGGAGGGCCTGGGCGTGTTGCGCAACCTGCTCGGGGCCTTCCAGTTCTCCGGCGACGACGTGGACAAGAAGGTGCGGTCCCTGTCAGGGGGTGAGAAGTCACGCCTGGTCATGGCCCGGATGCTCTTCAATCCCCCGAACTTCCTGGTGCTGGACGAGCCCACCAATCATTTGGACCTGGCCACCAAGGAGATGCTGATCGACGCCCTGAAGGACTTCGAAGGCACCATGCTCTTCGTGTCGCACGACCGGACGTTCCTTCGCGGCCTCGCGAACCGGGTGCTGGAACTGGGTGGCGAGGAACACGAAGGCCCCGTGGTGTTCGGGGGCTCCTACCCGGAATATGTGGAGCGCATGGGCCGCGAGGCGCCGGGGGTGCATAACTGACGGCATTCGGTATCTACCTTATCCTCATCGATGTTCCTTCATGCTCCCATCGCGCAGAATCCGTCAAGGATCAAGGAACCAAGTGAAGCGGAGGACAGCGGAGGGGCTGAGGAAAGCGGAGTAAAACAGGGCGGCAAACAGCAGTTTCTCCGCTCTCCTCCTTGTTTCCGCTACCCTCCGCTTTCAAATTTCCTTTCGCTTGTTTCTAAGGTTCGAAGGTCCGGTGGCGGCTGGCAGATGAGTGTGACCCGATCCCCGGTGCGGGGATGGGCCAGTTCCAGCCGATGGGCATGCAGCAGGTAGCCCGGATCACCGGGCAGGGCGTGGGTACCCGGCGAGGGAACGCCTCCCGGCCCGTACAGTGGGTCCCCCACCAGCGGATGGCCCGCCCAGGCCAGGTGGATGCGGATCTGGTGGGGACGCCCCGTCAGAATCTCCACCTCCACGAGGGAGGCTCCTTCCCGACGTTCCAGCACGGTCACGTGGCTTTCCGAGGGGCGCCCCCCGGCACGGGCGGCGTGGAGAAGTCCCAGGGGGGCGTAAGGCACTTCTCCGATGGGGGCTGAGATTTCAAAGGTGGCAGCCTCGGGGTGCCCGCTGCACAGGGTGCGGTAGACCTTGCGCGTCCCGTCACTCTGAAAGGCTGCCTGAAGGGGCTTCCGGGCCTTGGCAGAGGGTGCGAAGAGCACGATTCCGGAGGTGCCACGACCCAGCCGGTGCATGGGGCTGGCTTCGGGATGCCTCCGCCTGATCAGGGTGAGGAGCGTGTGATCCAGGAATTCACCGCCCCCGGGCAGAGTGGGCAGTCCGCTGGGCTTGGCCACGGCCAGAAGATCCTCGTCCTCGTACAGGATGGCAGTGGCGACGGGCACCTCAGGCTCGATCCAGGGGGGGCGGGCCCAGATGAGCTTCTGCCCAGTCTGGAGGATGTCATCCCACCGGGCGGGTGCATCCCCGAGGAACACCTGGCCCGAGTCGATCCGCCTCAGCCATTCGGGTTCAGAAGCCAGGGGGTGTCGGATCGTGAGATGCGTCAGTATATTCCGTCCGGACTCCAAGGATCCGATCTGCTCCTGGTATCGGAATCCTCCGTTCGGCGCACGCATGGGTTGTCCTGAGGCCGCCGGTCAGCTCAGTCGGCTCTGGATTATCGCAGCTTGAACCGTTGCACGGTCTCCTTGAGCGCCTCGGCTACCCGGGACAATTCATCGGACGTTTTCGCGACCTCATGCACCGTGGCCGACAGCTGGTGGGTGGCGGCGGCGTTCTGATCCAGCCGTGCGGCGGTCTGGTTCATGAGGCGGCCCACTTCCCGGCTGGTTTCGGCCTGGCCCTGGCTGAGCGTGCCGATCTCGTGGATGCTTCCAGACACCTGGGAGATCCTGTCCCGGATCGCCTCGAGGTGGTGGATGGTCACGTCCACGCTGAGGGCCCCTTCGGTGACTGCGGCCTGCATGGCATGGATCGTCTCCTCGATCTCCTTCGCGCTGTGCCCGCTGCGCTCTGCCAGGATGCGAACCTCTTCGGCGACCACGGCGAACCCCTTGCCCTGGGCTCCGGCCTTGGCGGCCTCGATGGCCGCATTCAGCGACAGCAGATTGGTCTGCCGGGCGAGGCCCTGGATCACTTTCACCGCCTGGACGATGCGGGAGGTGGCCTCCTGGATGGCCTGCATGCCATGGGAAGTGCCTCGGCCGGTCTCGGCGCCCCGATCCGTGTCCTGGACGGCCGCATCGGTCTTGGTCCCGGTCTGGCGCGTGTGGTCGGCCATGGATTCCACGTTGGCGTCCAACTGTCGCAACGATTCCAGCACTTGGCGGCCGGCCTGGCGGAGTTCCTCGCCCACCCGGGCGGTCTCCTGGACCGTTTGGCTCATCTGTTCAGCGCTGGCGGCCAGTTCCGTGCTACCGGAGGCCACCTGCTCGGAGGCCCGCCCCATGCTGCCCAGGGCCTGGTTGAGATCGGCCACCATGCCATTGAAGGTCTGGGCCAGCTGCCCGATCTCGTCCTCGCTTTCGACGGGGGCTTTCACGGTCATATCCCCGGTCGCCACCCGACCGATGGCGCCGGCGAGGCGTTCCAGGGGCTTGAGGATGGAGGAGGTCACCCGGCGGGTCATGATGGCGCTGATGATGGCCAGCAGGGCCAGACCCGCCAGGATCGAGATGATTCGGATGTTCCGCTGGGTCCGATACAGGTCGGCCGTGGACATGGAAACGCCAAAGGAAGCCACCAGGTCACCCTCCTTCTGGCCTTTGAACTCATCTAATCCATAGGAATTGTGGCAGTTGATACAGGATTCCTTGAGCCGCCCAGGACTGAGTACATAGATGCTGGGTTCTCCGCTGGCATTGGTGAATCGGCCCACCCGGTAGTCCAGGGCCGGATTGCTGCCGAACTGACCCAGGCTTTCGCGCTCGAAGGCCTCCGCGGCGGGGTCCTTGGCGAATTGCCCCTTCAGGACGCGATGGAAGGTCATGCCGCGGCTCTTGCAGTAGTCCTCGGCATCGGCATGCAACATGGACCGCGAGGAGACTGCCAGCGAGGTCAGGTTCTCTTCGAAGGCTTTTTCAGCCTGGGCCGTCTGGTAGGCGCTGACGCCCCAGATGACGAGGCCAAGCAGCGCCGCCAGGGACAGGGCCACGGGCAGGAAGAACTTCAGGGCTAATCCTTTGCGGTTCATTGAGCACCATCCCCGGCCAAACGAAAAAGGGTTGAACGGGGACTCTTCGGCGAACTTTGGTATGGAAATGAATTGTGATGGTCAAATTTTACCGACCAGTAGGATATTCATGCGTTGAAGGGTTACTTCTTTCCCTTCTGCAGACGGTCCAGCAGCTTCTGATCCACAAAAGCGGTGATCTCGGTGACTTTCTCGACCGCCTGCGCCAGCAGGCGGTCGCATTGGGCCTGCATGTTGGCCACATAGGCGGCGTCCGCGATGTCCTTGAGGTTGATGACCACGTTCCACACGCCACCACGTACGCCCGCGTAGGCCATCTGGGCTCCGACGGCCGCGTCCGTGATGGAGGCCACCTTGCCCAGGCGGGCGGCCTCACCGGCCAGTTCCAGGGCCTCGAAGCTGACCTGGGCGGTCATGAGTGGCACGTCGACGGCCACCTTGAGCCCGGCCTGCATGGCGGCCTGCCGGGCAGCCTTCTGTTCGGGCGTCGCGTCCGGCAGGCGACGGGCATCCATGAAGGCGTTGAAGGCATTGGTATCGGCGTCCACTGCCATCATCAGGCGGTCCTTGAGCAGCTGCGCCTTTTCGGCCAGGACGATGAATTTGGCGTCCTTCTCGGCATCCAGTCCGCCCTGGGCCAGGTTGGCCACCATGCTCGCGAGGGCCGCGCCGAGGCTGCCCGCCAGGGCCGCGATGGAGCCGCCGCCGGGCGCCGGCGTGTCCCGGCTGACCTCGTCCGTGAAGGCGTGCACTTGCATGGACACCAGGGCCTTCGGATCGTAGGTGGGCAAGCCCAACACCTTCTTCTCGATCTCGAAGGGCGCCACATCGCCGAGGCCCATGGAGAACACGGCGGTCTGCAGGATGTCGGTGGTGGGAACGCCGGTGGACTTGCCCATGGCTCTCAGGTAGTGGCGGCCCGTAGCCAGCAGGCACTGGAAGGGCACCAGGCCCACGATCTCGCTGCCCGTGACCACGAGTCCGCGCTCGGTCGCCAGCCTGCGGGCCTCCTCCAGCACGGTGTGAGGCGCGGTCTGCTTGTAGTCCGTGAGGTTCACGCTGATCTGGGCGCGCCGGTAGGTATCCACGTACCAGCCGATGGCCTTGCAGTGGCTGAAGATGCCCCGGCGACGGACCTTCTGGCCCACCGGGTGCGCTGGGTCGACGTCATTCATGCGCATGAGGGCGGGCAGGTCGTAACCATGGGCCGAGGCGCAGTGGTCCACGGTCTCCTGGAAGGTCGAGCCCATGAAGTCGCAGTTGCCGCAGGGGAAGGAACCGTCCTGGTAGAAGATCAACTCGCCAGCCTGGTAGTAGGGCTTCACGCGTCCGCGTCGGGCCACACGGCCCTTCTCCCGCAACTCGAAGGCGATGTCGGTCGCATGATCCTTGCTGCCGGAATTCAGCGTCACGTTGTAGGCCACCAGGAATTCCCGGGCGCCCATGATGGTGGCGCCGGCCTGGGCGTTGTAGGGGGCGGGGAAGTCAGGCTGCCACTGGGGATCCTGAAGCTTCATCTCCAGGCCCTCGTACTCGCCCTTGCGGACCTCGGCCAGGTTGCTCCGCTCCGGCCGCGAGGCAGCGGCTTCGTAGAGATAGACAGGGATGGCCAACTCGCGCGCCACACGCTCGCCGAGCCGGCGAGCCAGGTCGGCACAATCCTCCATGGTCACGCCCTCCACGGGCACGAAGGGCACGACGTCCGTGGCCCCCATGCGCGGGTGGGCACCATGATGGAGGCGCATATCGATGGTCCGGGCGGCCTCGCGTATGCAGCAGAACGCGCCCTCCAGCACGGCCTCCGGCGCGCCCACGAAGGTGATGACCGTGCGGTTCGTGTCCGCGCCGGGATCCACGTCGAGCAGCCGAATCCCTGGTACCGCCGCGATGGCGTCCGTTACCTGCTTGATCTTCGCGGCATCCCGGCCCTCCGAGATGTTGGGCACACACTCCACAAGCTTGCGGGACATGGTTCCTCCGGGACGCCCAAGTCTAGCAGTGGCGCGGTCTCAACCTGAGAATGACCGCCTGGCCGACGGGAATTCAACCTTGGTTTTCAGGGAGGCAAGGAATATGATTTCAGCATCACCTTTCATACGATGCTAGGGACAGTTCCTAAGCTTCCTGCACCCCCAAAGGGATATCGATGCGCCTCCCGCCTGAACGAGATTTAAAGGCCCAGGCGCAGCGGTTGGGCCTTCACATCGATCAGACGCCCCTGGCTGTCATCGAGTGGGACGTGGAAGGCCGGATCTTAAGCTGGAACCCCGCTGCCGAACGCATGTTCGGCTATCAGGCGGAAGAGGCCATTGGCCAACCCATCGTCGAACTCATCATGCCCCCCAAGGCCAAGGTGCTTGATCAATTCCACCACATCGCCGAGGGCTTGAGCCAGGAAGGGCAGTCATCCAGGACCGAACATGAGAACCGCAGGAAGGACGGGTCCATCATTCTCTGCCGGTGGTTCAATACGCCCCTCACTGACGCGACTGGGCATCCCCTCGGCGTGGCCTCCATGGCCCTCGATGTAACCGAGATCCAGCGTTCAACCCAAGCCTTGATGGAGAGCGAGCAGCGATTCCGGACCGTCTTCGAGAAGGCCATCGATGGCATTCTCGTCTTTTCTCTTGATGGCGAAATCCTCGACGTGAATGATGCCTTTGCCAAGATGCACGGTCGTACCCGGGAAGAAATGCGCGACCTCCGCATAACGGATATAGGCTCACCGGATTCCAACAACCTGGTGCCAGAGCGCATGCGTCGCATGTTGGCCGGGGAGACCCTGCAGGTCGAGTTGAAGCAGCTTCACAAGGATGGTCACCTATTCGTGACCGAGGCCTCCGGCAGCCTGATTGCTTATATGGGGCAGCCAGCCATTCTGTCCTTCCACAGGGACATCACCGAGCGGAAGCAGGTGGAGGAAAAACTGGAGGAGAGCGAGAAACGGTTCCGGCACCTCTCCTCGTCGATGATGGACATTGCCTATTCATGTTCGCGACGAGCAGACCAGGGCTTCGCCATCGATTGGATGGTAGGGGCCACGGAGTCCCTGTTGGGGCGCTCCATCGAAGAAATCCAGGCCGCTCGCTGCTGGGTTAATTTCGTGGTGGAGGAGGACCGGCCACTCTTCATGAAACAAGTGACTGCCCTTTCCCCGGGAGAGTCCGGTGTTTGTGAGTTACGCCTGCGGAAAAAGGACGGTGGCCTGACCTGGTTCCAATCCTATGCCCAGTGCGAAGTCTCGATGAAGGATCTGGACCACGAGCGACTCCATGGGGCTTTGGTCGACATCACGGCGCGCAAGCTGGCAGAGGAGCAGCTGGCGAAGCGCGAGTTGCAGTTGCGCGAATCCCAGGCGGCCGCCCTGATCGGCAACTGGGGTGTGGATATCCCCACGGGCACCCTGGACTGGTCCGACGAGACCTTCCGGCGCTTCGACAAAGATCCCGCCACCTTCAGGACCTCGGTCGATTACTTCGTGAGCCGGATCCATCCGGAAGACCTGGCCGCGACCCTAAGCGCCATGCAGAACGCCCAGGAGAAGAATGCGCCCTACCACGTCCAGACCCGGATCATCAACGAGACTGGCCGACAGTGGGTCATGGAGGCCTTTGGGGTCATCGAAAGGGACCGGGACGGGAAGCCCCTCCGCTTTTCGGGCACTGCCCAGGACATCACCAAGCGCAAACAGGCAGAGGAGGAGCTGCTACTGAAGCGCAACCTCATGGAAAAGGCGAGCGACAGCCTGTTCATCGTCGATCCCGTCTCACGGAGTTTCCTGGACATCAACGAAACGGCCTGCGTAGAGCTGGGGTACACCAAAGAGGAACTGCTGGCGCTTCATATCGAAGACCTGGATCCGGTGTTTCCGATCGACCAGTGGCCCACCCACGTAGAAGAGATCCGGGGCGCGGCGGGAGGGCTAACGCTTGAGACCTGGCATCAACGGAAAGATGGATCCAGGTTCCAGGTGGAACTCCGCCTGCGCCAGGTGACCCTTGGCGATCGCAACTACCTGATCAGTTCCGCCCGGAACATCACTGGGCGCAGGAAGGCCGAGGACGAGGTTAAGAGAAGCCAAGCCCAGTTGCAGGGGCTTTTCGATAACGCTGGAGTGGCCATCGGGCTGAATGACGCACAGGGTCAATTCGTGTCTTTAAACTCCAAATTTCTCGAGTTCCTCGGGTACGAGCCTGGGGAACCATTCCCGCGAAACCCATTGAGCATCACTCACCCAGAGGATCAGGAAGTCACGCGGCGAAACCTCGAAGAGATTCTCAGCGGGAAAACGAGCTCCTACCTCTATGAGAAGCGATACATCCGCAAGGATGGGCAATTTGTATGGGGCCTCACGTCTGTTGCTGCAATCCGAGACGATCTGGGCTCGGTTCAGAATCTCGTGGCCATTATTGTCGACATCACGGCCCAGAAGCGAGCCGAGGAACAGAATGCGAGGCTCCAGGACCAGCTTCAGCAGGCTCAGAAGATGGAAAGCCTGGGCACCTTGTCCGGGGGTATTGCCCACGATATGAACAATGTGCTTGGGGCCATCCTGGGTCTGGCCTCGGCCAATATCGAGATTCTACCCCCCGGCGGCCACGCCTATCGCTCCTTCGAGACCATCGTCAAGGCAGCCACCCGTGGCGGAGACATGGTGAGGAGCCTGCTGGCCTTTGCCCGTCAAAGCCAGGCTGAGGATCGCGTGCTGGATGTGAATGCCATCCTCCGGGAAGAGGCTCGCTTGCTGGAACGCACGACTCTTTCCAGGGTGGGCCTTCAGGTGGACCTGGAACCTGGTCTGCATCCGATCCGGGGGGATGCCAGCGCTTTGATCAACGCATTCATGAACCTCTGCGTCAACGCCGTGGATGCCATGCCCGAGAACGGCACCCTCACCCTCCGCACCCGGAACGTGGACCAGGAGTGGATCGAGGTGATCGTGGCAGATACGGGAATCGGAATGGCTGGAGAAGTTTTGGATCGAGCCATGGAACCCTTCTTTACCACCAAGGGGGTGGGCAAGGGCACGGGGTTGGGCCTTTCCATGGTCTACAGCACCGTGAGAGCTCATCGAGGGCAGATTGAGATCCACAGCACGCCTGGCCAAGGCACGCAAGTGAGGATGAGGTTCCCAACCTGTGAGCTGGCGACTGAGGCTACGGAACCGAATGCTGGGGCTCCATCTGCGGCGTCCAAGCGGGTGATGAATGTCCTTGTGGTGGACGACGATGAACTGATCCAGAGCTCCATGGATACCATTCTCCGAACCCTGGGCCATACCGTCATCACGTGCCCAAGCGGTGAGGATGCTCTGGCGACGATCGAAGCTGGATTCGAGCCCGAGGCGGTGATTCTCGATATGAACATGCCGGGGCTGGGCGGGACCGGAACCCTGCCACGCCTGAGGGCCATGCTTCCCCAGGTCCCTGTCCTGCTTTCCACGGGCCGGACCGATCAGGCCGCTCTGGATCTGGCAGGTGCCCACCCACTCGTCACCCTGCTCCCCAAGCCCTTCACCATCAAGGAACTTCAGCAGAGTCTCGGAGCGCTTGGACGGGGATGAGGATCGATTTCACGCCTGCCCGGTCCCGCCTTGGGAGGGCTCGTTCTTGACCCCGCTCACCACATGGCCAGTAGGCCCCACACGGGAGGCCGTGTCGCAGTAGCCGGTCTGGTCGTCGAAGAAGAAATCGGGCTCGAACTCCCGCAGGAAGTCGGCCTTTTCGAGGCCACCCAGGAACATGGCCTCGTCCACCTGGATGTTCCAGGCCATGAGGGTGCGGATGGCGCGTTCGTGGGCGGGGGCGCTGCGGGCCGTCACCAAGGCCGTTCGAATGCGCATGGGAGCGCCCGCGGCCATGTCCTGGAGGGGCCGCAGGGCCTCCAGCAGAGGTTTGAAGGGTCCCGGGGGAAGGGGAACCGCGGCATGCTCGATCTCGTGGGCCTGGAAGGCCGCCAGGCCGCCCTCGGCATAAACGCGCTCGGCCTCGTCGCTGAATAGCACGGCATCCCCGTCGAAGGCGATGCGGATCTCGTCCGGGTGGCGATCCGCCGCCACGGCACTGTCGGGGTAGACCCGCGCCGCGGCGAAGCCCGCGTTGAGGGCGGCGCGCACATCCTCCTCCTTGGCGGAGAGGAACAGGTTCGCTCCCAGGGATGTCAGGTACGGGTAGGGATTCCGGCCCCGGGTGAACACGCCGCGCTCCAGCTGGAGGTTGGATTCCTGGGCGCTGCGGAAAACCCGCAGACCGCTCACGGGATCGTTGCGGGACAGGATCACCACGGCCACGCGGCCTTCCGCTTCGGTATTGAAGGCGAGGAGCTTCTTCACCAGGGGATAGGCCACGCCCGGCTTGGCGGGCACGTCCAGCCGCGACAGCTGGAGCTGCATGTAGGCCCGGTCGTCAGAGGCCTCGAAAAAACGGTTCTCCTCCTCGAAATCGAAAAGGGCACGGGAGGAGATGGCGACGACGAGCTTGCCTTCCAGGGTTTTGGGCATGGACCCAGAGTACATTGAGGGATGCCGCGCCTCTACTTCGACGCCAATGCCACGGCTCCCCCCCATCCGGAGGCGGTGGAGGCTGTTCGGAGGGCCATGCTGGAGGACTGGGCCAATCCAACCAGCACCCATCGCGAAGGCCAACGAGCGAGATATCTCATCGAGGAGGCCCGGCGGGAGATCGCCGCTGCGCTGGGCGTGGCGCCGGGCGAGTTGGTGTTCTGCGCCAGCGCCACGGAGGCCCTGCACCTGCTGATCCGGGGACTCCAACCGGCGCTGGGGCACCGTCCCGCTGCGGTGTTCCCGGGCGAGCACAGCGCCTGCCTCAATCCCCTGAAGGACTGGTCCCGGGTGGCCTGGCTTCCAGAGGTTCCTCCGGCCTGCGCCACGGTGGTGCAAATGCCTGCGAACAATGAGACCGGGATCCTCTACCCTATGCCACCGGTGCTGGACGCGCTGCGGATCAAGGACTGCGCCCAGGCCTGGGGCAAGGTGCCGGTGGACCTGTCGGACTCCGACGCCGCCGTGTTCAGCGGGCACAAGATGGGCGGCCCTCGGGGCGCGGCCCTGCTGTGGATGCGACCAGGCCTGCCCTGGGAGGCGGTCATGGAAGGGCCCCAGGAGCGCCGTCGCCGGGGCGGAACCGAGGATCTGCCCGCCATTCTGGGCTTGGCGGTGGCCGTGCGGCACCTGGCCGAGCGACAAGTCATGAATGCCGGGCTGGCACCGCTGAGGGATGCTTTCGAGGCGGAAATCACCTCCTGGAACCGCGCCATCGAAGTCATAGGACAAGGTTTGCCGCGCCTGCCGAACACGAGCTGCATCCTGTTCAGAGGCAAGAACGGCGAGGCTCTGCATGCCGCCCTGGACCTGGCTGGTTTTGCCGTGAGCACCGGCAGCGCCTGCCACAGTGGCTCCGTGAAGCCCAGCCATGCCATCGCGACCCTGGGGTACACCCTGGAGGACGCGCGCTCCGTGCTGCGCTTTTCGCTGCTCCCGGACGCGCAACCCGGCGAGGTGGAGGCCCTGGCGGCGGCCCTCAAGCGGTTGGTATGAGTCGCTGCGAAGCAGCCAGACCGCACAACACGCGGGGGCTTCAAGTTAACCTGGACAGATGACCACTCCCCATTGGCCCTATCCCCTGCTCCGCCTGAAGCCCGGCAAGGAAGCCCTGATTTCCAAGCGCCACCCCTGGGTCTTCTCCGGGGCCCTGGCCCAGCCTCCGGAAGCCCACCTGGTGCGGGTGGCCGACCATTCAGGCCAGGTGATGGGGGTGGGCACGGCCAGCCCCGCCAATCCGCTGGCGGCCCGGATCTTCCGTTTCGAGGACGCGCCCTTGGATGAGGCCTTCTTCCGGGAGCGCTTCGAGTCGGCCCTGGCCCTCCGGAAGGAATTGGGACTGTGGGATCCCCAGGGCGGCTGCCGCTGGATCTTCGGGGAAGGGGATGGCCTGCCGGGCCTGGTGGTGGACCGCTACGCCCAGGCCCTGGTGCTCCAGGTGGGCACGGCGGGCCTGGAGCTCCTGCGCGACACCTGGTGGCCCATCCTCTTCGAGCTCGGCAAGCCCGAGGGCCTCACGGCCTTCGTGGAGCGCAGCCAGTCCGGCCGCCGGGAGGAGGGCCTCGACCCCGTGAACCGACTGCTCAAGGGCAGCCTCGCCGGTCCCGTCGTTGTGCACGAGGGGAATGCGAAGCTCAGCGTGGACCTGCTTCGCGGGCAGAAGACCGGCTTCTTCCTCGATCAGCGGGAGCACCGCCTGCAGCTGGGCCGCGTGTCCAAGGACCGCCGCGTGCTCAACGCCTTCGGCTACACCGGCGGTTTCAGCATCCACGCGGGGCTGGGCGCGGCCGTGGAGGTGGCCACGCTCGATATCAGCGCCCCGGCCCTGGACCAGGCGGAGCGCGACTGGGCCGCCAACGGCCTGGACCCCGCTGCGCATTTGAGGATGGAAGGCGATGCCTTCGAGCTCATGCGGCAGCTGGAGCCCATGGCCTGGGACCGCGTCATCGTGGACCCGCCGGCTTTCGCCAAGCAGCGCAAGGATGTGGACAAGGCCTTCAAGGCCTACAAGGACGTCTACCGCCTGGGTGCCCGCGCCACCGCGCCCGGCGGGATGCTCTGGTGCTTCTCCTGCAGCCAGCACCTGGACCGCACTCGCTTCCAGGAGGCCGTGTGGACCGCCCTGCTGGAGGCCGGACGCGAGGCCCGGGTCCTGGCCCATCTCGGCCAGCCAGCGGACCATCCCTACGCCCTGAACCATCCCGAGGGGTTCTACCTCAAGGGGCTGTGGCTGAGCGTGAGTTGAAAGAAATGAAAGAAGCGGAGGAGAACGGAGGCGGAGGAGAGCGGAGAAAAGCAAAAGTCACTGTTTCAGCTCTCCGCTCTCCTCAGCGCCTCCGTTCTCCTCCGCTTCTTTCCCAATTCTTTTCCGACGGGTGTCCGGACTCCAACTTCATTTCAGCCACGTGTCATCCGCCCTCGCCACCGGTCCACCAGCCAACGCGGGGAGGATCAGTACAGGGCTTGGATCGCTTGGATCCTGACGCATGAATTCGTACAGTTCCCGATGCTGCAGCTTGTCGGTATTCCGGAATTCCAGGCGGGCTTTCTGGGCCACATTCAGGGAGAGCAGGTTCAAGACGGCTTCGTCGTCGTAGCCGATCACTTCCACGGTGGCCCCCGGTTGCCTTCTCTGGGCCGCTTCCTGCGCCACCATGGCCTGAATCATCTCCAGGGGAGTCTGGTACGACTTTCGCAGCCTCAGGCGAACTGCCGAGGGTGCCGGGGATGGATGCTTTATAGACGTTGCATCCTGCCCCAGGAGGAGGGAACCCATCAGAACGGCTGGCCAAGCGCGCATGCCGGATGGATGCGACTGGTCCGCTGAAGGTTCCGTGATCAGTTCTCCGCTTTCCTCAGCGCCTCCGTTCTCCTCCGCTTCTTTCCCAATTCTTTTTCATCGGGCAGGTCAGCCCAAGCGTTCTAGGGCCTCGTCCACGCCCTTGGCGTGCAGTGCGCCCAGTCCTAAATCCAGCAGGTGGCTAAGCTTCACGTTGCCCATGGCGCCAAGCATGGAGGCCTTGAGGCGGGGGATGCTGGGCTCCATCGAGGCGATGAGCTCCTTCACCTGCTTGCGGCGGCTCTCCAGGCTGGAGCAGCCGCAGAGGGGACAGCCGCAGGGCACGATGGGGAAGCCTCGCAGCCAGGCGTAGCGCTGCAGGTCCTTCTCCTCACAGGTGCCCAGAGGGCGGATGACGGTGTTGGCGCCGTCGTCGCTCACCAGGCGCAGGGGCATGGTGCTGAGGCGGCCCTCGAAGAACAGGTTGATGAGCAGGGTCTCGATGAGGTCGTCCAGGTGGTGGCCCAGGGCGATCTTCGAGTAGCCGTGCTGCTTGGCGAAGGAATAGAGGACGCCCCGCCGCAGCCGGGAGCAGATGATGCAGGGCAGCTCCTCGGGCTTGCTGCGCACCATCTTGTCGATGGGGGCCGGGATGATGTGGTGCGGCACGGCCAGGCGCTCGCAGGTCTCGGCGATGGGATCGGGATTGAACTGGGGGAAGCCCGGATCCACGGTGGCGGCCTCGACCGTGAAGGTCACGGGGGCCCGCTTGCGCAGCCGCTCCAGTACGTCCAGCAGGGCCCAGGAATCCTTGCCGCCGCTCACGGCCACCAGGATGCGGTCCCCGTCTTCGATGAGCTTGTAGGCGGCATTGGTTTCGCCCACGCGGCGGGCGAGCTTCCGCTCCAGCCTGGGCAGGGTATTCAACTCAGCCTCGGTGGGGGGCAGGGCCAGGCTGGGGAGTGCGCATGGATTACTCACTGAACACCGGTCGTGTGGTGGCATCGAAGGGGGGGTCGCCCAACTTTGATGCGGGGGTCCCAGGGGGGACGCGGAGGCCCATAGGGCCGGGCGGTCCATCCTGGACAGCATTAACTCACATCACGCCGCAGGCCTTGCGCTCGCCGCGGACGATCTGGCCCTGGACGGCCTGCACATACTCGGGGCAGGTGCAGTCAGGACAGGTGTTGCTGGCAGTCTCCGAACACAGATCCGCAAAAGTCACCTTTTCCATGAAGGCCGAGATGTGGTCGGAGAGCCGGTCCCAGAGGAGTCGGCTCATTCGTTCATCGGAAAGCAGAGCCGTGTTGGCGGCCTTCGGATCTTCCTTGGCAGCGGCGTAGAAGCCGCTGTCGGTGAGGCGCAGCACTTCGCCCACGCTCACCTGATTGCAGGGCCGTGTGAGGATGTAGCCGCCCTTGGGCCCGCGCACGCTAGCCACGACACCCGCCTTTTTCAGCTTGTTGAAGATCTGCTCGAGGAAGGGCAGGGACAGCTTCTGGCGCTCGGCGATCACGTGCAGGGGCACCGGCTGGCCGTGGCTGTGGTGGGCCAGGTCGAACAGGGCCTGCATGCTGTACCTGCCTCGGGCCGAGATCTTCACCGGAGTACTCCAGAGTCAAGGCTAGTATTCTTGAGCGAATGAGTCAAGTTTGTGGGCCCAGCTAGACTTGACCCGGAGATTCCGATGAACACTGCCCTGCTGGTTCTTGGCACCCTGGGATTGCTGGTCTCGTCATTAGACGTGGCCGGGCCTCTTCCCGCCGCCCAGTCCGGCAAGGTCGACCGTAAACCACCCATGCTCCTGGGCGAGACGACCGCGTCGGCGATCCTGGCGAACCGCGCCCAATTCCGCGACAACCTGGCCAGGGTGCAACTGACTGCTGGGCTCAGGGCCCGGTGGAAGGCCATCCAGCGGCCTTTCACCCTGGTGGCGGTCTTCGGCTCCTGGTGCGGTGACAGCCACCGCCAGCTGCCGGATCTGCTGGCGTTGCAGGCCGACCCCAATCCCTTCATCGAGGTGCATTACCTGGGAGTCAATCGGAACAAGGCGCTTGATGCGGCTGCGTGGCCCCGGGGATGCGCCCCGCAAGTCGTGGACCGGGTGCCGACCTTCTACCTCTTCGCCCAACAACCGGGGGGCGGCCAGACATGGGTGGGTTCCGTGGAGGAGACACCTCCCCGGAGCGGGCAATCCATGGCGGAGGCCCTGGTGGAACTGGTGGAGGCTGGAGGGAAACCCCGGCAGGCCGGTTCTTAAGAAGCGAGCCGCTATGCCGATGAAGGGGAACCATGCAATGGCGTCCCCTGGTGCTGACGGTGTCTTTATTCTTTGGTCTCCGGGCGGGGGACGGGATTCGAATTTCGGTGAACGAGTGGAGCACGCTGAATCCACTGCTGACCTCCCTGGACCCCGATGCCGAAGTGGTGGATCTGGTCTTTGACCGTCTGGTGACCCTGGATGCCAAGGGCAACTTCATCCCGGAACTGCTGGAGTCCTGGACCATCCTCGACGGGGGCCGGGAAGTGGTGCTCAAACTCCGGCCCGGCCTGACCTGGCAGGATGGGCGCCCCATCGAGGCTGAGGATGTGGTGTTCACTTGGCGGGCGCTCCGGCTGCCCCAGGTGAGGGCGATCGCTGACACGGTCAGTGGTGTGGCGAGCCTTGACAGCCTGGTGGCGGAGGGACCACTCACCGTGCGCATTCGCTTGAAGCGCCCGCGTGGAACCCTACTGTCCGACCTCTACAATTTCATTCCGGTGCCGCGTCACCTCTACCAAGTGGGGGCCAGACCGGCGGAATCACCCGTGAACTTTCTTCCGGTCGGTTCCGGTCCCTACCGGGTGGTCGCCAAGGCTACGACCAAGCGGGTCGTCCTGGAACGATGGATGGGCTATCGGGGTCCCCACCCGGGACTAGCACCGTCCTTTGTCCTGTTGAGCCCATCGGAGGAAGAAGTAACTGTTTCGGCTTTCCAATGGGAGCGGCTCCACTTCTCCGCCGTGGATCCCCTCCGCTACTACCTGGTCCGCAAGGGGGCCCAGGGAGCCGGACTGGTACGGGCCATGTCCGCCCCCCAGGCGGCTATAAGCGCCTACTTCCTGAACTGTAATCCCCGGCGGAGCCTCCTGGGGGACCCCGCCCTCCGCGAAGTTATCTACGAACTGCTTCCCTGGTGGCATCTGGCCCGGGCCCGGAAGTTCATCCCCAGCCGGCTCGCCACGAGCTTCTGGACCCCGGAGAGCTGGGCCCATGATCCGGAGCCGCGTCCCTTCCCGCAGGTGAACGTGGCCATCCGGATGCTGGAGGCCGCTGGCTGGAAGCGGGGGCCCAATGGCATCCGTCAGGATGCGAAGGGGCGCTCCCTGACCCTCGTGGCCTACGAACGGCCCTCCCTGTCGAAGCCGAGCGAGGGTGCGCTGCTTGTTTACCAGGCAGCGCAAGTGGGCATCCAGATTGATTTGCGGACCCTTCCCATGCCGACGGTGATGGAGAAGGCCGCCAAGCATGAGGGTGATCTGTGGGTCTTCGGTTGGACCATGTCCCTAGACCCGGATATGGACAGCCCCTTGTTCACCCGGGATGGATACCAAACCGGGGCGAATGTGAGCAGCTACCTGAATCCTGACGTGGATCGCCTGTTCGATGAGGGCCGCCATACCCTGGATCCGGAAGCTCGCAAGAAGATTTACCGCAGGATCTCGGAAATCATCTTCCTGGATAAGCCGATCATCCCGATTGCGTACAACCAGACGCGGGTGCTCTCTCACATGCGCCTACAGGGGGTGGGCTTCAACCTGCTTGGCCAGAACTACGGATTCTGGCCCGGCCGGCGCGGTTGGACGCTGACGCCCTGAAGATTAGAGCCGGTCGAAGCGGATCACTTCGACCTTGCCTGGCTTGCTTTTCTGGGGGGCGTCCTCCCGTTCTGACTCACGCGGGGGACGGGCCTCGCGCTCCGACTCGCGTGGGGGACGAGCCTCCCGTTCGGGCTTGGATTCCCGGTCGCGATGGTGCCGGGATTCCGAACGATGGGGCTCGACTGGCTCGGACCGGGGCGAGGCTTTCGGGGCTGGCGCGGCGGCAGCGGGCAACCGGTCCCTACCGGCCCAGACCGCGCCCACCTGCTTGATGCGATCGACGAGCCGGGCCGGTTCCAGCACCTGAATGCCGTCGCCGAACTGCATGGCCCATCGGGCGATGGCCCGGAGATCCGTGGCTGTGAAGGAGATCAGCGCCTGGCCATCGCCCTGATCTTCGATCTTGAAGTTCGGGAAGGCCGGTGGCGCCTGCTTCACGGCGAAGACCCACTGCTTCATCAAAGTGGCCTTCACGGCGATGGGCTCACCACCCAGCCAGCCACCGATCTGGTTGGCGGGAGTGCCTTCGGCATAGGGCCCCTGGGCGGCGCGACCCACGCCGTCCACCGCATTGACCTCGGCCAGCAGGTCCACGCGGTGATGACGCTCGGCGTTGTAGCGACGATCCCAGCCCCACACGTACCAGGCTTGGCTGAGGGCATCAAAGGTGAGATGGCGGGGTTCGAAGGTGCGCGGGGCGTTGGCCTCGGCGTCGGCGAAGATGAACTCGACGGCCCGACCTTCGCAGATCGCCATGAGGATGGTCTGGGCCAGGGGTGTCAGGGCCGGCGTGACCGGCGCTTTCTTCACCACGGGTTGAGGGACCGCTGGGGCGGCAAGAACGGGTTCGGAAACGCGTTCCTCGGTTTTGGCGAAAGCCCGGGCCTTGGCGGTCCTGGGCTTGGCGGGCGCCTTGGCTTTGGGTTCTGCCGGTTCAGCCTTCTTCGGCGCAGCCTTCTTGGCCAGAGCGGCCTTGGCCTTCATGGTGAGTTTCTCCTCCTCCACGGCGGCGGTCACAGGCTTCTTGCGAGGGGTTTTGGATACGGCCATGGGTGTCAGGCTCCTGGCCCATCATCGCTCAATCCTGCCGGAGCGGTCCACCGCACAATTCGGGGGCATGTCAGCCCCCGCTCCGTGGATGCATCTGGTCATAGAGGGCGCGGAGCCGGGCCTGGTGGACGTGGGTGTAGATCTGGGTCGTGCTGATGTCGGCGTGGCCGAGCATGGCCTGCACGGCGCGGAGGTCGGCACCGTGGTCGAGGAGGTGGGTGGCGAACGCATGCCGCAGTACGTGGGGGCTGACGGTCTCGGCACGCAGGCCGGCCGTCCTGGCATAGCCCTTGAGCAGGCGCCAGAGGTGCTGGCGGGTGAGGCCCTCCCCCCTCTGCCCGACGAAGAGCTCGCCGCCACTGGGCTTGAAGCCGGGGCGCAGGACGAGCCAGGCGCGGATCCACTTCTCCGCACCCGTTCCGAAGGGGATGAGGCGCTCCTTGCTCCCCTTGCCCATCACCCGGAGGAAACCCTCGTCGAGAAACACCGACAGGGCCGGAAGTCCCGCCAGTTCAGACACCCGAAGACCGGAGGCGTAGATCAGTTCCAGCCAGGCGCGATCACGAATGCCCAGGGGCGTGGCGGTGTCCGGAGCATTGAGGATGGCCTCCACTTGGCTTTCACTCAGGGTGCGGGGGAGGATGCGCGGAGGCCTCGGTGGTTTGACGACCGCTTCGGGTCCTGCCCCACCGCCCCCTTCCATGCGCAGGAAGTTCAGGAATGAACGCAGGCTGGAACTCATTCTTGCGAGGCTGCGCGGCGACTTGCCCAGGCCCTGCTGGGAGACGATGAACGCCGTGAGGTGGTCGCGGGTGAGGGCGTCGGGGAGGATTTCCCGAGGACAGGCCCAGGCCGCCAGATGATCCAGATCCGACATGTAACCCGAGGCGGTGTTTGCGGAGAGGCCACGCTCTACCACTAGGTGGGTGCGGAATTCGATCAGGCTCGCGCCCCAGCCCAGGGGCCAGCCGGATTCGGGTTCCTCGTGGGTCCTGGTGCGGGGCATGGCTCCATCCTCCCCGCCTGGGGTCCAATTTCAAAGTGGGGGGTGGGGTTGTGGGATAGGCGCAATCCGTCAGTTCCGGACGGTTGTGGTGGCCGCTTTACTCAGGGTTTGGAATTCCCCCCGGGGTATGTTAGGGTTTCCAGGTTCGTTTGGAGGAGCCCCCGATGACAGATGTGCGTAAGAAGGTCATTGCAATCATTGCTGAGCAGCTGGCCAAGCCCGAAGATTCCATCTCCGAATCCAGCCACTTCGTGGACGATCTTGGTGCCGACAGCCTCGACACCGTCGAGATCATCATGGCCATCGAAGAGGCCTTCAGTCTCGAGATCCCCGAGAGTGAGCAGGAGAAAATCCGCACGGTGGGCGATGCCATCGCCTACATCGAGAAGCACGCGAAGGTCTGACCATTCGCGAGCGTAACGTGCCGCAGCGCCCCTCATGGCCCTGCGGCACGTTTGTTTTCCCGAGCCTACCCGAGGTGAACCCATGACCAGGACTGTTCAGCGCCGTCGCGTCGTCATCACCGGCATGGGGACTGTCAATCCCTGTGGTCTGACTGTGCCCGAGACCTGGAACAACCTGCTCGCGGGGAAGAGCGGCATCAGCACTATCGACCGCTTCGATGTGTCCGATTTTGCGTGCAAGATCGCGGGCCAGGTGAAGGGCTTCAATCCGGATCTGTTCATCGACAAGAAAGAACAGAAGAAGATGGACATCTTCATCCACTACGCCCTGGGCGCGGCCCACGAGGCCTGGGCGGATGCGGGCTTCGACCAGATCGCGCTGACCAAGGCCGAGCGAGAGGTTTTCGGCGTCTACATCGGCAGCGGCATCGGCGGACTCAGCACCATCTGGGACGAGGCCAATGGCTACCGCGGCCCCCGGCGCACGAGTCCTTTCTTCATCCCCAGCCTTATCATCAACCTGGCCAGCGGCCAGGCCAGCATCAAGTATGGCCTGCAGGGTCCGAACAGCGCCGTGGCCACGGCCTGCGCCACCGGCGCCCATGCCATCGGCGATGCATCCCGGCTCATCGCCTTCGGCTATGCAGACCGCATGATGGCCGGGGGCAGCGACTCGGTGATCAACCAGCTGGGCGTGGGTGGCTTCGCCGCCATGCGCGCCCTCAGCACCCGGAATGATGAGCCCGAGCGCGCCTCCCGTCCCTTCGATGTGGATCGCGATGGCTTCGTCATGGCCGAGGGCGCGGGCATCGTCATCCTCGAGGAATACGAGCTGGCCAAGGCCCGGGGCGCGAAGATCTACGCGGAAGTCGCTGGTTACGGCATGAGTGGCGATGCCAACCACATCACGACCCCCGCGCCCGAAGGCGAAGGCGGCCAGCGGGTGATGCGGGCCGCCATCAAGGACGCGGACATCGCGCCCGAGCAGGTGGGCTACGTGAACATGCACGGCACCAGCACGCCCGTGGGCGACAAACTGGAATGCCTGGCCATCCAGCGGGTCTTCGGAGCTCACGCCAAGAAGATCAAGGTGAGCAGCTCCAAGTCCATGCATGGGCACCTCCTGGGTGCCGCCGGCGGTCTGGAAACCATCGTGGCCGTCCTGGCCGTCCAGACCGGGAAGATTCCCCCGACCATCAACGTGGATAACCAGGACCCCGAATGCGACCTGGATGTGACGGCCAATGTGGCCGGCACCCTCGACTCTGAATACGTGATGAACAACGGCTTCGGGTTCGGTGGCACCAACGGGTGCCTGATCCTGCGGAAGGTCTGACCCCCGGGGCCCTATGGCCAAGGCAATCCCGTTCAAGCTCATCGCGCCCTATTCGCCTGCTGGGGATCAGCCGGAGGCCATCGCGCAATTGGTGGAGGGGTTGCGGCGGGGCGACCGCTGTCAGACCCTGCTGGGCGTGACCGGTTCGGGGAAGACCTACACCATGGCCAGCACCATCGCCCGGGCGGGTCGACCGGCCCTGATCTTCGCGCCGAACAAGACACTGGCAGCCCAGCTCTTCAGCGAGTTCAAGCAGTTCTTCCCCGAGAACGCCGTCGAGTACTTCGTCAGCTACTACGACTACTACCAGCCGGAAGCCTACGTGCCCGAGCGGGACCTGTTCATCGACAAGGACGCGAAGATCAACGAGGAGCTGGAGAAACTGCGCCTCAGCGCCACCCGCAACCTGCTGGAACGCCGAGACACCATCGTGATCGCCTCCGTCAGCTGCATCTACGGCCTGGGGGATCCTTCGTCCTACATGAATCTGTCCGTGAATCTGAAGGTAGGCCAGACCCTCGATCGGTCCATCCTGCTGCGCGACCTGGTGGCCATCCAATACCAGCGCAATCACCTGAGCTTCGAGCCAGGCATCTTCCGCGTGCGGGGCGATGTGGTGGAGGTCTACCCGGCCTATGAGGATGTGGCCTACCGCATCGAGCTCTGGGGGGACGAGGTGGAGCGCTTGTCCAAGATCGACCCTCTGCGCGGCGTCGTGACGGAGAAACTGGATGAGCTCACCATCTGGCCCAAGACCCACTACGTGACCCCAGAGGACAAACTCAAGGCCGCCATCCGCGACATCAAGGTCGAACTGGAGGAACGGGAGAACGAGTTCCGCGCCGCGGGCAAGATCGTCGAACTGCAGCGGCTCCACCAGCGCGTCATCTACGACGTGGAGATGATGAAGGAAATGGGCACCTGCAGCGGCATCGAGAACTACAGCCGCTTCCTGGACGGCCGCCAGCCGGGGCAGCCGCCCCACACGCTGCTGGACTACTTCCCGGAGGACTTCATCGTCTTCATGGATGAAAGTCATGTGGCCACGGGCCAGCTCCACGGCATGTACAACGGCGACCGGTCCCGGAAGACCACCCTCGTCGATTACGGCTTCCGCCTGCCTTCCGCACTGGATAACCGGCCCCTCCAGTTCGAAGAATTCGAGAGCCGGGTGAAACAGGTGGTCTATGTTTCGGCCACACCGGGTGACTACGAGCTGCAGCAGAGCGGCGGCGCCTTCGTGGAACAGGTGGTGCGGCCCACGGGCCTGGTGGATCCCATGGTCGAAGTGCGTCCCGTAGGCACCCAGGTGGACGATCTGCTGGAGGAAATCCGGAAGGTCGTGGCCCGGGACGAGCGGGTGCTGGTGACCGTGCTCACCAAGAAACTGGCAGAACAGCTCACGGCCTACTACCAGGAGCTGGGGGTCAAGGCCGAGTACCTGCACAGCGAGATCGACACCCTGGAGCGGGTGGAGTTGCTGAAGAACCTGCGGCGGGGCGTGTTCGACGTGCTCATCGGCATCAACCTCCTGCGGGAGGGCCTGGACCTTCCGGAAGTGAGCCTGGTGGCCATCCTGGACGCGGACAAGGAAGGCTTCCTCCGCAACAACCGCAGCCTCATCCAGACCATCGGCCGGGCGGCCCGCAACGTGCGCGGCAAAGCCATCCTCTACGCCGATGTGATGACGGGCTCCATGAAGCAGGCCATCGGCGAGACTGAGCGGCGGCGCAACAAGCAGCTGGCCCACAACCTGGCCCACGGCATCACCCCTGAGACCGTGAAGCGCAACCTGGACGACGTCATGGGCGAGGCCCTGGCCCGGGAGTTCATCAACGTCACCAAGGAAGAGCGGGCCGCCGAAGAGCCGCTGCTCTACCTGGAGGACAAGGCCTTTGAGCGCGAGGTGGCCAAGCTCGAAAAGCGCATGAAGGAGCTCGCCTCCCAGATGAAGTTCGAAGATGCGGCGGAGCTACGCGATCGCATCCTGCGTGCCCGACGCGAACGATTGGTCGGTACCCCATGATGCGGGCGGTCTCGCGTATGCCGCAGGCATACCGAGCGGATGCGGCGGAGCTGCGGGATCGCATCCTCCATGCCCGAAGGGACCGGGTATTGGGGGCGGGAGACTTGCCTGTCGCCATGGCCTCGGGACCCATAGACCCATGACCGATCCGACGATTGCAGCCGAAGGCACGGCACCCCTTGGGTTGCCCGATTGGCGGAGGCGGATCCTGGACCGGACCCTGGTCGCCGGCGCCCTTCTTGGACCCCTGGCCTATGTCCCCAGTGTGTGGCTGTCCGTCCGGGAACACCTCTGGGGTCTGGTGGCCCTGGACACCCTTCTGTATGGATGGGTCCTCCTCCTGGCCCTCAAACCCAGGTGGCCCTATTCCCTCCGCGCCAGCTCCGTGGTCGCCATGGTCCTGTTGATGGCTTTGGTTCTCGGGCCCACGACCGGACTCCGGGAAACCGCCCTGATCTGGCTCGAATTTGCATCCATTGTGGCGGCCCTCTTCCTCTCCCGGCGGAGCGCCTATGCGGTGTTCGGTGCCGGTCTCCTGGCCTTGGTGGTCCTCACGGTGTTCATGAAGAGCGCCATCGCCCCCTTGGGATCGCCGGCCTGGATGGGCTGGGTGGTGACCGCCTGCAGTGCCGTCGTCCTCGGGGGCACGTTGACACTGGCCCTGACTGTCCTGCTGCGGGGCCTTGAGGATACGAATCTCAGCCTGATGCACAAGGCCGAGGAGCATCGGCAGGCGGAGGCCGCGCTGCAGCGGCTGGAGGCTGAGCTTCGCCGCTCCCAGAGCCTGGAGGTCCTGGGCACCCTGGCCAGCGGAATCACCCACGACCTGAAGAATATCCTCCACCCCATCCTGGTGCTCACCGAACTGGCCCAGGATGAGCTGGCGCCGGGCTCCCACGCCCACCAGCTGCTGGGGGACGTGCTGGTCGCGGCGGAACGGGGCAATGACCTCACTCAACGGATCCTGGCCTTCAGCCGGCCCCGAACGGCCCTCCGTCACCTCGTCCCCGTGGAGACGATCCTGGACGAGGTGAGCCGGTTATTGCGCCCGACGCTGCCCCCAGGTGTTCGCGTCCGGGTGCTGGTGGATCCGCCCATGGCTCGGGTGGAAGCCGACTCCATCGAACTGCACCAGGTGCTGTTGAACCTGGGCACCAATGCCGCCCACGCCATGCGGACCACGGGCGGGGAACTCTTGTTCCGGCTCCGCTGGGCGAGCCCGGATCAGATCGCGATCCAGGTCCTGGATGAGGGCATCGGCATGGATGCTGAGACCCTGGCGAGAGCCTGCGAACCTCTCTTCACGACGAAGTCCGAACAGGAGGGCACGGGTCTTGGCCTCGCCATGTCACTCCGGATCGTGGAAGGGTTGGGCGGAACCTTGGTGCTCTCCAGCTCCCCCGGCAAGGGCACGGTGGCCGAGATCCGCCTGCCGGCGGTGCTCCAGGAGGATCCGCATCAGGCTTGAACCTGGCGGACCTCTCGCCAGATTCTCGCCGGCATGAATGGCGTTCACTCCTGTCTGTTCGCGAGTCCTGCCCAATTCGGGCCCACCTTCCCGGCGGGGGTGGCAACCTGGGGGGGCTCCGGGAGGTTCCATGGAAGTGAATTATCAGATGGCCTGCACGGTCCCGTTCATGGCATAGACCAAGACCACATACTGGTTCCGTTCTCGGGCCCACCTTCCATCCAGGAGTCGCCATGACCCTTCGTGCCGCCCTCATCGCAGTTCTTGTCGCCGCATCGGCCCTTGCTGGGCCACCCATAGGCCCCGCTGGGCGATGGAAAACCTACGATGACAAGACCGGGGCGCTCCATGGGTTGGTGGAGATCACCGAGGAACAGGGGGTACTGAAGGGCCGGATTCTGAAGTCCTACGACCCGCTGAAGCCCAACCCCACCTGCGATCTGTGTGAGGGCGAGCGGAAGGGTCGGCCAGTCCTGGGCATGGTGTTCCTGTGGGGCCTGACCAGGCAAGGTGAGGATTACAAGGGCGGATTCATCCTCGATCCTGACAACGGCAAGGTCTATAAGGCCAAAGTGCGATTGGATGAAGGGGGCCACAAGCTCCTGGTGCGCGGATTCATCGGAATCTCGCTTCTCGGCCGCACGCAGACCTGGGTGCGCGAAGATTGAACAAGTAACCCTTCCGATGACATGAAGTAGGATCGTTGAGGGAGGGGCCCAAGTCCGATGCGAGTTCTGCTGGTCGATGATGAGCGTCTACTCCTGGTTTCCCTCACCCGTGCCCTGCAGGTCAAGCGGCCTGAATGGACCATTGAGACCGCCAGTGATGGCGTGGAGGCCATGCGGCTGCTCAAGTCCCAGCATGTGGATCTCCTCATCACCGATGTCCAGATGCCGGGGATGGATGGGCTGGCCCTCCTGATGCAGGTCAGAAAGGACCCTTGCCTTGCCGGGCTTCCATTGATTCTCATCAGTGCGCTGGATGACCGGTCCAGCGTACGGAAGGGCATGTTCTCTGGTGCCGATGACTACCTGACCAAGCCCTTCTCCGCAGAAGAGCTGATCCTGACGGTGGAAAGCCGCCTGCGCCGCCTGGAGCAAGGGGGTAATCCTTCCATCCAGGCCAGTGCCCTCAATCGCCAGTTGATGGAGCTATTAACAGATCGCGAGATGGAAGTGCTTTCGCTCATCGGTCAGGGGATGGTCACCAAGGATATCGCCGCGGCATTGGATCTCAGCCCGAAGACCGTCAGCGCCCACCGACAGAACATCATGGAGAAACTCGACCAGCACAATGCCGCGGCCCTGGCGGCCCTCGCCATCCGGGCGGGCGTGGTCTGATTCCCTTCACGCATCAGGGAAAGGATCCTCTTCTGGACGCGCTCTCTCTGAATGCCGAAAGGCACCACTAGGTAATCAGCCCAATACCGTTGAGCCACGACTCCTCGGAGTGGTGTCGGCGCCTACTTCGCGTACTGCCGAATCACCCGTTCGATGGCCGCCCGGCAGGCGGCGCAGAAACCCCCGTCATCGCGGCTGAACATGATGCAGTCCTCCTGGCTGCGGAAATAGCCTTTAGACTCGTAGTTGGCACCCTCGAAGGCGCCCACCTGCCGGCCATAGGTGTCCGTGCGCAGCAAGGTCGTCTCGAACACCTTTTCCTTGGCGAAGAGAGCGTCCATCTCGGCTTCAGGCCGGTTCGCGGCGCGGATGGCGCGGCGCTCCTTCTGGTAGGCGAGGCTGTGGGCCTCGAACTCGGCTTTCTTCCAGGGAGAGGGCAGGGGCACGTTCGGGCTGAGCAGACTCTTCCATTTGGGGTTCTTGGGGTCGGCGGTGGCGTTGGGCTCCCAGGGCTCGGGGCGCGAGGGGCTGTTGGTGACGGCCACGTCGGAGGTGTAGTACTCGTCGGCCAGGCCGGCAAAGTGGTGGCCGAATTCGTGGACGAAGAGGTAGCCGATGGTGCTGTTGCCCGCTGCGGCTGTGCTGTAGAGGTTGTGGATGCCGCCGCCGCCGTAGGTCTCGGCGTTCACCAGGATCTCCACGAACTCGTAGGGAGCCTGGGCGGCGATGTCGCGGAAGGCGCGGTTGTCGAAGGTGAGCACATAGCGCTCACTGCCGAAGGCATCGAATGTGGTGCCCAAGGGTGTGCGCCTGTGGACGCCGGTGGAAGGCCGGGAGACGCCGCTTTCCGGGGAAGGCGGGCAGAGGGCCCAGAAGTTGAAATCCTTCCGGTGCTCCTTGAACGGGGACTGCTCGAAGAGCTTTTCCATGACCATCCGGGCCGCCTGCTCGAACTTGCCGCGCTCGGCGGCTGTATATCCGTCGCCCAGGATGAGGACATCCACCTTGTCCGCGGAATCCCCGTTCTTCTGCAGGGTGATGAGGCCGCCCGCGTCCGGCCCCGGGGTCCGCTCGATGAGGGGGTCCCGGGGATCGAGTTCGAAGGTCCACAGGACCTTGAAGGCATTCAGGGCATCGCGCTTCTTCATCAGGATACGCACCGGCGCCTCGGGCGCTGGGAACCGCAGGGATTCGGAGAAGGTCCGGCTCATGGCCTTGGCCTCGTCGGTGGTTTCCCATTCGCCATAGATGCTGGCGAAACCCCGCGAGTAGAGCAGCTTGCCCGTGGCCTTGTCGGTCACTTCGAAGCAGTACTTCCCGAGGTTGCTGGTATCGATGGCCTTGGCGGGGTCCCCGGGCCAGGGCAGGGGCTCCAGCACCACCCGGTCCACGCCGAAGTGTTCGGCGGCCGCATCCCCCGTGTGCCCGTAGTCCACGCGCAGGGTGCGGGGCGGGGCGGCCAGGCAGGCCAGGGTGGCGAGGGAAAGCAGGATGGGGCGGCACTGAAGACGAAGCATGGGAGCACCTCGGCTTCCACGATAAACTGGTCGTTCGGAGATCCGATGCTCAACTCCAAGCAACGCCAATTTCTCAAGGCCCGGGCCCATGCCCTCAAGCCGGTCATGCATGTGGGCAAGGGGGGAGTGACGCCCGCCCAGGCCGCGGAATTGGACGTGATGGTGGACAGCCTGGAACTGGTGAAGGTCAAGGTCAATCCCAACAGCTTCGAGGACGAGGATACGGCAGCCAGGGCCTTGTGTGCCGCCGTCGCCGGCCTGGAGCATGTCTGGACCATTGGCCACACCATGTTGTTCTTCCGTCCCAGCCGCACCCATGACACAAGGTTCCCTTTGGTGCCCTGATTTAGGAATCGGGGGCTGTTCGCCGAAACAGGAAGTGGAGGTCCGATGCCCTACCTGTCCTGGCTGGAGGGGAGTCAGCTCATGCGGTATGCCATCCATGAGGCATGCCAAGTGGGTCGGGATCCGCTGGTCTGTGCCGTGGCCCAGCCGAACCTCGTCGAGCTTTCCAGGGTTCACGCCAGCATCGATCGGATTGGCGGGATCTGGTGGGTGAGGGACCTGGACTCCGCCAACGGCACCCGCCTGAATGATCAGCCCCTCCATCATCCTCAAGGCAATGCCCTCCAGGACGGGGATGAACTGGTGATGGGGGGGTGGCATCTGACCTTCACCGAGGGCTTCCCGGGCCTCGATGGCACCACCTTTGCGGAGCGAGTGGGGGATCTCTTCCAGGAGGTTCGCCCGGAACCAGCCCAGGCGATGGTGCTGATCCGCAGCATTGAGCTGCTGCAGCGCTCCACCGAGAAGCTGCTGCAGCAGGTGGATTCCGACGCCATGGTGAAGGGGCTTCTGGACGAGTCCCTCCTCCTTCTGGGGGCGGATCGCGGCTTCCTTGTGATGAAATCGAAGGAGGGGGGATGGCGTACCGCCCATCGTGTGGGCGATGTGCAGGAGGGCATCGGCCTCTCCCGATCGATCCTGGACTATGTGGCGCAGGAACGGACCGCGATCATGTCCAATCAGCCGCTGGCAGACCCCCGATTCGGGGGTGTGAGTCTGGTGGAGCTGCACCGGGGATCCATTCTGTGCGCGCCCATGGTGGATGACGATGAGATCCATGGGGCCCTCTACCTCGATCGGGAATCGGAGGGGCGCCCCTTCAGCCGGTTCGACCTGGCGGTCTTCCAGGCCTTCGTGCGCCTGGGTTCGATGGCCCTCCGCCAGGCCGTGCTCAACCGGCGGGCTCTGGGACAGGCCGAACAGCAGGGTGAACTGTTGAGGCTGCGCACCGTGCGGCAGCGCGAAGCCGAGAGCCATGGCGAACTTCTGGCCGCCATGGCCGCTCCGCTCAGGCGAATCCAGAGCTGGGCCGAAGGACTTGCGGATGTCACCGGCGGGGCCATCCGGTCCCAGCTGGATCAGCTGGCGACACTGCTCGAGCGCGGCAGCCGGGAGGGCCATGCCGAGGACGTGCCCACGGTGGGTCACTCCATGCCGGTGGCTGCGCTGCAGGAGGAGCTGGTTCAGCGCTGGGAATCCCTGCTTCGCCTGCGCAAGGCCCGCCTGAGTCCCTCAGAGCCTCCGCCCGCATCGGTCTGGATGACCGGTGGTCCCCTCGTGGTGGCCCTCGCCGGGTTGGTGGAACCCATGCTCATGCAGGTGCCTCAAGGGGAAGTGGTCACCATGCGCTGGGACCAGGAACGGGGATTCTGGGTTCTCCGGCTGAACCTTCCGGCAGGATTGCATGCCCCCATTCCCGATCCCTGGACCCAGCGCAGGCTGCAGGACGCTGGGGCTCGCTGGCAGTGGGCCGATCAGGCCCTGGACCTCTTCCTTCCCGAAGGTCCCGACACCATGCCTGAGGAACCCGCCCGGCCCCTCCTGGGCTTGGTGAGCGACGAGCTGGACCTGTTGGGGCTCTTCCAGACCGTGGCTGAAGCGGGAAATCTCTGGCTGCACCCTCTGGAGCAGGAACCACCCCCGCCGCCCCTCCCCAAGTTCCGGTTCCTGGTGGTGGATGCCCGGGGAACCCGGGATCTGGAGGGCTGCATCCGCGCTTATCGCCACCATCCATCCTTCGCCACGACGCCCATTCTGGTGGTGCGCTGCTCCGAAGACGAAACCCCCAGGCTCATCGAGGCCGGCGCCACGGATTGGCTGGCCGAGGGCTTCCGCTGGGAGGCCCTCCACCATCGGTTGCAGGTGCTGCGCGGGCACACCGAACTTCAGCAGCGGGCCCTGGCCACCGAGCGGCTGGAATCCTTCCGCCAGATGGCGGGGACGCTGAAACATGAAATCAACAACCCCCTGGCGATCATCTCGATGCAGGTCGAGATGCTGCAGCGGAAGTACCCTGAAGAAGGGAAGCTCGAAAAGATCGGCGAGATGGTGGATCGCATCCGGGCCCTGGTGCAGGTGCTCCAGAAGATGCGGGAAACACCCACGGAAGACTATGCGGATGGCTCAAGCATCCTGAAGGTGGGCAAGAGCGGCTGACAGCTTTTATCTGCCAGCCACCAATAGCCGCAGGCCTCGCTCGCTGAGGAGGGCCTGGACGGGCCAGTCATGGGGATCTATGGGGACCGTTCGGTGCATCTGGGCCTCGAAGCCCACGCCCACGCTGAGCACGTCCTCCGGCAGTCTGGCCAGCAGGGCGTCGTAGAAACCCCGGCCGTAGCCGATGCGGTGGCCGTCGTCATCGAAGGCCAGGCCCGGCACCAGGAGCAGTTGCACGGGCGGAAGAAAGTGCTGGGCCAGGGTCGGTTCCATGAGTCCCCAGGGCCCCTTCTCCATAGGCTCTGTGCCCCAGGCCAAGCGAGGGGGTTGGGTGGAGACCACTCGCGGGAAGAACCACAGCCAATCCGGATGGGCCGACACGGCGGATCGGAGGTCGATCTCGGAACCGAAGGGCCAGAAGGCGCCGATGCGGTTGAAACGCCGGTTCCGGCACAGGTGGTCCAGATGGATCGAGAGGGCCTTTGACCAGGCCTCACGGGAGTCGGCCGGAAGAGCCTCCCGGCGAGCCTTCAGGTGGGCGCGGAGTTCGGGTTTTGTATCCACGACTTCACCTCAGCAGAGCAGGAACCTTTCCGTCAACGGAGTATCCTCAGCACTGGAGTCCAGCCATGAATTCCCGTTCCCTATTCCTGTTGTTCGTTGCCTGCCTCGCCCTCAACGCCCCCCGGTCTGCGCATGCGCAGACCGGGATCCAGCGTCAGGCGCCATCCACGCAGCTGGTGCAATCTATTCCCGCGGAGACCGACCTCGCGGATCCTTCGCTTCCTTTCGCCAAGGACGTGTGGGTGAACCTGATTCAGGGTGCGAAGACCAGCGTGGATGCGGCGGAGTTCTACGTCACCAGTCGGGCGGGGAGTGCCCTGGAGCCGGTGCTGGCGGAACTCGAGAAGGCGGGGGCCCGAGGCGTGAAAATGCGCTTCCTGCTCTCCTCGAAGATGCTGGATCAGGACCCCGTTTCCGTGGCGCGGATCCGCCGCATTTCCGGGGCCGAGGTCCGGAGCCTCGATCTGATGGGCGTATCCAGGGGCATCCTCCACGCCAAGTACTTCGTGGTGGATGGCCGGGAGGCCTTTCTGGGCAGCCAGAACTTCGACTGGCGGGCCCTGGAGCACATCCACGAGCTGGGCGTGCGGACCGCGGATCCGCGGATCGTTTCGCGGCTGGCGGAACTTTTCGCCATCGACTGGCGCTTTGCGCAGAATGGTAAGCTGCCGGACCTTCCCGTTCAGCCGCCCCCGACCGCACGCCCCGACGTGGAACTGGTGGCCAGCCCGCCCTTCCTGACCCCGAAGGGCATCCGGCCGGGCGTCGATGCGCTGGTGGAACTGCTGGGCCAGGCCAAGCAGACCGTGCGGGCGCAGATGCTGACCTACTCGCCGATCTCGGGTCAGGATCACTACTGGCCCGTGCTGGACAATGCCCTCCGGGCCGCGGCCGTGCGGGGCGTGAAGGTGCGGTTGATGGTGTCGGACTGGGTGCTGGGGGGGCGGGCGCTGCCCCACCTGAAGGCCCTCACCTTGATCCCCAACCTGGAGGTGAAAGTGGTGTCCATTCCTGAGGCAAAGGAAGGTCACATCCCCTTCGCGCGCACCATCCATAGCAAGTACCTGGTGGTGGATGGCACGCAGCTGGCCCTGGGCACCAGCAACTGGGAAGAGAGCTA